>Ga0070705_100001218_pt1 | contig 13948 bp, 12 predicted proteins | sample KBSK5253metaG_FD_65455 | JGI IMG/M metagenome (GOLD analysis project Ga0070705, IMG submission 65455) | Corn, switchgrass and miscanthus rhizosphere microbial communities from Kellogg Biological Station, Michigan, USA - KBS K5-25-3 metaG | ecosystem: Host-associated > Plants > Roots >... | reverse complement strand
TATGTGATCCAGGTAGCGGGCCGGAAGATCCTGATGGCACAAAAAGCAGGGGTATGGTTGGCACTCGGGGGCACACTCCAATTTTCTCGAGCTTCCTGTGGCTACGTTGGCCGGAGTGACGGCTGGACCGATCTCGCCGGTAACTTCCAAATGGACTGGGAGTTCGATCAGGCCTCTGACGGAAACGTTGCATTGATGGGGGAAGTTGACCTCGGTCGCAAGCGCGAGTTCACCATGGGATTGGCGTTCGGTGACACGGAGCATTGTGCGATAACAACTCTTTTTCAGGCGCTTGGCATCCCGTTCAAAGAGCACTTGAAGCGATACACGGAACAATGGGACCGCACCTCCGCGCATCGGCTTCCTTTGGAAAAGTTTTCGAGTGACAACGGCAACCTATACCACAGCAGCTTCAGTTTGCTTTTGAGTCATGAAGACAAGTCCTATCCGGGCGCCCTGATTGCTTCTCTCTCGATTCCTTGGGGAGAAGCAAAGGGTGATGCGGACAACGGCGGCTATCACCTTGTCTGGACCCGTGATCTGGTTGGCAGCGCCTCTGCCATGCTTGCGGCCGGTGATCGCATCACACCTTTGCGCTCGCTGATTTATTTGGTGGTATCACAGCAGGAAGACGGAGGCTTCGCACAGAATTTCTGGATTGATGGCGGGCCATACTGGCGTGGAATCCAACTTGATGAAGTAGCTTTTCCGATTCTTTTGGCCTGGCAGCTCCAAAGGGAGAACGCTCTTCAAGGGTTTGACCCGTACCCGATGATCCTGAAGGCGGCTGCCTATTTAATTCGTCATGGACCTGTAACTGAGCAGGAGCGGTGGGAAGAAGCAAGCGGTTACTCTCCTTCGACGCTCGCTTCCAACATTGCTGCTCTGATTGGGGCGGCATGGTTTGCGCGTGAGCGAGGGGATAGGGCCGTTGCAACAATGCTAGAGGAATACGCTGATTTTCTGGAATGTCATATCGAAGATTGGACCGTCACAACAGAGGGCACGCTTGTCCCTGGGATTCAGAGGCACTACATACGAATTCTGCCGGAGGATGTCGACAACGCCAATCCCTTGGAGGATCCAAATTCAAAAGTTCTAAAGATCAAGAACAAGTCGGCGGGGTCGCAAGATTCATTTGCAGCAAGAGATATCGTTGATGCCGGGTTTCTTCAGCTCGCGCGTTATGGGATAAGACGGCCAGATGATTCAGTGATCGTTGATTCCTTGAAGATAATTGATGCCGTATTGAAGGTGGACACTCCGGTCGGGCCGGCTTGGCGTCGTTACAATCACGATGGTTACGGTCAACGAGAAGACGGCGGCCCGTATCTCGGGTGGGGCAAGGGTCGCGCGTGGCCTCTTCTGACGGGAGAACGGGGGCACTTCGAACTCTCTGCAGGACGAGACGTGAAGCCGTTCATACGAGCGATGGAAGGTTTCGCCTCGACGACTGGTTTGTTGCCCGAGCAGGTATGGGACGAACCGGACCGACCGGCGGCTTATATGTTCCTCGGTCGGCCGACAGGCTCGGCCATGCCTCTGATGTGGGCTCACGCGGAGTACATCAAGCTACTCAGGTCCGTGTCTGATAATCGTGTTTTTGACATGATCCCTGAGGTTGCAAAGCGCTACCTGGGAGATCGCAAGGCTTGTCAATTATTCGAGATCTGGAAGCCCAATCGACAGGCTCGCACCGTCAAACGAGGGTACACTCTTCGCATTCAGGTTCCAGTTGCCTTCCGTCTTCACTGGTCGGCCAACGAATGGCAGTCTGCGGAAGATAACCCCTCATCGACCCCAGTTCTCGGATTTCATTTTGTCGATATTCCAATCTCAGCCGCGCAAAAAGCGCCCATTCGCTTCACTTTTTATTGGGTGGTCGAGAATCGCTGGGAAGGTCGAGATTACATGGTAGCAATTGAGTGAAACTAAACGGCCCCCGGAAAATGACACGAGGAGGTACGTTTGGAAATGACGAATCTCAAGTCGGACGCATTTGTGTTCTTTGGCGCCACGGGGGATCTCGCATTCAAAAAGATCTTCCCGGCTCTTCAAGCAATGATAAAGCGCGGTCACTTTGATATGCCGATTATCGGGGTGGCCAGATCTGCGAAGAACGTTGGCGGGCTTCTGGCTCGTGCTCACGAGAGTCTTGAGAAGCACGGAGGCATAGACGTGCGGGCATTTGCGACGCTATCGGCACAACTCCAGTATGTGAACGGAGACTACGGTACCCCCGAGACATTCCGCAATTTGCGCAAAGCGCTGGGCGGAGCATCGCGGCCCCTCTACTATCTCGCCATCCCACCGACTTTGTTTGCTACGGTTGCCGAGGGACTGGCCAATTCAGGCTGCAACAAGGGAGCGCGCGTTGTCGTGGAAAAACCCTTTGGCCGCGACCTTGTCTCCGCGCAGACACTTAACCGAATTCTGCAGCAGTCCTTTCCAGAATCGGCGATTTTCCGAATCGATCATTACTTGGGTAAGGAGCCGGTCCAGAATCTGCTCTACTTCCGGTTCGCCAACTCGTTCCTGGAACCGATGTGGAACAGGAACTATGTTCACAGCATGCAGGTCACCATGGCAGAGACGTTCGGAGTGCAGGGTCGTGGACATTTCTATGAAGAGGTCGGCGCAGTCCGCGACGTCCTGCAAAATCATATGTTGGAGATAATCGCATTGTTAACAATGGAGGCACCAGTTGCCGGCGGTCTGGATGCGTTTCGGGATGAGAAGCAGCGGGCTCTTCGGGCCATACGGCCTCTCGCTCCGAGCGATATCGTCCGCGGCCAGTTTCGTGGCTACCGCAGCGAGGACGGAGTTGCTTCAGATTCTCAAGTAGAGACATTCGCGGCGGTCAAGTTGCATATCGACACACCTCGATGGGAGGGTGTCCCATTTTATATTCGAACTGGTAAGCGAATGCCTGCCACGGCGACCGAAGTACTGGTTGAACTCAAACGCCCCCCGCAGTCAGTGTTTGACGCGATCAATCAAAGTCAGGCGAATTACTTTCGCTTTCGTCTCAGTCCCAACGTGGCGATCTCTCTGGGCGCGCGAGTCAAAGTGCCTGGAGAAGCGATGGTCGGAGAGGGCGTGGAACTTGTCGTTCGACAAGTATTAACGGATGAGATGACTCCGTACGAGCGCCTGCTCGGCGATGCCATCCGGGGTGACGCTACATTGTTTGTTCGCGAAGGCGGAGTAGAGGCTGCGTGGAGCGTGGTCGACCCGGTGCTGAGAAACGCGACGCCAGTCCACGAGTACGAGCCGAATACTTGGGGGCCAATCGAGGCTGACCAAATCATTGCCGGCGACGACGGCTGGCATAACCCCAAGTTGCTCGGAGAAAAAACGCTGGTAGCGACGAACTGAAATTCATAGGCGTTTCCATCCGAACAACAGCGTGTCGAATCGGGAATTTGTTAAACCGTTGTAGGAGTTCAAATGATGGACAGGTGAAACACCCACGCAAAGCATCCTTTATATATGTATACAAGCCGGGTTTTGTCGAACAGGGAAAGGGAATTGGCGGGAATTGGCCGTGACAGTGTGGGATTCTAACCAACGAGAGGGCAGCGTTCTAACCAACTGAACTACGTCCCCGCTGAAGGGTGAAGCGTCACAGGTGCTGCAACACTATGGTGGGCACTGTCCGATTTGAACGGACGACCTTTCGGGTGTAAACCGAACGCTCTAACCGCTGAGCTAAGCGCCCTACTCAAGTTATCGTACAGGAAGCCTCACGCATCGTCAACGAGCTCCGTCAACGGCTACTTTTCCGTGATGTCGCAGATTCTCGATCCTTTGCAAATAGTTCATTTTTCGCCAGGGCCGCGAAGAATTGCCTCGAAATCGCCGCCCGCGATGATGTTATGATTGTTTAAATCCTTTTGCTTGGGGTTAGGACGCTCCTTTCGTGTGGGAGCGTTCAGCCCTTTTACATGTGGCGCGGTCGCCAAGTGGTAAGGCAAAGGTCTGCAAAACCTTTATCGGCGGTTCGATTCCGCCTCGCGCCTCCAATTTTTCAATGTCGCACAACCAGGCTTTGCTCTGTCCTGAGGAACTCCAAAAGCGCGCGGGCAGGATTGGCTGTGGCACAGACGCAACACTCAAAAATCGGACAGGCAGGATTGCCTGTCCTACAAAAGCCCGCATGGCCTCTTCCTTGCACTTTGTTTCTACAGCCAGTAAACTCTTTCTCTTGCTTTCGCGCAAAGGACTCACTCTGGGATGCTGATCGCACGGGATTATGTAGGTTACATGGCCACGGAAGTGGTCAAGCGGCTGGTGGAAGGGAAGTTGATTGAGACGAAGGCCGCGGATGCCGTCGCGCAGCGCCTGCGCCAGCGCATGATGGAAGAGATCACCGTCGAGGACCGGCTCAACGAAGAAGTGCGCAACATCCTCACGGAACATCAAGAGGAAATGCGGCGCACCAGCGTTTCGTACCAGGAGATGTACAAGAAGGTGAAGCAGCAGCTCGCGCGCGACCGCAAATTGGTGCTGCGGTAGAGAACAAGCGGTGTTCAGTGAACTAAGCTTCAAAGGCTGGCACGCTCCGCGCCGGCCGCCGGAAAACGAAAGACTCGAGGGCAAGCGACCGGAATGCGATTGAGCCGCGAAAAAATTGTACGAATCTCGCATCAAATCACGGACGTGCTGGTTTCCAGCGACGACGTGGAATTCGTGGAAGACCGCGACACGATCCGACAGCAAGTGGTGCAGATCATCACCGCCACGCTCCACGAAGAAGAAAAGGCCGACCTGGAAGTCCGAAAAAAAATCACCTCGCAGAAAAAAGAAATCCTCGAAGACAGCGAGGAGTGGAACGTCCTCTACCGCAAATATTACGCCGACGAACTCCGCCGTATGGGAATCGCCGCCGCTCCCGACGACCGCCGCCGGTAGTCGATTGAGTTGTTTGCTCGCCGCCGATTGATGCTCCATTCCGTTGAACTCCGAGACGAGCGTTAGGTTGGGAGGACACAGACTGAAGTCTGTGCCACCGCAACGTCGTGAGGAGCCCTCCCCCCTGGGGGTTTTTTCGGAAGTGTTCATTCTAAAGAGTTTTAAGTTCTGTGTTTTGGAAGTGCGGATTCCAAAGGGGTTACGGGCGGGTTTCGCGGAAGTGCGGATTATAAAGGACTTAGTGGCTAGTGGTGAGTGCCGAGTGGTTAAGTTGCGGAAAGAGATCGCCGGCGCAAGGGTGTACCCCCCTCCCGGGTGTTTTTTGTAAGAGTGGCAAACAAAGGGGTTATGGTGGACATGGCGCGTAAGAGTGGCAACTACTCGACTTAAAGCAGCTGGATATTGAATGAGTTGCGATTTCTCTCGAAGAGTGGCAGGGAAAGGAGTTAGAGGAGCAGTCGCGAGATCTGAGGCGGAGAATCTTTGGAAGGGGCGTGGCGGGTTGATTTGCGAGCGGAACATGGGGGATGATAGCAGGGAATTGGATTACTGTCAAGATACAGTACCTGGGTACTTATCATTCGAATGAGACGCGGGGAAGTTGAAGAGATAGAAGGAGTTGGCGGGAATTTTGTAGTTTGGTGAGACAGTGAGACGAGGCGTGGGTGAACAGAACATGGACTGCCGAAGAGAAAGTCAAAATCCGCACCCTTGAAAAATCACAAGGGATGCGGCACCCGGCTATTAGTTGAGGTCCATGGGAGGCCCGCTGACACGCTTTCCCTTGAGGTGAAAATTTACGTCGACATGGTCGGCGATCTTGATGAACGGGATGCCTTTGTTCATTCCGTAATCCCGACGGTTGAAGACCATTTTCCCTTTAATCTCGCCTGAGCCCGTCCCTTTGCCTGAGACCGTTAGAGTCAGCTTCTCGGGGTTTGAGACTCCGCGAATCGTAAAATCGCCATCTACTTCATAGGTTTCGTGCCCGGTCTTCACAATTTTCGTTGACTTAAACGTGATCACCGGACTCCTCTCAACGTCGAAGAAGTCTTTGCTCTTCAGCTTCCCATTCTTCATCCCGCTTCCAGTATCCACGCTGGCGGCCTGGATTATGATCTCCAAAACGCCTGTCGTTTCGTCAGGAGATGTAAATGTTAAGCTGGCATCCCATTTGTCGAACTTGCCGGCGATGTCTATTGATGCCTTCACGTCGAACTTAATCGAGCTGTGCAGTGGCGTAATTTCGAACACAGGCGCCTGTCCTCGGGTAACTGATGGGAGGAGGGCGAAAGCCACAAGGCTAAGGACGGCTAATCGCATGGAACCTTTCTGAACCTGAACTTACCCGACAAAATACGTTGTCGTCAGATGGGTGCTGCATCCAACTGTCACAATTTACAGTTGTTGCTAGGTCCGGATCACGGGAATATCGGGACGTTTTTGTATGAAGGCCTACCGTCCATTTAAGTGTCGTAGATGTCGGCTGCACTAAGATGTTAGCAGCATATTTTGCGAGAGACGCCGTCTGGGTCGGGAGGGCACAGTTATGGTAATAGTCGACCGAGAACTCGAAAAGCGAGAACAATGTGGTGCGCCTATTAGAGTGGGTGTTGTCGGCGCGGGTTATTTGGGCCTCGGTATCGTTACCCAGCTTCTTCGGCCGCCAGTCGGCATGCGCCTGGCGGCGATTTCCAATCGCACGGTCGAAAAAGCTGAAAGAATCCTGCTAAACGCTGGCATCAGCCATTTTCTTCGTGCGGATTCTTCAACGCAAGTAGAGCACGCGGTCGCCCGGGGAGAATACGCTGTCACGGATAACCCAACGCTGATCTGCGATGCCGGGAATATCGATGTCATTGTTGACGCGACGAGCGACATCGAGTTTGGGGCGCAGGTCGCCATGGGGGCCATAAAACACGGCAAACATTTCGTTCTCAATGCGATTTTGGACGCTACGGTGGGACCGCTCCTCAAAACTTACGCCGATCGTTGCGGCGTGGTCCTAACGTACACGGACGGCGACGAGCCTGGGGTAGCCGCCAACCTCGTCCGATTCGTAAGAAGCATCGGTTACGAACCAGTGGCCGCTGGCAACATTAAAGGCCTGCTGGATCCTCACCGCACTCCCGAGACGCAGAAAGCATTTGCGCAAAGGGTGAACCAATCGGCGGAAATGATCACCTCCTATGCAGATGGGACGAAACTTGCCATGGAGTGCGCGATTCTTGCGAACGCCACTGGCTTTAAGACCGGAAAGCGTGGCATGTACGGTCCCCGGTGTGCCCATATTCGGGACGCAGCAGCTCTCTTTCCTAAGGAACAGCTTTTGAACGGTGGACTTGTGGATTTCGTGCTGGGCGCCGAGCCAGGCACCGGAGCCTGGGTAATTGGGTACAACGAAGTTCTAATTAACCGGCAGTATATGCAGCACTTTAAGATGGGCGAAGGTCCCTTCTACGTTTTTCATACTCCTTTCCACTTGCCCCACCTTCAGGTGTTGGACACCATTGCCCGAGCGGCGCTGTTTCACGACGCTACGGTGGCTCCGTTGGGCCAACCGGTTTGCGATGTACTCACGGTGGCGAAACGCGACTTGAAGTTTGGAGAAATACTCGGTCCGGTTGGAGGATTCGATTATTACGGTGTTTTGGATGCCGCAATCACCGTGCAGCAAGAGCGGCTTCTGCCGCTAGGTCTTGCCGAAGGCCACCGGTTACGTCGCGACATCAACAGAGATGAGCCAATCACGTATATGGATGTTTCCGCTCCCCGTCAAGATCGTCTCTGTGACGCGCTGCGCGCAGAACAAGATGCGCGGTTTTTCGCTCCGACTCACTCCCCGTCGGTAGCAGCGGCGACGCACGCCTAGGCGGGCAAAGGGCTCCCACCGGTCGTCCTGCCGGAATACTTAGATTTGGGGAAAATGAATATTCAGCTTAAAGCAAATGTAGAGAACGAGGATGGCGCCGAGCGTGGACAAAATGAGGCCGGCGGGATGATACCGTTCATTTGTGGGGCGGGAAAACATGTGGGCAACGCCGCCGCCGAAGATCGATCCGATGATGCCGAGCACGGTGGTCCAGAAGATGGTCATGTGCACGTGCATCACCGATTTGGCGATAAGCCCCGAGATTAGCCCGATAAGGATGTACCAGAGCAAGTGAAACATGCTTTTTCCTCCATCGTGCGGCTTCAGAATGACGTCGAGTACAAGCCAGCGTTTGGCAATTAACGCGGGATTTCGATTTGGACCTTTGCCCCGCGCATCGTACCCTCGTCCTGCCCTGCACACAACGAATTTTCCAGCGCCTCACAAACCTCAGATATAGACCGGCCAGACTGGTTCAGGCGGGTTACGTGTCGACCGACCGCTCGCCACCAGTGGGCGCGGGATACTGGCCGATGGGCCGGTGCCGGGAAGGAAACGCGCTCGGGAATGCGCGGGGACTCCACCTAGCGGAGTCGGTACGATTTAGGGAAGGTAGGGGATACCCGTCGTTTCGCAGTGGATCGGTAAGATTCGATCGGTGAAGGGTCCAACCAGCCTCCTCATCCCATTCACCCCAGCGGTACCCCTCTGGAGGTGTGAAATGTTCAATTCTCAGGTGCATCGGAAGCTTTGGCTTACTTTGACAGCGGCAGCTATTTTGACAGTGGCGGGCTGCTCGCAGTCGGCCACGGACCAAGCCAGTAACACAGCAAACCCAGCTGGCACGGCAAAACCTGCTGCCGCAACCAAACCAGCTGCTGTATCGAAACCAGCCGGAGCAGCGAAACCTGCCACGGCACCGAAGGCTGCCGCCGTAGCTAAAGCAACGGAACCAACGACGATGGTCACAGTGCCGAAAGGCACGGCGATCAGCGCGACGGTAGGCCAAACGCTGGCAACGGACAAGAACAAGGTCGGCGACACGTTTGCCGCCAGCCTCAACACGCCGATCGAAGTAGAAGGAAAAACTGTGATTCCGAAGGGCGCGCACGTGACCGGCCGAATCGTCACGGTGAAAAAGCACGAATTGAAGGTGGCGCTGGCTTCGGTGGTCATCCACGGGAAGTCTTACCCGTTGGATACCAATTCGATCGCAGGACCGAAGAGCGAGACCAAGAAGGATGTCAAAGATACCGACAAGGCCAAGGCGAAGGCGAGCAAGGACGTAACGCTGCTCACAGCCAAGAGTAAGCTGACATTCAAGCTGGCGAAGCCCGTCATCATTCCGGTGAAGGGGTAGGTAAGGATAGTCAGGTAGGCTTTAGCCGCCGAGCCCGGGCCAGCGCAAAGCTGACTGGGCTCGGCGGTTCTTGTTTCATCGAGTAGAGAGCGGCCATGCGCGAACATCCGCGCGATTGCAAACGCGGAAGGAATGAGGCCTGCGGCGCGCCACAGGCCTCGACGGAATGACGAAGCTACGGCTTTGCGGCAGGGGCCGGGGCGGTGGCCTTACGACCTGTCATTTCCTGGACTACCGAGAATTCTCCGCCATTCTTGGACATCTCGAGCTTGAAGGTGTATTCCGCGGGAGAGACGTGCTTGACCGTGACGCGCACACTGTACTTGTCATCGCCCATTTTGGAATCGGCAGTCCAGTTCCAGGTGTCGCCGGTCACCGTGCCTTTCGCATCGATCACACCGCCCGTGCTCTCGAATGCATGATAGGTGTAAACTTTTTGGTCCGCATCATAGCCCATGAAGGAGACGCTTTTCCCTGGCCCCATCGGGCCTGTGCTTTCCGAGCGACAAGTGACGAAAAAGCCGCCCGAATACCATGAGCACTTTTCCGTGGAGGTGACCTTGCCTCCGGGCATGGGACCGAACGGCTTGGAGTCGCCCTCGATGTTCCAGGTGCCGACGTTATAGGCGAGTTTCTTGACCTCTGGCCCCGGCTTCGGCGGGCCTTGAGGGGCCTGCGCTTGAATTGATACAGCGAGGGACATCACGCAAACGGAGAGCAATAACGTAGCTCTTCTCATAAACGCCTCCTTTTGACTTGGGCCCGGTGGGATGCAGGTGCCATGGCGGCTCCAGTTCCGAGCGCCGTGTCGTGTGGGAAGATGATACACCCGAGGGGCCTTACCGCAATAACGAACGTGTCCCACAGGTCTCGACGGTTGAGGACCCTTCACCTGGCTGATTGGATGACGCCGTCATTTATTCCGAGCTTGTGGTGGCGCGCTTTTTGGGCTTGGCGTTGAGTTCTTGAGCGAAGTACCACTGATGGCCTTCGGGATCCTCGGCGCCATAGCGGCGTTGGCCGTAAGACGTGTTTGCGGGATTTCCGAGAATTTTGGCTCCGGCTTTCTTGGCGCGTGCAAAATGTTTGTCGACATCGTCTACGTTGACGTAGAGGCTTTGCGTTGAATGGCCCAGGCGCTTGGGATTCTTATACCTGGGGCCGGGATATCCCATCATGATCAGGTCGTCGCTGAATTTCATGGCGGCATGATTAATCTTGCCAGCTGGGTTGGTCATCGGGGCACCGAACCTGCGAAAACCGAAGGCCGTTGACAACCACTTGAGGGCGGCACCGACGTCTTCGTATAAAAGATAGGGCGTGATGGCCATGGGTTGATGCTCCTTTCGGTCGCAGAGGCAGGAAGGGAATCTGGGAAGGCTAGAAGGATTGGCAGGAAAGGTCAAGATCGTCGCTGGCCTAGGCGGTCTGCAGACACGTCACCCGCAGGTGGCGTGCACAGGCGCTGGGGAGGGATTAGGTGCGCTAATCTTTTTTGGCTTCGAGGGCTTCAGCGGCGGAGAGTTTGCGTTCAATGTGGGGTGCCGACCGCAGGGCACCGGATTGGAGCAGGCACTGCTCGCCAGCGGGAACACCACATGTGGGACAGGGGATGGAAGATACCTGTTTAGGCGTCAGGTCTTTCAATCGCACTTTGGGAGAGTACTCTAAGAACTGAGGAAAGTCTGTTCCATTTTGGACATATTTATTGAAAATGCCAAGGCTGGGGCAGTTGCAGCTTGCTCGACGGCTCTGGGCCTGCCACTCGGGAAGCGTGAGTGGTGACTCGTGGCTGGTGGAAGAAAGAGAAGCGGTCCCATGGATGGGGTGCCCCGCGCTCGGCGCGCGAGGAAACGTTTCGGGTGCGACGCCCCCGGCTGGCTCAGGGCGGCGAACGAACGAAATCCAGGGTCGAATAAGAAGAATGCCCGCGATGAGATCCTCGGAGGCTTCCAATGAAGGTCATCGCGGGCTTAGGTGGTACAACTTTCGCTTATGCAGTGGAGGTTATAACTCGAGGTCAAGTTCTGTCTGTACAAAAGTGAACAGGTGTCAAAACAGCGGTCCAACCGCCAAGAGCGGCTGATATAGACTAAACTGACCCGAGACGGCGCAACTTTTCGCGCGTGTCCGCCAGGCACACATGAACGAAACCAAACAAATCGCTGATTCTTACCGCGCCGCGACGGTCAAAGGCGCTTGGTATGGGCCCACGCTCGGTGAGCTGTTAGCAGGGATTTCGCCGGAACTTGCTACGACGCCACCCGTTCCGGGGGCTCATACCGTTTCGGAGTTGCTCCAGCATTTGCTGCTTTGGAATGAAAGAATACGGAAGACTTCCGACAGCCATCCGATGCCGCGCTGGGATGCCGAAAAGGAATGGGCCGAGCCGCCGATTCCCTGGAATGAACTTGTCGCCCGATGGAACCAAAGCCGGGACTTGCTCGAAGAGAAGATTCGGAATTTTCCCGTTGAGGATTTGGGAAAACAGGTTCCGGGGCGGAGCTATCCCTACGAAACGATGCTCCACGGAATCGTGCAACACGCGATTTACCATTCGGGGCAGATCGCAATGGTGTTGAGCATGCTGCGGTCGCGATAGCGGCTAGCTCGCGGGAGAGCCAGTTGGAGGTTTGGGGATGCGGGGGCGGCCGGTACGGAGCGTGGTTTGCGCAGCGATTTATTTGCGGGAGAAGGAGTTCGCGACTTTGGGCTCGAGGGCTTCCCGCACTTTGCGGAGGAGAGTGGCCTTTGTAAAAGGTTTTTGGACCAGCTTGGCATCTTTCCTCAAGGCTTCCCGATGAACGATGACGTCATCGGTGTATCCGGACATGAAAAGAATTTTCATGTCCGGGCGGAGCGCGAGCAACTGGTTCGCAAGTTCGCGGCCATCGAGACGAGGCATCACTACGTCCGTGAGCAACAGATCGATTTTGCGGTGAGAATCTTTTGCCGTGGAGATGGCGTCTTCGACTTCAGAGGCTTCGAGAACGGTATACCCGGCGTCTTGTAGAAGTACGCAGGTTAGCTCTCGCAGTGCCACCTCATCTTCCACCACGAGAATTGTTTCCGAGCCGCCGGGAGATTCCTTTTGCAACCTGAGGGTTGCGGCCAAGTCTTCTGAAGTGCGCGGAAGATAGATCTTGAAGGTAGTGCCACGGCCAGGTTCGCTATAGGCCATGATGTAACCGTTGTTCTGTTTGACGATGCCATAGACCATCGACAGACCGAGACCGGTGCCTTTGCCCGGATCCTTGGTGGTGAAGAAGGGCTCGAAGATGTGAGACATGACTTCGGAATCCATGCCGACCCCGGTGTCACTGACAGCCAGCATGACGAAGGACCCAGGCCTTGCGCCCAAATGCTGGCGGACATAGGTGTCGTCGACTTCGACGTTGGCAGTCTCGATGGCGAGCTTGCCGCCGGTGGGCATGGCGTCGCGGGAATTGACGGCCAGATTCATGAGCACCTGGCCCAATTGGCCGGGATCCGCTTTCACGTATCCCAGGTCGGGCTGGAGGCGGATGGCAAGCTCGATATCTTCGCCAATGACGCGGTGCAGCATTTTTTGAATTTCCACGACGGATTTATTGAGATCGATGACGGCCGGCTCGACGACTTGTTTGCGACTGAAGGCGAGGAGTTGCATGGTAAGAGCCGCGGCCCGTTCAGCGGCGCTGCGAGTGGCTTCCACGCTTTTGCGCAAACGGCCGTTTGTGCCAGCTTGTTGTTCCAGAATGTCGGTGTGACCGAGGATGACACTGAGGAGGTTGTTGAAATCGTGGGCGATGCCACCAGCGAGACGGCCGATGGCTTCCATTTTTTGCGCCTGGAGAAGCTGCCGTTCGAGAACGCGACGTTCGGTAATGTCTTCGGCAAATACTTCGAAATAGGCAAGCGAATTGTTATTATCCAAGACGGCGCGCCCGGTCATCCTGACCGTGATTATGTCCCCGGCTTTCTTTCGCCAATCGGCTTCCACGGCGCGAAAATCCAGTTTGTGCCCATTTTCTTTGAGCAAACGCTTACGCGCCAGCGGATCCCGATAGATGTCTTTTTCGATGTTGCAGCGCAGCAACTCTTCTTCCGAATCGTAACCAAGCATCAACACAAGAGCCGGATTCACGTGGAGGAGCTGCCCGGCCAAGGTGACGCGGAAGATTCCGTAAGGGGCGTTATGAACGAGCGAACGAAAGTTGGTCTCCGACTTTTGGAGTTGCTCTTCGGCGAGTTTGCGGTCGGTGATGTCGTGGGTTACGGAAAGCATGCAATCTTGACCGTTGATCGTGACGCGAGCAGCGGAAACTCGGCCGTAGCGAATCTCGCCGGTTTTGGTCCTGAATCGAAACTCTTCGCCCCGGACCTGACCCTGTGTCTCCACCAATTGCAGCGTTGTTTGGTGCAGCTGCTTTTCTACCCACAAATCGAGTTCGTCGGGCGTCTTACCCAACGCTTCCTCGGCGGTGTAGCCGGTAAGACGCATAAACCCTTCATTTACTTCGAGGTATCGGCGGTCGGGGAGGCTGCGGAGAGTGATAGCGTCGGGACTTGAATGAACCATGCTCGCGTATTTCTCCTGGGACTGACTAAGCAAGGCCTCGGAGTGCTGGCGCTCTGAAATATCGCGGATAATACCGGTGAAAATGTGCTTTTTCCCGTGAACATGCTCCCCCAGAGAAACCTCGAGAGGAAATTCCGCTCCGGAGCGGTGCAGGCCGGTTAGTCTCAGGGCAGTCCACGAAGCATGCTTTTGACCTGTTTGCAGGTATCGCCCCAGGGCGGCCCGGTGCGCCTCTTGGAGA
>Ga0070705_100001208_pt1 | contig 14015 bp, 11 predicted proteins | sample KBSK5253metaG_FD_65455 | JGI IMG/M metagenome (GOLD analysis project Ga0070705, IMG submission 65455) | Corn, switchgrass and miscanthus rhizosphere microbial communities from Kellogg Biological Station, Michigan, USA - KBS K5-25-3 metaG | ecosystem: Host-associated > Plants > Roots >... | reverse complement strand
GCTTCGATGCAGCCTTATCACGCGATCGACGACGGTCGGTGGGCCGAGAAGCGAATCGGGCCCAACCGCATCAAGACAACTTATGCGTTTCGCTCGCTGCTCGATTCAGGGGCGACGCTGGTGTTTGGTTCCGACTGGTTTGTCGCGCCGATTTCTCCGATCCTCGGCATTCACGCGGCGGTGACTCGTCAGACGATCGACGGGAAAAACCCGCGCGGCTGGGTGCCCGAACAGAAGATCACGGTAGAAGAAGCTGTGCGCGCTTACACATCATCGGGCGCATACGCGGAGTTTGGAGAAGAGAACAAAGGCACGCTCGAGATTGGAAAGTTGACCGATATTGTCGTGCTGTCTCAGGATATCTTTCGCATTAATCCCGAGGAGATTCAGAAAACCGGCGTTGTTTATACAATTGTCGGCGGAAGAGTTGTATTCGGAGAATTGCGGCACCTCTGAATCCTTTCGTTCTGCTAGCGAAAGAATCGTTTTATCTTGTATCAACCGCGCGCAGTATCAACAGCGAACTGAAACGCTCGCGCGCTGATGTCCTCGTCGCCAACGGCTTCGGTACCAGGACTCGAAGAACAAGTAGAGCAGACCCGTCTGCCATAACGCTCAAGTTAAAACCGCTTCGGTCTGTACGGTTCGCTTGCACTCGTGTGTCCTTGTTTACGTCAGGTAAATTTCGCGCAGTTAAACCCCTGCTTGGGTTTTGGTTTTCTAACCTCAACGAAGCATGAGCGGCAATCTACGCCCAATTGAGCATTTACCTCGCCAGCTTCTTCGGTGGTCTGGTCTTCGCATAGAAGATAAGGAGTATCGGCTGTGAGCAATGTCGCAATCAGTCGAAGGCTGGATTTCTGCAAAGGTGAGGTTAAGTTGTGTCACTCCGAAAATGTTTGAACGCATTAGCTCAGAGTCGTCTTCTTCGCACGCGACTGATAAGGTTTACCTGTTTAGCTATCATCCTCAACCTGCTGCTCTGGCCGGCGCCGGGAATGGCTCTTAAACCAATAGTTGATTCAAGCTCTGTGTTAGCGGTAGGCGTCGGAGCGACCGTTGATTCGTCGGTCAGCACGCTTCGCTCGCTGCCGGTTGTGCTCATTCCAACAGGACCAATGTTTTTACCTGTTCCCCTGCCGGGGCTGTTGCGGTCTCAGTTAGGCGTGTCATCGGCTCGCGAGTTAACCATTGCGGAGCGAACTGATCGTGTGTCAGCTATCGCAGTCTCCCCGCACAAATATGCGGGGTACGTTGGTGACTCGGTCACTTTTGTGGCGATGGGGACGGACCTCGAGGGTCAGGCGGCCCACGGCGCAAAGTTTACATTCGAGTCTTCGGACACAGCCAAGCTCACGATTGACGAAGCTGGCCGCGCGACTCTGCTCGGGCCGGGAATGGTGATTGTGACAGCCCGCGCAGGAGCCGCAATCAAGACCGCGCCAGTGTTGATTAGACCTAATCGGCGACGGATGCAGACTGATCAAGAATGGCAAGCCGATCAAGACGGCCTTGTCGCGTCCGCCAATGTCGAGTCGGGGATTGGCAGTGCCCTTTCGTCGTTGGGGGATAGGCTGGCGCCTACTGTTTATGCGCAAAGCGGAGGACAGGGCGCCGACTACGGCAATGCTGCGCCTGTTGGGCAAGTAGGCACGCCGCCGTTTGCCGCCCTCGAAGAAACACGACTCGGGCCGGTGATGCCTCAGACTAACTTCGAGGTTCCGATATCGCTTGTCGATCTGGGCGGGCGAGGTCTGGCTACAAGTCTAATGGCTTACTACAACAGCAACACTTGGGGTGCTTACGTCGATGGACTTGGGGCAACGCACTACGTGTTTGATCCGATTCAAAGCTGGCCGAGTCCCGGTTTCTCGCTCGGCTTCGGGCGCATTGTCCTTTACTCTTACGCGGGCCCTGGATATCAATACCTGCTTATTGATCCCAACGGAACACGACACAGCCTTGGAGTGGGTCCCGCTACCGGCTCCGCAACGCTTCAAACAACTGACGGGTCGCACGTCGTTTACGTCGGCGGACCGATGGGAGGCACGGTCTATTATCAGGACGGCACCCAGATGACGATCGGGCTGGTGAACAATCGCCGGCTTCCGACGCAGATCACTGACTCCAACGGCAACTACATTCAGATAGCATACAAGTGGGAGACAAACTTTCCCGCCATCGCAATCAACTACATCGTCGATACGTTAGGCCGAGTCATAAATTTTAACTATGGGGAGTGGCCTGCCCCGCCGGGAAGCACGCAGTTGACATCGATCAGCACGCCGGCGGGCAGCGTGACGTTTGGCTACCAGAGCGTGACGATGAATTACAGCTTCCTGAATGACCTATAGTCGAGAACGCGCCTGCAACGTTCTCGGCTGTAAGCAGCGTGACAAATTCCTCAACGGCCCACGTACAACCTTTCGTATTCCGGCTACGGCATGGCTTATAGCGTTTCAGCGGTGAGCGGAGGCGGAACGGCGACGGTTAGCTATAACTATCCGCTAGGTGGCGAGCAGATCGTTGGCGGGCCAACCTTCACTCAGCGGACGGAGACTCCCAGCACTCCGGCGGCCGTATACAGTTACACTTGGTCCGATGTAACGCGGCCGGACGGGACGAAGCTGACCCTCTCGAACAATCTGCGCGAATTGAAGAATAGCTCTAACCAAACGTTGTCGAAGACTGAATCCACATTCACGACTGACCCGGGCGGCTCGACCGTTGTTCAATCTGTCGTCACCACTGACGAGACAGGCCAACAGACGAAAGTAGATTTCGATTACGATCAATATGGCAACGTTGTCAACAAGCGAGAATACGGATTCAAGAACGGCGGGTTGTGGCAGGTGCGCCGGCGAACTCATTACAACTATGTCAACTGGGAGCCCTACTTGAGCCAATACATCCGCGATCGGGTCACAGAGGTCGATGTGTATGATGCGCTTCAAAACACAAACGACGCCGATGACGTGCTGATCGGCAAGACTGTCTATGGCTATGATAATCCGCTGGGAGGGATGGAAGGCTACGGCGGGACCGCCAATCCTCCGGGGCATCTATCGAGCTACGACGCGGCGTACACGGCTCGCGGGAACTTGACCGGTGTTACGAACTACACGGATGTCGCCGCGGGCACATCGGTGACTCACAGCAACAAGACGGATATCTTCGGCAACGTCACTGTGGCGCAAGTGTCGTGTTGCGATCAGAAGGGCTTCGCCATGACTGAAGCGACTTACTGGACGAAGCCTTCGCAAACGACCAGCGGCAACACTTCGGGGATCTATCTGACCTCGAGCACGGCCTATGACTTCAACACCCTCACCTCGACTAGCCAGACCGATCCCGATGGTCAGATAACCACAGTGAGCTACGACGCGGCGCAGCGCCCAAGTGGATTCACCGCCCCAACTGGTGCGACGGGATCAGCGGCTTACAACGCCTGGGGCGAGCAGACTTCTTCGAGCGTGACATACAATGACCGGGGGACAAACAAGACGATCGCGCAGACTGCTGCTTACGATGGATGGGGACAGATGACCTCGTCCGTTGATGCAAATGGCGCGCAGACGAATTTCACCTACAACAACATGGGCCGCATGATCACTCGGACAAATCCGTTTGCTCAAGGAGGCACGCTGGGGCCGGTGACGACTTACGCTTACGATCTGCTCGGACGGAACACGCTGGTGACCTTGCCCGGCGGCAACACCGTTCAGACCACCTTCACGAGCAGCAGCATCGTGACAGTGACCGACCAGGTGAATCGAAAAATCAAACGCGAGAGCGATGGGCTGGGCCGCTTGATCAAGGTTACCGAACAAGACGTCTCGACCGGCGCTCTCACTCAGGAGACGACTTATACTTATGACCTTGCGGATCGTTTGATCGGAGTCAATCAAGGCAATCAGACTCGTGCGTTCAAATACGATTCGGAAGGGCGATTGTTATTCGAGCGAATTCCCGAACAGACCGCTACGATCAACGACGGGACTGGAACATTCTGGAGTTCGAAGTACACCTATACGGACTTTGGCGCGGTGGCGACCAAGCAAGACGCTCGCGGGGTGATTACGACTTATGGTTATGACACTCTGCACCGATTGATCTCTGTCAGCTACAACACAGTGTCTGGAGTTACTACGGCGCCGGCAGTGAGTTACAACTACGACAACCTGCAGACGAGCGCGACGAAAGGCTTGCTGTTGTCGTTGACCGTTGGGAGCGGTTACTCTGAAACCTATAGCTATAGCGTGGGGAATGGGAATGGCGGCAATGGCGGGAACAATGTAAGCCTGGCATCGGTGACAAGAGTGATGGACGGGCTCAGCTACATGACCGGTTATCAATACAACGCGGCACAACGCGGCGAATCAACTCACGCAGATGACGTATCCATCGGGCCGAGTTCTCAATCTGGGCCACGACAACAAAGGGCGAATCACCTCACTAGGTTCGTACCTCTCCAGCGTGACTTATAACGGGATCGGTCAGTTGACAAGCACGACCTTGGGCAACGGAGTGACCGAAACTTATGGCTACGATGCGAATCGAATGCAATTGACGAGTCAGACGGCGACCCAAAGCGGTGGCGCGACCAATGGTCTGATGAACCTGACCTACGGATATCAGGCTTTGGCGGGACAGATGGGAGCAGGAACAACCGCGGGAAATGCCGGCCAGTTGATGGCGATCAGCGGGACGATCGGCGGAGTGACTGAGAGCGCGGCATACACGTATGACGATCTTGGAAGACTCGTGACTTCGAATCAAACTTCGAATCTCTCAAGCGCGCAGAGGCGCTTCGCATATGATCGCTGGGGCAATCGGACGGGGATGTGGGATGCGACCTCAGGAGGAAATCAGATTCAATCGATCACGCTTCAGCAATCGGACGGCGCGCCAACGAATCGAATCACGAGCGTAACGAGCGCCTCGACCGTGAACTACTCCTATGACGCAGCGGGGAATGTCACGAACGACGGCGTGCACGCTTACGCATATGACAGCGAGAATCGGGTTGTTAGTGTGGATGGCGGCGCGACGGCGAGTTACGCATACGACAATCAAAATCGGCGATACAAGAAGACCGTAGGCTCGACGGCTACGCATTACGTTTGGGAAAGCTCACAGGTGATCGCCGAGCACAACGGCAGCACGGGCGCAGTGCTGATTGATTACGTGTACTCGGGCGGCCGGATGATCGCGACGGTCGCGAGCGGCAGCACGCAGTATTTGCTATTCGACAGGCTGAGTGTGCGATTATCACTGGATCAAAGCGGGAACGTGATCGGTCGTCAGGGACACTTGCCATTTGGGGAGGACCTCGGAGAGAGCGGTACTCAGCAGAAGCATCACTTCACGAGTTATGAACGAGACAGTGAAAGTGAGACGGACTATGCGGTCAATCGTACATTTCAGCCTGCCGTAGGACGGTTTTTATCCCTGGACTCGGAGGTCGGCAATATAACTAATCCGCAACGCGTGAATCGATACGCTTATACCCGTAATGATCCAATCAACAGAACTGATCGGCTGGGGCTAGACGACGCCCCTAATGATGAACCCTGTCAAAGTTGGAATCCGGAGACCGGCCAGTGGGAAGCGGTGCCGTGTGGGCCGCCCTTGAAGCTGTCGGTCACAAGTTCGCCCCTGGAAAACAAAGACGTTGTCGACTGGAGCAAGGATACGGGACTATTCATCGACGGATGGAGCTTGTCTCCCGTCACGACGTCAAATCCAAGTCCCCAAGATCCTTCCGGGCGCCCGGTCAAGAGTGCCTGTGCGCCTGATAAGAAGGGCTTCTTCAATTTATTGCCTCTCTTCAGAGACATGGCAACTCAATTGAACATAGATGTCCGCTTTCTGCTTGCCTTGTCTGCTAAGGAGAGCGGATGGAATGGGGAACATGCGCAAGAGTTGCATAACCTCTTTGGCGTAACACACGGAGGCGGCAACAATTTCAATTATTCGTCTTATGACGAGGCCGCGAGGGACTGGATTCGGAGATACAGTAGCTACGTAGCGAGTGCGACAACGATAGACGATTTTGTGGCAGGGCTCAAGAAAGCTGGCTACAATTCGTTAGATAAGAAGTATTACGACAAGATAAAGAAGATGGTCGAATCTGTCGATAAATACGCGAGTCTCTGTAACGTTAAACCGTGATTCTCGAGCACTTGTTCTCTGTGATCCCTTTCCTGCTTTTGGTAGGTTCGAACGGCACGAGGAGGTGAATTTATGCTTCGCTTTTGCATCTTGTTTTTCTGCGCATCGCATTGCCAGGCCGCAAGCGTGCTAGCTCAGTTCAAACCCGTTTCCCTGAATGACAATTTCGCATTGGCCCGTCAGACAACTGCTCCAATAGGTACGTTCGTCGGTCGCTATGTCAATTCCAATTACGGATATTCATTTCTGATCCCAGATGCCTTCAAGGCAATCAGCGATCCTCCGCCCTCTCCTCAACACGGGGTCCTTATTCCGTTGTCTGAGGATGCAAGGGCATCCATATTTGTAGGAGGTAGTTACAACTCAGAAGAGTATCGCAGCGCCAGCGAAGCAGTGGACGATGATCTGAAAAGAATGAGAGAGAACGGTTCGGTCATAGCGTCATCACAAACACGAAAAATGAGGCTCGGTGGACTCCCAGCTAAGCGATCGATAGTTCACTATAGAACACAGGCTTCAGGAGAAAAGCTCGTACAGGACTTAGTTGTTTGCATCAGGAAGGAGAAAAACAAAGAGAGTGTAGTATACGAGATTTATCTCTCGACCCCAGAAAAAAGGTACGGTCGGGACCGGCACATTCTGGACCGTGTCTTACACTCGTGGAAGAACGAGTTCTTTTAAATGCCCGACTCAAGACTCCAGTGTTTGAGCAGCGTTTTGTTCCCCAATGCTCAACTCAAAGCCAAAAAAACGGTTCTTCAATTGACGTACTACAGGAGAACTAAGGAAGCGGAGCTCTTTCGCTACAACCCAAATTACCCCGATCCTGGCCTGAGAACCGTCATACTTAGGGGCAAAGAATAGTCTAGTCAATCAACCGCGACGAAGACAGGAGGGCCACCTTACAAAATATCACAACGCCGTGACGAATACGGGAATGTGTTTCGTTATCGAGCCAAGGTCTTTGATGTCCACGGCGCACACGTTGGCTTGTGGGCCTGCGATGTTTTTCTAGTGACCCAATAAGAGTTTGGGATTCCAGTCCAAGACCGTTCAGTGCAGTACGGTCGCCGGGAACAAAAAAGCGTAAGCCATCACTATCAACCCTACGATCGACGCAAGCACGATCGAATGCCACATCACAAATCTGAATCATTCCTTCGTTTCGCGTGCTCATCACCGTCTTGCTCCCCGGTGAAAGAATCGTTTTCTATACTCAGACGGCGTAAGTTCAAAGTATCTTTTGAACTGCTCGATAAAGACGCCTCTACTCGTGGGGTCATAACCTATCAACGCCATGACTTCCTTGATGTTTATGAAGCTTGTGACGAGGAGATCGCGTGCCGTTTCCATTCTCAGTTTTACGAGATACTCGCCAGGCGGAAGCCCAGTCTGAACGAGAAACACTCGGGATAGATGCGAGGCGGAAATACCGGCTACCTCCGCCATTTCACTCAGAACGATCTTCCGGTGAAGATTAGCCCTCATGAAGTCGATCACGCTGTCGATTCTTGCCGCCTGATGCGCGTCCTCTGAATCCTTTGATTCTGCTTCGTATTCCCGTTCAATCAGTGGACGTGAGAATGCAACGGTGGAACGCCGCTTTCGTTTTGATCTGACATCGGACAGCGTTTCCTGCCACTCAGGATAATAGCGGGCAAGAGGCGATGCGATGACCAGCGACGAGATGTTCTCCGCTTCGTGTAAACGGCCGACTTCCGACAACTCAACTGCGTAGGAGTTCAAGCAGTCGAGCCGCACCTTCAACGGCGCGAACCTGACAAGAGGCAAGATCCCCTCGAGATCGTCGATCGCGGATTTGTGAAACGCTTCAATGGATTTCAAGACGGACATGCCTCTAGTTGCTTGCAGGCTGGCCGTGCCTAGTTTTTCCATTCTAATCGCCTCATGGAAATGGTGAGAGGCAGCGGCGAGGTCATTCCTGCGAATTGCCAAGGCACCCAGCGAAGAAGCGGCTTTAGCCTTGTATGAATCCGGAGCGTGATCAACAGCCAACTGAAACAATCTTCTTGCTTCGTCTTGATCGCCGTTTCCCATCCAGTTCGCTGCCACCGCCAGGAAGTAGTAACCAATGGCTTGATAATCTTTGACCGGAATATTGGAAAGGAGCAGACCAACTTCTCTTACCATATCAAATTGCCGGAGTGAATGTGCCTGTTCGCCTAGTTGGATCAGGCGACTAACAAGTTGCGCATAGTTTACCGTGCCAGCCAGCAACTCCTGATAGAATCCGGCATATTTTGATAAGGGAGAGAACATGAAAAGACTACTTTTCGTTGTTTTGCTCACGTTGTGTCTGTCCTTTCCTGCGTTTGCCGGGCACACGTTGCCCGGCGATTGGTGCGAATGCGGAAGTTTCGCTGCCTGCATCTGTGACCCCGGCGAACGGCCCGTTGTTCAGAGCAAACTCGGCGTGGCGGATAACTCGAAGCAAGATGCACCTGTCAGTTTAGGTTCAGAGACGCTTTTGGTTTTGGCTGTGCTGCTTCTGTTGCTTAGATACAAAGCCTAAGCGAATTGGAACAAACCAGACTGCCTGTCGCTCTTGTGGCGATTCAATATCTGTTTGTCGCGCCGCATTGTATCAGAGAATACGGAACCTGCAAGCTGAAAGTGAGGGCTCAAAGCGCCGAGGTTAGATTGCCGGAATATTCGTCACTCAATCGGAGTAATAGCTACTACTTTTTGCTTGCCACACAAAATGCGACGAATTAAAATCGCGGTGCCATTGAGCGCTGACCTTAGCGCCTAGCCGCCTGGTGAAGATTCTGGAGCGAGCCGCCTGCTGCTGTAATTGCGGGATTGTCGGGCTCGCATTTTCTGGGGGAGATAACTATGGAAACCAGGGCGCGGTGGTTATGCCTGCCGGTATTAGTTCTCGCTTGTGGCATGTTCAATGATGCCTATAGCCAGAGCCGAACGCTTAAGACTGAATCAAACGCCAGCGAAGCTACCGAGTTTGTTGCAATTATTAACGGCCAACGGCGAATAACTCGAAAGGAGATTGACGAACTTGTTGGCTCGCAGATCTACAGCCTGGAGGAGAGGCTCTACCACGTTCGCAAGAGCGCTGTTGAGAATCTCCTGACGAAGATACTACTTGAAGAAGAGGCCAAAGCGAGGGGTATACCCCTCGAACAACTCAAGCAGCAACTCATGCCGGAGAGGGTGGAAATAAAACAAAGCCGAATAGATCAGGTCTACGCTGAAAGCGCCGGTGGCCTTGGAGACATGAGTGAGGAAGAGGCTAAGCAAAGAATCAGAATCGATCTTGAAGGAAACGAAAAGGTCGAAGCATACAAAAGAGCCCTTGCTGAACTGAGGAGAAAAGCAAGTGTGGAGGTATTGCTCGTTGAACCAAGTCCGCCCGTAGTGAGGATCAGCGATTCCGGTCCATCGAAAGGCGGTAGGGATGCGCCGGTACTAATCGTCGAGTTCTCTGATTTTCAGTGTCCATACTGCAAGCAGGCGACGAGCACATTGAAGCAGGTGCTGCAGAGCTATGGTGAAACAGTAAGGCTGGTCTTCAAACACACACCGTTGCCAATCCACGCTGATGCATTCAAGGCAGCACAGGCTGCTGTGTGCGCGGATAAGCAAGGGAAATTCTGGGAATATCACGACCGCCTGTTCAGTTCAAACGTCTTGTCGACAGATGCATTACGGAAAGAAGCAGCGGAGCTTGGATTAGATATCAATGAGTTCAATGCTTGCCTTGATTCAGAAGCAAGTCGTGCCGCTGTCCTGAAAGACATGAAAGAGGCTAAGCAGGCTGACATACAAGGCACACCGAGCTTCGTAATCAGTGGCAGTGTGCTAAGGGGAGCTAGAAGTTTCGAGGATTTCAAGAGTGTAATAGATCGGGAACTCAAGAAGAGCGTCAAACCGAAAAGCTAGAGGCAAAGTTGCCTTTGCGGTTCGGGCGCTCCAGCCCAGGACTGCTCGCGCTGACAGAGCACGAAAGGGTGTCGGAAGCTTTGCAGGCGCGACGATTAGTGGAATTGATTGAACAGGAGGAATACTATGAAAAGGACGGAAAAGCTTGCGGTGGCATCGGTTGTTCTGCTCACGATGGCCTTTTTCTCATCGACGGTATCTGCCCAGCAGACTCAAGCGCGTGGAGGAATTCCGCTTCAACTCCTGGCCTCCGACGAAAAACTCGTGAAGCTCCCTTATATGAAGCTCATGCTTTACAACAGAGTGGCAAATGCTCAAAGGGCCGCTGAGAGAAAAATCTCGCACAACGCTGAAGACGACATCAGATTTGTCATTGAGAACATACACACCGGGCCGATCGAAGAAATACTTGATCGGCCATACGGGCAGTTTGTCACCAGTCCAACCGGAAATATTCTGCAGGTGGTGCCCGGCACTATTAGCCATAACAACGGCCCTAAACACGCGGAGTACAACATTCGATGGATTGATGCCGCGACGCTGTATTCCACGGCCAACTCGGACGACATCACGGTAAGAGAAGCATTGTCGAGGCATCCCAAGTTTGCAGATGTAGGGAAGTATTCATCCTATGAGGTGACGGTTCGCCTGTCTGGTCAAGAACGTAGTTATCGGGCTCTGTTCCTGTATCATGGCCCGCTCCAATCAGCCGTGGTATCGGACATCGAGATTCAAGATAATGTGGCCGGATCGCATAACCTGGCGAAGGCGTTGGCGGAAGGGCTGCCCCCGGTGAGGTCACCCTGGCGTTCATATGTGAACAGTGCCGCACATCGTGCGATCTCCAACACCACCATAAGCGGAAAAGGGAATTACAATGAAAACGAGTTCGCGACGGACGCCGGCCAGGAAAGAAATCCGCAACCGTCGTCAGGTTCTTTGACGGGCGAAGTGAAGAGCCAACTCAGCGAAGGACAAAGAGATCAAGTACATCTCGCATATGGGCGTTGTTCGGTGGGTGAGTTTGTTGATGACAGGACTTCAATGTGTTGCGAATATGGAACTTTGCAGTGTTGCTTTCCTTACGATCCTAATGGTGGCTGGTGCGACGACGCCACCTGTGGTTATCCAGACTGTAACCCACAACCGACTCCAGTGCCGGCCCCAAACACGTGTTCTTGCACGGAGGGCACGGAGTATTTTAATGCGAAGCAAAGTGGCTTTGAGGATTATTCAAAGCATTTTCCTAACGGAACCCGCCACTCCGGGTGGATGCAGACGCAAGGTCATTGTGAGACCTTGTGTTCCTGCGCGATCAACTGCGCAGTTGATCCGTGGGGAGACCCTGCGCAGGGTGTGTGGGATGACGGCAGGAAGACTACGTGGGACGGGCTCCGGCACGTTCCAATAACACAAACGAGCAGACAGACTGCTAGCGCGAACAAAGGTGGTACTGCCACCTGTGGCTTCGCTTTTGGGGTTGGGTGGGTGGCCTGCGCCGATGCGACATGCAGTACCAATGTCACCATCAGTTGGGGTGGAGTGAGCTTTTCAATCAATAGCAGCGGTTTTTACACTGGCGCCCTTCAGGATACGCTAACGTGCAAGGCTCCCTAATCACAATCTAATGTATGCGGACAAAGCGATTCACGGGAAGATCAATCAAGGACTTCGAACATCGGATTGCTGTACCGTTGACTTGGCTCAGAATTGGCCAGAGGCAACCACGAGTCGTCACGAAGAGGTCTCCATTGTCTTTTTGATGCCGCCTCCATCCCGATCCGAAACATGAATAGTCTCGAGGCGAGCTTGAAGAAACCGCTCGCGGTGCGTTGATTGGACTCGAGAGGGTTATGCCCGTTGAAACCACCATTCTTTTGTGTACGCTTCAGTACGGATATTTTTCTTCGCTGAGAAGAAGCGTTTGGGCTTAAGTCGAACAGCGGTTCAGTGCGGCACGGCGCCCGGAAACAAATAAGCGTAAGCCATAACAATCAATCCGACGATCGACGCCAGCGCGATCGAATGCCACATCACAAATCTGAAGATCATTCCTTCGTTGCCCACTTGATTCGTAGCCGCGGTCGCAACGACGATTGATTGCGCATCCACCATCTTGCCCATCACTCCGCCCGCGCTGTTCGCCGCGCACATCAGGATCGGACTGAGGTTCAATTGCTCTGCGGTGATTCGTTGCAAGCCTCCAAACAACGCGTTGGAAGAAGTGTCGCTTCCGGTCAACGCCACGCCTAGCCATCCAAGAAAAGTGCCGAAGAACGGAAATAGCCATCCGGTTCGAGTGAATGCAAGTCCCAGCACCGCGTCCATGCCCGAATATCGCGTCACGAATCCCAACCCGAGCATGAATGAGATCGCCAGCACAGCGAATCTCATTCTCACAAGCGTGCGCCAGAAGATTCCGGCCATCTCAGCGAACGAAACGCCCAACAACAGACCCGCGAAGATCGCCGCGATAAAGCACGCCGTTCCTGTTGCCGTGAGCCAGTTGAAATCGAACTTAGCTTTTTCGGGTTCGGGTTTTGAAACGATGGGCGCCGCTCGCGTGACTGCGAGATTCAACGCCGGCACGTCCCATCCGCCTCGTTCGAAAGCGGGCGTGGTCGCCCTGTTCATTGCTGTCTTGATCGACGGCAGTCCCCACACCAACACGAACGCCGCCAGCATCAGGAACGGCATCCACGCTCGCGCGACCTGCTTGCGCGTTCTCGAAGCAGTCTCAGACGTAGACGTGACGTGTGAGGGATCACTTTCGAATCGCCACACTCGGCGCGGCTGCCAGAACCTTAGAAACACTATTGTTGAAATCAAGGACACCAACCCGCTCGCGATATCTACCAGGTTACTGTCGATGAAGTTTGACCAAACAAATTGAGTGATTGCGAATGAGATCCCGACGACGAGAATCGCCGGCAGCACTTCGAAAGTCTCGCGCCAGCCGGCCATCGCTCGCACGAGCCAGAACGGAACTATGATCGCCGTGATCGGGAGTATGCGCCCGATCATCGCATTCAAATCAGCTTCGGGGAGTCCCGACACCGCGGCGAGCGTGTGCACTGGAGTTCCAATCGCGCCCCACGCAACCGGCGCGGTGTTGGCGATCAGGTTGAGCGCCGCCGCGTGAAAAGGCTTGAAGCCCAGCCCGATCATGAATGCGCCCGCTATTGCGACCGGAGCGCCGAACCCCGCCGCGCCTTCGATCACCGCGCCAAAGCAAAATGCCACGAGCAACGCTTGAAGCCGGCGATCGGGAGTGATGGCCGCAACTGACTGCTTCATTATTTCGAACTGGCCCGTGTGAACCGAGATGTCGTAAAGAAAAACCGCGGCGACAACTATCCAGGCAATCTTCAACAATCCAAAGCCTGCGCCGTACACGAGGCTCACGGCAGAAAGCGGCCACGGCATCCCGAACACGATGCTTGCGGCTAAGAGCGCCGTAGCCGCGCCGGCCATCGCGGCCCAATGCGGCTTTACTCGAAACACCGCGAGCAATCCGAGCAGGACGACTACCGGAAGCGCGGCGACGAGAGTTGATAACCACCACACGCCAAACGGATCGTAAACCTGAGTCCACGTCATCTTTGTTCTCCGGTGCCGCGGAGACGCGCGATAGGATACAGCATCTTCGAACGCGACGCGAACAAAACGGCTCGCGATGTTGTTCAGAGTACAAGCTTCAGCTTGCTTCCTAAACTTCTCGCGATCGAAGAGCAAGCTAAAGCTTGTACTCTGAACTCGCGATCGAAGAGCAAGCTAAAGCTTGTACTCTGAACCGGCTTGTACTCTGAACTGGGCTACCTGGGATTGTGCGGATTCGTTGAAGCCGATATCTTGACTTCTATGACATTCACTCCGGCAGACCGGCTCCGGAACATTCGCAAGAGCGCGACTCGAGTGCTCTA
>Ga0070705_100001206_pt1 | contig 14043 bp, 5 predicted proteins | sample KBSK5253metaG_FD_65455 | JGI IMG/M metagenome (GOLD analysis project Ga0070705, IMG submission 65455) | Corn, switchgrass and miscanthus rhizosphere microbial communities from Kellogg Biological Station, Michigan, USA - KBS K5-25-3 metaG | ecosystem: Host-associated > Plants > Roots >... | reverse complement strand
AGCTGCGCATCTCTGTGCAAGACGGAGAGTTAATTAATGTAACCGTATCAGACGCATTGAAACTTCTATCAGGAAGCCAAAAAATGAATAGTACGCATCAATATTGCCGCATTAGCCGTCTCTGTTATGGTGCCGACGTGTAGGTAGCGTTTGAGCCGGGATATGCGGTGGCCTTTTTAGGCTGGGTGCTTTAGTGCGCGGCGCAGGTCGAGTGCGCTGGAATACTCTGTGGGGGTGCCTTTACTGGTTGAGCCTGGCTCGATCTACGCGAGTTTTGGCACAGCCTTCCTTAGAATCGTTCAACTGAATCGTTCAACTGAAACGTAAGTGCACGAAAGCTTTGCAGGGCTGTGGTTAGCCCGGTTGAGGGCTTGGCTTTTGACGTTTGAGTTCGGGATCGCAGAGATAGATAAGGGATATGGATCGGCAAGGAGGGGTGGGATGAAGAAGCAAGCGATGCTTGGATGGTTTCTGGTTTTCTGTCTCGCGCTTGGGTTTAGTGCGAGCACGTCACTAGGGCAGGCGGTCTTTGGCAACATTATTGGGACCGTGACGGACCCACAGGGCAATGCCGTTGTGGGGGCCAAGGTTACGGTTACCTCGCTAACAAAGAGCTTCGTATTTGACACTGTGACAAATGAGAGCGGGAATTACTCCGTGAGTCACTTGATTCCCGATACTTACAAGGTTCACGTCGAGGCTACGGGATTCAAAACCTACGATGTACCAAGCGTTTCTGTTTCTGCGGACACTTCAGCGCACGTGGATGCAGCGCTTCAGGTCGGGTCGGTGACGCAGTCGGTCGAAGTGACGGGCGAAGTTCCTCAGCTCAATACAGACCGCGCCGACGTCGACATGCAATTCAGTGAGAAGTATGTTCAAGATTTGCCGGTGCTGAACCGCAACTTCACAAATTTCGAGCTCCTCTCGCCAGGAACGCAGAAACTGGTTGGCTGGAGCCACGCAGCTACGGAGAATCCTCAGGGCGGCGGGCAGATCTTCGTCAATGGGCAGCATTTCAGCGGCACCAATTTTGAGTTGGATGGGACCGATAACCAAGACCCGATCCTTGGCATTATTGTGGTAAATCCGAATCTCGATGCCATTGGCGAAGCCAAGATCGCACTGCAGGACTATGACGCAGAATCCGGCAAGGCCACGGCGGGCGTTGTCAAGGTTCAGACCAAATCCGGTTCCAACGACTTTCATGGCAGCGGCTTCTACTACTACCGCAACAGCGATCAGCAGGCGCGCGATCCTTTCACTAACGCTCCTGGCGTGCCTCTTGCAGCCGCAACTTGGAAGCAGTTTGGTGGATCCGTCGGCGGGCCGATTATCAAGAACAAGCTTTTCTTCTTCGGCGATTATCAAGGCACGAAGCAGCAGCAAGGCATCACGAACCAGTACACGATTCCGACTGCCAAGGTCCTTAGCACCTGCGGATTCGGAAAGCCGGGCAACTGCGACCTCAGCGAATACCTAGCTGCGGGTGGTTCCGTCAATGGCCAAATTTACCAGCCAGGAACATTCGCGGCCGTCGTTGACCCTACTTTCACGAATCCCTGCTCTGATACTCCCGCGCATAGAGCCAGCGCGTTGCTCACCGGTAGCTGTCGCGCGCCGTTCGCGGGCAACTTGATTCCGAACACTCTGATCTCACCGCAGGCCACGGCGATGCTTGCCTTGTTCCCGGCACCTACCGCCGGCGGCGTGACAAACAATCTGGTCACGACGGGTTCGGGACCCTTTAATCAGAAGTCGTTTGACACGCGCATTGATTACAGCGCTCCGCGCAACTATCAAGTCTTCGGGCGGTTCAGCCTTGACTATTTCTCCCTCTCCGGCAATGGCGGACTGGGCGCCTTAGGCGGAGCTGGCTTCGGCCCGGGCGGCTTGAATGGCAGCTCCAATGTTCACAACTATAGCCTCGCCACGGGCTTCACAAAGCCTATCGGAACGCGATGGTTGACGGATTTCCGGTTTGGCTGGTTCAAGTACAACCCGCAAACAGCTTACTCCGATGCCAGCGCTTCGCCGATGGACGGATTCAAGGTACCCGGCTTGAACAGCGGGCCGGGCGTTGTGGGGCCCCCGACGACAGGAGGCTTGTCTGGCATCGATTTTGGTGGGACCGGCGGGTTTACGCCTTTCGGCGACGGCTTGAATATCGGCCGTTGCAACTGCCCCTTAACCGAAAGCGAACAGCAATTCCAATTCGTAAACAACTGGACGAAGACGCAAGGCAACCACACGTTAAAGTTCGGCGCAGACATTCGGTATGCCATGAATTTGCGCGTGCCCAGCGATGCCAGCCGCACAGGATTGTTGCACATTAATGCAGGCGACACGGCCAATGCTGGAGTAGGCGGCCTCAGCTTCGCAACGTTCCTGCTGGGTGACGTAACTTCTTTCGAACGTTTCGTTAGCAGCAGTCTGAACGCTGCCGAGCGCCAGAAGCGTTGGTTTTTTTATGGCCAGGATTCGTGGCGCGTCTCGCCGAAATTCACTATGACCTACGGACTGCGATGGGAGATCTACTTCCCGGAGTCCGTAAATGGCAAGAATAACGGTGGATTTGCAAATCTGGACCAGGGCGTGATTCGCGTTGCCGGCAACGGTCCAATCGGTTTGGACGGCAATATCAACAATACATTGAAGGCTTTTGCGCCGCGTCTAAGTTTTGCCTATCAGTTGGATTCGAAAACCGTGGTTCGGATTGGTTACGGCCGAGGTTTTGATATCGGCGTGTTCGGCTCCAACTTTGGCCACGTGGTCACGCAAAACTTGCCGGTTCTCGCGAACCAGAGTCTGACGGACACAAACTGCTCGCAACAGCCAACTTGTGGCTCTGGCGCAACGAATGATCGAAGTGCGGTATTTACCCTCGCGCAAGGCCCGCTGCCCTTCGATTTTTCCACGCTCCTCAGTCAGATTGGCTCTGACGGGACATTGCCACTCAGGGGGCCCCAGGGTAACGTGAGCCCCAGAATCCGGCCCACGGTTCAGCGGCTTCCTACTATTGACCAGTGGAATGCCACGGTCCAGCGCCAGATTACCCCAACGCTCAACGTAACCATTGGCTACGTGGGGAACAAAGGCACCCACGTGTTTGCGGGTAACGGACCGGCCTACAATACAAACGAAGCCGCGATTGGTTCGGGCACAGATACCTATGGCTGTCTGCCTCCGGGGGCAGCGGGCAACTCAAGTGCTACTCAGTTCAAATGCACAGCAAGCTTCAAGCCGTCTATTCCACAAGCATTCCGCCGCCGGCTGTTCCTCAACGGGGTACCAAGTTTCACGTATCCGAATTTCCCGGGTGTGACGTGTTGCTCGGATAGCCCGGGAGACTACTTCGGCAACGATGCAGACAACAAATACAATGCCTTGCAAGTCAAGGTTGAGAAGCGCGTCAGCAACGGGCTGCAGTTCATGGCGCACTACACCTACTCGAAGGCTTATTTCTATGACGCTGGCTATTTCTCCGTTAACAAGACTTTCGCGTGGGGTCCAGACGACTTCAACCGCAATCACGTTTTCGTGATTAACACCGTCTATGAACTGCCCTTCGGCAGGGGTAAGAAGTTCATGAGCAGTGCGGGCCGCGCCGCCGACTTGCTTATTGGCGGCTGGCAGCTTACGAACACGCTGAACTATAGCGGCGGTCTGCCCTGGACTCCCAGCCTCGGTGAGTGCGGTCAGATTTCCGATGCTGGGCCGTGCCGCCCCAACGCAACGGGCACTCTTAAAACGGGAACGAGCCGAGATGCCGCCGGCAACCTGCTGTGGTTCACGCCGTTGACGACAGGCGCTCTGAGCCAGTCGCCGGACGTCTTTTCGAATACCGACCTGACCGGTCTGGACACTTGCACGCTGGCGCGGCCTAAATCCGGGCCGTTTGCGCTGCCGGCTTGCGGCCAGATCGGCAATGTCGGACGGAATTCGTACCGTGGTCCGAGAGGGTTCTACTCGGATCTGGCACTTTCGAAGACCTTTAACATAACTGAACGCTACAAAGCGCAGTTTCGCTTTGACGCTTACAACGTATTTAATCATCCCGTCCTTGCCTTCAGCAGTACTCAAGGCAACACCTGCGTGGATTGCGGCAGCGACTCTGGCCGGATCAGCGACATCGAAAACAACAATTCGCCGGGGTCACCGTCGGGCATGCGTCAGCTGCAATTTGGCGTGAGATTCACTTTCTAACAAAAAAGACAAACAACACCCCAAACGAACGGGGAGCCCTCACGGGCTCCCCGTTTTTTATGTTCTAATTTGTTTTTGATGTTGTGGACCGGACCACATGCCTAAGGATCATTGGGTTTCCTTCGTTCTAGCGGGCACTTTGATTGCCAGCGGGCCAAGTTTTGGGGCCTGGCACGGACATTTGTCACAAATTTCGTCGTCTACCCAGTCTTCCAGTTCCGCTCAGGTTCAGCCGTCTGGGAACGAATTCGATGAGGCGAGACGCCTCTTGCAGCAGGGCAAATACGACGACGCGATTAGCGAGCTGCAACAGCTGGAGTCAACACATCCGGGTATGAAAGGGCTTTCCCATGAACTGGGAGCTGCGTATTACAAGAAAAACGATTATATGAACGCGATCGCAACCTTAAAGAAAGCGCTGGAGGAAAATCCGAGAGACAACGAAGCGGAACAACTGCTGGGCCTTTCGTATTACCTCGCGGGGCGGCCTGCGGAGGCAATTCCGGCTCTCGAAAAGGTACAGACGTGGTATCCCAGCGCGAACGTGGATGCGTCGTACATCCTGGGGATTTGCTACATTCAGACGAAGGACTATCCCAACGCGCGGAAGGCCTTCGCAAAAATGTTCGATGTGCCAGCCGAGTCCGCGGCCAGCTATTTGTTCACGGCGCGGATGCTGCTCCGGCAGGACTTCGGGCCCGTGGCTGAAGAGTATGCGCATAAAGCCGCGGCACTTGATCCGAAGCTTCCCCTAGCACACGAACTGCTTGGAGAACTGTACCTTTATCATTCGCAAATCGAAGAAGCTATCGCGGAGTTTCAGAAGGAGCTGGAGCTTAATCCCGGGTACGCACAGGCGTATTACAAACTGGCGGACAGCTATTCGCGCGTGCAGAAATACGATGAGGCGGAACGGCTTCTGCAACGCTCGATTTGGCTGGACTCCACTTCGACAGGGCCGTACATACTGCTCGGCAAAGTATTAGAGAAGAAAGGCGAGACGCAGCTTGCCGTGCGAGCGCTGCAGCGCGCGTTGTCGATGGATCCCAACAATCCCATTCCGCACCACCTTTTGGGGCAAGCTTACCGCGATTTGGGCAGAAATGAAGACGCGGATCGTGAACTCAAGGTGGCCGGCCAACTGGAAGAGAAGCAGAATGCGAAACCTTGAAGTTGACGACCAAGCAGATGGACTTTTCCAATAACCTGCTCTGCGGGACGTTGGCAGCATCCCTCTTTTTGGCAACCGCGTTCTTAGCGCTGCCGCAAAAGACTTACGACGAGCCGTGGCGGCCGCAATTTCACTATACACCGGCGAAGAACTTCATGAATGATCCGAACGGCCTGGTCTACTACAAGGGTGAATACCATCTTTTTTACCAGTACAACCCGCAAGGCACGGAATGGGGACACATGAGCTGGGGCCACGCGGTCAGCGCAGATATGTTGCATTGGGAAAATTTGCCTGTCGCGATTCCCGAAGAGCCGGGGAAATTCATGATTTATTCGGGCAGCGCAGTTGTGGACTGGCATAACTCAAGCGAGCTCTGTAAGGGGGCCGATTCTCGGAATCCATCTTGCCTGATTGCGATCTATACCGCAGCCGGAACCAACTCACAGAAACAAAATCTCGCTTTCAGCAACGACCGCGGCCAGACCTGGACAAATTATTCAGGGAATCCTGTAGCTGACTTGCAGCAGCCCGACTTTCGGGACCCCAAAGTATTCTGGTACGAGCCTCAACGGAAGTGGGTGATGGTGGCGGTCCTCGCAGACGAGAGAAAAGCTGTGTTTCTTGATTCGCGTGACTTGAAGAGTTGGGTGCTTCGGGGATCCTTTGAAGCAGCGGGAAATCAGAAAGGGCAGTGGGAGTGTCCAGACTTATTCGCAGTGCCAGTGGATAGAAATCCCGAAAACAAAAAATGGGTTCTCGTCGTAAATCGAAATCCCGGCGCGCCCGCCGGCGGCACGGGCGTGGAATATTTTGTGGGGAGCTTCGATGGAGAGCACTTTGTGAACGAAGACTCAACCGCGCAGGAGCTTTGGGCCGATTATGGCAAAGATTTCTACGCAACGAATTCGTTCTCGGATATCCCTCCAAAAGATGGACGAAGGATTTGGATTGGGTGGATTAGCAATTGGCAGTACGCGAACCGCGAGCCAACTTTGATTTGGCGCGGGGCGCAGTCTTTGCCGCGTGAACTCAGCCTTACACAGTTTCCAGATGGAATCCGGCTGGTACAAAGGCCCATAGCCGAAACGAAACGGCTGCGCCAGCTAGAGTTGTTGAGAGTCTCGAATCTTTCCGTTCCCGATGCAATCCAAGCGATGCACTCGACCAAGGCGAGCGGGGAGACTCTAGAAATCGAAGCGGAGTTAGCTCCCGAAGCTGCGAAGGAGATCGGTTTCCGGCTGCGTAAAGGCAGGGCCGAAGAAACAGTCCTAGGATTTACTCCCGAAAATCAAGAAGTGTTTGTCGAGCGGACTCGGTCAGGAGAAGTTTCTTTTGCGCCCGAATTTCCTGGGCGCTACAAGGCAGCTTTGCGGCAGAATTCGCGAGTCAAGCTCCACGTTTTTCTGGACCGTTCCAGCGTGGAAGTGTTCGTCAATGAAGGCGAGGTAGTCTTGACAGATCGGATCTATCCCTCACCCGGAAGCGATGGAATTGAGCTGTATTCGGAAGGCGAGCTTGGCAAAGTGCTTTCGCTCTCGATCTGGAAACTTGGCTCGGTATGGCAGTAGTGCTTGGGATCACGCGACGTTAACTAGGTGCGACTGGGCGCATTAGAGTTCCGCGCGAAGGCACCTTCTTGCTGGAGAAACGCGGATTGTCCGTGAAAAAGTTCACGACGGTGGGGCTCGGAGAACTTCTCTGGGATATTTTCCCGGACAGTCGCCAGCTTGGGGGCGCGCCCGCGAATTTTGCTTATATGACGAGTTTGCTCGGTGATGAAGGCATCGTTGCCAGCCGCGTCGGAAACGATGAATTGGGCGTGGATGCCAAACACCGGCTGGAACGCCTCGGTCTCAGCACATCCTACATCCAGCTCGATCCAACTTACCGCACCGGGATTGTGCAGGTGGAAGTCGATGCAAAAGGACAGCCGACATTTCAAATCGCGGAGCCAGCGGCATGGGATTCTTTCGAATGGACGGCCGCGTGGCAGGCGCTGGCGCAAAAGGCGGACGCAGTGTGTTTTGGTTCGCTGGCGCAGCGGTCTCCGCAATCACGCCAGACCATCCACTCTTTTTTGAAAACAATTCGGCCGGAAACCACGCGCATATTCGACGTCAATCTTCGCCAGTCTTACTATTCCGCGCAGATCCTGGCCGATTCCGCGAAACAGGCTGACATCATCAAATTAAACCACGATGAACTGCCGACAGTGGTGCAGCTGCTTGGTTTCCCGTTTCACGACGAGGAGTCCGCGGCGCAGTGGCTGCGCCATACATTTCACACGAAGCTTGTCTGCATAACGCGCGGCGCGGGAGGAAGTCTGCTGGTAAGCGAGTATGCCAAACATGAACATTCCGGCATTTCAGTGCAGGTGGCGGACACGGTGGGCTCCGGCGACGCGTTCACGGCGGCGCTCGTCTATCACTTTCTGCGGCGCGGGTCCCTTGCGACCATGAATGAGGCTGCAAACGGAATGGGATCGTGGGTCGCGAGCCAGACCGGGGCTACTCCTACTCGAGATGAATCACGGCTAGAGCGAATCCGATCAGCCGAGCTTTAACCAACTCAAGAACGATGTGCTAGTGCGTTGCAACCGGAACGGGAGCCTGTTCCTTGGCCAGCCTGGCGACTTCGCTTTGCGGCAGTTCGTGCAAGAGCGCCAAAAAAACGCCGTTGGTCCATCCAAAACCGACGATGTTCATGTGATAGCCGGCGGTAACCTGCGTTTCTGAGGAGCGCTTCACCGCGTCGTATTTCTCGCGAATGTTGCCGTCGCGCCGAAAATTCTCCATAACCGTGGAAAGGAATTCGTAAGAAACTCTGTCGGCATCCTCATTGAATTTGTAGCGGCGCATGCCTTCGTCGGCCATCAATTGGTTCGGGGCCCACGCATACGGATAGTCCCACTGTCCTCCGGTTTCGTAGGGGCTCATCACCAGACCGCCGGGTCGTTCGAAGGTGCCAATGTGTTTCACAACTGATCGCGCCTGCTCTGGCGTCGCAACGCCGGCCCACAGCGGATAAAATGTGGTCACGTAGTCATACGTGGATCGTACTTGCTTTTCGAAATCGTAGTCGAAGAAAAGGCCGCGCTCGCTATCCCAGAGGTACTTCTGAATACTAGCTTTTCGTTCTTCAGCCCGCTGACGCCACTTCTCCGATTCCTCCTTCCGGCCCAGCGTTGCGCTCATTTGTTCGAGGTCCTTCTCGGTTTTGTAAAGCAGACTGTTAAGGCATACCGGAGCGAAATGGTGTGTCGCTGCGCCGTAAGGGCCGAAGCGAAACGAGATGTCGAAGCCGGACTCGCGCATCGCTCGATCACCTTTATAGTAGTCCGCAGTTAACGCAACTGTTCCCGCAGGATCGCATCCCGGCTGCGCCATGGTCTTCGCGACATCGCAAATCTGAAGCGCAAACAACGGGCCTGCCGCAAGTGGCGACGGCTTTGGCGCACTCGATTCCACAATGTAATTCCGGCCGAGGTCCGCTTGGCCCAGGAAGTAAGCCGCCACCTGACGATAGTGACCGGTTTCGTCTTTCACGCTTTCCGCCGCCGGACCATTGCCGAAGTCAAAATAGCGTGAGAGCCCCGTCGATCCCGCACGATGCGGCTCGCTGGTCCATAATTCGTGATCCTTGACGGCGTAGTCGTAGGCTTTCACGAGCCACTCGTCTTTGGTGTGCCTGATGGCTTTCTGTGCATCGTAGACCGCGAGAATCATGGAGGTAAGGAACGGAGGCTGGGAGCGAGTCAAATAATAGGTGCGATTGGCGTTCAGCACTCCGCCGTAATGTTCAATTTCAAAAAAGAAATTCTCGACCATGCCTTTTGCGAGATCGATCCGGCCGTCGCGCACCAATCCGCGAATGATGAAGTAGCTGTCCCAGCCGTACATTTCATTGAATCTTCCGCCAGGCACGACATAGCGATTCTCGAGGTAGAGAAGCCCGGCTGGATCGATTTTGCCGGGATCCATTTCTCCGATGTGGTGAATGACTGCAGGCAGATGCTGGACTTGCACGTTGCATTGTTTCTGAAGCTGCTGTACCGAGGCAGGTTCCGCAAAATCGGCGGGAAGATAGAGAACAGAAGCGGCGGTGAGTTTTGTATCCACCACGGTGGCGCAATCGTTTTGCGAACGAGTGAGCGAATCCCATCCCGTCGAAATATAAGCGCGAATTTGGTCCAGCGCGCTTTCTTCGGGTTTCGATCCTGTCCCAGCAAAAGAGGGAACAGAGGTCAACAAGTGAACGCAGAGCAAATAGACACAAAATTTCTTTAGTTTTTGCATGAGAAGTGACCCCCGCAAAACGCCCTCGGCGGCGCCCGATGCGGCACTAGAAGCATAATCGGTTGTTCCTGTCGGAGCAACCATTCCGGGGGGTCCAAAAGGCTGCGAGATTCACTGCAAAGGATCGGTCATATGCCAGCTAAGTTCTGTAAATGGAGTAAGTTGCGGACGCTCAGATCGTGCAATGTTCAGCATCAACAGTGCAAGGCGCTCCCTTCCGACGGGTTTTTGCCGAGCCAAATGTTTGCGAGAATTCCATGACGTCAGACGCACTTTCCGGGCTTGTATTGAGCCGGTTTCTATGCGGCGCTATCTGCCGTTTGGAGTTAGAAGTGAATCGCCTGGAAAACCGGGCGGGCAAGTCTGGTGGGAGTCTCCTCACTCACCCATTGAGTCATGCTAGGCGCCGCGAGCGCTTGCAGGGATTCCCTCTTACGAGGGTGCTGCGCGCTAAACCTTTTCAAGGTACGATGTTGAACTAAGGCAGGGCCCGTAGCTCAGCGGTTAGAGCAGCGGACTCATAATCCGTTGGTCCCAGGTTCAAATCCTGGCGGGCCCACCAACTTAATCGGGGTCCGACCGGGACACATAGGTGACAGAACGTATCGGCTACATAGGTAACAACTATGGGCCGAACAGAATCTCGAGTGGTTCGAGCACCCGGGTATCCCGATCGAAGTACCCCAAATCAGAATCCACAAAGCTGACCAGCCAAATACCGCTGTGAACTTCTATGATGCCGACAGCTTGGCCGGCAAAGACTGTGCTGATATTAATTTATTGCGGCCCAGACAGATGTGGCCGCAATTGTTGACGAAGAGCTTGTCATAGAATGGAAAATCGATATCGGACAAGTCCCCTGGCCCACTCTTCTCCGCGAAGGGAATGGTCTGCCGAGGAGGGGCACTCCCTCGGACTGAGGGGACACGCCAGGTTTCCGCGCTACTCGTAGCAGTCGATTATTTCCGAGGGCGTCCGACACGAGGCTCGAACGCACTGTCACTACCCAGATTATGTCTGCGCAAATCTCCTCTGACCCAGTCCGGGGCGAGGAAAACTTGAGGGATCAGGCTTCTAGATTTCAGATTCAAGGCCAGAAGACATAAGAGAACGTGTACCGTTCCGCTTATCTTCCTACAGCCGCTAATATGATTGACGGCTCAAATCCGCTGTCTCGTAACCGATAGACGGAGTTAGTAAGGTCCGAAGTTCTCAGACGTCTCAGAGAAGTCGGCAGATTAGGAATGACCCCTTAATTATTCGGTGCCCCAATCGGCTGCGTCGAGATAATCAGATCATCGAACCACATGGCGGCTGCCGGAGTGGTCGTGGATCCATTCGCTCCGCTGAAATAGGGCTGCAGGATGATTCCCTGGAGGCCGACGGTGTGGTCTGACGGATCGCCAAACGTGAAGTTCGGAAGGTTAATGAACTGTTTCAGAGGTTGACCCTCGGGAGCAATCCACGCTTGAAAGCTGGTGTTAGGTTGTCCGTAGGTGCCAATGTGCACCACCCAATACTCGGTGATCCAGGTGCTCGCCGGATATACGAAACAGTTTGGTCCCGTATAGGTTGCTCCTCCACCCGCGTAGGCGCAGTTATAGTCCCCCTGTTCTATGTTCATGGGGGGGTTCCCGTTGTTCGTATATAACCCAGGCGATCCGCAAGACACGTACGCAGTTGCCACGTTCGTCTGGTTGGTATTTTCCTGCACAAACTGGTCGCCCGTGCAACTCTGGCCCGGGATCGGGCCCCAAACGATGAATACTTTCCAGCCTTCGCCACCCGCCAGCGTCCAATCGTAGTTCAGCATTTCCGGAGAAACCATAAATCGGAATTGCAAATACAGGGTGGTGCCCTCTCCGTATTTCGTCGCTGCGTTATCTGGCCCGAACTGTTGCAGCCAGTATCCCGCAGGGTTCGTACCATGAGGGTGCACTGATCCGGGGCGGATCACAAATTTTAGCGAACTGGGGCCGTCTACTTTGTTGGTGGTGTCCTGCACGCCTTCATAAACGCCATCCTCGGCTGGGTACAGGCCACTGGCGTAACCGGCTCCTCCGCTCGCCGGGGTGAAATTCGAAGCGTTGTCCCATGCCACGCATTTGACCACGCCCGGAGCGGTGCACAGGGTCTGGAAATTTGAGCTTGTGCCTGCGTTTGACACATTGATGGTCACGCTGGTCGCATTGCCGACATTGCCGGACGTATCTGTGGCGGTAGCTCCCAGGGTGTGCGTGCCATTCGAAGACGTTGTGGTATCCCAAGTTGTGTTATACGGAGGAGCCATTTTTGCTGCCCCGAGGCTGGCACCGTCGAGCAACAACTGCACGCTAGCTACGGCGACATTGTCCGAAGCATTCGCGCTTACACTCACTGAGCCCGATACCGTAGCGCCCCCTGCCGGTGCGGTGACAGAAACCGTTGGCGAAGTTGTATCCGTCGTGTTGTTGGTCTGGAACACAGCGTCCACACCGACGGATTCGACTCCTGAAGAGTTCTTGGAACGTACGCGGTAATGATAAAGCGTATTGGTAGCTAAGCCGGTGAGCGCCACCGTATGGCTCGTAACGAACGTGGCGTTGAGAGTGGTCAGCGTGCCATAGGCGGTTGTCAGGCCGTATTCCACCTGCGAGGTCGCTGGCACATCGGTGGTCCAGATGATATTCGCGCTCACGGTTGTTATTGAATTTACGCTCACGCCGGAAATCACGGGCCCGCTGGTGCCGCCGCTGACGGGAGTCAGCCGCAACGAGTACACATTCTGGGAGATGCTGTTTGCGACTACGAATACGCCAAGATTTGGCGAGTACTGGAAGCGTCCGTAGGTTCCGTTTCCTTGCTGTGCTCCGGGGCCTCCTGTGAACGTTACCGTCGAACAGGAACGCGGTCCTACGCCCGAAACCGTGCCGCCCGATGGGTTGTACTCAATTACGCTGTTTCCGCCTACCCACCCAACTACCAACTTTTGAACTGGGTCATAGGTGAGTCCAGGACCGGGGCCGTTCGCAAGCGCACTGCAGCCACTTGCGTTGGAATCATTCTGTACAGCAAACGTATTTAGATTGACCGCTTGCAAGTTGCCGTTGCCAGCGCAGACATAGAAACGATAATCCGGCGCGATGACGACATTATTATCCTTGCCTGTCCCGCCACTACCCACGGGAGACCCCGTGCATGGCGCTCCACTAATGGTTCCCAGGCTAGTCCAAGTATGCGTCGTAGGATTCCAGCGAAAGAATGTTCCAGGTGCCGCATCTGCAAGCGCGTATCCAGCATTAGTTACGGAGTCGTAGGCCATCTTCGGCGTCGTGCCGTTCGTGGCCCAATTTGGGCCACCTGACGGCGTGACGTTGGTCCAGGTATTTGTCTTCGGATTGTAACGCCACATGCCGTTTTCGATGTTGCCGTTTACGTTCGATCCGCCTCCGCAGTAGATGTACTCATCCTGAGTGGGGAAGTACGTCAGGCAGCCGTAGGTGTGACGAGGAGTGGGATTGCCGTCTGGCATCGTTTCGTTGTCCGTGACGCTGAACCCGGTTCCATGAGAGGCATCATGGACGAGGGCACGGGTTGGGGTCCCACCGCTGAAGTCGATTGTGTAGACTTCATTGCCAAAGTAGTCGTTGTGTCCGCCCCCGGTGATGATGAAACGAGAGCGTTGAGGATCGTAGAGACCGCCACTCCACGCTGACATTACGGCGGCGCAACCACTGTTGCCTTGAATTTCCGCGTAAGTCGGGCAAAGCGGAGCTAGCTGCGTGTTCGGAATCTGATACCAGCCAAGCGTATTCGGGATTCCGCCGCCGGAGGAAGCCAGAGTGGTTGCCGAAGCGGTCGCAGATTGCGCGGAAGAGTTGCCAGCTGCGTCAAATGCCGCCACCGTGTAAGTAAATGCGGTCGAGGCCGCCAAGCCCGCGTCCTGATACAAGGTGGTTGGGCTCGTTGCTATTTGTGTGCCGCCGCGGAACACTTTGTAGCCCGTCACGCCCACGTTGTCCGTTGATGCCGTCCAAGTCAAATTGATCTGCGAAGAAGAGACCGCCGTCGCTGTTAAGCCAGTAGGCACAGTTGGCGGATTGGTGTCGGCCGCTGCATTTACCGTCAGCGTCGCTGTGCTGCTCGTTACCGTACCCGCGGTGTTCGTTACCACCACGCGGAACGTCGATCCGCTATCCGTCGTTGCCGTCACCGGCGTTGTATAGCTTGTCGCCGTCGCTCCCGCGATGTTCACGCCGTTCTTCTGCCACTGGTAAGCGAGCGGCGCTGTGCCTGCCGCCACTGCCGTGAACGTCGCCGTCTGTCCCGCGGTCACCGTCTGGTTCACTGGCTGCGTCGTGATCGTCGGCGCTACCGCCGCTGCATTCA
>Ga0070705_100001198_pt1 | contig 14106 bp, 12 predicted proteins | sample KBSK5253metaG_FD_65455 | JGI IMG/M metagenome (GOLD analysis project Ga0070705, IMG submission 65455) | Corn, switchgrass and miscanthus rhizosphere microbial communities from Kellogg Biological Station, Michigan, USA - KBS K5-25-3 metaG | ecosystem: Host-associated > Plants > Roots >... | reverse complement strand
GGGGGGGGGGGGGGGGCGGGGGGGGGCGGGGGGGGGGCGGCTGGGGGGGGGGGGGGGGGGGCTCGCCGGGCGGGGGGAGGCGCTGCCGGAGCCTTCGGGGCGAGCGGTTCGTCGCCGAAGTCCAGATCTTGAAGAGGATTGACGTCTTCCGGTGCGCCGGGCATCGCCTGAACGGGCAGACTACCTGTCCTCCGGGGGTTTACCCAAAAGCCGCAGTCCGACGAGGCCCCATCCCACATGCCCACCCGCCACCGACTCGACAACGGCCTCACCGTCCTCCACGAGCACCTGGGGGCCGCCCACGTCGTGGCCTGGCAGATCTGGGTCAACGTGGGGGGCGCCGACGAGGGTCCGGACGAGGCCGGCCTCGCCCACCTCCACGAGCACATGCTGTTCAAGGGAACCGAGCGCCGTGGCCCCGGGGAGATCGCCCGGGACATCGAGGCGCACGGCGGCGAGGTCAACGCGTGGACCTCGTTCGACCACACCGTCTACCACACGGTGATGGCCTCCCAGTTCGCCCGCGAGGGGCTGGATGTCCTGGCCGACGCGGTTCGGTTCCCTCGCTTCGACGCCGTCGAGCTCGCGCGGGAGTGCGAGGTGGTGGTCGAGGAGATCAAGCGCGCCGACGATGCACCGGCCCGCCGGTCCTCGCGCGACCTCTTCGAGACGAGCTACGCGGTGCACCCCTATCGCCTCCCGGTCCTGGGGACGCCGGAGAGCGTGCGCGCCACCACCCGCGAGCGCATCCTCGGCTTCTACCGGAAGCACTACACGCCGGAGGCGATGACGCTCATCGCGGTGGGCGACGTTCCGCTGGACTCGGTGCGCCACTGGGCCGAGGAGCTGCTCGGCGGAGACTGGAAGCGCCCGCGGGCACCTGGCCGCCACCGCTCGCAGGAGCCCGCCCGTGGCGGACGGCGCATCCACCTCGTCCCCGACGAGGCGAAGGAGGCCTGGCTCAACGTCTCGTTCGCGATCCCCGGGGCGAACCACGAGGACGTGCCCGCGCTCGACGTCCTGGCGATGCTCGCCGGGCAGGGCGAGACCAGCCGCCTCTTCCGGCAGGTAAAGCGCGACGCGCGGCTGGTGAACGAGATCAGCGCCTATGCGTACACGCCGGTGGATCCCGGACTGTTCGGCCTGGGGATGACCCTGCCCGGGGAGAAGGTTCGCCCGGCGATCACCGAGGCGCTGCGCGCGCTGGCCCAGCTCGTCGCGGCGCCGCCGACCGAGGAGGAGCTCGGGACCATCAAGGCACTGGTCGAGAGCGAGGCGGTGTACGCCCGCGAGACGGTGCAGGGCCTCGCGCGGAAGCTCGGGCACTACGAGACCACGCTCGGTGGATACGAGGCCGAGGAGAGGTATCACGCGCGTGTCGCCGCGCTGACGCCGGACGCGGTCTTGCAGGTGGCACGCCGTTACCTCGACTTCGACGCCGCGGTGGTGACTGGCCTTCTTCCGGCCGGAACGCAGCTGACCGACGCCGAGGTGCACGAGGCGCTCGACGAGGCACGACGCGCTCCGGGCGTGACCACTCCCGCCCGGCGAGCCCAGACCGTGCCCGCCGCGGCGATGCCGAAGCTGAAAGGAGTCGGGCCCGAGGCGGGGAACGTCACCGTCGAGACGCTTCCCAACGGCGCGCGGCTGATCCTCCGCGAGGAGCGGGCCGCGCCACTGGTCGCGATGCGCGCGGCATTCGTGAGCGGGCTGCGGTTCGAGACCGAGGAGAACAACGGGCTCACCACGCTGCTCTCCCGGATGCTCACCCGCGGGACCGCCTCGCTCGGGGCCGAGGAGATCCAGCACGTGATGGACGCCTGCGCGGGCTCCATCTCCGGCGCCGGCGGGCGAAACTCGGTCTCGCTCCGGGCCGAGGCGCTCTCGCGGCACTTCGATCGCGCCTTCACCCTCTTCGCCGACTGCCTGCTCGACCCGGCGTTCCCCGAGGAGGAGCTGGAGCGCGAGCGGAACCTCCAGCTTCAGGAGATCACCGCGCGCGAGGACCGACCGTCGTCGCTGGCCTTCGATGCCTTCTCCCGCGCGCTGTTCCAGAGGCACCCCTATCGCCTCCCGCAGATCGGCGAGCGCGCCACGGTGGAGCGTCTCGACGCCGAGCAGCTGCGCGCCCACCACCACCGGTTCCACGATCCGTCGCGGATGGTGCTGGCGATCATCGGCGACGTGAACCGGACCGAGGCGCTCGAGCGCGCGCGGACCCTGTTCGGCGGCGCCGGCGAATCCCCGGGCCCCCTCCCCGAGGTGTCGCACGATTCACCGCCGACGGAGCGGCGCCGCGTTCACCGGACGCTCGCCCGCGCCCAGGCCCACGTGGTGATGGGGTTCCAGGGTCTCACCCTCTTCGACCCCGACCGGCACGCGCTGGAGGTTCTGTCCACGGTGCTCTCCGGCATGGGCGGACGGCTCTTCACCGAGCTCCGTGACAAGCGGAGCATGGCGTACACCGTGACGAGCCTCGCGGTGGAGGGGATCGATCCCGGCTATTTCGCGGTCTACATCGGGACCAGCCCCGACAAGCGCGAGGCCGCCGAGGCCGGCATGGAGGCCGAGCTGCAGAAGGTGCTCGACCACCCGATCACGCCCGCCGAGCTGGACCGCGCGAAGGCCCACCTGGTGGGGACGCACGAGATCGGCCTCCAGAGGAACGCGGCTCGCGCGGCGCTGCTCGCGCTCGACGGCGTGTACGGGCTCGGCCTGGACAACTTCGAGCACTACGACGAGCGGATCCAGTCGGTCACCGCCGAGGACGTCCTCCGCGTCGCTCGGCGCATCCTCCAGCTGGACCGCGCAGTGGTGGCGGTGGTCGGTCCGTGACCGCCCCGGCGCTCCTGCTCTGGGACGGCGACTGCGGCTTCTGCCGCCGAGGTGTCGAGTGGGCGGAGCGCCGGGATACGGGCCACGCCTTTCAAGCCGTTCCCTACCAGCAGGCGCCCTCGCCGCCGATGACCCCCGAGCTGCGTCAGGCCTGCGCGCGCGCGGTGCACCTCCTCACCCCCGAGGGCCGGATGCTCCGTGCGGGGCGAGCCTGTCTCTGGGTGCTGGAGAGGATCGGCTACCCGGTGCTCGCGCGGGTGCTCGCGCTGCCGCCGCTGGTGTGGGTCGTCGAGGTGGGCTACTGGCTGGTCGCCCGGAACCGCGGTCTCGCCTCGCGCGTGCTCTTCCGGAGAGGAGCGGAGCGATGATCTGCGTCGCGGTCACCTACGTCGTGCTGCCGAACCGGGAAGAGGAGGCGGTCGATCTCTTCATCCGCATGACCGAGGCCAGCCTCCAGGAGCCTGGCTGCCGGATGTACCAGGTGCACCGGAGCCGGCAGGAGCCGCGGCGGTTCTTCCTCTACGAGCAGTACGACGACGAGAAGGCGCTCGAGGCGCACCGGGCGAGCCCACACTTCGAGCAGCACGTGCAGCGTGGTCTCTTTCGCATCATCGAGAGCCGCACGCCGGACACCTGGATCCCGCTGCAGCTTCCCGGACAGCGACGGTGAAGGCGGTCTCGCTGACCCTGGACGTGCCCGAGCCCGAGGCGGAGCGGGTGGAGGCGCTCCTCTGGGACGCGGGCGCGACCGGCCTCGAGATCCGCGATCGGGAGGCGCCCCCGATGCCGGGCGTCCGGGGGCCCTCGCCGGGTGAAGCGATCGTCGTGGCGTGGTTCGAGGAGCGCGAGCCCGCCGAGGCGGCGCTGGCCGACGTGCGGGAGTGGGTGCCCGACGCGCGGGGCGCGTTCGGCGAGGCGCCGGACACCGACTGGTCGATGGCGTGGCGGTCGCAGATCCGCTCGACCCGGGTGGGGCGGCTCTGGGTCGGGCCCCCGTGGGAGACGCCGCCGGAGGGAACGGTCTCTCTGGTCATCGAGCCGAAGATGGCGTTCGGCACCGGGGATCATCCGACGACCGCGCTGTGCCTGGCTGCGGTGGACGCGTTCTGCGCGGCGCACCCCGGCGGGTCCGTGCTCGACGTCGGGACCGGAACGGGCGTGCTCGCGCTCATGGCCCGGAAGCTCGGAGCGGCCCGTGTCGTGGGCGTGGACAACGATCCGATGTCGGTGACGCTGGCCCGCGAGAACGCCGCGCTGAACGGCATCGCCGGGGTGGAGCTGTCCGGGGCCACGCTCGACGCCATCGAGGGGCGCTTCGATCTGGTGGTCGCGAACATCCTCGCCAACACGCTGGTGGAGCTCGCTCCGACGCTGGTGGCGCACACCCGAGGACGGCTGGTGCTGGCGGGCGTCCTCATCCACCAGGAGGACGAGGTGCGCGAGGCGTTCGAGCGGGCCGGCGCGACCTCCGACGGCGGCGACCGGAGCGGAGACTGGATCCGCCTCGACCTCCGCGTGTCCTGACATGTTCCGGGTCCGGCTCGACGTCCCCTCACCCGCTCCCGAGCGCCTTCTCGTGGAAGGTCCGGCGCTGCACCACATGCGGGTGGCGCGCGTCATGCCGGGAGAGAGGGTGGAGGTCTTCGACGGCCGCGGCCGTGCCTGGTCCGCACGCCTGGAGTCGGTGGACGACGGAGGAGCGGTGCTCCGGCTCGGCGTCGAGCGCCGTGACGGCGTCGGACGCCTCGTGGTGCTGATTCAGGGGTTGCCGAAGGGCGACAAGCTGGACTGGGTGCTGCAGAAGGCGACCGAGCTCGGCGTCTCCGCGGTGTGGCCGGTGCTCACGGAGCGGTCGGTGTCCCGCCCGAAGCCGGAGGCACTCGGAACGAGGCATGCCCGTTGGCAGCGCATCGTGGAGGAAGCGGCCCGGCAGTCGGGGCGAGCCGACGTTCCCGAGGTGGCGGCGCTGCGTCCTCTGAAGGAAGCGGCGCAGGCGCTCGGCGCGGGAGAGCGTCTGCTGATCCTCGACGAGGAGGAGCAGGGCGAGCGGCTCGGCAACGTGGCGGGACGGGGCGCGGACGCAGAGCGCCCCGTGGCCCTGGTCGTCGGTCCCGAAGGGGGTCTGGCCCGCGAGGAGGTCCGCATGCTGTGCGACCGCGGTGGCGTGCCTGTCTCGCTCGGGCCGCTCGTACTCCGGACCGAGACGGCCGGCCTGGCCGCCCTCGCGGTCCTGCGTCATCTGGACGGACTGCTCGGCTAGGAGCCAAAGGCCGGTCCGACGAGGGCGACGAAGCCCACGGCCACGGCCGCTCCGGCCAGGACCCATCGGAGGCTCCGGCGGATGGTGACTGCGTCGCCCGGCGCCGTTGCCTCCGGGAGGAACCGGGGAACCGCGAGCAATGACCACCCCACGATGGCGGTACAGCCGGCCGCGAGCGCCAACCCGAGTGGCTGATGGCGGCCACCCACGAGCTCGGCCGCGATGACGATGGCGCCGGCCACGAGCGCCGGGAGCAGCCCTGCCCTCGCGAGTCGGCGCTCCTCGAGGAGTGAGGCGCCGAGGCGCTGGGCACCGAGTCGCGCCAGCGCACGCAGCGTGAGCAGATAACCGCCGGCGGCGAGCGCGATGGCGGCCAGGCGCGCGGGCCAGGCGCTCAATGCGGGGAGGATGACCGGCCAGTCACCGAATCCCGAGGCGGCACCGACGGCGAGGTAGCCCGCGGCGACCAGCCACTGGAAGGCGACGCTCAGCCAGAGGAAGAGTCGGACCGCGGCGCTTCGCGGTGGAGCGCCCCGCAGAATGGCCCAGCAGACGGCACCGGCAGCGAGGTTGGCCACCGGTCCAGCGAGCACCATCAGCCGCGGGTCGATGCTGCACCTCATCCAGAGCGGGGCGATGGCGAGGATCCGTCCGCCGAGCAGCACGCATGCCGAGCCGTGCCCGACGACCTCGTGAACGACGAACTGCGCCAGCGCGGCGATGACTCCGATCGCCACCGTGGTCGCCAGGTCGTCGGATTCAGTGTTCGCCACCGGTGGTCCCTCCCGGGTCAGCGCCGTCGAGGAGCGACGGTAACGAAGGTGTCTGGCACCTTTGGGTGGTCACGAGGTGTCTGGTCACGAGGTGTCTGGCACCTCGCGGCCGCGGTTCGGACCGTCACGAGGTGTCTGGCACCTCGCGGCCGCGCTTCGGACCGGTCGAAGCCCCCGGAATCCGGTGAATCGGGTGGGCCTCCGGGCACGTGGCCCGTGACGGGCGGGTAACGAGGTGTTTGGCACCACGAGGGGCACCACGAGGGACGGGCTCCGGGCGGACAGGCGAGCCGCCCCGTTTCTTGCGTCCCCCCCTCATCCGGCCTTTCATGCCGCCGTGTCCAAGTGCCTGAGATGCGGCGCCGAATTGCCGCCACACGGCGATTGCACGGCCTGCGAACCGGGCATGCTTCCCGAGCGACCTCCACCCGAGATCTTGAGCCGGGAGCTTCCGCTCGAGCGGCGCCAGCTGCCACCCGACGCGCCTCCGAGGCTGACGCCCGAGCCCTTCCGGCTGGACCCGCCGACCGCGTCGGGCCCCATCGCGCCGATCCCGATGCTGACGCCCATTCCGCGCCCGGGCCCGGCGTTCGAGTCCGCCCCTCCCGTCCTCACACCGTTGCCCGGCCCCCGGCCCGCCACGACCGGGGGAAGCGCGATCCCGCGGCCGCCGCCCACGACGGCAGCTCCGGCCACACCGACCGCGGCGCCCCTTCAGAGCGGGTCCCCGGGCTCGGTTCCCCGGAAGGCCGAGCGCATCCCGACCGGAACCATGCCCACCTGGCCCCGGGCGCCGAACCCGATGGTTCCGGCTGCGGCCCCACGGTCGGCATCCTCTCCGGGAGTCCCCGCGACCGGGGGATCCGGTCTGCCACCGCCGCGGACGACGAGCGCCCCGGCGACACCCATCAAGCCGGTGGCAGCCGCAACCGGGCCAGCACGGCCGCTCGCACAGCCCGGAACTTTCCCGCCGGGGGCGAGCCCGACCGTGAGCGCCCCTCGCGCTGCCCCCGGCGCGCAGACGCCGCGGGATGCGGACATGGGAGTGCCCGGCGCTCCTCGGGCGGCCGCAGCACCCCGAACTTCGGAGGCTCCGAGGACGGTCAGTGGCGCCGCCGTTCCTGGCTCGACTGCCCCGCGCGCCCCCGCCACGATCCCGGGCGCGAACGCCGGACCCGCAGGCCGCGCCTCCGATCCGAGGGCCGCGAGCGGCTCGGCCGTTCCTGCCGCCACGGCCCGGCCTCCCGACGCGGTGTCGAGAACCTCGAGCGCCGCAGCGCCACCCGTCCTCGACTCCGCACCGAGAACCTCGAGCGGGCCGAACGTTCCCGGCCCCGCCGCGCCGCCCGTCCTCGAGTCCGCGCCGAGAACATCGAGCGGGCCGAATGTTCCTCGCGCTCCCGCACCGCCCGTTCTCGACTCCATGCCGAGGACCTCGAGTGGAGTCGGAGTGCCGGCGACCACCACGCCACGCGTCCCCGACGCCGCGCCGAGAACCTCGAGTGGACCAGGACTACCGGCGACCAGCGCGCCACGGGTCCCCGACGCCGCGCCGAGGACCTCGGGCGGACCAGGACTACCGGCGACCAGCGCGCCACGTGTCCCCGACTCCGCGCCGAGAACCTCGAGTGGAGCCGGAGTTCCGGCCCCGACCACGCCACGCGTCCCCGACTCCGTGCAGAGGACGTCGAGCGGACCCGGGATGCAGGCCGCCGCGACGCCGCACGTCCCCGACTCCGCGCCGAGGACCTCGGGCGGACCAGGACTACCCGCGACCAGCGCGCCACGCGTCCCTGACGCCGCGCCGAGGACCTCGAGCGGATCGGGATTGCCGGCCACCGCGGCGCCACGCGTCCCTGACGCCGCGCCGAGGACCTCGAGCGGATCGGGATTGCCGGCCACCGCGGCGCCACGCGTTCCGGAAGCCCCAGCGAGATCTGTCAGCGCTCCGACCGTCGCCGCTGCCCCGCACGACCTCGACCTCGCTCCGATCGCCAGCAGCCCGTCCGTTCCCGCAGGCGTCGCCTCTCGCGTCCCCGAGCCCACCCCACGGACCTCCAGCAATCCCGAAGTGCGCGCCGCCGCCGCGCCGCGCGGCGCCGAGCTCACCCCGCGGACCCTCAGCAACCCCGAAATGCCAGCCGCCGCGGCGCCGCGTTTCCCCGACCCCACCCCGCCGATCTCCAGCAGCCCGGCCATCCCCGCGGCGTCGCAGAAGCCTCCCGCCGTCACGACGGTTCCCGAGCGTTTCCCCACCAGCACGCCCGCGCCAGTGATCGCCGCCGAGGCACCTCCCACGCGCTCGCCGAGCATGGCCGAGCTCCTCGGCACCCAGCCCGCCGAACCGCGCATCGACGAGCAGCTCGCCACCGAGATGGTGGAACAGGTCGCCCGCGCCGTCGCGAACGAGCCGGCCAGGGCGACCCTCGGCGGCATCATCGAGATCCGGGCCCGACCCGCCGCCCTGTGGCAGCGCATCACGGCCTTCATCATCGATGGCGCGCTCATCGGCGGGGTCCTCGCCCTCTACGTCGGTCTCGCCGCAGCGCTCATCGCCCCGCACGGACCCACCTCCACCCAGCTCACCGGCATCGACGGGGTCATGGCCCGCGTCCACCAGCTGAACTCCGTGCTCGCCCCGTGCGTGGCGCTCGCACTGGTGCTCGGCCTCGTCTACGCGGGCGCCTTCGCGCTCCTCTGGAATGGCCGGACACCCGGGCGCCGGCTCCTCGGCATCCGGCTGGTCGACCAGACCGGACTCGCACCTACCCCGGGTCGGGCCATCACCCGATCCGCCCTCGCCGTCGTCTCCTTCGTCCCGTTCCTCGCCGGATTCTGGCTCGCCCTCTTCGACCGGCGGGGTCAGACCCTCCACGACAAGCTGACCCAGACGTTCGTCGTCCGTCCCGGCTGACCCGCCGCGCCGTAGAATGGCGAGCGGCGCAATGACCGAACGGCTGGAAGAGCACCTCGTCACCCGCGGCCTCTTGAGCCAGGAACGCGCGGACGACGCCTTGCGCTCGCAGGCCCTGGTCGGCGGCGCGATGGACACCCTTCTCCTCGAGATGGGCGCGCTTCGAGAGCAGGACCTGGTCACAGCCCTCGGAGAGGTGAGCGGGCTGCAGCCGATCTACCTCGCGGACTACGTCCCCAACCCTGCGATGGCGTCGGCCCTCCCGCGCGAGGAAGCCGACCGGCTCAACCTCGCGCCGCTCTCGGTCGAGGAGGGGATGCTCCACGTCGCCGTCGCGCACCCGGTCCCCATGCGAGGGCTCGAGTTGCTGGTCCGGAAGCTGGGCCGCTCCGTGGCGCCCTGGGTGTCCACCGACGTGCGGGTGCGCGCCTGGCGCGCGCAGATCTACGGCACCGCGCTTGCGGCGCGCGACACCGCCCTCCTCGGAACCCTCGGGCCAACGCTCGAGGAGCGGCTCGCCACCGAGATGGCGGAGCAGGCCGCGCGCTCCGTCGTGGACGAGCCGCTTCCGCTGGTCAAGGCCCGTTCCTCCGCCGAGGCCCCCGCGCCGGCGCTCCCGCCCGAGGGGGCCGCCACCGACCCCGCCGGCTCGCTCCTCGAGGCGCTGGAGGCCGGAGTCGCCGCGGCCGAGCCCGAGCTCCCAACCTGGCAACCCGAGCCGCCGCGGCCGCGCCAGCACCGCCCCCGCGAGACCGCGACGGAGAGCACCACCGGCGGCGAGGGCGTGGTGGACTGGACGCTGTCCGAAGCCCGTACCGCGCTCAGGGCCGTCGCCGGAGATCGAGAGGGCTTGAAGGACGTCGTCCTCCGCTACGCCCGCCGCACGCTCGACTTCGTCGCCGCGTTCGCGGTCGTGCGAGGCGCGGCGATGGGCTGGGATGCGCAGGGCGAGGGCGCGGACGGAATCTCCATCCCCCAGGTCTCCTTCCCGCTCGACGTGCCGTCGGTGTTCCGCACCGCCACGCTCGCCCACTCCTGCTACGCCGGACCGGTTCCGGGTGACGCGCTGACCCGGCAGGTGCTCGCCTCGCTCGGGCGAGCGCCTCGCTCGGTCTTCGTCTTCCCGGTGGAGGTCCGAGGCCGCCTGGTGGCCGTCGTCTACGGGGACCGCGGCGAGCGCGCCATCAGCCAGCGCCGCCTCTCCGACCTCATCCTGTTCTGCCAGGACCTCGGTCAGGCGTTCGCCGAGCTGATCGTCCTCCGCAAGCAGCGCCGCTTCTCCGACGAGGACGCTCCCGGCGAGCGAGCCGTTGCGCTGACCTTCGACGGCGCCCCGCGCCCGACACCCGAGACGCTCGAGACTCTCGATCGCGCACCGCCTCCAGCGGCGCTCGGAGACCTCGGCCCGGTGCTGGAGCGGCTGGTGGGGAGTGACGCCACGGCGCGGGCAACGGCCATCTCCGAGCTCACTCGGGCGCCGGACGCTGCGGCCCGCGCGCTGGCCGCGCAGTTCCCCGGCCCGAGCGCATGGAGCCGCGTCACGGTCCAGGAGCTGCCCGCGCCCGACGAGCTGGGCCCGGTCCCGGCCGGCCTCGCGCGTCTGGGGGCAGCCGGGGCGCGCGCGCTGGTCCGGTTCCTCGATGCTCCCGAGCCCGAGGTCCGCTACGTCGCGCTGCTCACCGCCGGGAGCCTTCCCCACGCCGAGCTGGTGCCCGGAGTGCTGCGCGGGCTGTTCGATCCCGAGCCGGACGTCTCCTCGGCCGCGCGCGCCGCCGCCACCGCGCTGCGGCGCCTCCCCCGCTTCCAGCAGGCGCTTCCCGATCTCCGGCAGGAGCTGGTGGCGAAGGAGCCCGAGCGGCGTGTCCTCGCCGCGCGCGCGCTGGGAATGCTCCACGACCGACCGTCGATCGAGGGCCTCATCGGGCTCACCGCCAGCGACGACGCGCTCTCCGCGCAGGCCGCGGCCGAGGCGCTGATCGAGATCACCCGCGCCTCATTCGGCACCAGCACGCACGCCTGGATGGCCTGGTGGGCCGAGAACAGGGGGCGCCGGCGCGTCCAGTGGCTCCTCGCCGCCCTCCGCAACCCCGAGGCCTGGCTGCGCTCGGTCGCGGTGGAGGAGCTGGCCAGCGCTCTCGGCGACACCCTGGACTACGCGGCCGACGCACCGGAGCGGGACCGGCTCCAGGCGATCTCCCGCTGGGAGCAGGCCCTGCTCGATCCACGCCTCCGCACGCTCGACGTCTGAGCGCGCTCAGAACCGGCCGACGAGGCCGAAGCTCGCCCCGCCCGGACCCATCGCGACCGCCGGAAGAAGCGAGGGCACCGACGCCAACGCAGCAGGAGAGACGTCCGACGCGGACAGCTCGTAGCCGATGACCGCCCCGGCCACCGGAAGCAGCAGGGTGAGCGCGTACGTCGCCTTCGCGGCCGAGCTGTCGCTTCCGGAGCGAATCAACCCATAGATGCCGTAGCCCACGCCCAGGCCGGCCACGCTGCTGAGCCAGCTGACGATGAAGCTTCCCTGACGGCCGAGGAACTTTCCGGTGAGCGAGACCCCGATCGGGGCGCCCACCGAGACGCCGATGGCGCCTCCGAGCTGGGCGGCAGATCGGCGGGAAGCGTCGTCGCCTTGCGTGTTCAGCGTCCCGTAGATGACCCAGGCCGAGGCGCCACCGAGCAGGAGACCGCCGATGATGCCGCCTCCGCTCTCGGCGCCGACGCGGAGGAGCGGCGGGACCGGTTCGGTGGCGGCCGGCGGCGCGGGCTCGGCCCGGACGGACACCGACACGAGGAAGGCGAGGGCGACGACGCGGGCGCGGGTCGGTGAGATCACCGGGAGGCGTCTGTCGAGAGTCCGGTCCGGCCAGTCTCCGGCGCTCCGACGAGGGACGGAGCATCCTGGCACACGTGATAAAGCCACTGCCACCATGGCTTCCCCTCCCGACCCAGACCCGCTCCGCGGCAGGCTGGACGCTCTCGAGCGCCAGGCCGAGCTCGGCGGAGGCCCCGAGCGCATCGCGAAGCAGCACGAGGCGGGCAAGCTCACCGCGCGCGAGCGGCTGGAGCTTCTGCTGGACCCGGGAACCTTCACCGAGCTGGACAAGTTCGTGACGCACCGGAGCTCCGAGTTCGGGATGGGCGACAAGCGCATTCCGGGCGACGGCGTGGTGACCGGGTACGGGCGCATCGACGGGCGCCAGGTCTTCGTCTTCGCGCAGGACTTCACCGTCTTCGGCGGCTCGCTGTCCGGTGCCTATGCGCAGAAGATCTGCAAGGTGATGGATCTGGCGACCCGGGTGGGCGCGCCGATCATCGGCCTCAACGACTCGGGCGGAGCACGGATCCAGGAGGGAGTGGAGAGCCTCGCCGGCTACGCGGACATCTTCCTCCGGAACACGCTCGCCTCGGGCGTGGTGCCCCAGATCTCGCTCATCCTCGGTCCCTGCGCGGGCGGCGCGGTGTACTCGCCGGCGATCACCGACTTCATCGTGATGACCAAGGACACGAGCTACATGTTCATCACCGGCCCCGAGGTCATCAAGACGGTCACCCACGAGGAGGTGACCAAGGAGGACCTCGGAGGTGCGCTCGCGCACAACCAGAAGTCGGGCGTGGCGCACTTCGCCGCCGAGAACGAGCAGGCCAGCATCGTCCTCACTCGCGAGCTGCTCTCCTACCTGCCTTCCAACAACGCGGACGATCCGCCGGTCATCCCCTGCGACGACGATCCCTTCCGCTCCGAGGAATCGCTGAGGACGCTCGTCCCGCCGAACCCCAACAAGCCCTACGACATCAAGGAGGTGGTCCGGGCGGTCGTGGACCACCACCACTTCTTCGAGGTCCACGAGCATTACGCGCGGAACATCGTCGTGGGGTTCGCACGCCTCAACGGGCGACCGGTGGGCATCGTCGCCAACCAGCCGGCGGTGCTGGCAGGGGTGCTCGACATCTCCGCCAGCGTGAAGGCGGCGCGGTTCGTCCGCTTCTGCGACTGCTTCAACCTGCCGCTGATCACCTTCGTCGACGTGCCGGGGTTCCTGCCCGGGACCGCGCAGGAATGGGGCGGGATCATCACCCACGGCGCCAAGCTGCTCTACGCCTTCGCCGAGGCCACGGTGCCGAAGGTCACGGTCATCACGCGGAAGGCCTACGGCGGGGCGTACGACGTCATGGCCAGCAAGCACATCCGCGCGGACGTGAACTACGCCTGGCCCACGGCGGAGATCGCGGTGATGGGTCCCGACGGCGCGGTGAGCATCATCTTCCGCAACGAGCTGGCAAAGGCGTCGGACCCGGCGGCGGAGCGGGCGCGGCTAGTCGCGGATTACCGCGAAAAGTTCGCAAACCCGTTCAAAGCAGCAGAGCTGGGCTACATCGACGAGGTCATCCGCCCCGAGCAGACCCGAGAGAGGCTGGTGCGTGCCCTCGAGATGCTCAAGGACAAGCGCCAGGAGAACCCGGCGCGGAAGCACGGGAACATCCCTCTCTAGAGGGAAGCTCCGCCCGCGCGCGGCGACGAAGACCACCGGTGAAGGTGTGACAACGTCGTACGTAGTCTTGCCAGACCCACCACGGGTCGAGCGGGCAGATCTGCCGGGTGGCAACCGCCTCAATTGGGTCAAGAAGGACTTGATACAGGTGTGTATTCGTGTGTCTCATGGCGCAGATGCACGTTCGATTCTCCAGGGGGATCACATGCGCCGCCTGACGATGATTTCGGTCGCTGCGTTGATTTCGTTCGTTGCCGTAGCTCCTCGCATCGAGAAGCGTGGAATCGCAGCCAGCTTCTCCGATCGCGAGATCTTCGAGGGTGTGGTGTTCGGCGTGGGGCCGGTCGCACAGCTGGTACCCGAAGCTCGTGAGCAACTGCGGCCCGAGATCTACGCGCAGAACGCCGACGAGCTGGCTTCGATGGCCACGGTGCGTGCGAGTCTCCTCGCCTCGATCGAGCGTGCGCAGCCGGCTCTCGTCGCCGAATTTGCACGCGTCGCACGCGGCGGAGATCCCGCGGCGATCCGCGCGATGCTCGAGCGCGCGAGCGAAGCGGTGAACGCCGCGGCGGGGGAGCAGTGGCCAACCCTCGATGGAACTCTGGTCGCCAACGTACCGAATCCCAATCCGCGAACGCGCCCCGGTCCTGCTCCGCGCCCCACCCCGCAGCTCCAGCAGGACGCGCCTCTCTTTGCCAACGTACCGAATCCCAATCCGCGAACGCGCCCCGGTCCTGCTCCGCGCCCCACCCCGCAGCTCCAGCAGGACGAGCCTCTCTTTGCCAACGTGCCGAATCCCAATCCGCGAACTCGCCCCGGTCCTGCTCCGCG
>Ga0070705_100001195_pt1 | contig 14121 bp, 13 predicted proteins | sample KBSK5253metaG_FD_65455 | JGI IMG/M metagenome (GOLD analysis project Ga0070705, IMG submission 65455) | Corn, switchgrass and miscanthus rhizosphere microbial communities from Kellogg Biological Station, Michigan, USA - KBS K5-25-3 metaG | ecosystem: Host-associated > Plants > Roots >... | reverse complement strand
CGAAGAGTCCGGCGCCTGGTGGACGGATGCGTCTCCGTCATCCAAAACCGGCTGCATCGAGTCGCGCCGCGCGACTCGGGACAGGTCGACGGCGGTTTCATGGTGCGACGCTCCTCCCGCGCCGGGGAGGGTGTTCAGGAATTGCGGGCTCGCTGCCTTCAACGCCTGGGTAGGGCCGCCCAGAATCGGATCGCGCCGCTCCCGCATTCCGCCGATCGCTTGGCCGACGCTCATGCAAAACCGGACGATCGGGGCGAACTGCTTCGCCTCGCCCATCCACTGGGCGGTCCAGGCGTTGGCGCTCAATCGAGTGTCGTCGCCCCCGAGCCAGTCGCGCCAGGAGACCGGGCGGGCGGCTTCCATCAGGGGAATCTCGTCGGCGACGAACCCCTCCAGGTCGCCGTTTCGAACGAGCAGGCGGGGGCCGACCCAGATCCGTCGCGGCTCCGACGTCTCGGGCGCGAGCCCGTACCACGCGAGCGTTCCGAAATAGCGGAGGCGCTCGGCGCCACCGGGAAGGCTTGCCCCGGAAATCCAATGGCCGCGGCGCTCCAGGAGGCTCGCCCACTCCTCGACCGCGGCGAAGTCGGCGCTGCCGAGATCGCACGTATCCTGGGTCGCGCGGGTCACGGCGCGCGCGAAGGCGATCATCGCGCGCGATTCCCGAACGCATCCGATCGATTCCAGGTGCGCCGCCTCGAACGGAACGAACCCGTTGCTGTCATTCGCGGCGAGTCGGAAGAAGTTGGTGTAGAGCCGCTGACGGCCGCTCAACGTCGCGATGCGCCCCGGGTCGTTCTCCTCGAATACCACGACGGGCTCGAGGGCGACGCGGCGCCACGCCTCCCGCGCGATGACCCGCCCGAGGTGGGGCGTGGCCAGCAGGCGATTCTGCACCGCCGAGTTTGAGAGCGAGCTGCCCCAGGTGCCCATCCGATATCCGACCGAGTAACCGGAGAGCAAGCCGAGCACCGTGGTCGCCACCGACACCGGTTTTACGAAGTCGAGGCTCGTGTTGTAGAGCTCGTCGAATTGCTCGGGGAGGAGGGCTCGCGCGGTGGAATCGGGCAGCTCGAGCCAGAAGCCCCGATTGACGTGCCCGCGAACCCGGAGCGGCGCGTACCGCGTTCCGCTGATCGATTGCCAGTAGTGATGCCCCCGCGAGGGAGCCACGAAACGCCGGGCATCGACGTCGTACTCGCGGAACGTGCGCCCGCGGGCGGCGAGTTCGATGACGAATCGCGCCGTGGAATCGGACGGCGTCTCGCGGTAGGACCGGATGCGAAGGTTCTCGAAGATCTCGTCGTAGGGGATCTTGCCGGGATCGGGGCGCGCCTGGGCGCCGATCAGGAAGCCCAGCACGCAGAGCCCGATCCAAATCTGGAGGAGCCGGCTGCGGAGCAACCCTCCTCCGGTTCGCGCCGCGAAGGCGACGATTTGCGCCTTTCGCAGGCGGAGTTTCTTCATGCGGCGCTCTCCCGTACCCGTTGCTGCTGGAAGGACTTGCGGCGGTTCGACCGGACGGTGTGGTGCCGCCGCACTGATCTATCGGCAGGGCGGCATCCCCTCTTGAGCGAAGCAGGGATGGGCGGGGGAGCCGACGCCCCGGCGGGAGCGGGATTCGGTGCGATCCCGCCCCACGCGCCGGGCGGGCGGCACCTACGGGGTGTCGCGCTTCTGTGCCGCGGCCAGCGAGTCGTACGCCGCGAAGGGGAACCGGTCGAGGACGTCGTATTCCCAGACGTTGGTCGGAAAGATGACGACCAACTCCGCGAGCTTGTCGCCGATGTTCTTGAACGAATGCGGGACCATCGGCGGAATGTTGACGATGTACGGGCCCTTCATGGTGAAGATCGAGTCCCCGAGCGCGTAGAGGATGTCGCCTTCCAGGAGGACGTGGGCCTCTTCTCCCTTGTGGGTGTGCATCGGCGGGGCGCCGCCGGGGGCCGTGTACGTGATGCCCACGGTCAGGTTCTGATAGCCGTGGCGCTGGCCTTCCATGACGTGGACGTACTCGCCTGGTCCCGGGTGGATCGTGACGAGGTCTTCCTTCGAGAGGGCGAAGTCCTTGATTCGGTTCATCGCCGGTCGCTGGAATGCCCCTGGCAATCGGGAGGTGTAGAGCACGCCGTATGGATGATGCTGGGCGTGAAGGCGGCGCTTCGCTTCGTCGACGTCGGAGATCAACTCGCCGTGTTCCAATCGGGAACCCTGCGGGACGTCGATGTCCGCGGGCGACGAGTAGGACACGACGGGTTCCGGCGGCAACGAAGCCTTGGGCTCCGGCTGCTTTTGCTCGGGTGCGCACGATGCCATCGCGACCGTTGCCGCCGCCAGGAGCAGGCGTCCAGGATTCTTGAGCATCGGCATCCTCCATCCGGAAGGGAATGGTCCGAACGACCAGCTCTGTCCGCGCACTCGGGGCCCGCGCGCTCGGGGCCCGCGCACGCGCCTTCTCTTCTAGCGCGGACCCGCCCCATCGTCAAGCGGCGCGAGGTCGGGTGGCCGGACGGAGGGAGTTCGCGGGCCGAAATCTCTGGGGCGCGTGGAGGCATCTAACCGATATTCTCGATCCGATTCCCTGGCCGTCGGCCGTCTCCAGATCCACTTCGCTCCCAGGAGGTTCCGTTTGAAGAGCGTCACCGCCCTCCACCATGTCACGGCCATTTCCGGGCCCGCGCAGGAGAACCTCGACTTCTACGCCGGCGTGCTCGGAATGCGGCTGGTGAAGCGAAGCGTCAATCAGGATGATCCTGGCACGTACCACCTGTTCTACGCCGATGGCGAGGGACACGCCGGGACCGACCTCACGTTCTTTCCGTGGGCCGAGCTCGCGCCGCCGCGTCCGGGCCACGGACTCGCCGGCGAGGTGTCGCTTGCCGTCCCGATCGGGAGCCTCGCCTGGTGGGGGGACCGTTTGTCCCGCTATGGCGCTGCCGTCGGCGCGCCCGAGACGCGATTCGGCGAGAAGGTCCTTCCGATTGCGGATCCGCATGGTCTGCGCGTCGCGCTCGTGGAGGCCGACGCGGCGCCGCATCGCGGGTTCACGCCGCATGAGGGGAGCCCGGTGCCGCCCGAGCACCAGGTCCGCGGCCTGCACGGGGCCCGCGCCACCGAGCGGCAGCTGGCCCCAACGCAGTCGTTCCTCGAAGGCGCCATGGGATTCCGCCCGATGGGCACCGAGGGTTCATGGCACCGGTATGCTCTCGGGGACGGTGGCTCGGGAACCTACTTCGACATCGCTGAATCTCCGAACACTCCCCGCGGCGTTTGGGGCGTCGGGGCGATCCACCACCTTGCGTGGCGCGTCGATGACGACGAGCATCAGCTTGCGCTGCGCGAGCGGGTCGCGGCCGCCGGCGCGCATCCGACCCCGGTGATCGATCGGTTCTGGTTCCAGTCGGTGTACTTCCGGGAGCCCGGCGGCGTGCTCTTCGAGCTGGCGACCGATGGCCCCGGGTTCGGCGTGGACGAGGAAGTGACGCGTCTCGGCGAACGCCTCGTGCTGCCGCCCTGGCTCGAGCCTCGTCGCGCGGAGATCGAAGCGGCCCTCCCTCCGCTCGCGTTGCCCCGCGGCGCGGAGTCGCCTCGATAGCGGCCGCACCACTTCGCAGCACGAATCCTTTCCGCACGACGATCACGCGAAGTTTCGCTTCGCGCGCGGCCCTGCACGCGCGCGATGCGCGCCTCGGGGCGACGTACGCGTCCGACGCATCGCTGATCGATGCGGTACGCCCGTGGGAATCACGGAGCCCGGATTCATCGCGCGCCATTCATCCGGACACTCAATGCGAGATGACCTTTGTGCCGTGGGCGCTCCGACGAGCGTTCCGTGGCACGATGATTGATAACGTTCGTCCTGCCGCATCGGCGCTCCGCGAATGGGCCCACACGGAGAAACGTCGTGCGAAGAGGAGAACATGCGGAACGCATCAAACTTGTGCGAGCAATCGGGGATTGGTGCGGTGCCACCAACCCACACTCAGCGAACTGCGAAGGCGGTGACACACGCGTGCACGGCGCCTTCGAGTCACGGAGGAAAATGATGACTCGGTCTTCTCAAATCGGCTTTGCGGTAGCGGCCCTGCTTGCCTTGATCTCCACCCCTGCTTTTGCCAAGACCACGTTCAACGCCCATCTGACCGGGAAGAATGAGGTGCCGGTTCGCGAGACTCGCGCGAACGGCCAGGCCTTGTTCACGGTGAGCAGCGATGGAACGACCATGCAGTACAAGATCATCCTCAGCAACATCGAGAACGTCGTCTCGGTGCGTCTCGAGAATGGGGCGGCCGGCGCGACGGGCCCGGAGATCGCGGTTCTTTACGGGCCCGCGGCTCCCGGCGGTGGGAAAGTGAACGGCCAGTTTGCGACGGGAACCCTCGCCGCGGCGAATCTCGTCGGCCCTCTGGCGGGGCGCACGATCGCAGACCTCGTCACGGAAATCCAAGCGGGACGCGTGTACGTGAACGTCGTCACGGACGACGGCGTGGGTCCGACCAACGAAAAGCCGGGGGATTTCAGCTCCGGAGAGATTCGGGGGCAACTTGACTAGAGCCAAGCGATAGACGATTGACCCTCTCGAAAGACGACGAAACGGGCCGCGCTGGTAAGACAAAACCGGCGCGGCCCAATTCTATGCTTCGGCGCCGTGGAGTGCGGACCCACGAACCATCCGGCTTGGACGATCTAGAGTTGGTACTGGCGGATCTTCCGCGTGAGCGTATTTCGGTGGAGACCCAGGATCCTCGCCGCTTCGCCGATCTGGCCGCCGGTGAGGGCGAGCACGTGCGCGATGTGGTGTGCCTCCACGTCGCGAAGGGTTTGAATGGCGTGAGGTAGGGAAGCGGGCGACTCCGCGCGGCGCCACTCGTCCGGCAGGTGCTCGGGCCGGATGACCTCGCCATCGGCTGCGATCGCGGCACGCTCGATCACGCTGCGCAACTCCCGCACGTTTCCGCTCCATTCATGCTGCCGAAGAAGGTCCAGAGCCGTCTCCGAGACGCCAGTGAAGGTCTTGCCATAGCGACTTCCAAATTCGGCGAGAAAGTGGCTGGTCAGCAAGAACAAGTCGTCGCCGCGGTCCGCCAGTCGGGGCAGATGGATCGTCACGACGGAAAGACAATCGTACAGATCGTCCCGGAGCCTACCCTGCGCGACGAGTTCTGCGGGGTCGTCGTTCGACGCGGCGATGAGGTGAACGTCCACGCCGACGGGGTTCGCTCCGCCGCCGCGTTCGATCTCACGTTCCTGGAGCGCTCGCAGAATCTTACCCTGGAGCGCAGGGCTCGCGTCGCCGATCCCGTCCAGGAACAGCGTCCCTCCCGACGCCCGCTCGAACCGCCCGATTCTCTGCGAGGCAGCCCCGGGCGCTGCGCCCTCCTCGTGGCCGAATAGCTCGCTCTCGAGAAGGTGCTCCGGGACCTCCGCGCACTTCAAGGTCACGAAGGGTGCTCCCGCCCGCGGCCCGAGCCGATGAATCATGCGCGCGACAAGCTCCTTGCCGGTTCCGGGTTCTCCCGTGATGAGCACGTTCGCGTTGGTCGGTGCCACCTGAGCAATCCTCTGGAACACGGAGAGCATTCGTGGGCTCTGCGAGATGATCGGGAACGGGTCGTTCGACGACGCGCCGTTCAAGAGCGGAACGACGGCTTCCGACTCCGTTTCGCCGACGCGGCGCAGCAATTCGGAAAACCGGCCGCGCTCGACCGGGACCGGAAGCAGCTCGACGGGTCCCATACGCGCCGCCTCGACCGCGAGCGCCGGCTCTCGCACGATGGCGACGAGGCGCGGGGGGCGGGGACGGCTTCGGAGCATCTCCTTCCACCACTGAAGCTGCTCGAATCGCTGGCCCGAGAGCGAAACGAGAACCATTCCAAAGTCTTCCCGCGCCATCGCCCGGACCGCCGCGGTGCGGCTCGCCACCCGGTGGAGCGTCGCCCCTTCCGCGCGCGCATGCCGCGCGACCTCGCGAAAGACGGCGGGATCTTCGCCGACCACGAGGAGCCGCTTCGTGCGACCGTTCGGCTGGACGGGGAGTTCCTCATGGCGCTCGGGCCGCGAATGCTCCAGCGGCTGCGCAGGATCGAGAAAAACGCCGGGCGTGCGAAATCCTCCCGGACGCGGATCATCCTGGATCGGCTGGGCGTTGTCCGTCATGACTCCGCCTCTCTACCCCCCACCAAAAAGGTAGATGCACTCCCATCCCTTGCACCAAATTGGGACATCCTTATGCCTATCTAATACAGAGGCTGATGAATGAATCGTGCCTGTCCGGCACCCGAAGGGCGCCAAATTCGATTTCTGCATCCGATTCTCCCCGATTCCCCTCTAGCGATGGCCGACGCGTGGCCACCGTCTCGCCCCCTTCGACGCCGCACCGCCACATCAGCGGGAGACGGCCGTACCGAAGACGGACGCTCTTGTACCCGTTCGGACGCGATCTAGGGCAAGACGCTGCCGCATGTGCGGCGCCTCTCTCGGAAGTCCGTACAAATACGTGGTCTCTCCTCGACGCCAGCGGCGGAGGTCTACGGGCATGCGGAATGCATTGCTCTCAGGCAGTCCTCGCCGAGCGAGTAGCAGCCAGTACATGTCGCACATAGATAGCAGTCGATACATGTCGCACATAGATCGGGCCGGGACGCTCGGTGGTGAAAGCCATCGAGCCCCCGGCCCAGCTTGTTAACGGCTTGAATTCGTTAGCGGCTCGAGAACTCGTGAGATCCGCGTGCAGGCCACAGACGAGCAGCACCGAGCAGCACGATTCCTCCCACGACTCCGGAAATGCCGAGCCATGTAGGAATCGTATGCCGCTCGAGCACCGTCGCCTCCATGTCGCCGATCTTGAGGACCTGGCGTTCGGAGGTGTACGGCACTTCCAAGAAGATCACGAAGAGCCCGCTCAAGATCAAGGCGATCGCGATGACGAGTAGAGGACGCATGAGCGACTCCTTACCTATCTATTGCCCGGTGGCCCCCTGCGTGGGCGTCGGCCCCTGGGTTGACCTCGTGTCCGAGTTACCGTTCGAAGGCCCCATGGGTGAAACGGAGCCCACGTTATCGGACGCGAGCGGCTGCATTTGCGTCGAGTCCGTAGGCTGAGGTACCGGCGTGTATGCCTGGGCCGCGGGCGTGTCCGACTTCTGCGGGGCCTCGCCCATGACGCGGTCCTTCACGTCCTGGACCTGCTGGAGACCTTCCGGGCCCGCGTACAGAGTCCACGCGAGGCCGACAACGGCGATCAACGCCAGGAAGAGCGCGAAGATACCGAATCCCGCGCGGCGTCGAAGTGCCTTCAGCTCACCCTCCGATATGGATGCTGGGGCGTCGAGATCTACGTCCGCGGCCCCTTCCCAACGGCTTCTCATGGTCTGCCTCCTGTGTCTTGGCGCCGGCCGCCCTTCGGCCGCGCCTCGGTTGGGAGATAGCAGAATGGGTACCAGCGAACGTGGAATGCCGCGAAACGATGGAATTGTATGTGGTTAGTGGATTGGTGGTTTCTGCGGAAGGAGGGCGCGCGAGCGCGAGGGTACACTTTCGCACGGAACCGGCCGGGTTCTGGGAGTGATCCCCGATCGCGGCGCGCGGCCTGTCAACGACCGCTCCGCGTATGGCATACTTTGCACCGATTTCGGGCCGGCGCTGCTCCAGCTCTCGCTCCACACCGCCTCGCCCGTCACGACACGCAGGGGAGATTCCATGGGACAGAAGGATCCACGCGTCGACGCCTACATCGAGAAGGCCGCGCCCTTCGCGCGGCCGATCTTGAGCCGGATTCGGAGCGTCGTCCACACCGGCTGCCCTGGAGTGGAGGAGACGATCAAATGGGGCATGCCGGCGTTCGACTTCAACGGCCCGCTTTGCGGCATGGCGGCGTTCAAGGCCCACGCCACGCTCGGTTTCTGGAAGGCGTCCTTGCTTCGAACGGGGAAGACGCCGCTCGGGAAGCCGAGCGAGAAGGCCATGGGTCAGTTCGGGCGCATCACGAGCCTCGAGGATCTCCCGCCCCAGCGTACCCTCGTCGCCCTGGTCCGAAAGGCGGCGGCGCTCAACGAGCGGGGCGTGAAGGCCGTGCGGACGCCAAAACCGAAGGCGCCGCTGCCCGCGCCACGCGACCTCATGGCGGCGCTCCGGAAGAACCGCGCCGCGCTCCAGACGTTCGAAGGGTTCAGCCCCGGTCACAAGAGGGAGTACGTCGAGTGGATCCTGGAGGCGAAGCGCGAGGAGACTCGCGCCCGCCGAATCGAGACCGCCGTCCAATGGATGTCCCAGGGGCGGGGGCGCAACTGGAAATACGCCTAATCGCGTTGGTCGTCGATTCTTGACGGAACCTACGCACGTTATCGGGGATCAAGGACTGGACGAGACTGAGCGGTCGGGCGCTCAGACGGCGCTGCACTCGCATGTCATCCGTAACCCAGGGGAAGTCACCCGACAAGGAGCACGACTACCGTGGCCAAAACGATCGATTCTGATGAGCTTCTGCAGCAAGCGACACCCCTGCAACATCAGCACTCCCACGAGATCCAGCCCTACGGCCAGCTTATCCGAATGCCGATCGGCCTGGACGAGGAAGCGTGTCGGGAGAGCGCGGAAAACCTGAACCAGCTGCTCGCGGACACGATGACGCTTCGGGATCTGTACAAGAAGCACCACTGGCAGGCTGCCGGACCGATGTTCTACTCGCTGCATCTCCTGTTCGACAAGCACTTCGAGGAACAGTCGGAGCTCGTCGACGCCGTCGCGGAGCGGATCCAGAGCCTGGGAGGAATCGCCCTGGCCGGGGCCCATGACGTTGCCGAGACGACGCTGATCCCGCGTCCGCCCAAGGGACGCGAGGTCGTGCCGGCACAGATCTCGCGGCTTCTGCACGCGCACGAGGTGATTCTCAAGGAGGCCCGCACGATGGCCCGGCTCGCGGACGATCGCGATGACGCCGGCACGAACGACCTCATCGTGGGTTCGGTCATTCGCACGAACGAGTCTCAGGTGTGGTTCCTCGCGGAGCATGCGGTCGACGTGCCATTGGTCCGGGTCAAGTGACCCGCTCTCGTTCTCGAATTCGTACGCCTGTGGCCACTCACACTTCATCACCATCTTTCACACGAGGAACAAGATCATGAAGAACGCGCGTCCGGAGTCCGCATCTCACTCCATGCCCACGGTCGTTCTCGTGCACGGGGCGTTCGCGGACGGTTCCTGTTGGCACAAGGTGATCCCGGACCTCGAGGACAGCGGTTACGAGGTAATCGCGGTCCAGAACCCGCTCACGTCGTTTGCCGACGACGTGGCGACGACCCGGCGGGTGATCGACGCCCAGAGCGGGCCGGTGGTCGTCGTGGGGCACTCCTACGGCGGCGCCGTAATCACGGCCGCCGCCCGGAACGCGCCGAACGTCACGGCCCTCGTCTACATCGCGGCATTCGGCCCCGACGAGGGCGAGTCGGTCGGACCGCTGCTCGAAAAGTACCCCTCCAGGCTGGCCACGTCGCTCGTATTCGACGGGGCGGGCTTCCTCACGATCGACCGGGCCAAGTTCAAGGACGCGTTCGCGGCGGACGTGCCCGATCGCGAGCGCCGTGTCCTGGCAGCGACGCAAAAGCCGATTCAAGCCCAGATCTTCGGCCACGTGTTCGGGCCCCCCGCCTGGCGCCAGATCCCGAGCTGGTTTTTGGTGGCCGCGCAGGATCAGGCCATCCATCCGGATCTGGAGCGCATGTTCGCGAAGCGCATGGGCGCCGAGACCCGGGAGGTGAACACGAGCCACGTCCCGTTCATTTCCGAACCGGCGGCCGTCGTGGAAATCATCGATGACGCCGCGGTGGCCACGCGGAGGATGGCGGCGGCGCAAGCGGTGTAGTTCCGCGCGGGCGCACGCGCGCCCCGCGCTACTTCGGAGCGGCAGGGGCCGAAGCTGGTGCCGGCCCCGTGACGCCTCCGAGCCGGCGGAGACGCTCGAGGCGCTCGGCCTCGTCGCGGGCGAGCCAGGGGTCCGTAGACAACATCTCGAAGGCGGCGGCGAAGTGGGGCTTTGCCTCCTCCGCCCGGTCCAGCGAGAGCAGGCACTCGGCGATTTCCTCCTCGACGTAGCCGTCCCGCGTGCCGGCGGCTCGGTGTTCCTCGAGTAGCGATCGTTGGACGGCGAGGGCCTCCTCGAGCCTTCCGAGCGACCGGAGGGCGCGCGCCACGCACCAGCGCGCGATCAGGATCTCAGCCTTCTTTCCCTGCTCGTCCCGGGCGGCCAGCGCCTTCTGGAAGTGCTCGAGGGCGGTCGCATATTCCTTCCGCTCGTGGTACGTCCAGCCGAGATTGTTGTAGAGCGAGCCAATCCACTTTCGCGCCTTGGGGTCCTTCGACCGCTCCGCGGTCTCGACGGCCTTCCGGTTCCATTCGATGGCGGAATCCCCCGGCGACACGATACCGAGCATGTGCGCGGCGTCGACCGCGTAGCCATCGGCATCCGCCGAGCGCGCCAGCTCCCAGGCGCGCTCGAAGAGCGGCGCCGCCTTCTCGCGCTGCTTCGATGAATTCAGAACGCGACCGCGCTCGAGGAGAAGGCGGACCCGGGCGACCCTCATGTCGTCGGTGAGCAGCGTCTCGGCTTCCTCCAGCGTCTTCTCGGCCGAGTCGAATTTCATCTGAAGGCCCTCGGCCCGCGCGATCTGGGTCAGGAGTTGGGCCAGGTATTCGCGATCTCCACTCGATCTCGCCCCCGGAAGCATCGCGCGGAAGGCGGCCTCGGTCGAATCCGGCGCGTTGAAATCCCAGAGCGAGTCGAAATCCGGAAGAGCGGGGAGATCGGCGACCACGAAACCTCCAATGACGTGCGGTGGGCGGCGGAAGAGGGATGATAGTTCATTTCCTGCCCCCGCTCGTACAACCGCGCGGACGGGTGTCCCTATTCTGGTGCGGTTTTGCATTTGCCGCAAATCCGCATGGCAAGGCGCCATCGCATCTTGCCGCGCAACGAGCCGTTGCTCCCTCCCGTGGCACGATTCTCGCAAATTTCCATCTGTAGCAACTGGATGACGTGGATTCGCGTCGAGGCCCGATCGCCGGAACGGGGAAGGCGTGCGGACCCCGGGGTCGCGACCATCGCAGTCGTCGAGATCGTTGCGAACAAAAGGAGACTCCAAATGTTCGGTAATAGAAGGATGCATCTACTGCTCCCGGCGATGGCCCTGGGCATCATGCTCGGGACGGCCATGCCGGCTCGGAGCGCGACCGATGTCTCGCTGCAAATCAACTTCGGGAGAACGCCTCGGTGGGAAACCGTGCGAGGCACCCAGGTACGCATGATTCGCGCGGGCGACCGATCGGACTACGACGTATTCCGATACGGCTCACGCTACTACGCGTACAACCATTTGAATGGCAATTGGTACGCCTCCCGCCGCTACAGCGGGCGATTCATGTTGATCGATGACCGCTCGGTTCCTCGCGAATTGCGGCGGATCCCGCGGGATCGCTGGCGCCATTACCCCGCGGCGTGGGCAGGTGGATATCGAGGTGGATATCGTAGCGGTTCGTCGTTCACGGTGTCGTTCGGCAGCCCGCCGCGCTGGTCCTGGGTACGTGGGACGCGCGTGCAGGTGATCCCGTACTCGGAGCGTCCCGATTACGACGTGTTCCGGTATGACGGCACGTATTACGTCTACAGCAATGGCGTGTGGTACTCGTCGACCCGTGAGACGGGCCGGTTCGGCCGACTCGACGATCGATACGTCCCGGACGAGCTCTACCGTGTTCCGCGTGACCAGTGGCGCAGCTATCCGCGGGACGATCGTGACTACCGAGGGTCGTCCGCATCGTCGGCGACGTTCGAGGTCACGTTCGGCCGCCAGCCGCGTTGGTCCTGGGTCGACGGCACGCGAGTCCAGATCATTCCGTATTCGGAGCGTCCGGACTACGACCTATTCCGCGTCAACGGCTACTACTACGTGTACGCCGACGGCCGGTGGTATTCGTCGCCCCGTGAGAGCGGTGAATTCACCCGGATTGACGATCAAGATGTTCCGGACGAAATCTACAACGTTCCGCGTGATCAGTGGCGTACCTATCCGCCAGGGTGGGGACGCAATCGCGGTTAGGTCTTCGTGCCGTCCCAGTTGAACGACGAAGCGGGCGCAGCCGTTGGGCGCCCGCTTCTCGTTGGTGCTATCCCTGCGGGCCCTTCAGCTGGCGGGCGGCCATCAGATGGCGCACCGCTTCCTGCCGCCGGCCGAGGGATTCGAGGAGCAACCCCAGATTGCAGTGCGCGTCCGCGAAATCGGGATCGCGGAGAATCGCCTGGCGGTAGGCGTGGACCGCCTCGTCGCGTCGCTTCGCCTCCTCGAGGAGCACGCCGAGGTTGAAGTGCGGCGTCGGGTCGTCGGGATCGAGCCTGGCGGCCTCCCGATAATGAGGCTCCGCTCGGCCCAACTCGCCCGCCACGTGGAGCAGCCGCCCGAGATTCACGTGCGCGTCGGCCACGTAGGGATCGAGTTCCAGCGCGCGCTCATAGGCTTCGCGCGCTTCCTCGGGGGACGAGGCTTCGAGGGAGCATCCGGCCTCGTACCATTCGTCGGCGGAGGACTCCGGATCGTGGGGGACGCTCGCCGGAGACGGCGTGGACTGCACCACCCGGAGCGGAGGGAAGCGCGTCGGCGTGGTATCGGCGGCGCGCTCCGCGATCTCGCTGGCTTCGAAGTCGAGGAGGAACTGCCCTGAGTCCGGCTGCCATCGGGCGTCGCCGTCGGACGCCACGACTTCCACGCCGTCGGTGTGGATGGAGATGCTCGTGAGGGGCAGGCCCGCCTCGAGTTGCTTTCGGAGGGAAGCCCAGATTCGGCGGATGCGCCGCATCGGCACACCCGATTCCAGCAGGCCTCGGGTCGTGCGCAGGAGCAGAAGGTCGCGGAAGCCGAACGACGGCGCGCCGACGGGGCCCCGTTGGGAGGCCAGGAGGCCGGCACGGGCCAGGGCGCGGAGACGAGCCTCCGGAACTTCGAGGATTCGCGCCGCCTCGCGGAGAGAGAATCGCGGATCCGACTGCGGCCCCGGTTCTGCGTTCCCGATCTCTGCGCTCGCCCTCACCGGGCCACCTCCCCTTGACTTCGCGTCAGCGCTTCCCGCCCTGGACCTTCTTCACGCGCGCGATGGGCTCCGGCTTCTGGCGGGCCCGCGCGGCGGGCTTCTTCTCGAGGGCCGTTTCGCCGCCGGCCTTCGCGCCGGCGCCCGAACCGCGCTTCCCGAGGCTCTGCTTGAGCGCATCCATCAGATCGATGACCTGCGTGCGCTGCGCCTGCGGCGCGAGCGTCGTCACCTCGCGGCCTTCGACCTTGGATTCTACCACCTCGAGCACGCGGCCCCGATACTCATCCGCATATTGCTCGGGCTTGAACGATTCGCTCGATAGCTCCTTGACGAGGCGCTCGGCGAGATCCAGTTCTCCGGGCTTGACCTTGGCGTCGTCGCCCTTTTCCACCTCGCCGAAGTCGCGAATCTCATCGGCGAAATACATCGTGTGGAGCATCAGACCGTCCTGGGCGGGGCGAATGAGAACCAGGTTCTCCTTGCCGCGCATCACGAACTTGGCGAGCGCCACCCGGCCGGACTTCTGCATCGCGTCCGCGAGGAGGCGGTACGCCTTTTCTCCGCCCTTGTCGGGACCCAGGTAGTACGTCTTCTCGAAGTAGATTGGATCCACGTCGGCGAGCGGCACGAATTCGGCGATGTCGATCATCTTCGACGCCTCGCCCTCCAACGCCTTCAGCTCGTCTTCGGTGAACTGTACGTATTGGTCCTTGGCGAACTCGTATCCCTTGACCAGGGCGGACCGGTCGACCACCTCGTTGCAGGTCGGGCAGATCAATTGCTGGCGGATCCGGCTCCCGCACTTGGCATGCAATTGGTTGAAGGAGACCCCGGCCGAGGTCGAGGCCGAGTACATCTTGATGGGAATGGAAACCAGGCCGAAGGAGATGGTCCCCGACCCGACAGAGTGCAGTGGCATTTCAAGTCCCTCCAGATGGGGGCAGTAGCGTCAACCGTAGCACCGTGCTTTACTGATGCTCAACGCATATCCATCGGCCTCCGACCCCTGGAACGTTAACCTGCCCATCATGCCACCACGCCCCGGCG
>Ga0070705_100001187_pt1 | contig 14204 bp, 10 predicted proteins | sample KBSK5253metaG_FD_65455 | JGI IMG/M metagenome (GOLD analysis project Ga0070705, IMG submission 65455) | Corn, switchgrass and miscanthus rhizosphere microbial communities from Kellogg Biological Station, Michigan, USA - KBS K5-25-3 metaG | ecosystem: Host-associated > Plants > Roots >... | reverse complement strand
CGCGCAGAGGCCGGCGAGCACGAGCGAGTGCGAGCGGTAACCGCCGAGGTGCTCACGGATAGCGACCTCGAGGCCGGCGATGGAGCCGAGGAAGGCGGCGCCGGTGATCAGCACGCCGTTGTGGGCTATGAAGCCCCACACGGCGAGCACGATCGCCGCGAGAGCGCACAGCTCGACGAGCGGGAAGCTGCCCCAGGGTGCCTGCGGCGCTGCGTCGCGGCGGCTGCGGCGGGCGGCCGTCGTCGTGGGCGGCACGGGAGCGCGTGCGGCCGTCGTCGTGGGCGGCGCCGGCGAGGCGGGCGGCGCCGCGAGGGTGCGGGCGCGCTCGCGCTGCGGCGGCCCGCTCGCGCGCTGGCGACTGCGGCGACCCATCCCGTTCGTCCTCGCTCAGGTCAGGCCGCCGCGCGGGCGGCCCGGGCTAGCGGACATCCGGAGGAGAGCTTGACCTGCCACCAGCCCATCAGCATGCCGATCAGGCCCAGCCGCGGGCGCACATGCCAGACGCCGCAACCGGGCTGGCCGACGTCGGCGGCGCTGATGCGGAGGTAGCGGTAGCGCGCGGGGTCACGCAGCATTTCCTGCAGCCGCTCGCGATTTGCGGCCTCGCGCGCGGCGCGGGCCGCAAGCGTCTCGCGCACCTCATGCAGGCGCTCCGCGAGGTCGTCGCGCACACGCTCGAGCTCACCGATCCCAAGCAGACGCGGGCCGCCCTCACCGCCAATCGACCAGGCGATCCCATCCCGCGGCTTCACATCAGCCGTCAGCCGCGCGAGCTCCCCCTCCAGCCGCGCGACCTGCGCGCGCAGCGCACGACGCGCGGGGGCCTCCTCGGCGACCCCGCCGACGATCGGAACGGCACGATGATCTGCAATCACGACCATCAGTAGACCGAGTCTACCCCGCTCACACCTCTGGCCTGGCGCCTTCTGTCAGGGCGTTCGGAAGAGGAAGCGTCGATCCGGCCCATGACCTCAAGGCGCGCGCGGCCTCGCGGCGCGCACGCGGCTCGTCGTCCGCGAGCAGGTCGAGCAGAATCGCTGCCTTCGGCGCTCGGCCATCGCGCTCGCCGAGCAGCTGAGGCCAGAGCTCGTCTGGCGCCCAGTGGACGCGGACCGGACCTCGCCCCGGAAGGAGGCCGTGCTCGTCGACCATCACCCTCATGTCGATGACAATGCATGGTGTGTAGACGGGAGGCGCTGCTTCCGTCAGCGTCTCCGGCGTGTCCACTTCCACCCTCGCCGAGCTGACCTACGAGCAGGCGCAGAAGGCGCTCGAACAGCAAGAACGCCAGGTCAACGAGTTGCGGCAGCGCATGGGCACGCTGCTCGGAGCAGCGGCGCTGACCGCGTCGTTCTTCGGCTCGGCAGCGCTCGGCCGTGACGGAACGAGCCTCCCGGTCGTCCTCGCCGGTATCGCGCTTGCCGTCACGGTGCTGAGCGGGCTGTTTGTGCTCTACCCGCACAGGATGGAGTTCTCGACCGATGCTCGACGGCGGTACGAAGTTCTTGAAGCCGAACGAGACCCTGAGCGCCTTCACCTCCTCATCGCGTTCGGTCTGCGTGACGCGCGCACGCAGAACGGCCGTCGCGTCGACTGGTTGGCTCGCGGTCTTGCGCTCGCCGCGATCGCGCTGGTTACACAGATCGCGTGTTGGACATGGGCGCTGGCGATACTCTGACTCTGAGGAGAGCGATTGTGAATACACCTGAGGAGAAAAGATCTGAGCCGCGGCCGGCTCCTCCTCCGAACCCGCCGTCGGAGAGCATCCAGCCGCTGCCTCGCTGGGTCTTCATCCCGGAGAACCGGGGCGGCAATCCGCCGCCGGACAGACTCGACGCGGCTTAGACGGCGGCGAGCGTCTCGGCGGCCTGCCAGAGGGCCTCTTGGACGTGCAGGAGCGGGACGCCGTTGACGCGGAGGGCGTAGAGCAGCAGGCGGGTCGTGCGGCTGTGTGGGAGGCAGTCGGGCGCCGGCTCGCCGAACAGTGGGGCGAGCGGGGTGCGGGTGTCGGCGACGACGATCTGGCCTTGCGGGAGCAGACGTGCCTCAGGCTGGTCACCGAGGCGCTCGCGGTGGCGCGCGAGGCGCAGCTGCAGGTCGCCGTGGACGGCGTCGGCATCGAGCGCCCACAGCGGGACGCCGCTCTCGGCGAGCGCGATGGTGAGCGCGTCGTCGAGCAGCCCGCGCGAGACGAAGCCGCCCTGCACAAGCCGCTCGATCGCGGCCGCCTCGATCGGCGTGCGCGTCACGTCGGGATCGAGGCCGACGTGGCGGAACGCGACACGGTAGGCGTGCGGGACCGGCCACTGGCGCAGCGCCAGCGCGTCGGCGCCGCGGAAGCGCGACGAGAGCATGGCGAGGTGCTCGCGCACGCCCTTCGGGCTGCGTCTCGCGCGTGGCGCTGGCAGGACGAGAGAGACGATGCCGAGGCCGGGGAGCTCCTCGCGCAGCGGCTCGGCGACGAGTCCATCGCGCGGGATGGCGCGGGCGGCCAGGCCGGCAGGGTCGCCCGAGGCCGCGCAGTCGGCCGGGGAGGGGTACCGCGCGGGCCGTTCGCTCACGCCGCCGGTCTCCCCCGCTCCAGGCGACGCACCGCGCGCTCGAGCGCGGCGGCCGTCGTCTCGTCGCTGCCGAGCGCGGTGCGCAGCACGACCCCGCCTCTGTAGGCGAGCACGACCGTGGGGCAGATCGCGACCCCGTAGATGTTCGCGACGGCGCCGTCGCGGTCCTGGGCGACGGGGAATCTCCAGCCGTGCTCGCGCACGCTCGTGCGCACGTCGCTGCGGTCGCCTTTGATCGCGACCGCGGCGAAGCCCACGTCCGGATGGCGTGCGGCGAGCTGCTGCATCGCGTCGAGCGCCTTCGTGCAACGGCCGGAGCCGTCGGTGAAGAAGGCAAGCACGACCGGTCCGCGGCGCGCGAGCGTGCAGCTGTTGAGCGCGCGCTGGTCGGTCACGGCACACGCCGGCTTGGCGCCCGCCGCGCCCTGGTCGGCGTGTCTCGCAACGTTCGCGTCGCCGACGAGGTTGCTCGTGACGAGCGGGGCGGCGAACGGCGGCAGGTGTCTTCCGGCCGCGAGGCCGCTCGAGCTGGTCGCCGGCGTCGAGAGCGTGTTCCAGGTGATGTACGCGAGGATCGCGAGCCCCGCGGCAATCGCGATCCAGCTCGGCCGTCCGCTCACGCGACCGAGGCGGAGCGGGTTCTCGCGGCGGAGCTCGCGCCGGCGCGCCGGCGCCGACCGCCGCCGAAGCGCGCGATCCGCCCCAGCAGGACCCGCCGTTCCGACAGCACGAGCACCGACGGCAGCACGATCAGTACGCCGAGCAGCGAGACGGTCAGGTCCACGACCGTCACGATGCCGAAGTCGCGCAGCATGCGAAAGTCCGACACCGCCAGCACGCCGAACCCGGCGATCGCGGTCACGCCCGAGGCGAGCACCGCGCGGCCGGTGGAGCGGTAGCTGCGGCTCAGCGCCTGCTCGACGTCGTGGCCGGCGGCGCGCTCCTGGCGGAAGCGCTCCGACAGCAGCACCGCGAACTCGGTCGAGATCGCGATCACGAGCGCGCCGAGCGTCGCCGACATCGGGTTGAGCGGCACCCGCGTCGCGAACAGCACGAGCGCGGACCAGCCGGTCGCCAGCGCGATCGGGATGAGCGGCACAAGCGAACGCTCCGTGCGGCGGAAGACGGCAAGCAGGACGAGCGCGACGGCGGCGAGCCCGGCGATCAGCGTCAGCAGGCGCCGGGACGCCGAGGCGAGCTGCGCGTTCGCCTGTGCCGCGATCACCGGCGTGCCGGCGAGGCGTGCGCTGATCCCCGGCGGTGGGTTGAGCTCGTCGCGCATCGTGTCGATCACGCGCTGCTGGTCCTCGAGGTCCATCAGGCGGATCCCGAACGCGAGCGTCGCAGCGTCGCGCTTCGTTGTGAGGACGGCTCTCGAGAAGTACGGCGGGACCGCTCTCAGCAGCGCGTCGATCGCTTGTTGGGATCTCGCGTCGGAGCCTTGGAGCAGGTCGGGCAGCGAGAAGGCCGGGCACAGCGTGGCGACTTTGCAGCCTTTCGATTCGTCGTAGCCGAAGTGTCTGAGGACGCGCTGCTGGTAGTCCGTCATCCACGCGACCGTCTTCGGGGTCGTGAGCTTCGTGCCCTCGATCAGGACGTCGATCTCGCCGGAGGATGCCGTCTTGTCCTGGAGCGTGTTGAGGTCCTGGAGTGCCGGGAGGTCGGCGGGGACGAGCTTGCGGATGTCGGAGACGACGTTGGTCTGCGTGTCGGCGATCCAGCCTAGGGCGCTCAGCACAGCCGCGATGACAAGGATGCGTTGGGGCTTGCGGAGCGAGGCGCTCAGCACCGCTCGGGCCGCGTCGGCGGCCAGCTCGCGCGCGCCGGCGACCGCTGCGTGCATGTGGTGCAGGACCGGCGTTGCTGGCGGGCGGGTCCTGTCGCCTCCGGGCGCGCGCACACCGCCCTTCGGGCGGCCCACGTGCGTCCTCAGCGCCACCCGCCCGATCGGCGCCGTCAGCCTCCGCGCTCCGAGGCCCACCCCGGCGATCCGCGCTGTCAGCTTCCGCACTCCGAAGCCCATCCCGGCGATCCGCGCTGTCAGCTTCCGCACTCCGAAGCCCATCCCGGCGATCAACGGAGGCGGCGGACGCCGAGGGCTCAGCCGCTCTCTCCCCCTCGATGCCCAAGCGAGCGCGGCCGATCCTGCCGTGAGCGCCGTGACGAACGCCAGAGCGATGCCGACCACCAGGAGCCCCCCGAAGCCGCGGACCATTGGGATTGGCGACAACAGCAGGACAAGGAAGCCGGCGCCTGTTGCCAGTGCGGCGGTGGCGATCGTTGGAGCGCCGGCGCGGGCGGCTCGGGTGACGGCGTCAGCTCGGTCGGCGCCTGCTTGCTCCTGCTCGTTGACGCGCGACTGGAACTGGATCGCGTAGTCGACGGCGAGGCCGATCAGAACCGGGAGGACGGCAATTGCGGCCATTGTGAGGCTAGCGCCGACGAGCGCCATCGCGCCGAACGTGAGCGCGGCGGCGGCGAGTGCGATCAGCAGCGGGAGCAGCCGCAGGCGGGCCTTGAACAGCAGCAGGAGCGCGAGCGCCATCGCGACGACTGCGGCGATCAGCAGGGCGGCGATGCCGCCGGTGACGTTGTCGGCCAGCGCGTCGGTGACGACGGGGACGCCGGAGACGGTGTAGGCGCCGCCGCGTCTGAGTCTGAACAGCGGCATCCGCGTCGCTTGGCGGATCAGGTTGATCGCCTCTGTGCGCTCATGCGCGCTGAGGTCGGGGCGCAGGCGCAGCTGGATCAGCGCTGCGTCTCTGCTCGGGAACAGCGCGGCGAAGCGCGCCTTGGGGACGTCCGCGCCGCGGGTCGGGTCGAAGACGATCTGCGAGATGAACGGCTTGCTGTCGATCTGCGGGATGCCTTGGATGCCGGATGCGAGCCAGAGGCGTCTGATCTGGTCGGCGGCCTGGGCCTGCGCGGCGGCCTTCTGATCGGCGGGTGCCGCGTCGACCTGGCGCTGGATTGCGCGCAGCTGCGCGGTGACCGCGTTCTGGACGGCGCGGACCGACTCGTTGAGGAACGTGCCCGGGCCGTAGACGAGCTTGACCGGCTTGAGCTGCGCGAGCTTCGCGCACGGGCTGTGGGCGCCGCCGTAGGGCTTCGCGTTTCTCGGCACGTTGCCGCCGAGACAGCCCTCCAGGCGGATCGTGCGGCCGAGGTCGGCCGTCAGCACGAGGTTGGCGACGTGCTCGTCGATCAGCACGACGACGGCGTCGTCGCCGAAGCGCTGGTGGAGGTCGCTGGTGGCTCTGTACGCGTCGGTGCTGCGGCCGGCGAGCGTGTCGATTCCCGTGCTCGGCTCGAGCCTGAGCGCGAGCAGGCCGCCCGCCAGCGCGAGCAGCGCAACCGTCAGCAGCAGGGGGAGCGGCCGGGCCGCGGCAGCCCGCGCGACGCGCTCCAACCCGTCCCGCATGCTCATGTCACGGCGAGGTGGTGCTCGCGGCCGCGGCTGGGCTCTCGCCGCCGCTGCCGGTGCTCGTCGCGTTCGCGCCGGGCGGCTCGGCGACGACGTGCGGGAAGTCGGTGCCGTAGCCGGGCGTGGGGCCCTGGGCGCGGCAGGCGGGGGCGGGAACGTTGGATGGGTCGTTGCGGAAGGCGAACTGGAGCAGGTAGGTGGCGGCAAGCGGCGCCGCGCCGCCGATCGTCTGAGCCCACACGTTGGGATCCGAGATGTTCGGCTGGGGCCGAGGCCCGCTCGCGCACTGGCGGTCCTCGAACACCGGCAGGCCGCTTCTGAGCTCGTTCAGCTGTCCGGGGAAGCGGTATGGGTTCGGCCGGTTTGTCGCGAGCCGCTGCGGATAGAGCGCAAGACCTTCGGGGCTGAACATGGTTGCGGCCCGAAGGAAGTGGATCGGTCTATCACCAGGCTCCAGGATCGTCCCCTGAGTCGCTGCGACGATATTCCCGACAAACGCGTCGAGCTCCGGCAGGTAGTCGGCGATGTATCCCAGGAACGGGTTAAGGCTGCGCGTGAATGGGTCGAGTTGGCCCAACGCGGGACGCGCGTCCGCGAGGAATCTGCGGAATGCAGGCAGGCCCGGCTTCGCAGCCGTGATGAGCGGCCCGAGGTTGACAAAGAAGTCGCGGAAGGGCGGCGCAAGCCGGCCTGCCGCCTGCAGCGTCGGCGTCAGCTGGCGCGCGACCGGGCGCAGCTCGTTGAGGATCGGGGTCGCTTCGCGCGCAAAGCGGTTGAGGCGGTTGAGCGTGAGGATCGACTCGCGCTCGAACGTCGGGAACGCCTTGAACGTGTCCTCCAGCTGCTGGTTGCGGTCGGCGATCGTGCCCCAGACCGTGTTCGAATTGCGGATCAGGCCGGTCAGCTGGTCGCTGCGCGCGCTGAGCGCGTTGAAGACCGTGCCGGTGTTGCGGATCAGCTGCTGGACCGCCTGCTCCTGCTGATCGAGCTGGACGAGCAGCGTGTTCGTATCCTCGGCGAACGGCGCGAGGTTGCCGAAGGCGGCGTTGAGGTCGGCGCCGCGGCCCTCGATTCCGACCGCGAGCGACTGCATCCACACCTGGAACGAGTGGCGCGTGCGCGAGTCGAGCGAGCGGAAGATCTCGTCGAGCTCGACCGTCTTCGACACCTGCGCGTCCGGCAGCGTGCCGTTCTCGACCAGCAGGCCGTCCTGCTTGTGGCCGGGCGTCAGCTCCACAAACGTCTCGCCGAGCAGCGTCTTGGTGCGCAGGATCGCGCGCGAGTCTCTCGGGATCGGCGCGTAGCGCTCGTCGAGCTGGATCGTCGCGTCGGTCGTCTTTCCGGGCCCGAGGCGCAGCTTGACGACCTTGCCAACCGGCACGCCGGAGATGCGCACGTCCGCTTGCTGGGCGAGCTGCGTCGCCTCGCCGAAGCGGATGTGGAAGCGGTAGCCCTTCGGCTTGAGCGGGAAGCCGCCGCCGAACGCAACCCACAGATACAAGAGCAGGCCAAAGCAGGAGAGCGCGAAGCCCGCCATGACGAGGATGCGTCCGAGTGTGGGTGCTTGCTTCTGCATGGATCAGCCGCCGCCGGGAAGATTTCTCAGGGGGATGCAGTCCGAGACCTGCGGGGCGTTCACGAGCTGCGTCAGGAGCCAGACGGAGAGGTATCTGGTCAAGCTGGCCAGGTTGGTGCTTCTCCGCACGCCGTTGACACCCGCCAGGTCGGCGCACTCGACCAAGAGCACACCGCGGCGAATCGGCCCCTCGGCATCCTGCGTCCCGAACAGCGAATTCGTGACGTGGTTCAGCCACGCCAGGTAGAACATGTAGCCCTCGGCTCTCCCCGGCGGGTTGTACGCCAGCCCGTTCAGGAACGCGTTCAGCACTCTGAATGTCGTCGTGAGGTCCGGCGTCGCATCTGCGAACGCGGAGGCGGCCGGACGGATCTCCTTCACCACCGGCGTCGCCACTCTGGTGAACGGTCGCAGCTGATCGCGGATGATCGGCGTCGTCTCGCGCAGGAACGGCCGCGTCGCAACGAGCGACGGCCCGAACGCACGCGCGCCCGGTCGCAGCGCGCCGAGCGCCGGCCCGGCCTGGTCGGCGAACGCCTTCGCCTGCCGCAGCGCTCTGTTCGTGTCGCGCAGAGCAGCGGGCAGCAGCGCGATCGTGCGCTGCAGGTTCGCGTCCTGGTTGGCAAAGTGCTTAAAGACCGTGTTCGAGTTGTCAACGAACGTGGCGAGCTGCTGGTCACGCGCGGCCAGCGCGTTTGTGAAGACGCCAAAGTTGTGAATCGAGCGGCGGATGTACTGGCGCCGCTGCGACAGCAGCTTCGTGAACTCGGCGCCGTAGCGCGCGGTCGGCTCGAAGCGGCGGAACACCTGGGCGAGGTTGCCGCCGTTGCCCTCAAGGCCGGTCGCCGCGCCGTTGAGCAGCATCTGCAGGTATGTGCGCGTGTCGCCGTCGAGCACCGAGAGGAACTCGTCGAGGTTCACGTCCGGCTGCGTGTTCGCGACGGACACCATGAAGCCGTCTCTCACCGGCGGACCGCCGGCCCGCGTACCCGGATCCAGCTCGACGATCATGTCCTTCAGGCCCGTCTTCGGGCGCAGCAGCATCGTCGCGTTCGGATGGATCTGGTCGGCGTACTTCGGCTTGACCTCCATCGTCACGATCGCGCGGCCGTTGACGAGGTCGACGTTTGTGATCTGGCCGACCTCGACGCCGGCGATGTCGACCGTCTGCCCCTGCCCCGGTGTGATCGCCTGCGCGGTCGCAAACTCGCCCTTGAGCACAAACACGTCTCTGCCGAAGATCGGGATCCAGCCGGGCAGCGTCGTGCGCTGGTGCGCGAGCACGTAGAGAGCGACGAAGCCGGCGATCAGGACGAGCACAACGATCGCGATGAAGTCGCGCAGGTGCTTGCGAATGGCGCTTTTCACGGCGTGACCTCCGCGGCCGTTGCGCCCGACGCGGTGGGTGTCGTCGTGGTCGTTCTTGGATCGGGAAGGGCAGCCGGCGTCGGCACTTGCTTGCTGGGAGCAGCGCTGCCAGGACCGGCCTGCGGTCCGTTCACGTTGGGCAGCGACTGCCGATAGCAGGGCGCTCTCAGCTCATGCGGAGGCTGCTTCGCCGGATACAGCGGACTCGTCCCCTGCGGCCGCCAATCGGCGTTACCGGCAACAGAGCCTCCGCTAGGCAGTCTGCCGAAGTTGACCAGCCACGACCCGCCGCCGAGCGCGGCTCGGATGGCGCTGCCGTTTCCGTCGAAGCTTGCCGCCTCACCTGCCAGCCCGACCATCGTGTACCAGAACTCCTTGTAGTTCTCGACGATCGAACCGTCGGCGCGGCGATTGCTATGCGCGCCGTCCTCCACGCCGATGTTGCCGGCGGGAATAATCGTTCTCGCGAAGCACCGGTTCGCGAGGTTCAGCTGCGGCAGGAACGTGAGCGACTCGCCCTCCAGCCGCGCAAGATCAGCCGTCGCTGGCTGCAGCTGCGCGAGCAGCCCGCCCAGCTCATCTCTGCGCAGCAGCGCGCGCGTCTGCGCGATCCACGGGTATGCCGCCTCGACCGTCGCCGGCGTCTCCAGTACTGCCGGCGTGAAGTCGCGCGCAAAGCCGCGCGTCGGCGGGAGCGACGCGTCGAGGCTCTTGAACGCCTCGTCAGCCGCCGTGACGGTCGGGCCGAGCAGCCCGACTGCCTGCGTCAGCGCGCTGCTCTGCGCAGCGAACGAGCCGGCAGTCCTGTTGAAGTTGACGAGCAGGTCCTGCAACGCACGCTCTCTCGGACGCAACGCGGTCGTGAGGCGCGCGATCGCGGCGATCATGCGCGAGAGGTCATGCGGCTGCGTGCCGAGCAGCGCGCTGTTGACGAGCGCGGCGCCCTTGAGCGCGTCGGGGCCGTAGGTGTAGGAGCCGTTGAGGCCCTGCGCGCCCGTCTTGCCGCGCACGTCGGCATCGAGCGTCGCGTCCTGCGCAGCCGTCGGCTTCGAGTCGAGCGCCTTGCCGAACTCCTGCAGAAACGTCTGCAGGTCGGCGCGCTGGTCGGATTGGAGCGCCGTGAGCAGTTGGTCAAGCTGGACCGGCGTCGCCGTCTGCGCCGAGCCGATCATGCCGCCGTCCGGCACCTCCGGCTCAGACGGCGAGCCTGGTCTCAAGTCGACAAAGAAGTTGCCCTCGAGGAAGATGCGCGGGCGGATCTTGAGCGTCGCGTCCTCGTGGATCGGCAGGCCGGTGTCGTCGATCTCCATCGTGACCTCGGTGAGGTCGGTCGACTTGTAGCGCTCGACGGCCTTGACTCTGCCGACGTTCACGCCCGCGATGCGCACGGGCGAGCCCGGACGCAGGTTGTTCGAGGACTCGAACACCGCGTGCAGGTAGTAGCCGTGCGTGAACGGGATGTCCTTCGTGAAGCCGAAATAGACCGCAATCGCGATGAGCACGATCGCGAGCAGCCCGACGCGGAAGCGCGTCCAGCGCGGCGGCGTGGCGGACTGTCGACCCCGAGGCGTCATCTGTCCTCTTCGAGCAGGGTGTTCAGCGTGGCCGGCGCGTCAGCCGTCGTTCTCGGCGTCTGACCGGGCGGGTTCCCGATCACCGTCTGATTTCTGAGGTAGAACTCGTTGCCGGCCATGCAGATCCCGTTCTGGCCCTTGGCGCCGACGAGCGGATAGGGGTTGGCATGCAGATGGTTCGCCTCGGGGCTGGCCGCCGCGTCCCCTGCGGGACCGTTCGCGGGCGCCGAAGCCGGTCCGACCTCGCTGTTCACGCCATCCGGAGGCGCCAATGGCATCGATCGAATCCACGTTCCCTCCGAGGTCCCACGACTCTCGAGGCTTGCCGCGTTGTTGAACAGCAGCGCGATGTAGTTGCAGTTGAGCTGCGCGTACCCGAGGTTGTTGACGGTCGGCGTCAGCTCCTCCACAGTGCGCCGCAGCCCGTGGATGCCGAGCGGCACCTGCGGGTCCTGCGCGAAGTCCTGGAGCGATCTCAGCGTCAGCGCCAACTCGTGGTTGAGCGACTGCGCGCGGCGCACCTGCGTCGTGCCGACCTGGAACGCGGTCGCGAGCGCAGGCGCGGATGCGCGCAACGCTCTGGCGCCGGGCTGCAAGTCACGGAAGAAGCCAGCCGCGTTCGCCAACAGCGGCCGCTGGATCGGGAACGAGCGGATCGCCGTGTCGAGTGCCGCCGGGCCGCCGCTGATCGTGTCCTGCAAGTACGGGATCGCGATCGCGTCGAATGCGGTGAACGTGACGGCGAGATTGTGGAACAGTTGACCTTGTTGCTCACCGACGGGCGCGACGGCGGCGGCCGTCTGCTCCAGCGCGCGGAACAGCTCGCCGAAGCGCGTCTGCGGATCGGCGAGGTTCTTCAGTACTGGGATCGCGTTCTTCGTGAGCGGGTCGAGCGCGACGATCGCCTCGTTGATGCTCGTGCCACGGCCGGCGAGCGCGTCGCCGAACTCGCGCAGGTTCACCTGGTTCGCCGCCCGCGTCGGCTCGTCGAACATCGAGAAGAAGTCGTCGAACTCGACCGGTCTCGGCCTCGCGTTTCTCAGCGGGAGCGTGCCGTCCTCGGGGATCCCTCTCGAGGAGCTGCCGGGTGTGAGGTCGACGTACTTCAGGCCAATCGTCGAGCGCGGACGCACGATCACGGTCGAGTCAACCGGCAGCGGCTTGACGGTTGTCTCCAACTTCACGTGGAGTCTTGCCGTGACGCTGCCGTCGCTGTGCGTCTGCGGCTCGATCTTGTCGATGAGCCCGACGCGGTCGCCGCCGATCCGCACCTCGTTGCCGGTGACGAGGTTCGACGCGTTCGGCAGCTGGAGCCAGACGTTGTACGTCGGCACGAACGGCAGGCCGTTGTTCGCGTTGTAGGCGAGGAAGACGGCGACGATTACCACGAGCACCGTCGCCGCGCCGATCAACACGGGGTTCGCCGCGACCGATGTGCTGCGCCGGTTCATCGCTCGCCGCTCCCGCCGAGGAGGTAGTTGAGGACGCCACTGCCGGCGGGCGTGCTGGCCGCAGGAGCGTCGGTCGTCGCAGGGGCCGGCTCGTCGGTCAGCGAGGCAGAGCCATCTGCGCTGGATTTACTCGCGATCGAAAGCGCGTCGGCGGGTGGTGTGCTTGTCGTCGAGGCAGCGCCACCGAGCTGATTGAACGTCGCAGAGCAGTTGAAGTCCTGTCTGACGGCATACGGCAAGCATGCGGGGTTGACCTTGATCGACGTCCGCACGTAATGACCCAACTCATCGAACCCGTTGGACGTCCCCAGCGTGAAAAAGATCACGTCCAACAACCGCTCGATCCCATGCTGTCTCTGCAGGTTCACCAGACCCCGCGCCAGCACATCCGCAAACGGCTTCGCCTCATCCGCAAACCCGCGGATGTCTCTGATGATCGGCTCGGCCGCCGGCAGCGCCTCTCTGCCGGTGTCGGCCAGGTCGCCCAACGTGCGGAACGTCGGCAGCGCCGCCTGGGTGAACGGGCCGAGCTGCCTGAAGACCGTGTTGATCGACGGCGCCGCCGCGCGCAGGTCGGTCATTACCGGCGTGCCGGCGGCCGCGAAGGCGTCGAGCTGCCGCATGTAGGGCCGCAGCTCGGTCAGGAACGCCGGGAACTTCTCGAAGTTCCGCTCCAGGTCGTCGCCGCGCGCAGCCGTCGCCGCCGCGGTCGCGCCCGCCTTGTCGATGAACTCGGTGATCGACTCGCTCTGGCGCGCCACCGGCCCCAACGCGGCGTCCGAGTCGCGCGCCAGGTCCGCCAGCACGCGGTTCTGCGAGGCGAGGATCGCGAGCACTCTGTCGAGCTGGTAGAGCGTCGGATCCGCGCGCCGGATCACGCGGTTGAGCTCCTCGCCGTTTCCTGCCAAGCCGACGCCGAGCTCGTTGATGATGATCGCGAACCGCTCGCGCTCCGGCAGTCTCATGATGTTGTTGAGCATGTCGAGGTCGACGGGAGCCGACGTGTTTCTCACGGGCAGCAGGTACTGCCCCTCCCCGTCGCCGTGCTCGATCTTTCTCAGCGCCGGTGCCGGTTCGCTGTTCGCGCTCTTTGGCTGTGTCGGGATGCACGCGACGAACTTCTCGCCGATCAGCGACTGCAGTCTGATCGTGCAGAACGCGTCCTGCTTGAAGTCGCGGTATGCCGGGTCGTCGATCCGCAGCACGATCGCCGCCTTGTTCTGCTTCGTCACGTCGAGTGACTCGATCGCGCCGATCTTCACGCCGGCGACCTTCACGTCCTCGCCCGGCACGAGGAAGCTCGCGCTGTCGAAGATCGCGCGCACCTTGTACGTGCCGCCGTCGCCGCCCGAGGCGCCCGTGCCGAGCACGAGCACGACGAGCGCGGCGAGCAGCAGCAGGCCGCCGGCCACCGCGCGCTTCATCGCTGGGGAGACGGTGGAGATCATGGGCCGGGCAGCACGTCCGTGGGGTCGCAGTCGAAGCCGCCGGGCGCGAACGGGTTGGAGCCGTCGGGCCGCGGCTGGCTGGCGGCGCCGGGGCAGCGGCGCGTGTAGCCGCTTGTGAGGCCGGCGAGCCGCTGCGATGGCGGCACCGGCTGCAGCGTGTTGTCGCTGGCCTGGTATCGGAACGCACCGAAGATCGGCATCACGCGCGCGTAGTGCCCGTTCGCGTCGTAGTTCGCCGCCGACTGGCCGAAGTCGCGGAACCAGCCGACGAGATCCGGCGAGTAGGGCCGCAGGAAGTCGATCACCGGCTGGCCGCGCCGCATCGCCGTGATCGAGCTTCTGAACGCCGGGCTGCCGATTCGCTGCAGCTGCGGCAGGTGCTGAACCGCGTCGGTCGCGTCGTTGAACGCGCCCGGCTGGTGGACGATCGCGCTGAGGTTCTCGAACGTCGGCACCGACTCGTTCAGCAGCGGCGTGAACTGGCGGAAGAATCTCGGCAGCACGGCGGCAGCCGGTCTCGACGCCTCCAGCAGCGGGTCGAGGTCGTCGAGCGTCGCGCGCAGGTCGACGAACGTCGAGTTGCCCTGGCGCAGCGTGTCGGGCAGCACCGCGAGCGCCTGCGAGAGCGAGTCGTTCTGCGCCGCGATCGCGCCCATCATCCCGTTGAGGTTCGTGATCAGCGAGGTCAGCTGCGGCGCGCGCTGCGCGATCGCGCCCGTCACGCTCGCGCCGGCGACGAGCGCCTGCTCCAGCGTCCGCTGGTCACGCGCCAGCTCCTTCACGAACTGGTCGGTCGTCGACA
>Ga0070705_100001185_pt1 | contig 14221 bp, 11 predicted proteins | sample KBSK5253metaG_FD_65455 | JGI IMG/M metagenome (GOLD analysis project Ga0070705, IMG submission 65455) | Corn, switchgrass and miscanthus rhizosphere microbial communities from Kellogg Biological Station, Michigan, USA - KBS K5-25-3 metaG | ecosystem: Host-associated > Plants > Roots >... | reverse complement strand
GATCAGCGCCGTTGAACTGCCAGGAGAAATGTCCGACTAACTAACAACCGGAGGCAGGGAGAGGAAACTCTCCGAGCTTACGAAACCGAGGAGGGCCACGAAAGTGGCCCTCCTCTTTTTATGCCAGGAATCCAGGTAACTTTTCTCGTCACTTGACCAGGTGAATCATCAGTTGACGCCGAGTGCATTTTGGCAAGGTATCACCATCACGGGCCCGCTCGCCGAGAATAGTGCGTCGCACCGTGGATGCCCACGCATCCGATCCAGCGTCATCTTTTACTCTAGAGAAAATGATTTGAGAAATGACTCGTTTGATTCGCTTGGTTCAGATCAATCAATAGGACTCGATAGAGTCGGCTGGTTCAGCGGGCGACAATTCAATTCTGCGAGCCCACTTCTTACCGCCACGCTGAGTGTACTTGACCTTCGCAGGAGTGCCTGAGGTGATAGTGGCAGGCTGAACCGGATGGCCCGACGCCATTATTGCGGTACGCTCGTCAAAGGCGAGCATCACTTCCTCCCCATTGTTCACTAGAGTGAGCGTCTTCGAGACGGAATCGATCGACTGGATCTGACCTTCAACGGTCCCGGTCTCCTCGATGATCCCGCGCGATGATTGGCTCAGGCGAAAGTTTCGTGGGGACCCTCCAAGTCGCAAGCGGTAAACGAGCAGACTCGATAGAGTGAAGGCAACCAGAATGACCACGAGGATTCGTAATAACTTGCTCATGTCAATTCCGCCTGATCCCTTGATATGCTTACCGACTAATGGACTAAAACGTAATACCTGTTCTCGAATATCACTGGAAAAACTTGAGCGGGTCAGCACCATGCGCGACTGACCCGCTCACTAATAACCATACCTTCAAGGAAACTACTTCTTGTTCGCGTTGCCCTTCTTCATGGTGGTCATTGTGCCGCCGCTCTTCTTGTGGTGGCGTTTCTTGTGTTTTTTGGGCGCCGCCTTCATTGTCCCGGTGCTCGGAGCGGCTGCCGCGGCCGGCTTCGCAGCCGGTTTCTTGGGGGCGTTCTTATTCTGCGCCGCGAACGCGGATGTCCCGGCGAGAGCCAAAGCTAAAACAGCACTGATAAGGATTCGCTTCATCATTGTCCTCCGTGAGAAATTTCTTGCCGCTGACTCGATCGGTATATCGTTGATACTGCTCTCGTCGGGGCAAGTCGATATGAGCTAGTGCAAAGGATGTGCCTGATTCTCTATTGATCGCGTCGGATTAAGTCGAGCCGAGATGGGGCTTAGGTTCTCATATCCGATGTTCAGAATCGAGGAATACTGTTCTTGTGTGGCCGTTTTGTTTGTGCGAACAAAACGGCCACAGGATTGTTGTCGAGTTCTACTCGGCGCTACTTTTCAGATTGATGCCGAAACGCTCAGCCATTCGATAAAGCGTGCGGCGATCGATGCCCAGGACTTCAGCGGCGCGTGTCCGGCTGCCGCCTACCGATTGAAGCACGTGAATCAAGTAACGGCGCTCCAGCTCATCAAGTGAAGGGAGGTCTTTGAAGAGGGATTGGGTTTGCGGCGCTGCTTCAAGGCCGCGAGTGTTGGAACGAATCCGGGCAGGCAAATCTTCAGGAGTGATCACGTGGCCGCGAGCGTAGAGTGCTGCATGGGCAATCGTGTTTTCGAGTTCTCGAACATTGCCCGGCCAATCATAGCTGTTCAAGAACACCAGTGCCTCTTCGGATATTGTTGCGGCCCGCGCCCCGGAATCACGCGCTTGCCTCAACGCGTGTGCGGCCAGAAGCGGCAAATCTTCTGTGCGCTCACGAAGCGGGGGAACTCGCAGCGTCACGACACTCAGACGATAATACAGGTCTTCCCTGAATCTTCCCTCTTTCACTTCGCGTTCAAGATCGCGATTGGTTGCGGCGAGCACGCGCACGTCGACGCGCACCGAACGTGATCCACCGACTCTCCGGATCTCGCCTTCCTGCAAGACCCTCAGTAGCTTTACCTGTAATGCAAGACTCGTTTCCCCGATTTCATCAAGAAGAATGGTTCCGTCGTTGGCCTCTTCAAAGAGTCCGCGCTTATCGACGGTCGCGCCGGTAAAGCTGCCTTTTACGTGACCGAACAACTCGGACTCGAGCAGTGTCTCGGTTATCGCGCCGCAGTTGACCGCGACAAATGCTCCCGAAGCCCGCGTGCTGTTGCGGTGCAGCGCTCTGGCAACGAGTTCTTTGCCGGTTCCCGATTCTCCCGTAATGAGAACCGTTGATCGCGAAGCAGCGACAAGCGCGATCTCTTTGTACAGCTCGATCATCTTGTGACTGTGACCGACAAGCCCGGAAGCCTCGCTGTATTCTTTGAGCAGCACGGCGGCAGGCGCTCCCGCGTCTCGTCCTTTGAGTGCCCGGCGAGCGGTTGAAATGACTTCGTTCACATTGAAGGGCTTGCTGATGTAGTCGAAGGCGCCTTCGCGCACGGCTTCGACCGCTGTTTCGAGAGTGCCGAATCCGCTGATGAGAATGACTTCGGAATCGGGCAAACCGGATTTGAATTCCTTAAGCAACGCGACGCCGCTTGTGCGCGAGCCCAGATTGATATCGCTGACGATCAAATCGAATTTCACTCTATCGACAGCTTCGCGAGCTGCTTCCGCGCTCTGACTCGACTCAACGTGCCAGCCTTCCTCGGCAAAAATCTCGGTGAGAAATTTGCACGTCTCGAGATCGTCGTCGATGACAAGGATTTGCTTCATTTTTCTATGAGCGCCGGTGACGTTGCCGCCAGCTCAACCACATCGCCGGCATCGCTTGTTCGTGTGTGACGAGCAGAACTCAACGGCAGTTTTATTCGAAAGGCCGTCTGGCCCGGTTCGCTTTCTACTTCTACTTCTCCGTTATGTTCGGAGATTATTTGTTGAACGATGGTCAGCCCAAGTCCGGTGCCGCGCCCGTGTTTGGTCGAGAACATCGGATCAAAGATCAACTCAATTTGGTCCCTGGCGATTCCCTCGCCGCTATCGGCCAACGTTATCAACACCCAGTTGGGATCGAGCGCCGTCGAGACGTTCAGCTTTCCGCCCAGCGGCATTGCGTCGAGGCTGTTATTGATCAGGTTGATGAACACTTGCTGTAGCTGATCCGGATCGGCTTCGATTGAAGGAAGCGATTCGAGCAGATTCGTTTCAAGGCTCACGTTGCGCGCGACGAGTGTGGGTTGGGTAGCGTCGAGGATTTGCGCAAGCAGGGAGTTGACGTCAACGAGCTCGAGTTGCGGCACCGGTCTGCGTGTCGAGTCGAGCATCGACCGGACTATGTTGGTGATTCTCTCAATCTGCCCCGCGATGATATCGAGGCGCATTATAACTCGCTCGTCGCGCGCTCGCGCTCTGAGCAACTGCACGTGCCCTGATATCAGGTTGAGCGGCGTCCCGACTTCATGAGCGAACTGCGCGGCGAGTTGACCGGCCGCTGCGAGGCGCTCGAGCTGGGTCAACTGTCGCTGCATTTCGAACAGCCGAAGGTTTGCATCTTCGAGTTGTTCCTTGCGTTCGGCGATTTCCCCGGTTGCCTCGTGTACGCGGTCTTCGAGGCGGCGCTGTTCGAGATTCAGTTGCTCGGTCATCTGTCGTATGCGGCCAAGCATGCGATTGAAACGTGAACCGAGCCGTCCGATTTCATCGGGCGTGCCCGGCTCGACTTCAACCGCCAGGTCGCCGCCCTCGGCTTTGGCCATCGCCAGTAACAAGCTGTCAATCGGCTTGTACACCATGTGGCGGAAAAGAAAGTAAGTCATCAAGGTAATCGAAATGATCGCCAGCAGCATCAGCGGCCACATCAGCCTGCGAAGCTCAGCCGCGGTGCTGCGGCCTTCTTCGAATGTGAGAAGAACATCGACGGTTCCGAAGTGAGTCGGGCCTCCCGCTTCCAACACGTAGATGCCCGCGGTTGCGGTGACGAGTTTGTTCGAACCCTGTTGGCGAACAGAGAGCACCTTCGAGCTTTCGATACGTTGAGAGACTGCTTGTTCCTGTTCGACGGGAAGTGGTCCGGCATCGGGCGGAATTCGAATCGGTTCTGTCCACTTGCCAGGCGATACTCGTTGAAAAACTCTTACTTCTGTCAGCTCCGGGTTGTTCTTGGCGATGGTCGCTTCGATCTCTTCCTGAACATCCGACCAGTCCGGAATTGTGGTTGTTGCTTCGGTCTCGTCCGCGGGCGTCTTCTGATTCTTTCGTCGTCGTTCGATGCGAATCTTCTCGCGTTTGATGTGCTGTTCAACGGCATCGGCAACGCGGGTGGCGAGCAATTGCGCCTGCTGCCGGTCGTGTTGATCGCTCAGTCTGGTTATCGCGAGATCCGAAAAGATAGCGATGACCGCGAACACTCCCACCAGCACGGCGGAAGTGACCAGCGTGGTCCTTGTGTGCAACTTGAGCGGAAGGCGTTTGAGCGATCGCATCTATTGTATGGGTGTCTCGTCAATAGTTAGTCAAGGTGATCATGATTTGTGGACTGGTGATCCACCCCCGTATTCGGGGCTCGCCTTCTATTACCCCAACCCATTCGCGGAAGAGTGACGAAACTAGATTATAGAGCAACACCTGATCTTCTGTACCACCACATATCCATTTAAGAACTCCCCGCTCAAGTTGCTCGGCAGCTGGCGGCAGCGGTTTGGCACATTTTCTTCAAGTTCGAGAGGTAGTCGACTCAGGGTCGTCATCTTCACTCAGGGTTTCGATTTTCTCTTGAGGTTTGACTTCCGCTTGTAGCGGGTAGAGCCGAAGTCGATCGAAAGGGGAGCTGGTAGTCGCCTCAGCGTTGTCAACGTCACTCGCTGTTCGGGTTGCATCCTGAGTGTCAGGCTCAGCGTGTGGCTGCTGGGAATGAATACTCTCGCGAGATTGTTCGTTTCTCGGCCGAGTTTGTACTCCCAGGACCGCCTCGAGGCATCGTTCAGCTTCGTCGAACCTGGCCTGCGCCTGGAGTACCTGTGCAAGGTAAACTTGCGCTGGGTCCCAGTTCGCTTTCAACTCGAGCGCCAGGCGGAGGTACTTTTCGGCACGGGCAAGCTCGATTTCGCGGTCTAGGTGGCCCTCGCGATCTACTCCTTCACTGACTCCCTCAGCTTCACTGATTCCCTCGGCTTCACTGACTCCCTCAGCTTCACTGACTCCCTCGACTTCACTGACTTCCTCGGCTTCACTGACTCCCTCGGCTCCCTCGGCTAGTCTCGTTAGACGACGCTTGGGCAGGGGTTCACGGTCCACCTCGGCCTCGCGGTCCGCGTTGGCGTCGCTGTCCACGGCCGGGTGGACCGCCCGCACGTACGTCAGGAAGCCCATCTTGGTCCGAAAGTCTGCCATCAGGTCGTTCTTAACAGCAGGAGAAATGCGTGCCTTGAGGACGAGTTCTCGCTTAGAGTTCATGCGGTCCTCAATCGAAACGTTGGCCCCTTGCGACCTCAGGTCCATTCGCAGGCTAACCGACTCCAGCAAAACCTGCGCCTGCAACCAAGTTGCCATCGACTCGTCAAACTGTTGAGGGGATTTCCGGTATCTTTGACGTCTACCGAGGGGCCATGGGGGCCGCGAGGGAAGGAACGGACTGCCCTCTTCAGGCTTTTGGATCGTCGCCAACAATTCCACAGCGTTCTTCAAATCAGCGTCCGTTCCCTTCTTGGCCAGGACATGCGCGAGGTTAAAAGTCGCTGCGGTTTCGAGTTTGTCCTTTGTCTTCTTCCGCACGATTCGGAAGAGTTCCTCCGCGTGATTCAACAGGGGCCACGAACGGCGTGAAGGTGGCCCAAACTGCGAGGAGAGCTTATTCCTTGCCTTGTTGTACTTTCTGCGAGCGGTAGCGAGGTGTGGCGCGCTCTCGTCACTCGATCCCATAAGGTCATCAGCGGCATACTCCAAACGTTCGACTGAGCGCCGGAGAACTTCCAGCGCATCGCGCTTCTCCCTGACGGCGGGTTCGTTTGCGCGATTGAAAAGTATTTGCGCATAGTGAAGCTGGTTTCTCATTGTAAGCGCCAGTCCAAGTGAGTACAGAGAGAGAATGTCCTCGGGATGGGCGGCCTCGCATTTCCTTAAGCAATCAATAGCATCCTCGATCAAGCTCTGAAGCCGATCATGATCGGGAGGATCTTTTTCTGATTCCTCTGAGTATTGGCGCAATGCGCGAAGACCTTCCATAAACAATCCAAAGGTCTCCGAGTCTCCGAAACTCAGATCGAGGTCGCTCATCGTCTTCCTGGCTTTTCTCATAACTCAATCAAAGGACTCCCAGAGAATTCGAGCTGCGAGCGCAAACGCTGGCCGACTCATATCATAGGCATCCCGTGCCGGCCTCGCGAGACCCCAGTTCGCTTTCGTGAACCACCCCCACCGTAGCGAAGCGAAGACGCGCATTTCACCTGAGGGCCCGGGTTGCCCGCCCGGCGCCGCCGGGCTCGTCGGACAGAATCCCACCTGCGATTCCACGCGCCAGCCGAAATAGCCAATGATTGCCAGCAGGAATGCAATGACCTTATTGATCTTCACGCCTCCCACATCCGGGAACGAGTCGACCAGACTCTGTGTCACCTCAGTTGGCAACGCAAGCAAAGTGACCGAGCCCGCGAATGTATTGACTCCGAACCACTCCAGGACATCGGCAACATCCCTGGCCCCTTGAGAGAGCTGCGAGGCAAACAGATCGACATTCGTCGTCTCGGTCAGCTTCTTTGGGGTGTGCACCTGTGCTTGTCCGTCGAACGGGGAAAACCGGCGGTACGCGATATAAACTAGAAGGACCAGTACTAGCAGAAATCCGACAAACATCCGCCAAGGGTGTATAAACGCCCAGCGCAAGGGCGGGAAGTACTTTCCGATCTGCCACCATGCGGTGCGCGTTACGGCGCGCGCATCGAGGTATGCTTGCGAAGCACTCGCGCGCACACGCGAGTCAGATGATTTCATCGCCTCGGCATACTTCTTGGCCGCATCATCCCAATTGCCATCGCGCGCGTCTGCGCGGCCTTCGCTAAGCGTAGCATCGCCCTCACTCGCGGCCTTCTGATCGAGAGTTTCATACCAGTAGGGCTGAACCGATGCGCCGCCTGTGCCAGTGATCGTAGCTAGTAGAAAACCGCGCGCGGTCTTGCTATCGGACTGAGCAAACTGGTCTTTCACCGCCAGCGGCGGCGCGACCCAGGTCTTTGCCGCTACGTTCGTCCGCACGGCCAGCGGATGCTTCTCCGAAGCCGCGCCATACATCGAACGGTCCGATGAATGAAGGTGTCCCGCGAAGACTCCCAGCACTTCGGTTCGCCCGACAATCTTGTCTTCCCAGGCTTGAATATCTCGTGAATTGAGATCCCATGCAGGTTGATTTACGGCTGCCGGTCTCCTAGAGCCGGACGGCTGCGGCCCGGGCGCGGGGTCTTTCAAGTCCGGCACGTGCGTGAAGATTAGATACGATTGTCCGTTAGCGATTGCAGCCTGCACTCGCCCGATTTCATAATCTGGATGACCCGGTGCATCAGCCCCAATCAAATCGTACTTGGATCTTTGCTCGAAGCTCGCGCTGTTCATCCCCAGCAAGTGAAACCCCAGCACCTCGTCCTCACCGGCTGGGGGCGGAGCAGCTACTGCTCTAGACAATGAGCCGCTGACCCTGAGAAACTCGGTGAGTTTGGCGTCCCGCTTCGCGTTCAGGACTTCGGCACTATGAGTAAGATCCCTGATGACACGCCCTGGGAAGTGCTCCTGCAACTTCAAAACAAACTCGGCGTACCTATGCAAATCGCGCGGGTCTCCATTGCAAATGTCATTGGTTCCCGGCACCAGAAAGACGTTGCTAACGACCAGCGCCCGTAGTTCAGTCGCAACTTCACTCACGGCCACATCCAAAAGAACAGAAGGCACAGGGCCTTCACCCGTTCCCGCCGGGGGCGGACACTTGCATTTTTGTCGTTGTTCCGAGTCATCCGTTAAACGAACATTCTCCAAGCCCCAATCTCCTGTAAAGACAACAAAGTTAAGCCGGCGGACGGTGGCGTCAATGCGATTTATTTCGAGAATTGCCCAATGCAGCGCCGCGCGATTATCCAGAGACTCTTCAAAAACACCTTGGCCGTGACGTTTCTTGCCAGCGTCAAACAGGTGTGCGTCCGTGATTTGAGCGAACGTAATATCCTGTGTGTTTGAGCTTCGTGAAGAGTCCGCCGCAGTACCGTCGTCAGCATGGTCTGGGCTGTCCGGCTTGGTACCGCACCCCGCGATCGACATTACGACGACTAATGTCCCGAGTAAGATCGCACTCCGATGCCTGCTTAGCGGATTTCCGATCTTCATCTTCCAGTAGTCCTCATCGACGAATTCGACACCTTATCGACGACGGTGAGCCCTTGAGAGACTCTACTTTATGTATGGACGAAATCCGTGCCTCATTTCCGGCAGCCCGTTTCAAATCACTTTTAAGGGCGCCTTCGACCGAGCGACAGTGAGGTGTCTTCTATCGATGCTTCGAAACTTAGTCTCCGACGACAATGGTTTCCGCGTCCTCGAATGGCGTCGCCATGGTGGCGGCAGCGATGGCGAAGGAGAAAAGAGTAGACAGGCCGACGTGAATTTGAGCGCCAAGTACGCACCTGTTCCGCCGTAAATGCCCTCTGTTTTCGAGCACTTGAAACTCCTCGCTGCCCGATTGTGTTTGCGGCGGTGGTTGCCTCACTCCACCGTGACGGACTTCGCCAGGTTGCGAGGCTGATCCACATCACACCCGCGGCGTACTCCGATGTGATATGCGAGCAACTGTAACGGAATGATCGAGAGTATCGGAGAAGTGAGATCGCTTGCATGCGGGATTTCGATTACGTGGTCGGCGATCTCGCGAGCTTCGTTGTCGCCTTCGGTCACTACCGCGATCACGACGCCGTCTCGTGCCTTCACTTCAACCATGTTCGAAAGAGTTTTCTCGTAGCGCAGCCTCGAGGTGGCGCTCTTGTTGTCGCGAGTGCTGACAACCACGACCGGCAGGTCCTCATCGATCAGTGCATTCGGGCCGTGCTTCATTTCGCCGGCGGGATAGCCTTCGGCGTGAATGTAGGAAATTTCTTTTAGCTTGAGCGCGCCTTCGAGCGCGATTGGGTAGTTTATTCCGCGGCCGAGGTAGAGAAAATCCTGCGCTCGATGAAACTCACGCGAAAGCTTCTCGATTTGCTCATCGCACCCGAGCAGCGTTTCCATTTTGACCGGCAGGCCATTCAGCGCTCGCACGTGCTCGAGCGATTCCTCTTCGCTGAGCACGCCGCGCTGTTGACCGAGATAGAGCGCTAACAAATAGAGAACCGTCATCTGGCTGGTGAATGCCTTCGTCGAAGCGACGCCGATCTCAGGACCGGCATGAGTCAAAACGGTGCCGTGTGATTCGCGCGTGAGCATCGAGCCCTGCACGTTGCATATTGAGAGAATCTTCGCGCCTTTTTCCTTCGCTTCACGGACGGCCGCGATCGTGTCCGCGGTTTCGCCTGATTGAGAAATGGCGATCACGAGAGTTTTGTCGTCGAGCAATGGATCGCGGTAACGAAACTCCGACGCGTAATCGATCTCGACCGGAATTCGCGCGAGCTCTTCGAGCATATACTTGCCGGCCATCGCCGCGTGCAGGCTTGTTCCACAGGCGATTGCTTTTATCGAAGTGAACTGGCGGAATTCGGCTTCGCTGATTTCCATCTCGTCCAGGTAAACACGCCCCGTTGTTTGAGAGACTCGTCCGATCGTAGTGTCGCGAACGGCGCGCGGCTGCTCATAGATTTCCTTGAGCATGTAATGCTTGAATCCGCCCTTCTCAGCGGCGATCGGATCCCAGGTGATTCTTTGCACTTCGGGATAGACGGGATTGGCTTCGAAATCAGTGACGGTCACGCCGTCGCGAGTGAGCACGGCCATCTCCCCGTCGCCCAGGAAGAAGACGTCACGTGTGTGATACAGAACCGGTGGGACATCAGATGCTACGAAGTATTCATTGTTACCCAAGCCAATCACAATCGGCGGCCCTTGCCTCACTGCCACGATCTTCTCGGGTTCATCCGACGACATGATCGCAAGCGCGTAGATGCCGCGAAGGTCCGCGACTGCGCGGCGCACGGCGGCTTCCAGGGTCGGCTCGCTTTCCTTCAGGTACTTTTCGATCAGGTGTGCGATCACTTCGGTGTCGGTTTCGGTGACAAGCTTATGACCTTCAGCGAGGAGCTTGTGCTTTAGCGGAAGAAAATTCTCGATGATCCCGTTGTGAACAACGACCACATGCCCGGAACAGTCTTGATGTGGATGCGCGTTCTCTTCGGTTGGCCGTCCGTGCGTGGCCCAACGTGTGTGCCCAATCCCGTAGCTGCCGTCCAGCGGTCTGAGTCGAATTGCTTCTTCGAGATTGCGCAGCTTGCCTTCGGCGCGTCGGATCGTGAGCGCACCGTTGTCATCGACCACAGCGATTCCGGCCGAATCGTAGCCGCGATATTCGAGCTTCTTCAGCCCGTCGAGAATCACTCCGACGACTTGCTTATCACCTACGTAACCGACTATTCCGCACATCTGAGTTTCCTTCCTTGTTCCTGCTGACCAGAATCACTTGAGTTTTTTCTTGACCACTGCGGGAACGCCAACCGCAAGCGAATCGGGCGGCACGTCTTTGGTTACGACGCTGCCTGCTCCGGTTACTGATCCACGACCGACGCGAACCGGCGCTACGAGCATCGTATCACTTCCAATCTTTACGTCGTCTTCGATGATCGTTTCATTCTTTCGGATGCCGTCATAGTTGCAAGTTACTGTGCCTGCACCGATGTTCACCCGCTCGCCGAGCGTGGCGTCGCCCAGGTAAGTCAAGTGTGAAGCCTTTGTGCCGCGGCCAATCTTAGACTTCTTCACTTCCACGAAATTACCAATACCCGCCTTTTCTCCGATTTCAGCGCCGGCCCGCAGCCGCGCGAAAGGTCCAACCGTTGCGCCGTCACGAATCGCGCTGTCTTCGATGACGCACGAGTTGCGTATCGTCACATTGTCGCCGATCTCGACATTTTTCATGCGAGTCCACGATAGGATGGTGCACCCTGATCCGATTCGGCTCGAACCTTCTATTATCACTTGTGGATGGATCACCGTGTCGGGACCAATCTCCACATCCTGCTGAATGTAAGTCGTGGATGGATCAAGCATCGTTACGCCCGAAAGCATAAGCTGTCGCAGCTTGCTTTCACGCACGGTGCGTTCGAGGTCAGCAAGTTCGATCCGAGTATTCACGCCCAGTAGCTCCTCCGCATTTGAGTGGCACAGCAGACCGATTCTCTTTCCGTGGTCCTGAAGTATTTTCGGTACATCGGTGAGATAGAATTCTCCCTGTGCGTTGTCAGTCTTCAAATCGTCAAGGGCATTCAGAAGGGAAGGGATGTTGAAGCAGTACATGCTGACGCCGACTTCCTTTATCGCGAGCTCCTCGGGCGAGCCGTCCTTCTGCTCCACGTTGCGAAGAAAGTTTCCGTGGTCATCGCGAATGATTCGGCCGTAGCCGGTTGGATCATTCAATATTACGGTCAGCATCGTTGCGTCGCTTATTCCCTCGCAATGAGTTTGAACAAGCTTCAGCAGCGTTGCTGGTTCGATCAGTGGAGCATCGCCGGCAAGGATCACGATTTGACCATTGCGTCCGGCTAGCTGATTTCGAGCCGCCATCACCGCGTGACCCGTGCCTCGTTGCTCGGCCTGCAGAACAAAGCGAAGCTCTGGTGTGACCTTCTTGCCGTTCGAGAGTCGCGTTGCCGCAGCGTTGACTGCGAGCTCAACGTCTTCGGCTTGATGGCCGACGACCGTGAAAATGGCTTCAGGAGCGAGTTCGAAGGCTGAGCGCAGAACGTGTGCGATCAGCGGCAGGCCCGCGAGTTCGTGCAGGACCTTCGCTCGCCGCGACTTCATGCGGGTGCCTAAACCGGCTGCCAGGATCATTACATCCGTCATAATCTTCAACGCGCAAAACACTCAGAGGAGAACACAAGCTGCGACCGCGGCTTATTGCGAGCCGACATTGATTCTACCCTCACGTGAAACATTTGTTTAGCAGGGCCGCGCTTCTGCATCGATTGTTGAGGGAATCCTGTTATCGCGTCGCGATCATTTCGTTCTGATGGATCTCGAGGAGCAGGCGCGCGAGCTTGGCCGGATCGTGGCGAACCAAGCCGTCTTCGTGAAGCACATCTCGAGCGAAGATTTGAAAGCGATGTAACCGGTCCGCCCCTTGTATTGACGCCTCGCGGGGCTCGTCTTCGAATCCGGGGCGTAAAAGCGACGCCGTGTCCACCGGAGCGGCGCCATCGGAAAGATACTTCTCTATCAATTGTCCTCCGATCGCCGCACTGTTAATCAGAACATAATCAAGTTCCAATTCAGGGCTGTAGTCGAACAATGTACGCAGATGATCCTCTGCGCTGAAGTGGTCGGTCTCGCCGGGCTGAGTCATTATGTTGCAGATGTAAACCTTCAAAGCGTTCGAGGCTCGCATTGCGTCTACGATTCCGTCCACCAACAGATTCGGTATTATCGAAGTATAGAGCGATCCTGGACCGATCGTAATAATGTCGGCGTGTTCGATGGCCTCGAGCGTTTCCGGCAGTGGATTGCAGTGTTCGCTCGACAGCCGCAGCCTTCGGATGGGCGACCGCGACTCGACTATGTTTGTTTCACCTCGAATGACGCGACCGTCTTCCAATTCGGCTACGAGAGCAATGTCCTGGGCGGTGGAAGGAAAGATCCGGCCTTTGATTGCAAGCACCTCACTGGTGACCTTGATAGCTTCCAGAAAATCGCCGGTCACACCCGCGAGCGCCGCCAGAAATAGATTCCCGAAACTGTGGCCCGAAAGATCGCCCTCTGATTCGAAGCGATACTGAAACAGCCTTGTGAGCAGATGTTCGTCTTCGGCCAGGGCGGCAATACAATTGCGGATGTCTCCGGGCGGAAGTATCTGGAACTCTTCCCGGAGCCTGCCCGAACTACCGCCATCGTCGGTTACGGTTACGATTGCGGTTAGCGTCTCTATCCACGCGTCACTGCCTACCCGCCTTGCCGCCGAGTCTTTGCCGGCATATACCTTCAAGCCGGAAAGCAGTGTGGAAAGTCCGGTGCCTCCTCCTATGGACACAATCCTCAACCCTGAAAAATCTCTTTTCATAATTGGAACCAACTGGTTCGATCTCTAAGTTTATTCTTCGATGAGGTCGAAACCAAATCCGGTTAGCTGTTGGAAGTCTTCGTTGCCGCGGAGGCTGGCGAGGTCAAGATCGCGGCGCGCGTGGGATCTATGAATCGGCCGCAGTCCGATTGCACGACGCAGCGAATCGAGGGCCTTGGGAGCGTCCTCGAGACGGGCGTGCGCGGCGGCTAAAGAGTAGTGGACGTGATCGGCGCGAGGGTCTGCCTTCAGCGCCTTTTGAAATAGCTCAATTGCGCCGGTGGTATTGCCTTTATTGAATTCGACTACACCCTGGTCATAAAGCGCATCCGGATTGCGCGGAACAGAGGGCGTGCGAGCAAGCCGCTGGTCACAAATCACCAGGTAGGTGCGCACTCTGGCGAGAATCTCTAATTGCTCGGCGAACTTCGAAACGAGACTTTGGAAAGCGGGCTTCGCCGCCGCGAAATCGTGCTTGTTGAAAAGTCGCAAAGCCTGTTCGAATGCCCGAACTGCAGCCAGCGTTCCCGGTGACGGCGGTTTCTTCGGCGGAGGTGGAGCCGCTTTCGGAACTGGTGTCCTGCGTTTTGCAATCAAAACTTTTCGCGACGAGATCTTGGGTTTCGATGCCCGCGATGGGTTCCTTGCCGCGAGCTTCTTCGCTGGCCGGGCCTTCTTAGCATGCGACTTCACTTGTTTAGCCGGTGACTTGACTGTTTTCTTCTTCATCAACTGCTTCTTGCTTGGATGAGCTGTAGCTTTTTTGACAGCCGAGCCCGGCTTCATCTTCTTTGCCGGTGAAGGTCTCTTCGGCGCAACCGCTTTCTTGGCCTTAGGAGCAGCGGTGATTCGCCCAGGACGCGCCGGTTTTCGAGATGCTGCTTTCTTACCCTTAGTGGCGCGAATTTTTTGCGGCGCAGTCGAGCGCCTCTTCGTTGCTTTGGTAATAAGGCTGCTCATCGTTCTCCTGAGGATTGAGAATGAACCAGCTCCACTAAATCCTGCGCGCACGCTAGTTTATGGCTGTTTTTATATCAACTATTTG
>Ga0070705_100001182_pt1 | contig 14252 bp, 12 predicted proteins | sample KBSK5253metaG_FD_65455 | JGI IMG/M metagenome (GOLD analysis project Ga0070705, IMG submission 65455) | Corn, switchgrass and miscanthus rhizosphere microbial communities from Kellogg Biological Station, Michigan, USA - KBS K5-25-3 metaG | ecosystem: Host-associated > Plants > Roots >... | reverse complement strand
CGAAGGCCGATAGCCGCTTCGCGGGCAGGCGGAGCGCGGCGAAGACGCCGAGATACATCAGTACCACGAACGGCGCGACGAAGCGCTCCTCCACGTGCACCAGGGCGTACATCGCGCACGCAGCGAGCCCCGGCACGAGGAGGAACCAGTACCGCAGTGCGTCCCCGGCGAGTGCGCCTTTGCGGCCCGACTGATACGCCAGCAGTACCCATCCCCCTATAAGCGCGAGCGGCACGAGCTTGAGGTCCGCGAGCATGCGCATCGAGGGGCCCTGTCGCAGCAACTGACGCAGCGGCACCCCGATGAACGTGTTGTAGTACCAGCGCGCGTGCGTCACCAGCAACCTCGCTTGCTCGCGCGGGCGTACGTGCACCCGCAGCCCGTCATACCAGTAGGACGGATCGTACCACACGGGGTAGGTCCCACCGACCGGAGTGCCAAACTCGTAGATCGGCGGGCTGTCCGCGACTTTTCGCGCACCATGTAGCGGCGTGCCACTGCCCGGAGGATCGCCGTGCCAATGCCGCCGGAAGACCTGGAGCTCATCGGGGCCGAGATCGGCCGCGTTCACGTACCACGCGTAGTTGATCTTGCCGACGTCCCCAAAGGTGGGACGCCCTTTGGACACCGACAGGGCAAGCGCGAACGGGCTTGAGACGAGCACGAATGCGAGTAGGGCGAGGGCCGCGTTGGTCGCACGGTGGCGCTCAGCCCCGCGCAGTAGGGCGCCGACGAGGAGAAAGACGAAGGCGAGCGGAAACATCGCGGCCTTCGAAAGGTACCCGAGGCCCAGGGTCGCCCCGAACGCGATCAGCAGCGGCCGAGTGGCCGCCGAGGGTTCCGCCGCGAGGCGCAACAACGTGGCCGCAGCGAAGTACACGGCAGCGGCGACCAACATGTCGGGAGAGACGCCCGTGAGATTGATTAGCACGAGCGACGACCAGGCGAAGAGCCCGAATCCGAGGCCGATCGACGCCCAGGCGGGCCAGGCGTTGTCGTGGCGCCGCTGGTGATCGATCAGCTGGCACAGCATCCGATCGAACGCCACGAGGGCGGCGACGTAGATGGCGAAGTTCACCAGGTGTGCGAGCGGAAACTCCCAGTATGGCGATGGTCTGACGATGACGTTCGCGAGACCGAGCAGCCAGGAGTAGAGCGGACTCCAATAGCCGTTGATGGCGTCGTGCCACTCGCCCCCGAAATAGTTGTCCCCCACGTCGAGGTAGGACACGCCATCTGAGTTGATCTCGAACCGGCCGGCCCACGCCTGGATGGCACCCAGAACGAGCACGACGATCCAGGCAGCCACTCTGGCGCGCCGCGCGGCCGGCGGCAGGTGGTCGCCAGCGGGCGGTCTCTCGGGCAATGCCGTTCCGTCCGTCATGAGGTCACATCCTTTCGCCCGACCGAGCGGCAGGACTCGTGCCGCCTACGAGGCCGCGCGCACCGCTGCGGCGTTCCCGCCCGACCGCCCGACTGTAAGGGGTCTGCAACATCTGCCCGGAATCGGCGCTAGCCCCGCCGCGAGCTTCCCGTGCGGGGGTGGTAACTACCTGTGCGCATCACGTCTTACGGCCCCACGCTGGAATGGAAGCCGGTCCGGCAGGCGGCGTGGGAATTGCTTCGCCCAGGGATGGGTTGTCGATACCCCGAAGCTGAGCTTCGCCCTTGAGCTTCGTCTTGCGGGAAAGGAACCGAATCATGCTGCGTAACAAGCGTCACTCCGTGTTGGCCGTGTTCGCGTCGCTCCTCGTGCTCGCCTCCTGCGCCCACGACGTCGTGGAGTCGGGCGGGGAGGCCACTCTGAACGTGTCGGCGGACGTCTCCGCCACGGCCGTCGCCATGGTCGTCGTGGAAGTGTCGGGGCCAGGCATCCCGACCCCGCTGGCGTTCAATCTGACGATCGTGAACGGCGTGGCCACCGGCACGGTCACGATCCCGGCCGGCTCCAGCCGCACCATCAGCATGCGCGCCTTTGACGTGAACGGCGTCGAGACGCATCGGGGGTCCGTGACCACGAACATCGCGGCCGGCACCAACGCCACGATCTCGCTGGTGCTGGCGCCCCTCACGGGCGACACGCCCATCACCGCAACGCTGGGGAGCATCACCGTAGCGGTGACGCCCTCCCCCGCCACGGTCGCGGTTGGCGCTACCACACCGCTCACGGCGACCATCACCGATGCGAACGGTCCCGTCGCCGGTACGGTGATATGGGCGACCAGCAATCCCGGCATCGCGACGGTCAGCGCCCTGGGCGTCGTGTCCGGCGTGAGGGCGGGCCAGACCAGCATCGTGGCGACGTTCCAGGGTGTGGCCGGCTCCAGCACGGTAACGGTCACGGGCCCCTAGCGTCATGCCTCGTTATGCGCAGAGTCTTGCGGCCGCCGCCCTGCTCTGCCTGTTGTTGAGCGGTTGCGCGCAGGATACAACGGATCCGGGCAAGCACGTGGTCTCCCTGCTGGTCCGGGCCGACCTCACGGCGACGGCCGCGGCCACGGTCGTGGTCGTGGTTACCGCGCCCGACATCACGAGCCCCGTCGTGTTCAACGTGCCGGTGGTCAACGGCGTGGCGACGGGCAGCATCAACCTCACGGCGGGGTCGGGTCGCACGATCACGATGCACGCCTATGACGCGAACGGCACGGAGACGCACCGCGGTGCGGTGACCGTGACCATCCAAGGCGGAACCAATCCGACCATCACGCTGGTCCTGACGCCGCTCGCGGGGGACTTGCCGATCAACGTCACCCTCGGGTCGTACGTCGTGACGGTCGCGCCGACGGCGGACACCTTGCCGATCGGCGGAACGGCGGCGCTCACCGCGACGATCCTCGATGCCAACGGCGTTCCGGTGCTACAACCCGTGACCTGGGCCACGCTGGACCCAGGGATCGCCACGGTCGCCAGCACCGGCGACCGCACCGTCCAAGTCACGGCCGTGCGGCCGGGCGCCACGACGATCGTCGCGAGCTTCGGCGGCAGTGCCGGCGTCTCGGGCATCATCGTCTCGGCCACGCCGATGGCGCAAGTCATCGCGACCGGTCTCGTCTTCCCGGTCTACCTGACGCAGCCGCCCGCCGACACCAGCCGCCTGTTCGTCGTCCAGCGGGCCGGACGGATTCGCATCATTCGCAACGGCACCCTGCTGCCCGGCGCGTTCCTCGACATCGTGAGCCTGATCCGGTCGACGGGTGAGGGGGGCTTACTGAGTCTTGCGTTCCATCCGAACTACGAGCACAACGGCCAATTCGTCGTCTTGTACACGGACCTCGGCGGCACCATCCAAGTGGTCCGCTACACCGTCTCGGCAGACCCCGAGGTCGCCGATCCGGCGTCCGCGCAACCGATCATCTCCATCCCGCACCCGACGTTCGACAATCACTACGGCGGCCTCGTCAAGTTCGGCCCTGACGGCTTCCTCTACATCGGCCTGGGTGATGGCGGCGGGGCCAACAACCAGCTTGGGCACGGGCAGGATAGCACGCAGCTCCTCGCCTCGATCCTCCGCATCGACGTGAATGGCGCCGCACCGTACGTGGTCCCGGCCAGCAATCCCTTCGTGGGGCGCCCTCCGGCCAAGCCGGAGATTTGGGCGCGCGGACTCCGCAATCCGTGGCGCTATGCGTTCGATCGTCTGACGGGCGACCTCTACATCGCCGATGTGGGCCAAGGAGCCCGCGAGGAGATCGATGTCCAACCCGTCGCGAGCAGCGGCGGCCAGAACTACGGGTGGAGCATCCTCGAGGGGACCATGTGCTTCGATAGTACGCCGTGCTCTTCCGCCGGCACGGTGCTGCCGGTGTTCGAATACCCTCACAGCGGCGGGACCATCACCGGCTGCTCCATCACGGGCGGCTACGTCTACCGCGGCGCGCGGCTGCCGCTCCTGAGCGGGCGCTACTTCTACGCGGACTACTGCCGCGGTTGGGTGCGGAGCTTCCGGTATGCGAACGGCACCGCGAGTGATCACCACGACTACACGCCGGAATTCGGCACACTCGGAAACATCACATCATTCGGAGAGGACTCACGCGGTGAGCTGTACATCCTCAGTCAGCAGGGCGTCGTGTACCGTATCTCACCGGTGACCCCGTGAGCGGGCCCGCCGCCACCCTCGCCACGCCGCAGCCGGCCCGCGCGCGGGATCCAGAGTCGGGAGCGCCACGGGCCGCCCAGGACGCCTGCCGCGTCTGCGCCGCGCCGTTGCGGCACACGTTCGTGGATCTCGGCATGTCGCCCCTGTGCGAGAGCTATCTCCGTCCCGATCAGCTCAACGACATGGAGCCGTTCTACCCGTTGCACGTGTACGTGTGCGACCGGTGCTTCCTCGTCCAGCTGCAGGAGTACGTCGGCCGCGAGGCGATCTTCAGCGAGTACGCCTACTTCTCGTCGTACTCGGACAGCTGGCTCGCGCACGCCAAGCGCTACACCGAGCGGATGATCGCCGAGCTGGGCCTGTCGCGACACAGTCACGTCGTGGAGGTCGCGAGCAACGACGGCTACCTGCTGCAGTACTTCGTGGAACGCGGCATCCCGGCCCTCGGGATCGAACCCGCGGCGAACGTCGCCAAGGTGGCCGTCGAGAAGGGCGTACCGACCCGGGTCGCGTTCTTCGGGCGCGAGACCGCGCAAGCCCTCGCCGACCGGGGGGAGCGCGCCGACTTGCTGATTGGGAATAACGTCCTGGCGCAGGTCCACGATCTCAATGACTTCGTGGCCGGGATGAAGATCCTGCTCAGCCCGCGTGGCGTGATCACGCTGGAGTTCCCCCACCTGATGCGGCTGGTGGCCGAGAACCAGTTCGACACGATCTACCACGAGCACTTCTCGTACTTCTCGCTCCTCTCCGTCACCCACGTGCTCGAGGCGCACGGCCTCGCGATTTACGACGTGGAGGAGCTCGAGACGCACGGTGGCTCGCTCCGCATCTACGCCTGCCATGTCGAAGATCCACTCCGGCCGGTCACGCCCCGCGTGAGCGCGCTGCGGACGCGCGAAGTCGACGCCGGGCTCGGCGCGCTGCCCTACTACGCGGAATTCGCCGAGCGGGTGCGCCGCGTGAAGCACGAGCTGCTCGCGTTTCTGGTGGAGGCGAAGCGGGCGGGCAAGACCATCGCCGGATACGGTGCCCCAGGCAAAGGCAACACGCTGCTCAATTACTGCGGCATCCGCACCGACTTTCTCGATTACACGGTGGACCGGAACCCGTACAAGCAGGGCAAGCACCTGCCGGGTACGCACATCCCGATTCATCCGCCCGAGCGCATCCGCGAGACGCGCCCCGACTACGTCATGGTCCTGCCCTGGAACATCCGGCAGGAAATCATCGCGCAACTCGGCTACATCCGCGAATGGGGCGGACAGTTCGTCATTCCGATCCCCGAGGTCGAGATCGTCCCGTGATCTTCCAGGAGACGGCGCTGTCGGGTGTGTGGGTGATCACGCCGGAGCCGCGCGAAGATCATCGCGGGATCTTCGCCCGGACGTGGTGCCAACGAGAATTCACCGAGCACGGCCTCGATCCGCGCCTCGTGCAGTGCAGCGTGTCGTTCAACCGCCGGCGCGGAACGCTGCGCGGCATGCACTACCAGGCGCCGCCCCATGCCGAGGCGAAGGTGATCCGCTGCACGCGGGGGGCCATCTGGGATGTCGCGCTCGACCTGCGGCCGGACTCGTCGACGTTCCGCCGCCATGTCGGGATCGAGCTGAGCGCGGACAATCGCGCCGCCCTGTACATCCCGCAGGGCTTGGCGCACGGATTTCAGACGCTGGTGGACGACACCGAGGTCCTGTACCAGATGTCCGAGTTCTATGCGCCCGAGGCTGGACGCGGCATCCGCTTCGACGACCCCGCCTTCGCCATTCCCTGGCCGCTCGAGCAGCCGATCCTGCTCGACCGCGACCGGCAGTATGCCGACTTCTCCGCGGGGCACGGATGAGCGCGGTTACCGCCCCCCGGCTCGTGGCCGAGGACATCGGCGCGGCGATGCACGCGCTTATCGCGGACCTGTATCCGATCTGCCGCAGCATCACCGGGGACGGATTCCGGGAGACGCTGCGGCGCTTGCAACAGTTGATCCCGCTCGCGACACGCGAGGTGCCCTCCGGCACGCGGGTGCTCGACTGGGTAGTGCCGAACGAGTGGAATATCCGGGATGCGTACGTGAAGAACGCGCACGGCGAACGCGTGATCGATTTCCGGCGTTCCAACCTCCACGTCCTGAACTACAGCGTGCCGGTGCACCGCACCGTCTCGCTGCAGGAGCTGAAGGCGCACTGCTTCAGTCTCCCCGATCACCCCGATTGGATTCCCTACCGCACGTCGTACTACAAGGAGACGTGGGGGTTCTGCCTGACACACCGGCAGCTGCAGGCGCTGCCGGACGGCGACTACGAGGTGCACATCGATGCCACCCTCGCCCCGGGGCATCTCAGCTACGGCGAGCTGCTCGTACCCGGCGAGTGGACCGATGAAATCCTCGTGTCGTGCCATGCGTGCCATCCGTCGCTGTGCAACGACAACCTGTCCGGCGTAGCCGTCGCGACCTACCTGGCGCGACACCTCCGGTCGCAGCGGACCCGCTACTCGTACCGGTTCCTGTTCATTCCCGGGACCATCGGCTCGATCACCTGGCTCGCCCAGAACGAGTCCGTGGTGCCGCGCATCCGTCACGGCCTGGTGCTCGCCAGCGTGGGGGATGCGGGATCGATCCACTACAAGCGCAGCCGGCGCGGTGACGCCTTGATCGACCGGGCCGCGGCGCACGTCCTCCGCCATGCCGCCGCCGCGGCGACGGTCATGGACTTCTCGCCGTACGGGTACGACGAGCGCCAGTACTGCTCCCCCGGATACGACCTCGCGGTCGGGTGTTTGTCGCGCACGCCATATGCGCGCTACCCCGAGTACCATACCTCGGCCGACAATTTGGATTTCGTCCGTCCCGATGCGCTGGCGGACTCGTACGCGACGTGCCTCGCGCTGTTCGACGTCCTCGAAGGCAACGCCACGTACGTCAACGTGCAGCCCAAGGGTGAGCCGCAACTCGGACGGCGCGGCTTGTATCAAGCCATCGGCGGCCAGTCGGACCCCCGCCAGAGCGAGATGGCGCTCCTCTGGCTGCTGAATCTGTCAGACGGTTGCCACAGTCTGCTCGACATCGCAGATCGGGCGGACCTGCCCTTCTCACAAATCCGCCATTCGGCCAATGCATTGCTGGCACATGGCTTGCTCCTTCCCACAGACACCACCACGACGCAACCGACTCGCGCGCGTCCCGAACGCGCCGCGGGTCGCCACCGCCGGAAAGGGGACTCATGAACTCCGTGTTCGTCGATTCCGCGCTGGGAGATGACGCACGGCGCGAGCGGCTGTACGCCGGCCAGCTGTTCGTCTACACGCCGGTGCCCGGCACGCAGGCCCTGGTGGCGTTGGCCCGGGAGCTGATCCGGGACGCATTCGGCGCGCGGGATCCGGAGCTCGCGCAATACGACATGCCGGTCGAGGCCTATGCGGCGGTGCTCGCGGCGCTCAAGCCGAAATTCATCCACCATCCCCGCGCCAAGGAAGCGATCCAGAACATCCTGCGCGGCCTGGGCTGTGATCCCGCCAAGACGTATTTCGACGTCCCGCGGATGCGGACGGCGACGAGCGAGAACTACCTGACCTCGGGGATCGCGTACGCCTTTCATCCGCATCGGGACACGTGGTACTCGGCCCCGTTTTCGCAGATCAATTGGTGGCTCCCGATCTTCGACATCCAGCCGTCGAACGCGATGGCGTTCCACCCGCGGTACTGGAGCCAGCCGGTGCGCAATGGATCGCGGGAATACAACTACGCCGAGTGGAATCGGACGAGTCGCCAAGAGGCGGCGAAGCACATCACGTCCGACACCCGCAAGCAGCCCAAGGCCGAGGAACCCCTGGAGCTCGACCCCCAGGTCCGGCTCCTGCCACCGGTCGGCGGGATGATTCTGTTCTCGGGGGCGCATATGCACTCCACGGTCCCGAATGATTCGGGCCGGACGCGGTTCAGCATCGATTTCCGCACCGTGCACTACGACGACGTGCTGGCGCGCCGGGGCGCGCCGAACATCGACTCCGAGTGCACGGGGACGACGATGCAGGACTACCTGCGCGGCACCGATCTCACGCACATCCCGGACGAGGTCTGTCAGCGCTACGAGGCCGGCACACCGCTCGTGGGAGCCCGCGACGCCGCGCCCGTCTTGGCTCAGGCGCGGTAGGGATGCCGTCGCTCGAGGGCCAGACCGCCGTCGTGACCGGTGCGAGCCAGGGCATCGGGCGCGCCGTCGCACTCGGTCTCGCCGCCGCCGGCGCGTCGGTCTGGTTGCTGGCGCGGCGCGCGGACGCGCTCGAAGAGGTGGCCGCCGCCGTTCGGGAACAGGGCGGATGCGCCCAAGCATGCCCCCTCGATCTCGAGCGCGATGAGGACATCGATCGTTTTCACGATGCGCTGCGCGACCGGGGCGCCGAGCTGGATGTGCTGGTCCATAGCGCCGGCGTGCACGCCATGGGCCCGATCGCCCGGACGCCGGTGGCCGACTTGGATGCGCAGTATCGCGCCAATGTGCGGGCGCCGTATGCCTTGACGCAGCGGCTGCTGCCCATGCTGCAGGCGCGCGGCGGTCAGATCGTGTTCGTCAACTCGAGTGTGGGACTGGCCGCGCGCGCGCAGCTCGGGCCCTTCGCGGCCACGCAGCACGCACTCAAGGCGATCGCGGACGCCCTGCGCGACGAAGTGAACGCAGACGGCGTGCGGGTGCTCAGCGTGTACCCTGGACGGACGGCATCACCCCGCCAGGAAGCGATCCACGCGCGGGAAGGTAAGACGTACCGGCCGGAGCGTCTGATGCAGCCCGCGGATGTCGCCGCGGTCATCGTGCAGGCCTTGAGCATGGAGCGGACGGCGGAGGTCACCGACCTGCGCGTACGCCCCATGCAGAAACCTTGAGCCAGGGCAGGTCCATGAAGGTGCTCGTCACCGGTCACAACGGGTACATCGGTTCCGTCCTCGCCCCCATGGTGCGGGCGGCGGGACACGACGTCGTCGGCCTCGATTCGTATCTATTCGAAGCCTGCACGTTCGGCGACGACGCACCCGCCATGCCCGCGCGGCGTCTCGATCTCCGCGACGTGACGGTGGAGGACCTCGAGGGATTTGACGCAGTCATTCACCTTGCCGCGCTCTCGAACGACCCGCTCGGCAACGTGAACCCGCAGTGCACGTACGATATCAACCATCTCGCCTCCGTCCGGCTCGCCCGCTTGGCGAAGCAGGCGGGCGTGGAGCGGTTCCTGTTCGCGTCGTCGTGCAGTCTTTACGGCGTCGCCGGCGACACGCTCCTCACCGAGGAAGCGGCGTTCAACCCGATCACCGCCTACGGCGAGTCGAAAGTGCGCGTCGAGCGCGACGTCGCCCCGCTGGCCGACGATCGCTTCAGCCCGACGTTCCTGCGGAATGCCACCGCCTACGGCGTGTCGCCGCGCCTCCGCGCGGACGTCGTCGTGAACAACCTGGTCGGCTATGCCTTTACAACCGGCGAAGTGCTGATTCAGAGCGACGGCACCCCCTGGCGCCCGCTGGTCCACGTGGAGGACATCGGCCGGGCGTTCCTGGCCGTGCTCGACGCGCCCCGGCCGTTGGTGCACAACCAGGCCTTCAACGTCGGGCGCACCGAGGAGAACTATCGCGTGCGCGATCTCGCCGAGCTCGTGCGCCAGGTCGTCCCGCGCAGCACCGTCGAGTACGCCGAGGGGGGCGGGCCGGATCCCCGTTGCTATCGCGTGGATTGCAGCAAGATCGAGCGGACGCTGCCCGCGTTCCGCCCGCAGTGGACCGTGCGCCGCGGGATGGAACAGCTGCACGAGGCGTTCGAGCGGTACGGCCTCACGCGCGAGGCATTCCTGGGCGATCGCTATTTGCGCATCAAACAGATTCTCAGACTGCAAGGCGAGGGGCGGCTCGACAGCACACTGCGGTGGTCCGTCGCGCCCCGCCCTGCCGCGGCGGTGGCAACATGAAGGTCGTGCTCTTTTGCGGCGGACTCGGCATGCGACTCCGCGAGCTGGGTGACGATATCCCCAAGCCCATGGTGCCGATTGGATATCGCCCGGTCCTGTGGCATCTCATGAAGTACTACGCCCACTTCGGCCACCGCGACTTCATTCTGTGCCTGGGGCACCGCGCCGACGTCATCAAGAAGTACTTCCTCAATTACGAGGAGACGATCTCGAACGACTTCGTCTTGTCGCGCGGCGGCCGTCAGGTGGACCTGATGAACAGCGACATCTCGGACTGGCGCATCACGTTTGCCGACACCGGGGTTACGGCCAACCTCGGGCAGCGGCTCAAGGCTGTCCAGCGCTACGTCGAGGACGATGAGATGTTCCTCGCCAACTACGCCGACGGCCTCACCGACCTGCACCTGCCGACGTTGATCGATCATTTCCAGCGCGGCGGGAAGATCGCCAATTTTGTGTGCGTGCGGCCGAACCTGAGTTATCACGCCGTGTCCATGGGCAGCGATGGTCTGGTCGACGACGTCATGGCGATCACCAAGACCAACCTGCGTGTCAACGGCGGCTACTTCCTGTTCCAGCGGTCGATCTTTGACTATCTGTGCAACGGCGAGGAGCTGGTCCTGGAGCCGTTCCAGCGCCTCATCGCGGCGAAACAGCTGCTGGCGTATCCCTACGACGGCTTCTTCGCCTGCATGGATACGTTCAAGGACAAGCAACACCTCGAGGACCTGTACGCGCGGGGCAAGGCGCCCTGGGAGGTCTGGCACACGAACGGCGGAAACCACCGTTCGTGAGCGCGCGGCTCCTCCTCGCACTCCCTCCCCGTCGCAACCTCACCGTCTTATGCCTCGGCGCCCACGCCGACGACATCGAGATCGGGTGCGGCGGCACGATGCTGGCGTTGCTCGCCGCCCGGCGCAACGTCGAGTGCCACTGGGTGGTGTGGAGTGGTGCCGGCACGCCCCGCGAGGCGGAGGCGCGTCGCAGCGCGGGACTGTTCCTCGCCAAGGCGAAGCGCCCGCGCGTTGTCGTCCACCCCTTCCGGGATGGCTTCTTTCCTTATCTAGGCGCCGGGATCAAAGAGGGGTTCGAGGCGTTAGCCCAGGTCGTGTCGCCTGATGTGATCTTCACCCACACCCGCGATGATCGCCACCAGGATCACCGCGTGATCTCCGACCTGACCTGGAACACGTTCCGGAGTCACCTGATTCTGGAGTACGAGGTCCCCAAGTACGATGGGGACTTGGGCCAACCCAACGGCTTCGTCCCCTTGACGCCGGCCATCGCGCGCGCGAAGACTCGCCACCTGCTCGCCGCGTTCAAGTCTCAACGCCGCAAGCGCTGGTTCACGGCCGACACGTTCCACGGGCTGATGCGCGTGCGGGGCGTGGAGTCGGGGGCGCCGGAAGGCCTCGCCGAAGCCTTTTACGCGCGGAAGGCCCTGCTGGCTTTCTAGCCGATCACTCGACCCGCTCCAGCCACAACTCCCGCCAGAACGGGTAGATGCTGCGGGGACAGAACAAGCGCTTGCGGCTCAGGAACCCCTGACAGAAGACACCCTCGAGGATGAGACAGTCGCCCGGCAGCTGCATCATCTTGCCGGTGCGCTCGTTGATGATGTGGGTCACTCGCTGTAGCACGCGAAACTCGCGGCCGCAGTATGGCACCATCTCCACATCAAACAGCAGTCCGCGGTTCCGCCGCTGGGTATTGAGCGTCGCAAGGATCTCCTTGCGGGACTTGACGCGCACGCGCTCCCCGGCACGGAGGTCGAGACGCCCGGTCGGAGTCTTGGTCAGCGTGCCCTCGACGTACGGATAGCGCGGGCCGCCCATCCGTCGCAGCACCGCGTTGTACCAGGAGATGACCAGCGCGCGAACGAAAGACCACATAGGCACGTTCCGGGTCCGCAACTCGCGCAGGTACTGCCCAGGGTACCACCAATCCATGAGCGTGCTCGCTCGTGGAAGCTCAGTGGCCTGACACATGTAGATTGGCTCGCCTGCAGCTTCGGGATCGGGCCGGGTCGCGAGGCCGTCCAGTTGCGCGCGGGTGAGACGCGGGGTGGACGCGCTCGCGGGTGCATCGACCTGCTTCAGCCAGGCCTCCTTCCAAAACATGAGACACGCCGCCTGGCAGCCGCCGTGCCCCCCCCCATCGCACCGCAGGCCCTCGAGGTGAACGGTATTCGTCATCCGCCGAGAGGCGTAGGGGCCGATCGTGTCGCACGTCTTTTCCGCTCGACGGTACACTCGGACTTGTTTGCCGCAGTACTGCAGCATCTCCGGCATCACCGGCAATCCGTCCAGCCGCCCGGTCGCGTCGAGCGTGCTCAGGATCTCCCGCTCCGATCGCACTTCGACCAGGTCGCCCGAGCGCAGCCCGAGCACTTCTGGAATCGCAGCTCCCTCCAACATCGCGTCTCGTCTCCTAGAGGTCCGGTCCGAGCCTCGAACTCGCAAAAGCCGGGCTATGATTCCCGCGCGGCGCCGCGACGCTAGGTGATTGTCAGAAAAGGAGTTGACGGCGCGGACCGGCAGCTGCTGCACGCGCGGTGAGGCGACTGCGGCAAACGTGTGACACTTCCCCTTACGCCTCGAGAATGACCACTGCCGCCGCGTACTCGGGCTCGTGCGTCAGCGTCACGTGCACTCTGGTGACGCCCAGCGCGGCGGCTTGGTCGGCAGTCGCCCCCGAAAGCCGCAGCTCGGGCTTCCCACTGGCGGCGGCAATCACCTCCACTTGATGCAGCGCGAGAGTCCCTCCTCCCTTCCATCCGCTGCCGAGCGCTTTGAAGAGGGCTTCCTTGGCGGCGAAACGGCCCGCGAGGGCCTGGACCCGGTCGGCGCGGCCTTCGCAGGCTTTGCGCTCTGCCGCGGTGAACACGCGCTCCGCGAACGCCGCTCCGTCTTGGCGGAGCGACCGCTCGAGTCGCGCGACGGCGACCACGTCGAGTCCGACGCCGATGATCATCCCGCGCCCTTCCCCGCCTCACCCTTCAGGCGTTCCCACCACTCGATGCGCTCCTTGATCGTCTTCTCGTATCCGAACTCCGTGGGCACGTACCAGGCCGCGCCGCGGAGCGCCTCGGGAAGGTACTCCTGCGGGATGTACGCCTGCTCAGAATCGAACGCGTACTTGTACTCCGCTCCATACCCAAGCTCCCTCATCAGGGCGGTGGGCGCGTTGCGAATGTGGAGCGGCACTGGGTCGGCCGGGTGCTGTTTCGCCGCCTCCTGCGCGGCCGCAAAGGCGGCGTAGGCACGGTTCGACTTGGGCGCCGTCGCCAGGTAGATCGTGGCCTCAGCCAACGCCAGCTCTCCTTCCGGGCTCCCCAGAAAGTGATAGGCATCCTTCGCCGCGAGGGCCACGGTCAGCGCGCGCGGGTCGGCGAGGCCCACATCCTCCGACGCGATGCGTACCAGGCGTCGCGCCAGGTAGAGCGGATCCTCCCCCCCCGCGAGCATCCGGGCGAGCCAGTAGAGCGCGCCTTGCGGATCGCTGCCGCGCACGGCCTTGTGCAGCGCCGAAATCAGGTTGAAGTGCTGCTCGCCGGACTTGTCGTACGACGGCAGGGGGCGCTCCAGAACCTGCATGACGACATCGCGGGGCGTAGGACGTGGGGCGTTGGACGTCGTGATGTGCTTTTGGAGCGCTTCGACGGTGTTCAGCGCTCGGCGTGCATCGCCCTGAGCATGCTGGACCAAAGCGGCCAACGCGTCCTCGGTCAGCTCCACGCCCAACGCCCCACGTCCCACGCCCCCCGCTTCCAAGGCTCGCGCGATCACCGTCCGAATGTGCTCATCCGTGAGCGGCTCGAGCACGAACACCCTGCACCGCGACAGGAGGGCTCCGGTGAGCTCGAAGCTCGGGTTCTCGGTCGTCGCGCCGATCAGCGTGATGATCCCGTTCTCGACCCAGGGGAGAAACGCATCCTGCTGCGCCCGGTTGAACCGGTGGATTTCGTCGCAGAACAGAATCGTGCCCTGCCCCTGGTACTTGAGCCGCTCCTCGGCCTCCTTGATGATCTCGCGCACGCGGGGCACCCCCTCCGTGACCGCCGAGAAGGGCTCGAAGTGCCGTTCCGTGTAATTGGCGATGATCTTGGCGAGGGTGGTCTTGCCCGAGCCGGGGGGACCCCAAAAGATGCAGGAGCCGATGTCGCCGCGACGGATAAGCTCGCCCAACGCCTTCCCGGGGCCCAGCA
>Ga0070705_100001181_pt1 | contig 14262 bp, 9 predicted proteins | sample KBSK5253metaG_FD_65455 | JGI IMG/M metagenome (GOLD analysis project Ga0070705, IMG submission 65455) | Corn, switchgrass and miscanthus rhizosphere microbial communities from Kellogg Biological Station, Michigan, USA - KBS K5-25-3 metaG | ecosystem: Host-associated > Plants > Roots >... | reverse complement strand
GGGGAGCGGCTGGCCGTGATACTTGTCGAGCATCGGCTTTGGATCGAAGCTGTCCACTTGTGAGAGCCCGCCGTTCATATAAAGGAAGATGACGTGCTTCGCGCGCGCGGCGTGGTGAAGACCTCCCTTGGGCCAGTTGGCGGACGCAGCGCCGGCTTGTGATTGCGCGCGTGCAAGCGAATCTCCCACGAGCCCCGCAAAAGCCATCATTCCAAATCCGCTGCCCATTCGGCAGAGCGCTTCACGACGCGTGATCGAGTTAGGTTCTTTGTGTTTCATCTGAATTGATCGCTGTCTCAGTTTATGAACATGAATTCGGTCGAGCTTAGCAGGACCTTGAGGTAACGTCCCCACTGCGTAACGGGCAGCAGTGGTTTTTTCTCATCGGCCTTGCTCGCGAGTGGCACGACACCGGCCATCATCCCATTCGGATCCATCGGCGGAACGTTAGCTTGATCCGCTATCACGCTCGGCGCGCCGGCCGAAGCGCCTCCGGGCTTGTCAGCCATTTCCTTCTTCTCGGCTTTCTTCTTTTCTTTTTCCTCTTCGGCTTTCTTCCGCTCTTCGTATTCCTTCAACGGCTCGTTTCGAAGATACTCCAGGCCAAGCCTTACTTCTTCGGCCGTTGCTCGGCGTCCGAACACGAGCCGATAAGCTTTTTGTAAGCGAGCCTCCATCGTGGGCTCGGATTCCAATTGCCGGACGAGCAACTCGGCCTGTTGCTGCACAAAGTCACCGTTCATGAAGAAGAGACGTTGAAGCGGAACGTTGGTCGTGTAACGCTGCTCGGCTGAAATGTTGGGACTGGGGAAATCGAAGAGTTGAAGGAACTCATCGAGCTTATAGCGGCTCACCTTTCCATAAAGCGTCCGTCGAGTTGACTGGGGCGTCAATGTTTCAGAAGGCCCGCCCATCTTTTTGTCGAGCGCGCCCGAGGTCGCCAGCAGCGAATCGCGGATTTGCTCGACGTCCATCCGCCGGCGATTGGCTCGCCAGTAAAGCCGATTCGACGAATCCTTATCGTAATTGATCTTTATCGATTCGTTGCTGAGCTGATACACCGAACTCAGCATGATTTCGCGGTGCAGCTTCTTGATTGACATTCCGTTCCGAACAAAAAAGTCGGCCAGGTATTCGAGCAACTCGGGATGAACGGGGCGCTCGCCGTTAAACCCAAAATTGCTGGGCGTGTCCACGATTCCGGTTCCGAAATGCCATTTCCAAACTCGATTGACTATGACCCGCATCGCAATCGGCTGTTGGAGGATCGCCTCCGCAAGCTCGAGGCGTCCGCTCCCCTTCGTGAAGGACAATCTGCCGTCCTTTGAGAGCACCGACAGGAACCCGCGTGGAACAACCTCGCCCAGGTTAGTGGGATTGCCGCGCAGACTCACGGGCAAGTCGACGGGCTTCTCTCGATCTGCAACGCCGTGCACGTAAGGATACTGGCTGGGCATAGTCTTTCTAAAATTCTCGATGTCCTCTTTGAATGCCGCCAGGTACGCGCGCCCATCCGCGCTGATCTGACGCTCGAGCCCCCATCCCCTGAATGCCAGAAGTCCCGGTTTGTACTTTTGCATGACTCCCGGAAGCATTGGGTCATCAAGGTCGCGCACATAAACGTCCATCCACAGATTTGTTCGCTCCAGCGACATCGCCTTGATCTCAACTCCGCAGCTTGGGCAGAAGTCGTCGTTGGTCACGAATTCGTTTGGCTTGAACAAAGGCTCCTTTGGCTTTGTGCCCGTAAGTGACTTGGCGATGATGATGTCGTTTTGCTCTTTCAGATCCTTGCGCTCAAAGAGCACATCCATCAGCAGCGTTTGGAATTCGTCGCCAAGCTTTTTGGCTTCCGCCGGCGTACCGCCCTTTTGCATCATCGCCTGCCAATCTTTCAGGTAGGGATAGTAGCGCGGGGGCCGGGCCAGGAACTTGATCCAACGTTGCGTCAATTCGTAATCGAGCTTGTTCTTTTCAATGACATCGTTGAGGTCTTCTTTAGGTTCGCCGGTCACGCGCCAAACCGACTGCATGTATTTCGAAGCTTGCAGCGTCAAGCTCTCCGATAGCTGCCGCGTTTCGTTTTGGAGAAACTCGCCGAGGAGTTTCTCCTTGTTCTTGAGTTTCTTTTCGAGGTCCGTGTATTGAGCGACCGCGCTCTCGGGCACTTGTGGATACTCTTTGTAGGTCGTGCTGGCGAAGACACCCGCCATCGCATAATAGTCTGTGGCCGGAATCGGATCGTACTTGTGATTGTGACAACGCGCACATCCCAGCGTCAGTCCAAGAAACCCGCGGCTGACCACATCGATGCGATCGTGCCGTTCATCCGCGCGCGTGACCTCGACCGCGCCGTTGTCGTAATACCAGGGCCCCTGTCCGAGAAACCCAAGCGCGGGAAGCATCCTTACGCGCGATTTCTCCTCCACCTGATCCCCAGCCAATTGCGCACGCACAAACTGGTCGTAGGGCAAGTCATCATTAAAGGCTTTTACAACCCAATCGCGATACAGGTACGCATTCGGATAGGGTGCGAAGCCGCGACCCATTGGATCAAGGCTGCGATAGTCGTCTTCGCCGTAGCGCGCGACATCGAGCCAGAGTCGTCCCCAGCGTTCGCCGTATTGCGGAGAGGCGAGCAATCGATCAACCACCTTTGCGAAAGCGTCCGGCGATTTATCGTTCTCGAATGCCTCAATCTCTTCGGGCGTCGGAGGTATGCCGATCAGATCAAGCGTCGCGCGTCGCAATAGCGTCCGGCGATCAGCGGGTGCGACGGGCGTAAGGCCCTCCTTCTCGAGTCGAGCAAGAATGAAGCGATCGATTTCATTCTTAGGCCAGCGAGTGTTTTGGACTGATGGCGCGGGCGCGGGATGCAGCGGCTGGAAGGACCAGAAAGCGCGTCGCGCGGGATCAATTGCCAGCTCACCCTTCGAAGCAACCTTCGCTGTGCCGGTATCAGGCCACACAGCGCCGGTTCGAATCCACGTTGCGATCGCTTCGATTTGATCAGCGGAGAGCTTGCCGCCCTTCGGCATCTTTAGCTCGCCGGTCTGGCGGAGGGCAGCAATAAGGAGGCTCTTGTCCGGATCGCCGGGGACGATCGCGGGTCCCGATTTACCCCCTCGGAGCATGGCTTCTCGCGAATCAAGGCGAAGCGCACCCAGTTGCGAATCGGTATGACAGGCGAAGCATTCAGTCGCGAGAATAGGCCGGACTTTGGCTTCGAAGAAATCATCCTTGCTTTGAGACCACACAGGCCACGCGGCCAGGACCAGAACCGCGATTCCGAACACGATACGCTGACATTTCATAGAGACTTCTTTTTGATCCGGAAACTATTAGCAGGCATTCACCCTGGATGTTCTTGTCGCCGAGCAGAAATCACTTCTGCCGCGGTTCCGAAAAACTTTAGCGCAGGCGCGACGCATGGGCAATATTATCGAAGCGAGACGACCCCTTTGTGTCTTCGCGACCCTTGGTGTCTTTGCGCAAAACAGTTCTTGAGATTCCAAGTTGATCTTTCGCGCAAAGCCGCGAAGGACCGCAAAGAACACAAAGCATGGACGCCTCCGGAAAGATGGACAGCACAGAAGTTTTTGCTAAGATCAGTTTCGATGATACGACTACTTGTTGTTCTACCGATCATTCTTTCTTACGTTGTGCAGACGCCCAAGCCCGCTCGCCCACCGAGGCCCGGGGTCAAAGCGCCGAATGTGCGAGTCCCTATGACCTCTCTAAAGCCCGATGCCGTGTTTGAGGTGCCCGGCGCGCCGGACTGGATCGCCATCGACGAATCAGTATGGATTTCCAATTACCCGAAGAACACGGTGGCAAGACTCGATCCAAAATCCAACAAAGTGCTCGCCATGATTCCGGTCGGCAAAGAACCTTGCTCGGGTCTGACTATCGGCTTCGGTAGTTTGTGGGTTCCTCTTTGCGGAGATCAGGCGCTTGCGCGTGTCGATCTCAAGGAAGGAAAGGTGACCGCTACCATTCCAATCTCGATTGGCGATTCGGAAGGCGGCCTGGCGGAAGGCGCCGGAAGCATCTGGCTGGTCACCGACAAGAAGGGAACCCTTGCGCGCATTGATCCCGCGACTAATAAGGTTGTCGCGGAGATCCAGGTCCCGGCGGGGTCATTCACTGTTGCTTTTGGCGAAGGTGCGGTTTGGGTTACCGGAACCGCGGCCAATGTATTGACGCGAATAAATCCGGAAACGAATCTCGTGATGGAATCGATCCCGGTCGGGAAAGCACCGCGCTTCCTGACTATCGGCGGCGGCTTTGTTTGGACGCTGAATCAGACCAGCGGTGATGTATCGAAAGTCGATCCGAAAACAAATAAAGTAGTTGAGACCATCGAGGTCGGTGTGCCCGGTCCCGGAGGCGAGATAGCTTTCGGCGAAGGCTCGGTATGGGTTACGTCGTTCGAGTTTCCGATTTCCCGGATCGATCCCGCGTTGGGAAAAGTCGTGCAGCAATTCGCCGGTGAAGGCGGCGATGCGATCAGGGTTGGTCACGGCTCGGTGTGGCTTTCGAATATCCGCGCGGGCACAGTGTGGCGGTTGGATCCGCGCCGCATCGCGGCGACAGTCTCGCAGTGATTGCGCTTCGCGTTCGTGAATACATCACCGATGCTACGCCCATACAAACCGCAGACTCACACTGCCTGCGAGCGCTGATCCGCGCTGTCGAGGTTCATCTGCGTTTTCGATAAGCTTCACTCAAAACCAAGCCCACCACCAATTCTCCGTTCCAGCTTCATGAGCTGCCCTTCAAAGGGTGAGACCGGCTCGATCGGTACGAGCATTGCCTCAAGGGCCTCTTACATTTAAAGATACAGCAGATCAGGAGAATGCCGGTGTCCCAAAGAAACCCCTTTCAGGAAGCGACTTCCAGTAAACTGCAACTTCGTCAAAGAGCTGACAAGCGCAGGGAACCGAGGCATACCATCACACTCCCCGTAAGAGTGGCAGGGGCTGATCGCCACAAAGGTTCGTGGAGTGAATCAGCTAAGACCCAAAATGTCAGCTCACAAGGTCTGGCGCTGTTCCTGTCGAGGCAGGTATTGGTGGGAGACACTTTGTTCCTGGAACTCCCTCTTCCCGCAAGATTCCAAAACAATCCTAATCCATCAGCAATCTACAGGACGTATGCGCTCGTGCGATATGTAGAGTTGCAAACCGGTGGTCACCACATCGTGAGAATGCAATTCGTTCGAGCACCAGCCGGTCTACCGGCCGGTCCGGCAAGCTTCGGGCTTGTCGGCGCGAGTGCGACGAGCAAATAGATTGGAAGAAAACTCTCGACAAGCTGGCAGCTTGGCGGACCTCTCTAGACAGACTTTGAGCGGCGCGAGGCAGCTTCGGGCCATCGCCTCCTTCACGGCGGCGATTTGATCCGCCGGCAGAGCATGCGATCACTCCAACTGATCGAGAAACGCCTTGGCCACTACCAACTGAGATGGCCACTCGATCTTTTGCTGTTTTGTGCGTTCATCTCAGTGACTCGAGCCGTTTTCGCGGCATCGATTTCATTCTGACTAGCGATTCGGTTGGCGTAAGTTCAAAACCTTCAGCCCGCTAGCGATCTCCGAGGCTGATTGTATGAGAACTGCGCGCGCAATGATCCCGAATAATTCGTAGTAACAGGTGCAGCAGCATCACGCGAATGAACTCCTGTTTGGCATAGTCATATGTGCAGTACAGCTGAGCATCATTGTGATAAAATGACCGAACCCGCATTAGCCCGCTAAGAACGCCGCTCGCCCCATATCGATGACACAGCCCCGATTCACTCTTTCGATGGGGTGTTTGATTAGCCAGCTTTGTTATCGTATAGTCAAAACTCGATAGATCTCAGATCCCCTGAGATAACTCAACCAGAGGCAAGAATGTGAGTTCAGAGGACTTCGCGCGAATCCTCGCGCTTCTCTCACCTGACCATGAAGAGGCAGGGCGCCGTTACACGCGCTTGCATAACAGGCTTACTGGATTCTTCAGCATGAAAGGCATTTCGGATCCGCTGACCGCCGCGGATGAGACCATTGACCGGGCGGTATTGAAGATCGGCGCCGGTGCGATCGTTCCCGATGTGGACAGATACTGCCTCGGCATTGCCCGCAACATGGCAAAAGAAAAGCGACGACGCGCGCACCGCGAAACTCTCGCTTTTCACAAGTTCATTGAATATGCCGATGATTTTCCCGTCAAACAGTTGGAAAGAATCTACGGCATATTGCAGCCCTGTTTCGAGCAACTATCGGTTGAAGAGCAGCAATTACTCGCAGCCTACTGTCAGCGGATCAAAGGTACAGCGAACGCCGAAGTTCGCCGCCAGTTAGCGGAAACGATGAAAATGACTATGCTGGCCCTCCGAGTTAAGGTGACGCGCCTGCGCAAAAAGTTGACCGATTGTGTTCAGAAGCGGTCCAATAGCCTTGAAACCGCTTCCCCGATTAGCAACAAACCTCCGATTTGGAGCATATTCTTATAGGAGTGTCGAGGAAATCCATTTTTACGCAAAACCTGGTATGCGGCCATTCTTGCACTGAAGAATGAATGACGAGAATATCATCGCCTATCTGCTTGAAGAACTGCCGGAAGACGATCTGGAGCGGTTCGAGGATGAATGCTTTGCCCAGGAAAGCTGGCCGGTAGAGATCGACCTGGCTGAACAGGAATTGATCGACTCTTACTTGCGCGATGAACTCATACCGGAACGACGGCATCGCTTTGAACAGAATTACCTAACCACAGAAGCAAGACAAGAGCGGGTCAGCATCGCAGCCGCACTGTTACGCCGTCTTGATGAATACAATGCCTCATCTACGGTGATCGTTTCCCAGCCGCCATTGGAGCCAACCTGGACTCGGCGGTTGCGTGCCTTTTGGAGCCGCCAGACTTGGGTACTTCGCGCCGCCACGGCAGTCGCGGTATTAGCAATAGCTGGTTCTTTGTGGCTCTTCCGCACGCCATCGCCGCGAATCTTTGCCATGCTTACTCTAACGATTAGCAACAACAACCGCGCGGAAGGAAATCAGAGTAGTACAGTCAAACTCCCGCCTAATGCAGAGGCCCTCAAGATTTCGCTTAGGCTACCTCAGCCGTCACTTCCGGCGGCGGGATACAGGGTCGAGCTGGAGAACGATAACGGCGAGACGAAATCCGTGGAGATAGCCGGAAAAGATGCGCAGTCAGTCCTGGTGGTGATTCCGGCGGCCCAACTCGCACAGCGGCAATATGCTTTGAAGCTCTTTGCCATCAAATCCGACGGCACTGAGCAACGCGTCAACGGCACTTATTTCTTCATAGTCGAATAGCTATCTCTTCTCTTGTGGCGTTCCAGGTTTACGATAGCGATACCACAAGGCGACGCCACTCGACAAAATCAACGCGACAATAAATATTGCTTTCCAGTACACAGCCATCGCGCCTACAGCGGATGAGGGTTTAATGACTTGGCGATATTCACCCTGCAACGTAAATCCGGCCCAATAGTAAGGCGGCCGCCATTCAGGTCTTTGTCGAATGCTGTTCTGTGCCGCGCGCAAGGCGGCGGCCGGAGTCATCCCCTTTGCGAGCATGTTCGTATAGAACTGTCGCATTAACTCTCCGGTCGCCTCATCATCCACCTTCCATAAACTTGCCACTACACTGGATGCGCCCGCGTACATAAACCCTCGAGTAAGACCCAACAGACCTTCGCCACGCACGTCTTTGCCGAGGGCTGTTTGGCACGCGCTCAAGACAACCAGATCAACCGGCGCGCGCAGCCCATAGATGTCTTGCAGCCCTACAAAACCGTTCAGCGGCTGCCGGTCACGATTAACCGTTGAAAAAACCAGACCGGAGTTTTCAGGGCGCATCGGGTCGAGCAGGCCGTGCGTGGCGATGTGGAGAATCGCGTATTGCGTCAAATCCATGCCGAGTAGTTGGTCGCGAGTCGCAGCGAACCCGGAGGCTACGACAGTCTCTCCGCTCGTGGCCGCGTCACGCAAATTGGCGAGTTCGCGCTTGGCATAAAAGAGAGGTTTGATAACAGAAGGATCAAAAGAGTCTCCGTTGAGTTCAATATCGCGCAAAGCATTTTGCAACGGTGCAATTTCCATCGCCTGCAAGGTGGCTGATTGCCCGCTGCCGGTTGCATCTGGCCGTTGCGCGTAGTTCGATGCAAACACCGGATCGCCAAAAGCGGCTAACAGCTTCGTTGGTCGCCGCTGTTTTGCTTCTTTCCGTAGCTCTCCCAAAATGGAAGCCGACGGTGTGTTGATGATTTCGTAGTTTGCGACGAGCGGCTCACCGTCCGCCGATGGTGTTGGCAAGATGTGAAAAGGAATGTAATGCAGGGCGCCATCGGCCACGACAATGATTCGGCGCTTGCTCAGTTCTGCGGCGACCGGCGACAAAACCATCCGGCTCAATTCCTGAATTGCCGGGGTCAATTCCTTTTCAATGTCAGGACCCGGCGGAGCCGCCAACAGCTTATATACTTTTTGCGCCGCCTCATTGATCAGCGCCCGCGAGGATAAGTTAAAGCTTTTGATACTATCGCGGGTGACGGCCCAGACATAGCTCTGATCTGAGCCGAGGCTGTATTCCAACAGTATGGTTTCGTCGTCGGCGATAACCTGCTCCTGGATTTGTCGCAGATCCCAGCGTGTGGGCCTGGTAATCTGCTCGTAGGAGGGATAGCGCTCACGTATGGTTTCGCTGACCTGTTTGTATTCCGCTTCCAATCGCGCTAGTTCTACATCTAACGCTTCAAACTCTTGTTTCCTGGATGCCTTGCTTAGCAGCGTAACCTTGTAGTCTTCTTTGGCTCGGAGCGATTGGCGCAGGGCCTTTTCTTGAGCCGCCAGTTGTGGGTCAATGCCGGGCGCAAGGTTTGTTACAGTAGCCCTCAACAATTCTGCTAATGAACGACCTCGAGCAAGGTCACTAGTCTCAAAAGCGCGAACGGCGAAACCCTTCGCGGGTTCAGCTTGATGTTTAAGCATCAAGCACCCGATGTAATTCTCATAACGTTCATAAACCGATGCGGAAAACGCGGCCGTCAGGTCGCGGCTGGTGGAAACCTGACGAATTTCTTCAGTAGATTCGATGGACTGCCGCAAATAATCTTCCGCCGCGTTGTAATTCCCATTCTTCAACTCCAGCCGGCCAAACGCGTAACAGATGGCAGCCTGGTTGATCCGGTCGGAAAGCTTTCGAAAGATCACCAACGCTCGTTGGTAGTTCTGCCGCGCGAGTTCCAGCTTTCCTTGTTGCTGATAGATTTGCCCGATCAACCCAAGCACCCGCGCCGCTTCCCTCGGATTGATGGCGCGCATAAAAGTGTCTAGCGCGGATTGCAAGTACGGCAGAGCCGTCGGGAATTCGCCCATCGAGCTATACACCCTGCCCAGATATTCGTTGCAAAGAGCAGAGTCAGAATTATTCGGGCCCAGGCTGGCGAGTGCCTGCTGCAGATGTGTTAATGCTTCGGGGTTGTTTCCCAGAAGGTAGTAAGTCGTTCCGATGGCCCAGACGGTTATCGCATCATCGTAGGTGTCTGGCGTTTGGCGATAATAATCTAATGCTCGCTGGTACTGGATGAGCGCGTTTTCGGGCAACCCGCTCTGGTTGAGAATGTCTGCGAATCCGCTGGCAATCTGTCCCATCCTGAAGGGTTCATCTGTTTCCCCAATCAAATCTTGCGCCTGGGTGAGGAGCGAAATAGAATTCACCCATTCTCCTTTGCGGTCCTCAATGAAGCCCAACATAACCAGAATCCGGGCTTGCTCCCGAACGTTATTGAGATCACGCCATACTTGAAGCGCTCTTTCATAATTTTGAGTAGCTTCAGGTAGATCGCTCTGGGCTAAGTAACAAACAGCGACCTGCGCACAGGCGCGTGCGATGCCCTGATTGTCAGCCAATGATTGCCAAAGTTCGAGCGCTTGTTGCGCAGTTTCGCGGGCAAGTGCATGGTTCTCGAAATTCTGGCGCTCACTAAGCTTGAGCAATGCCTCAGCCCGACCGGCAGTGTCTTCCGATTGAGCACTGGCTTCTGACTTGTCCTGAGCCGGCAGACCCACCGCAAGACAAAGCAAGAGCGCCAAAATAATGGAGATATTGCGCACCCTTTACCCGAGATTCTAAGGCGAGAGCCGTAAGAGACTCCCGCCTTGCCGAAATTATCAACGAGGGCGGCGTCTTGCGCTATAGCAGTGCACAAGCCTTCGACCTCTGTGCTCAGTGGTGGCCGTTTAGCGCACCATCCGGAACCTTTTGTACTGGGCGGACCATAAAGCGTTGACCTTGCAAGGTCGATCAACTGCCGTTGACCTGCTTGTTACTGAGATACGTCGGGTTCTTAGTCGCACTCGTCCCTCTGTCGCGCCGCGCCCGAGTATCGCGTGGGTAGTTCTTAATAGACCCGCACGAGCATCCGTCACCGGTCGAACCTTGCGGGTTGGGTTTTTCGCCGGTAAGCGTGCCGTTCACGTTAAGCGGGCCTTCGGCGTTGAACATTAAACTGACAATGTCCTCATTTAACATAGCCGCATCACTTTCAGGCAGCATGTGCTTCGCATTCGGGTCACCACTGTGGGCGGCAGCGGCGGCTCTGAGGGCCCTATTGATTTCAGTCTTATGAGAGTCGCGCATGGTCGAGCGGGGCAGGTCATCCTTTTTCCCCCAGTAGTGATCGAGAAAATTGAACCACTTGGTCTGATTGAAGTTGTACTTCTTATACTTTTTGATGATCTCCCGGTCAGCTGTTGGCCGAGCCCAGGGGAAGTAGACCGAGAGACCATGTGAGAATTGAGAGTCGGGGCCGGCAAAAGCCGCGTGAATAACCGGATTGGTAGAATTAACCGGTTCGTTAATATTATTGGGATTGTCAGGATCAATCGCTTTGTGACGATTCGAAGCCTGGTTCCTTAGGACGATCCTCACGCTTTCGCAGGCAGCCTGAATTTTAGCCATGCTTCTGATCGTCTCGGCGCCACTGGCCGCCGTGACAGGCTTTTCGCAATACCTACGAAGACTGAGGCAAAAGTCGTACAAGTCTGTATAGTTTTCCTGAAAATAACTCTGTGATTCCCAGTGCGCCAGCAGGATAAGGTACTTCACCAGCGGGTTGGCCTCATCCTTCAGACCTGCAACCAGTGCCTTAGACAAACCTCTGATTGGCTCTTCAAGTGTCTTAATCTTATCCCGCCTCAAGTCGCACAAGCAGAGATCGAAAGAGTAGCCTGCCAGCAGATAATCTCTGCTGTTGAAGTACACATAACCGAAAATCTTCCCGAGCATTATTTCAACATCTTTCGGGCTGTTAAGCTTTGGCTCGGCGACATCCTTAAACACGCGGATCAAGATCTGCCTGTAGGGCCAACTGCCAACAAAAGCCGGCCCCTGCGACGCCAGCATATAATTTGCTGTGCCTTGCAGTTGAAAGGCCACTTCCAGACCACTCAGCGAGCAGCTATGAAAACCGACCAGTTCGAACTGGGCGCGTTTGCCAATCCGGTCTTTGAACTTTCCAAGCGCCTCGCCCAGCTCAATTAGCGTAACTGAGTGCTTTGCGGCATGTTCGTCAAGCAGAAACACATCGTCGCCCACGACCAAACCGTGTCCGAGGATGAAGAGCATATAATGTTCTGCTGGATAATTCTCGGCGCAAAACGTCAGGAAAGCCTCCAAGCACTCGTTTGGCCCGCTATGTTTGTTGCGAGCGCCTGGACTGTCGGAAAAAGGTGGCGGCTTAGGCGGGACAAAGGGGTGATTCTCCTCCCGCGATCTTTTGATGATCAAATTTCTAATTATTCTCCCTTTCCTGTCCAATTCGTCCCGCCATAACCTGTCCTCAATCAGGTCTCTGACGAAGGGATCGTCCGCAGCAAATCCGATATCATTCGGCTCTCTGGGGTGCTCATACTTGCGAGTAGCTTTACGAACTATATTGATGTCAAAAACATGAGTGGGCGTCCCAACAGGCTGTGGGTCGAAATACGCGACCACGTTTACATCCTGTTGGAATCCGGCATTTTTGATGGACTTCAGTTGGGAAACAATCTCGGGAGCGAGAGGGTTGTCGCTTGCAAAATAGAACATCAGAGTCCATTGCTTTGTATCGCTTTTTTTGGACATCAGCTTATTCTCCTTCTGCTTGTTTGATCACGTGAGGCTCCGTTTCTCGAAGCAGAACATCCGGAGAGGCTCTAACCTGAACCTCCAAGAATGGTCAACACTCACTTCTAATGTCTACAGGCGCCGAATTGTTTCTAGTTTGTATTGACGAAATCCTTCGCTCTCGGATTAGGGCGGCAAAACTGATTCGAAATCACGGGCCGTTTCAAGAAGTCCGTGAAAGCATTCTATGTTTGAGGCGCCATTCTTCGAGAGATTGGAATGACGCGCAATTGTTTGTTGTCGAAAATACATCTATTTCTAAACTTCACCACCGCTCAGCGATCTCTGACGTTTCAGAGTGAAGTCGGCGGCGTTCTACCGAATTCAATGCAGTGTTGAACTCGTGATATCCTGCCTCAGGATGAGCAACGAAATTCAGGAAACGCTGCGGATGGAAACTCCCGAACCGGGGAGAATTCTACTCGGACCCAATTCGATATTGCGGCAACGCTATCGGCTCGACAGTGAGATCGGACGCGGCGGGATGGGCATCGTATATCGAGCAACAGATCTCGATCTGAAACGACAAGTCGCGGTCAAGCTGCTGCCGGATCGAGTCTCATCACCTGACGCGCGCGAGCGCTTCATACGTGAAGCTCGCGCGGCCGCCGCATTGAATCATCCAAACATCGTCGCCGTGCACGACGTCGGCGAAGACCAGGGCGTGCCGTTCTTTGTGATGGAACTAGTCGAGGGCGGCAACCTCAGCGTGACAACGTCGAACGATTTTCGCAGAGTCGTCGAAATCGGCTCGCAGATATGCCAGGCGCTCGAACACGCTCACGCACACAACATCGTGCATCGAGACTTGAAGCCGGACAACGTGTTACTCTCGGGCGCTCGCGAATCCGGGAGCATCAAGCTTGCCGATCTCGGTCTTGCGTTGCCGGTTCGCGACTCGCGATTGTCCGGCGTCGGCGCAATCGTCGGAACACCCGCGTACATGGCTCCCGAGCAAATACTCGGAGCAAAGATCGATGGCCGCGCGGATCTGTACGCGCTCGGCGTCGTTCTTTACGAGATGACGACGGGCCGGCTTCCGTTCATGGGAGACGATCCGTTGACGATTGTGTCGCAGCACATCCACGCACCGGTGGTCCCGCCTCGCGCGTTGCGTTCGGATATTCCGCGCGCGCTCGAAGCCGTCATCATAAAGCTCTCGCAAAAGATCCGGCTCTGCGATATGCCAGCGCATTGGATACGGCGGCTGCGCTTCGTGACTCTCTCGAAGCACCCGACGTCGCTTCCGACGAATCAGCTCCGGCGGTTGCGATACTCGACGCGCTGTCACGCGGACGCCTCGTCGGGCGCGCGGATGAATTGGCCGAAGCTCGCGAGCTTTGGCGGCGAGCTCGAGAAGGACGCGGCCACTGTTTGCTTCTGAGCGGCGAGCCCGGCGCCGGCAAGACTCGCCTCGCGCGCGAGTTGATTGTTCAAGTGGCGGTCGATGGAGCCGTGGTCCTCAACGGAGCTTGCTACGAATACGAAGCGACGACGCCGTACCTACCATTCGTCGAAGCGTTTCGCCGTTGGGTGCGCGAGCAAACCGATGACGCGAAGCTGCGCGAATTACTCGGCGACGCGGCTCCGCAGTTGGCAAAGCTCGCACCCGAGATCGAAACACGCATCGGTCCTTTTTCAACTCGTGCGACTTTGCCCGCGCACGAGGAGCGGTTGCTGTTCTTCGATTCGGTGACCCGGTTCTTCACCGAGCTCGCCGGCCGCCGAGGCTTGCTGTTTTACATAGACGACCTGCACTGGGCCGATGGCAGCACGCTGTGGTTGGCCGGCCATCTGCTGCGCAACCTGCGCGACGCTCGCGTGCTTATCGTCGCGTCCTATCGCGAGATCGAACTCGATCGAGCGCATCCGCTTGCGAAGGCGCTGGTCGATTGGAACCGAGAGCGCCTGATGACTCGCATTGTGCTGCGCCGGTTCGGCTCGGATGAAACTCGCGAGCAGAACCGCGACCGCATCGAAATCAGTTTTGTTTGAATCGATGCCGTTCGCGGGATCGAAGTCGAACGCAAAAGACGAATTGAACCCGATCGAAGGAGGAGGCCCATAGGCTGCGGTTTCGGTA
>Ga0070705_100001179_pt1 | contig 14298 bp, 9 predicted proteins | sample KBSK5253metaG_FD_65455 | JGI IMG/M metagenome (GOLD analysis project Ga0070705, IMG submission 65455) | Corn, switchgrass and miscanthus rhizosphere microbial communities from Kellogg Biological Station, Michigan, USA - KBS K5-25-3 metaG | ecosystem: Host-associated > Plants > Roots >... | reverse complement strand
CGGTCTCTCGCGCATTCCGATTCATCCGATCTTCGGGCACGGCATGGACGCGATGAAGCAGCACTGGAACGAGTGGGGATTTCCGGGAAAAGACATGCTGCACCTGCATTCAACGCCGCTGCAACTCGCGTTCGATCGGGGATTGCCGATGCTGGTGCTTTGGCTGTGGCTGATGATCCTGTTCTGGTTAACACTCGCTCGTGCACAACGAAATGCAGCGGATTTGAGTGACACCACTTCATACGGGATTCTGCTCGGAACGCTCGGCGCGCTCACGGGCTTTCTCATCAGCTCATTGGTGAATTACAACTACGGGGATGCTGAGGTTGCGATGCTCTTTTGGTTTTTGATGGGGTCCACAGATTACGCAGATTCAACATCTGTGTAATCTGTGGATTTGTGAACGGATTAACGCGGTTCTTCGCCCTCCACCCGGAGGTTGTTCCTCACCGAGAACACGCCCGGAACGCTGTTCGCCGCGTGATAAGCCAACGTGCGATCGCCGCTGCCGGAAACAACCCCTTCAAGCGTCACGTGTCCACCACTGACCACGATGTGGATCGACGGATTCGTTCCAAGCAAGTAGCGATGCAGTCCACCCATGTTCGCGATCGAGCGGTAAGTCGCCACCCGGATGCGATCGTCAAAGTTCGACAGCGGCAACACGCGGATGTTGTTCACTACGTGCGAGACGCCTCGGATCTTCTTCACCCTGCGCTCCGCGTCCGAACGCGTCGAGGGTCGCACGACCTCGCCGTAAAGCGTCACGTCGCCGCCGTTGATGCTGTACGCGAGATTGTCAAACACACCGTAATACGGCAGCGTCACCAACTCATGCCGAACGCGGCGCGCGAGCTGCGGGTCCAACGCTCCCTGTGCACCCTGCGCCAGCGCAACCGACGGTAAAATCGTTAGCAACAGTGTTGCAAAAACACCAAGTGAAAACTGGTAAATCTTGTTCTGTCTCATAGCGATTAGATAGACACGCAAACGGCGGGGTTGGTTACGCAAATCGCGAATCTTTTGTTAGGATTTCCACCCAAATGACACGACCACAAACTACCGAAGCCGCTTCCTACTATTACAAATACATTGATCTTATAACCAATGACGAGATCGTCCCGACGATGGAGTCGCAAATGGCTGAGACTCTTCAGTTCCTGGAGGGTATCTCGGAAGAGCAGAGTCTGAAATCCTACGCTCCGGGAAAGTGGACGATTCGCGAACTGCTGAACCACGTCAATGACGGCGAGCGTGTGTTCCTCTACCGAGCATTCTGGTTCGCGCGCGGATTTCAGGACGCGTTGCCGAGCTTTGAACAGGATGTCGCGGTCCAGGCGGCGAATGCAAATCAGACGTCCTGGGCCGAGTTGGTCGAAGAGTTCCGGACCGTCCGGTTGAGCACGATTTCGTTTTTCAAGCACCTGCCGGACGAGGCGTGGTCGCATAGCGGTATCGCCAGCGACAACCCCGTAACCGTCCGTGCAATCGCCTACATCATCGCCGGCCACGTCGCCCATCACACTCAGGTGCTTAAGGAAAGGTACCTCTAGGACAGCCGCAGATTTTCGCAGAAATCTGCGGCTTGTTCTGCCAAAGTTATTGTTTTCCTCACCCCTTACGGTGTACTCTGGAACCCTGCGGAGCGCACTCACTCCGGCTCCAACATCCGCAGGCCCCATCACAACCGGCAAATCTCAGGAGATCCGCATGAAAAGGTGCCCCCAGTGTGAGTTTATTTACGAAGACGACCAGAGTCTTTGCGATATGGACGGAGTCCTGCTCGTCCTCGACTCTCGGACACTGCCGAACCTTCATGCCCTGGCGACCGTCCCGCAAACCCCTGCCACGGCGCAGCGGCGAAACCGCGCTGTTCCGGCTTTCGCGACACTGATTCTCGCCCTGGTCCTCGGGATGGTCTATTACGTGTCCACACGTCAGATTCGTCCAGCAGTAAACACACCGAGCAGTTTGAGCATAGCCCCGGTGGTAATTCCCACGCCTGAGCCTCCGCCAACGCAAACCGAACAACCACCCACGCCGCAGGTGAAGGAAGAAGAACCCAGGCCCGCGCCAATCAAACAACCAGCAACCACGGCCACCAAAAAATCGACGACGACGAAATCCACGTCCGTCTCTCAAACCAAACCCGCCACGGAACCGAAGAAGGCCGACTCCAAAGTCAACTCGATTCTCAAAAAGACGGGTCGCATCCTGAAGAAACCTTTCAAATTCTGAAATGAAGCGTTGCCCCCAATGTCTCTTCCTCTATCCTGAATCGGACGAAAGATGCGACTTCGATAACACGCCTCTGGAAGTCGTCGATGAGGCTGAGATCGCAGCAGCAACTGGTTCGAACCAGCCCGGCCGCCGAAGAGTTGTGCCGTTAGCAGCGGCGGTTGGTCTGATGCTTGGGGTCCTGGTATTCGCACTCTACTACGGCATCAGCCAACTCGCGCGCAAGACGTCGGCGGCAACACAAGCACCGGTTACAGCGGCGACGCCTGCGCCGGCGCAGCCGACAGTGACGATACCTTCGCCGTCGCCGGTAGTTTCGCCCTCGCCTTCACCATCTCCAAAGAGTTCTCCTGGGGCGATCTCGACAGCGCACACGCGCGCGACATCCGACCCGGTTTCGACAAGTGGACCAGGCATCGCACAGCGGCAGGGCGGCAAGCCCGTGATCATGTTGACGAGCGGTGGAAAAATCGACGCGGACGAGGTTTGGCGAACGCGAGATGGCGTGTGGTACCGCCGCAACGGGATGGTCACGTTGTTGAAACGCGGGCAGGTCAAATCCATTGTGACGCGATAGATAATCCTGAAATCATGTCTAATCTTGTAAATCCTGTGAAACTGATGATAGTCTCCCGTTCACTTCCAGCTCCAAACAACGGGGGACATTCAAATGAAATCGACTGCGAGAGTTCTCGTCGCTCTAACACTCCTTTCTCTACTTTCACTCACACTGATCGATCGCGCTCCGGCTGCGAAAGCCGCGCCTCTCGATCTCTCCGGTGAGATTCACGGCGCGCCTTTCCGCATTCGCGTGCCCGAAATCTGGAATGGGACGCTGCTGATCTTCGCTCACGGCTATCGCGACAAAGCCGATCATCCCGGCGAGATCGACAACCGAAACGCCGACGTCGCTCCGAACGCAGCGCTGGAAGCCCCACTGCTCGCGCAGGGCTTTGCTCTCGCCGGCAGTGCTTACAAAGACAACGGCTGGTCTGTTGGAGACGCAATCCAGGATACAAAGGATCTCGCGGTCTACTTCCGCGACAATGTCGCGAAGCCACAAAGGACCATCATCGTCGCCGCTTCACTCGGTACCTTCGTCGGCTACAAGAGCATGGAACAGTTCAATGGAATCTTCGACGGCGCGCTTTGCCTGTGCAGTGTCGGCGCGGGTGCAACGCGCCTGTGGGACAGCGGCGTTCCGGTTTATCTCGCTTATGACGTCGTCTTCGGAATTCCGCCGTCGTGGGGAACGGTTGGCGAAGTAAGAAACGATATCGACTTCGACACAGAGGTGCTCGCGAAGCTGGTTCCGGAACTCAGTAACATCGCAAACTTTCCGAAGTTTGAATTCATTCGACTCGTAGCCAGGAACCCCGGCCGCGGCATCACGCCGCCGCCACCGCCGGCGTTCTACCCGGGTTGGGCCCTTACCGATTTCTTCTTCCTCACTGAGGCTCGTGCCGAATTGCAGCGACGTGCCGGCGGACCATTCGTCCAAAACCTCGATCAGGAGTACACGCTGACTGGCGCCGAGAAGGCGTATCTCGCCGGGATAGGACTACCCACTCCAGTGGTCGATGCGTGGCTCGCACAGATGAACGCGCGCCGCAACATCGAAGCACAGACTTCAGCGCGAAACTACGTGCGCAACAACACCGACTTCAACGGAAAGATCAAGAATCCGGTATTGAGCGTGCACACGGTCATCGATCCGCTGCTCGTGGTTGCAAACGAGTCGGCGTATGCGGAGACAAACGCTTCCGCCGGTCGCCAGGATCTGCTGTTTCAGACGTTCGTTCCGGGTGGTGTGGGTCACTGCGCTTTCACCGGGCCGCAGATACTGACGTCAATCGGCGCCATCGATCTATGGGTCCGCACGGGCGTGCGCCCCACGGCGGCACAGTTTCCGCCCGCGCTGGGGTTCAATTCATCGTTTGTACCCCCGCCTTTCTGAGATGGTTGGGTTAGAATACGCACGAGCCCCCGAGCTGTATTCGGAGAGACCGTGCGGTGAGTTCTTCAGTTTCATTGACCAACGCCGTGACTTCCGGCGACGAACGCGCTGTAAATGCGTTACTCGCCGATGGTGCGGACGTAAATGAGAGTACGAGCGGTGGTCAAACCGCGCTTATTCTCGCGGTCATTTTCGGTCATACACACCTCGTAAAACTCCTGGTTAACTCGGGCGCCGACCCGCATTTACGCGACAATCTCGGCCTCAACGCCCTCGAATGGGCTAAACGAAGAGGATCGAGAGAAGCGCTCGAGATACTCGCCAACCCGCCTCGCCCTACGCCAAAAAGAGGAGTCGAAGAACTGCGAACGGCGGTTGTCGAAACACCTCGCGCCGAACCCGAGCCTGAAACAAAGGAGACCGTTTCGGACGACGAGAAGAGTCGTCGCTGGCTGACAGGGCTGAGGCAAAGGCTGGACGAGCAGGAGTCGCGGCGAAACGCGTCTCGAGCAGAACCTCCGAAACAGCCGGCGATTGTGCCGCCGGCAATTCAACCGCCACCGGAGCCCGCAAAACCAAAACAGGCATCCACGCACCAGCCGGTGAAGGGGCGCATACTCGAGCCGCCACCCGAAACACCACCCGCAACCGGCAAGCGCAAACGATGTCCGAAGTGCAACGCGATCTACAACGGAGAGCTCCTTTCATACTGCGCCCACCACATCGTTCCGCTGGTCGACTTCGATGAACCCATAATCTCCACGCCGCGGAAACCGAATCCACCGCTGTTCTGGATCATGGTGGTGATCACGCTTACGGGATCGATCGTGATCGGATCGCTGATCACGACCTACTTTTACAAATCGAACCAGGCCGCTGCTCGAAGCGCCGCAACACAGGGAACGAACGTTCAAAAGGGATTTCCGGAGGTGGGTGGTGAGCTGGTTGGAAAAGCTGTCTCACTTCCAGAAGCAGAATGTCCGACGAATGGACCAGAGCCATTGAACGGGACGGTTACAGTGCGCGTCATGGTCGACAAGAACGGGCAGGTGTATTGGGCCAGAGGCTCCGGCGGCGATTGGCTCATGCGCGGCGCCTCGACGGAAGCCGCGATGAAATCAACCTTCTCGCCCGAAAAACTCCGCGGCCGCGAAACCGAGGGGACGATCACCTACACGTTTAAATGATCAATTGACACGGTGACGGGGAGACGCGGCGACGCGGGGAAGCGGCGTGTCTCCGCGTCTCCCCTTCTCCCCGTCACCGGATCTGCTATTCTTTTCACATGGCCGACTCACAGCAGACGCGTATCCTCCCCGATGAGCTGCGTACGAGTGTCCCCGCGCTCGGCACGATCCTGCGCGAACGCTATCGACTCGACAGCGAACTCGGTCGCGGCGGAATGGGCACGGTCTATCGTGCGACCGATCTCGAGCTCCAGCGCGAAGTCGCCGTCAAAGTACTTTCCGCAACCGCACAGAGCTCCGATGCGCGCGAGCGTCTGATTCGTGAAGCACGCGCCGCTGCCGCACTCAATCATCCCCACATCGTTACGATTCACGACGTTGGCGAGTCCGGTGGATTTCCCTTCCTCGTGATGGAGTTGATTGCTGGTCCGCGTCTCTCCGAAGCGCGGCCAGGCGACCTCGCTCGCGTCGTCGCGATTGCGGTTCAGATTTGTGCCGCACTCGAACACGCACACGACCACAGCATCGTTCATCGCGATCTCAAACCCGACAACGTGCTTTTGTCAGGAACGACTAACTCGAGCAACGTAAAGCTCGCGGATCTCGGTCTCGCCCTGCCTGCTTACGGCGCGCGCATCTCGCGCGCGGGAGTCATCGTCGGCACCGCGGCATACATGGCCCCGGAACAGGCACTCGGACAGACGGTCGACGGCCGCGCGGATCTCTACGCGCTCGGCGTCCTGCTTTACGAACTGACCACGGGCCGCGTGCCTTTCAGCGGCGACGATCCACTGACGATCGTGTCGCAACACGTGCATGCGCCGGTCGTACCGCCGCGCGTTCTGCGTCCCGATCTGCCACGCGCGCTCGAAGGCATCATCGTCAAGCTCCTGGCAAAAGATCCGGCGCAACGATTCAACTCAGCGGCAGCAACTCGCGACGCATTGCTCGAATCGCTGAGCGGCAAAGACGAAGTCGCAACCACCGACAGCGCGCCTGCGGTTGCGATTCTCGACGCGTTGTCGCGTGGACACCTCGTCGGTCGCAGCACGGAACTCACCGAGACGCGCGAGTTGTGGCAACGCGCTCGCGAAGGACGTGGTCACGCAGTGCTGCTCAGCGGTGAACCGGGCGCCGGCAAGACTCGTTTCGCGCGTGAGATCACGATCCAGGCTGCTGTCGACGGCGCGCTCGTGTTATCAGGCGGTTGCTACGAGTACGAAGCCGCAACGCCTTACCTGCCCTTCGTCGAAGCGTTTCGTCGCTGGACGCGCGAAGAAACAAACGATGACAAACTGCGCGAGATCCTCGGCGATGCCGCAACACAGATCGCCAAACTCGCTCCCGAGATCGAAACACGGCTCGGTCCGTTTCCCGAACGCCAGGAATTGGCCGCACACGAAGAACGGCTGCTCTTCTTCGACGCGGTGGTCCAGGTATTTTCAAACATCGCGCGCCGCCAATCGCTGCTGTTTTATGCCGACGATTTGCACTGGGCCGATCGCGGCACGCTCTGGCTGCTCGGCCACGTGCTGCGGCAACTGCGCAACGAGCGCGTACTAATCGTCGGTGCTTATCGCGAGACAGAACTCGATCGCACGCACCCGCTTGCGAAGTCTCTCGTCGACTGGAACCGTGAACGACTAACCACACGCATCGCGCTGCGCCGATTCAACGAATCCGAAACCGGCGACCAGCTCGGCGCTTTGTTGGGTGAACGAGTCAGCGGTGAATTTGCGATCGCAGTGCATCGCGAAACCGAAGGGAATCCGTTCTTCGTCGAAGAAGTCTTGAAGGCCTTAATTGAGAAGGGTTCGGTGCGGCGTGAAAGCGGCAAATGGCGGCGCTGCGATGTGGACCAGATGATGATTCCGCAGAGCGTGAAAGAAGCGATTGGCCATCGCCTGGATCGCGTCAGTCAAAACTGTAACGACGTGCTGCGCGTCAGCGCCATCCTCGGCAAAGTCTTCACTTTCGAAGAACTTTCGGCTACGGCAGAACAGAATGAGGATCTTCTGCTGGATGCTCTCGACGAAGCAGTGAATGCACAACTGGTTGCCGCGACTTCCGGCGATTCGTTCAGTTTCACCCACGACAAGATTCGTGAAGTGCTCTACGAGGAATTGAATCCGATTCGCCGCCGGCGCCTGCATCGTCACGTCGCCGAAAGACTCGAGCGAGAAAACTGCGTGTGTGCGGTTGAGAAGCTGGCCCATCACTACATTCAGGCAGGCGATCACAAGCAAGGTCTCGAATACGCGAAACAGGCTGCCGCAGAAGCGGCGCGTGTGTTTGCTTTCGACGAAGCGATCGCCGCTTACGGGCGAGCGCGCGACTGCGCCGAAGCTCTGGGATTGACAGAAGAGCAACTGGCCCAGGAGGAAGCGATTGGCAAGGCGTTCATGTTACACGGCGATATGATTCTCGCCGGTGAACATTTTGAGAGAGCCCTCGCGCTTGCGACAGAGCCGGCGACACGTGCGCGTCTCCAATGCCAGGCGGCGGCATCACTGGTCGTCACCGGCGACCCGCGCGGAAGCGAATACCTGCGCGAAGCGTTGCAGGTGCTCGACCCTTCGACGAACCCTATCGAAACGGCGAACGCGTTATCGATTGAAGCACGATTTCATCATCTTGCTGGTCGTCATCACAAAGCGATCGAATTCTTGTTGCGGGCTATGGAGATCATAGAGCCGGTGGCAGAAAGTGGCGACACCAAGTTAGTCGCACCGATGCTTTCCCAGATGTATGCCTTCATTGCGGGCGCATATCAGCACTGTGGTCTTTACGACGAAGCCGATCGCTGGGCGCGACGCTCGATCGCATTTGGTGAGAAGCACAATATCCTGGTCGCACAGGCTATAGGTTACGAATACCTGGGTGAAGACTCCGTTCACACAGGAAACTTCGAAGCGGGTTTGGAACACGCCGAACGCGAAATCGAGATCGCCGATCGGCTTCACTCGCGCGAGCGGCGCGCCTGGACTCATTTGTATTCCGCTCAGTGCCGTCTCTTCCTCGGTCAAATCGATCGCGCGGAAGAGGAACTCCTGGCCGGCATCGCGCTCACCGAAGCAATCGGAGAAAACCGCGCGCTGTCACTGTTCAGACCAGTCCTCGCCGTGGCCCAATCCATGCTCGGCCGGCACGATGAAGCACTGCGAACCGCAACCGCGACTTTGGAAGCTTCATCGACAAGGTTGATCTACAACCACAGCGAGGCACTTCGATGCCTGGCACTCGTTCACTTTCGTCGCAACGAGCTCGACGACGCGTTACGCATTTGCAACGAAGCGGAAGAATTCATCGCGCCGACCGAGTCGCGTGTGGGCCGTCTGTGGCTTGGACCACTGCACATCGACGTTCTCCTCGCTGCGGACAAGCGCGATGAAGCGAAGAAAAAACTGATTGACTATCAAGCACTTGTCGCCGGCTGCCAATCGCCGCGCTTCACCGCGGAAGCCTCCCGCCTCGCCGCACTGATTTGAATCGGCTTTGCCTCAAAAGTCAGGATGCAGAGTTGGAGGAGGTCAGTACCGTAACGCGGTAGCGTCGGGTCAAATCTCGAACATACGAAAGTCTAGGCAAAATTGAGAGGCTCTACGTCGACCCGACGCTACCGCGTTACGGTACTGACCTCCTCCAACAATGACTCTCGACTTTTGAGGCAAAGCTATTTGAATCCACAAAAACAGACTACCTGCTGCTTAGGGCGCTGCCGTTCTTCAGGTAATGATCGAGAAAATCGAGTATGGCTTTGTACGCTCGAATCTCGTTCGCTTTCTTTGTAAACCCGTGGCCTTCGTTGTCAAACAAGACATACTCGACGACGCCGTTTCGCTTCTTGATGTTGTCGACGATCTCGTCTGACTCCGGTTTGATCACGCGCGGATCGTTCGCGCCCTGCAACACGATCAACGGTTTCACGATCTTGTCGGCGTGAAACAGCGGCGATATGGCGCGAAGATTCTCGAGGTCCGTGTTCGGGTCGCCGATCTCCTTGTAGAGCGACTTGCGGAACGATTCCCAATAAGGCGGAATCGATTGCAACGTTCGCACCCAGTTTGAAACGCCAAACAGATCGACTCCAACCGCGAACTCTTCCGGCTTGAACGCAAGCGCCGCAAGCACCATGTATCCGCCGTACGAGCCGCCCGCGATTCCAATCTTCTTCTCGTCGACGTAGCCGAGCGACGTCAGGTACTTCTTCGCCTCGACACAATCCCACAGCGGCTCGCGGCCGTGCTTGCCGTCGTCAGCGGCAAAGAACGTCTTGCCATAACCACTCGAGCCTCGATTGTTTACGCCCAAAACGACGTAGCCGTGATTGACGAGATACTGTGTGAGCGGGCTGTAACCAACGCGTGTCTGGCCGCCTGGTCCACCATGCACCAAAACGATCGCGGGAACCTTCTGTTGCGCGCCGGCATTCTTCGGCTTGTACAGGATCGAAGGAATGTCGACGCCGTCGAACGACTTGTAACGTATCACCTGCGAGTCGACGAGATCGGCGGGATTGATCTCAGGATTCAGGCTATCCGTCAGCTTGGTGGCTTTTTTCGTGGCGAAGTCGTAGACGTAGAGATTGCTTGGGCTGCGATCGCCGTTGAGATAAAACGCCATCAGCTTTTCGCTTGGCGAGATATTTACGCCGGTGATGTCGGCGTTCGGCAGTTGTGGCAACGTGACGGGTTTGCCGGTCGCCGTGTCGTAGACTGTGATCTTCGTGCGCGCGTCTTCGTTGACGGCTATTACACGATACTTTCCATTGCGCGAAAAGTATGTATACGACACGTCCCACGGCGCTTTCTCGACCACTTCAGTCTTGGCGGTCGCGAGATCGTAACGCCCAACATACTTGAACTCGCTGCCCGCGTCGGTGAGGTAGTAAAGATATTTTGAATTGACATCAAACGTTTGCGCGCTGTTTGCAACGTCGCCGGTGTGCGAAGTGATGTTCTTCAACTCCTTCGTGGCGGTGTTGTAGAGATAGATATCCGAATCCGCCGGCGAACCACCACTCTTTTCGAACGCAATGAACTTCTTGTCGTTCGAGATATCTCCAAAATCGAAGCCAGTCTCGTCTTTGTAGACCAGCGACGGTTTGAAAGTGTCGATCGGCATCTCGTAGACATCGAAGAAGCGCGCGTCGCGTTCGTTGGTCGAGAAGAAGAACGACTTGCGATCGTGGCTCCAGCCGAGGAAGTTTGCCTTCACCTTCTCGCCAGGCGTGAGATCGCGTTCGCTGCCGTCGGCCTCGCGCAGATAGAGATGACTGTTCTCATTGCCGCCGCGATCGTAGGTGTAGATGAAGCGCGAATCAGTCGGGAGATAGGATTGGGCGAAGGTGCTTTCCTTGGTTGAGTTGGTCAACTGTGTCGGCGCACCACCGGTCACCGGCACGGTGTAAACGTTAAAAATGCCGGTCTTGTTGTTGTGGAACAGGACTGACTTTTCGTCCGATGAAAACGAGCTGCCGCCGATGCGGACGGTGTTCATGAACTGCTCGATCGTGTACTCCTTGACGGGCTTTTGCGCCACCGCGGTGGAGACGACAAGAAGCAGCGCGAAAGAGAGCAGCGCGAAGCGTTTAATGGGGTTCATACACTTATGCCTTTCTTTTGCTAGCCGCAGATTTTCGCAGATGAACGCGGATCTGATCCGCGTTCATCTGCGAAAATCTGCGGCTTAAAATATCAGATCGACCCCGGACTGTGCGAAGCGCCGGGCGGCGGCCGTGGATTGTCGGTCCTGTTCATGATCATGTGACCATTGAGCATGCTTGATTAGCAATGCTAATTCCATGGTGCGGCCTAAAGTGAGGGCGAAGCGGCGTGCACCTGCTTCCAGTGCCGGTTGCCCAGCACTTCTCGCCTCAACCAACCAGCTTGTCGCATGATCCAAACTCGTTCGTGCCACTCGAACCGCATCGGCGAGATCGTGATCGCGGGCGGTCTCGAGACACCTCGTTACCACCAACTGAAATGGCCTCAAGCTGTCTCCACTATCGATGGCGCGGAGCGTGTCGAGCGCGAGCACGTTTGTCGTCCCTTCCCAAATCGGCAACACCTGACTGTCGCGCAGCAACACAGGCAGCCCAGTGTCTTCAACATAACCCGCGCCGCCAAAACACTCGAGCACTTCACTCGCAACCATCACCGCCTGTTTACCCGTGGTCAGCTTCATCACCGGAGTAAGCAGCCGCAGCAACGACGCGGCGTCTTCTGAAATCTCGTGCGTCTCGCTCTGCCCCGTCAACTCCGCCACATAGAACGCGAGCTGGAACGCCGCCTCGCTTTCGGCCTCTAACCCTGCGAGCGTGTCCGCATGCAAAGGCTTTTCAGACAGTGGCGCACCAAACGCGACGCGCTTCCCAGCGTAGTCAGACGCCAGCGCAACCCCTCGCCGCATGAGCGCGACTGCGCTGATACCATTCCACAGACGAGTAATATTCAAAACCGGCGCGATGTTGCGAACACCGTCAGTATTTCCCTTCACCAGTTGCGCCGGCGTTCCCACCAGGTTCAACTCCGCGGTCGGAACCTTTCGCGTGCCGAGCTTGTCTTTGAGCCGGTTGATCTCGATGTTGCGCGGCCTGCCATGCTCGTCTCTCGTTTCGAGATAGAACAGCGCGAGCCCACGTCCACCCGGCGGATTACCTTCGGGACGCGCCAGTGTCAACGCGATTTGAGAACTAATCGCAGACGTAAACCACTTGCGCCCGTAGAGTCGATAGCCATTCGCATCCGGCTTTGCAACCGTCTCTGAAAGCCCGACGTCGGAACCCCCCGTCAGTTCAGTCATCCACTGACCCGCCGTCCAAAACTCATTCGCATCACGCGTCGTCAAGTGTGGTACCGCACGATCGATCAGCGCCTGATTTCCGGAACCGAGAAGAGTCCGCGCGGCGCCGTCAGTCATCGCGAGTGGACAACTGTAAATATCCGTCGAAGGTGTGAAGAGGTAAGCCAGCGCACACTGATGCACGCGCGACAGACTTCCGTGCTTCTGCTCGTACGCCGTAGCAACCACGCCGTGCTCGGCCGCAATGCGCTCAGCCACACGCCAAAGCGGCGTCAGCTCGATCTTGTCAATGCGATTTCCCCACGCGTCCCATTGTGTTAATCTGGGCTCATTCAACCTGTCGGCCAACTGCAACTGGTACAGGTCAACTCCTGCAAGTCGCCCCATCTCCGCGAGTGATCCTTCGATCTCCCGCAACACGTCGATTGGGAATACACGAGCAAGGTACGACCGCAGCACACGATCATCCTCGTATTGATTGCCGAGAGTTGGCGGCGACTGTTGAAACGGCATTGCGGCAGTGTAATCTGTGAAATCTGTGGATGAAAACCCTTGACTTTTCTTTCATCCAAATGGAGTCTTATAGGCCCTCATGACCAGCAAACAGGAAGAACAGGATCTTTTTCTCAAGTGCCTGCTCGAGACCAACGTCGACGGCATCATCGCGTTCGATAGCGAATTCCGGTATACGACGTGGAACCGCGCGATGGAACGCATCTCGGGCGTCAAGCGCGAGGATGTTCTGGGCAAACATGCTTTCGACCTGTTCCCCTGTCTCACGGCAACTGGCGAGAACCAATACTACATTGACGCCCTGGCTGGCAGAAGCGTCGTTGCCGAAAATCGCCCGTACATCATTCCCCAATCGGGCTGCAATGGTTTCTTCGACGGCTATTACTCGCCGCGTCACGACGAGAAGGGCAACGTCGTCGGCGGCGTCGCGATCATCCGCGACGTCACGGATCGCAAAGTCGCCGAAGCCTCCGTGCTCGACGAACACAGGCGTCTCGCGTTCCACGTCGAGAATACGCCGCTTGCAGTCATCGAATGGGATCACGACTTCAGAGTGCTTCGCTGGTCACCCGCGGCGCAGAAACTTTTCGGATGGAAAGCCGATGAGGTGCGGGGCAAGCGTTACAGCGATTGGGAATTCGTCGTTCCGGAAGATCTGGACGCGGTCGATATGGTGGGTCGACTCCAGAACCAGGGACAGGAACAACACAACATTTCGCGCAATCGTAACTACACGAAGCTCGGTTCGATCCTTCACTGCGAGTGGTACAACTCGGCTCTTTATAACGACGCGGGCAAGTTGATCTCCGTGTTGTCGCTGGTGCTGGATGTGACAGTGGCAACGCGAATTGAAGACGCGCTGCGAAAGTCAGAGGCGCAATATCGTCTGCTGTTTGAGTCGAACCCGCAGGCGATGTGGGTCTACGATCTCGCCACACTGCGTTTTCTTGCTGTGAACGATGCGGCTGTGCGCCATTACGGCTATTCGCGAGCAGAGTTTCTCGACATGTCGATAAAAGACATTCGTCCGCCAGAGGACGTGGAGTTACTCGAGAAGTACCTCAAATCTGAAAGCGATCCCATACACGCCGGAGAGTGGCGACATCGCAAGAAAGACGGAACTACTATCAACGTTGACATCACGGCAAACCGTCTGACTTTTGGCGGCAGACCAGCAGAATTCATACTGGTCACTGATATAACAGAGCGGAAGAAAGCAGAGAAAGCGCTGCGCATTAGTGAAGACCGTTATCGCGATCTCGTCGACAACAGTCATGAACTGATCTGCACACACGACCTTGAAGGCCGCGTGCTTTCAGTGAATCCATGGGCTTCGCGCGTGTTGGGCTATCCGCAGGAAGCGATCATCGGGACAAACATTCGCAACGGGCTCTTGCCCGAATACCGTCAACAGTTTGGCGAGTACCTGCGCACCGTAACGACAGAAGGCTCTGCACGTGGCGTGATGAAAGTCCGCACGGCCACAGGCGAAATCAGACTATGGGAGTACTACAACACACTGCGCACGGAAGGCGTTGAGAAACCCATCGTGCGAGGGATGGCGCACGACGTGACTGAGCGCCGCCAGGCGTTGAAGCG
>Ga0070705_100001168_pt1 | contig 14363 bp, 15 predicted proteins | sample KBSK5253metaG_FD_65455 | JGI IMG/M metagenome (GOLD analysis project Ga0070705, IMG submission 65455) | Corn, switchgrass and miscanthus rhizosphere microbial communities from Kellogg Biological Station, Michigan, USA - KBS K5-25-3 metaG | ecosystem: Host-associated > Plants > Roots >... | reverse complement strand
ATCGTGGCCCCCTTGGGTCGACGGCGCGAATCAGCACCGCCGACTTCGACCCGCTGCGTTATGCGTCCTCCAACACGACCCGCACGCCGCAGGCCGTGGAACTACTCATCTAGCGGCGCCACTGGGGGAAACGGCTGCAAAGTAACGCGGCTTCGCGCCCTCATCGAACTCGCGGCGGAAGCTCTCGATGACGCGAGCCGTCCAGATCGAGCGCTCAGGACCCGGCAACGGCCTTCCCCGAGCGTTTCTCGCGGGAAGGCAATCCGCGTACAGCTGCTGCGGACTGAAGGACTTACGTGGGGACGTCGTTCGTGCCCGCGCGCGCCAACGACTCGAGCAGCACCAGCTGTTGGGTGGCTGCGCCAAGGTTGCTGAGCGCGCTGACGATCGGCGAAGTGGGCTCGGCTCTTGTGTCGCGACGGAAGCCCTCTGACTGGAGCCAGCAAGCGGCGACGAAGAGGTATTCGGCTGACTGCGCGTTGAAGCCAAGCGGCATCCCGCGCACCACGCGAACCGGCTGCCAGGCATAGTCCCCGTGGTAGAGCGTGGCTTCGGGCTCGCCTTGCCGCTGGACAAAGACCATCTGCTCTCCGTGGCGGTTCGGCGAGTAGGCGACGAAGTCTCTGCTCTCGTCGAACGTCGGCGGGTGATTCGTTCCCCCGTCTGTCTCGATGTGATGGTTGGGAACTTCCAAGAGGATCTGGCGAGGGGCGTCCAATGGGACCTCCTAATGGTTTCGGGCAGTATCCACGGCCTTCAGGAAAGGAAACGCCGGTCCTTGCGCGCGTGGCCGTCAACAGCCCACGGAAACGGTGACTGCGGAGCACCTGTGACGTTCGAGGGGACCGCTTTGCGAAAATGCCAGAAAGAACGGTAACCTGACCTCATCATGGCTTCTGCGTCGACCAGCACGGCAGTCCGCACCGCTCGCCACGTTGTGTCGCTGCGTCACACCGCGCGGCGCGGTGGCGAGGTGCGGGCTGAGTTGACTCCCGTCATCGACGAGCTGCGCGACGAACTGGCGCCGTCTATGTCGAAGCGCCAGGCGGCAGCGGTGATCGGGGTGAGCGTGCCGACGCTCGACAAGTGGATCGATCGAGGTCTGCTGCCTGTCGAGGCCGCGCCGAGCGGGCGGCTGCGGGTACTGCGCGACCCCGTCCTCGATCTTGCCGAGCGCGTCGAGGACCTGCGCAGAGCAGGGGAGATACGGCATCTCGTTGCGACAGCGGTCGATCGGATGCTGCGCGAGGATCCGCAGTACCAGCGCGAGTTCGACGAGCTGTATGGGCCGGGGTTGGCTGCGATGCGCGAGGGCAACTTCGTCTCCGCTGCGCCGGGTCCGGACTTCGGTCCCGGGGACTGAACGCGCCGCTTCGGTCCGGGCGCTCGCGCAGACTTGGCGGGTGTCCCGCTTCGAGGTCATCGTCCCACGTGCCGTCCGTCCGCTCGTGGACCAGCTCGCCGGCCAGCGCGCCGGCTACGGCGAGGTCTACGCGCAGCTCGAGCGCGACCCTTGCGCGGCGCACCTGGGCGCCTACCGCCTCGCAGGCCCGCTTGAGCCAGCTGTCTGCGGCCTGCACCTGCGCAACGGCTGGCGACTTGCCTTCACGATGCAGCCGCCCGAGCGCCCACGCGGCCGCCGTCGCGTGATCGTGCTGTTCATCGGTAGGCGCGAGCCGCGCCACCGGCCATCCGACGCCTGGACGATCTTGCACGATCTCTTCAACGTCGAGAACCCACCTGAGGGACATCACAAGCCGCCGTGCTGCCAGGCCGGCGTCCCCGACCTCCCTGACGACGCACTCGCTGGCTTCCTGCGCGAGGTCCGTCTCCTCACGCGCGGCCGGCGCAGGCGACGCGGCTGAGCGCCGGGCGCGCTCTACGTTCCAGCCTACGTTCGAATCGCCGGATCGAACGGACCCAACGGGATGCATCGCCCTGCATCCGCCAGCATCGATCCCCCGTCAGCCGCCAACCCCGCCACTCATAATCCGTTGGTCCTAGGTTCGAGTCCTAGCGGCGCCACTGGGGGAGCTCACCGCAAGATCCCCGTGTGCCCGATCGAGTAGCGGCCTGGCTGCGGCCACACCGCCAGTCCGTGCGGGCTTTTGCCGACCTTGATGCGGTGCACGAGCCGGCCGGTGTGTGTGTCGATTGCGTAGACCTCGGCGTCGTAGCGCCCACTCAGCCACAGCACCCGCCCGCTGGCGGAAAGGCCGCCCATGTCAGGGCTGCCGCCGGGGATCCGCCATGTGCGGTACGGCCGTCGCGTGCGGAACGAGATCAGCGTGATGGTGCCGGCGCTGCGATTGGTGACGTACAGGGTGCCGGCGTCGCGGCTGGGGTAGAGCCCGTGCGCGCCACGGCCGGTCGGCTGGAACCGCAGCACACGCCAGCGGCGAGCCCCGATCAGCCAGACGCCGTTCGCCGCCATGTCAGCGACGTAGAAGACGCGGCCGTCGGGCGAGAGCTTGACGTCCTGTGGCATCGCGCCCGTGTGCAGCAGCACCGTCCGCAATACGCGCTCGTGCACAAGGTCGACGACGATCATGCGCCCGCCGAACTCGCACGAGACGAGTGCCATCCGGCCGTCGGCCGTGAAGTCCATGTGGTCGACGCCCGGGCACTGCGGCACGCGCAGCCGGTGGCGGAGGCGCATCGTGTGCGGCTCGCGGAAGTCCAGCGCCCGCTCCGCCTCCGCGACGACGATCGCGCGCATCCCGTCGGCGGTGAAGTAGAGGTTGTACGGGTCGCGCACGGGCAGCGCTCTGCCGGGCCGGCCGGTCCGCGGGTCGATCGGCGTGAGGCTGTCGCCGAGGTCGTTCGTGACCCACAGCGTGCGCAGGTCCCACGACGGCGTCACGTGCTGCGGCAGCCGCCCAACGCGGAAGCGCCGGACGATCCGGCCGCTGCGCTGCGAGATCACGTCGACGGTCGCGGAGTCGGAGTTCGGCACGTACACGAACGCGCGCGCGTGAGCGGCTGCAGGCGCCAGTGGACCGGGACGCTCGGCCGCATACACGTTCCCAGGCGAGAGCGGCGGCGGGATCCGACCCGGACGCGGCGTCGCCCTGTCGGCCGTGATCGCCGCGCCGCGCTGGGGCGTCGAGCTCGTCCGCGGTGGACCGGTCGTGTCGCCCAATCCCGAGCCGCCAGCAGGTGCGCCGCCGCAGCCGCCGAGCACGAGCGCTGCCAGCGCAGCACACATCGCGCCCGTGCAGCACGCCGCGATCCGTCGCGAGACGTAGCGCATGCCAGCGACCGTTCCCATCGCCCGCCCGCGTGGAACATGTGTCGCAACCGGCGAGCGTCACTGCGACACAACCAACCCGAAAAGGTCGGAAACAGCGGGGTGACTGCCACCGATCGCTGTACATCGCTTGTGCGTCTGTTAGCTTCGCGCGCCTCGCACCGCCGTCCATCCCCCCAAGTACGGACGAGCGGTGCATGCGGACACGCGTCGACTCCCCCAAGCGAACGCGGCGTCCGGTCTCCCGCCGTGTGGCCTCGGGCCCCGGTTCGGCGGTGGCGACGTCCCTCGTTCCCCCATCCCGCGGGGGACGTCGCCGTGCCGCCCGGCCGACCGGCTCGCCGCCGATGAGCGCCCGCTAGCCTCCGGCGCCATGCGAGCCGTCGTCATCCCGAAGCACGGTGATCCAAGCGTCCTGCGGGTCGAGGAGCGGCCGGACCCGCCGCTGCAGTCCGGCTGCGTGCGGATCGAGGTCGCTGCCGCCGGCGTGAACTTCGCCGACACGATGGCGCGCACCGGCCTGTATCCCGATGCGCCGAAGCCGCCGATGATCGTCGGCTACGAGGTCGCCGGCACCGTCACCGAGGTCGCGTCCGACGCCAACGGCATCGTGGCTGGCGCGCGCGTGATGGCCGGGACGCGCTTCGGCGGCTACGCCAGTCAGGTGGTCGTGCCAGCCGCCGCCGTCGTGCCGCTGCCGGACGCCCTCACGTTCCAGCAGGGCGCCGCAATCCCCGTCAACTACGCGACCGCCTGGGCGGCCCTGCTGGGCTACGGCAGCCTCAGACCCGGCGAGGCGGTCCTGATCCACGCCGCAGCCGGCGGCGTCGGCGTCGCCGCCACGCAGATCGCCAAGCGCTACGGCGCGGAGGTGCACGGCACCGCCTCGCCCGGCAAGCACGACGCGATCCGCGCGAACGGCGTCGACGTCGCGCACGACTACACGCGCCAAGGCTGGGACAACGAGCTGAACGACCGCTTCGACGTGATCCTCGACGCGATCGGCGGAAGCTCCTTCAAGCGCTCCTACCGCATGCTGCGCACTGGCGGGCGGCTCGTCGCGTTCGGCGCCTCGGCCGTCCAGCAGGGCGAGCGGCGCAACCTGCTGCAGGCCGCGCGCGCCGGCCTGCCGATGCTGCGCGGGTTCGACCTGATCAGACAGATGTCGGACTCGAAGGCCGTGATCGGCCTCAACATGCTGCGGCTGTGGGACGACCGCGGCACGCTCGGACCGTGGACCGATCCGCTCACTGCGCTGATGGAGGACGGCACGATCAGACCGCTCGTCTCCGACGTCGTCCCGTTCGAGCGCGCCGCCGATGCGCACCGCATCATCGCCGAGCGGCGCAACGTCGGGAAGGTCGTGCTCGTCCCCTGAGGGCCCGCCCGCCCGCGCAGCGCGGCGCTACGCGCGCAGTCGGTAGCCGCGCTGGAACAGCCGCAGGTTCACCGTGAACAGCGCGCCCGTGGCGACCGCCAGCACGAGCAGCGCGAGCGCGACGTTCACGTCGCTGTAGTCGAGGAAGCCGTAGCGCACGATCCCGATCATGTAGTAGACGGGGTTGATGTGCGTGAGCGTCTCGAACGGCTGCGGCAGCAGCGTCGCCGAGTAGAAGACGCCGCCGAGGAAGATCAGCGGCATCAGCACGAACTGCTGGTAGACCGCGACGTCGTCGAACTGCTCCGCGCGCACGCCGACGAGCACGCCGAGCTGCGAGAAGAAGAAGCCGACGAAGAAGAGGCCCACGAGCAGCACGAGCACGTGGTCGACCGGCAGGTCGACGAGCACGGAGGAGGCCGCGAACGTCAGCAGCGCGACGGTGCCGCCGCGCAGGAAGCCGCCGAGCGAGAACGCCAGCAGCAGCTCGAGCGGCGAAGCGGGGGAGGACAGCTGGTCGTCGATCGAGCGCTGGAACTTCTGTTGGAGGATCGAGGACGCGTTGTTCGTGAACGCGTTCATCGCCCACGCCATCATGATCAGGCCGGGGATCACGAAGACGACGTATCTGTAGCCGTGCAGCGTGTGGATGCGCGAGCCGAGCGCGGCGCCGAAGACGGAGATGTAGAGGAACGTCTCCAGCAGCGGCGCGCCGACCGTCTGGCGCTTGATCTTCATGAAGCGGTTGCACTCGCGCCGCACGAGCGCGAGGAAGCGGATCTGGCGCGGGCTGAGGCGCAGCGGTCCCTCGCGCGGCGGCACGGGCGGCGCGTCGGGCTTGGCGAGCGTGCTGCTGCTGCTGCTGCTCATACGACCTCCTCCGTCAGGTGCGCGCGCGAGAGCTCCTTGCGCCCGACGAGCTCAAGGTACGCGTCCTCGAGCGACGCGACGCCGTAGCGCGCAGCGAGCTCGCCGCTCGTGCCCTGCGCGACGATCTCACCGCCGTTGATGAAGGCGATGTGGTCGCACAGCTGCTCGGCCTCCTCGAGGTAGTGCGTCGTGAGCAGGATCGTCGTGCCCTCGGCGTTGATGCGCTGCACGTACTGCCACAGCTCCAACCGCAGCTCGACGTCGACGCCGGCGGTCGGCTCGTCGAGGATCAGCAGTCTCGGCCGATGCATCAGCGCGCGCGCAAGGATCAAGCGCCGCTTCATGCCGCCCGACAGCGTGCGCGTGCGCTCGGTCCGCTTGTCGGTCAGCGAGAAGGCCTCCAGCAGCTCTCTGCAGCGCTCCCGACGGTCGCGCCGCGCCATCCCGAAGTAGCCGCCGTGATAGTCGAGCGTCTCCTCGACGGTCAGGAACCAGTCGAGGTTGATGTCCTGCGGCGCCAGCCCGACGGCGAGGCGCGCCTGTTCATAGTGCTTGACGGCATCGTGGCCGAAGATGCTGATCGCGCCGGAGGTCGGCGCGGCGAGACCGGTGGTGCAGTGGATCAGCGTCGACTTGCCGGCCCCGTTGGGACCGAGCAGTCCGAAGAAGTCGCCCTGCGGGATCGACAGCGAGACGCCCTTGAGCGCCTCGGTCCCCGTCGGATAGCGCTTGACGAGGTCTTCGATCTGGAGCGCCATCACCGCGAACCATTGTACGCGCAACGATTCTGATGCGCGTCGCGGTTCCCGATTGACGCTCTGCTGGTGCGCAAATACTCTCCGATCTGTGTCCGCCGTCGCCGACCGCACGCTGTTCCGCGCCCGTGGGATGCTGGAGGAGACCGGCGACATGGTCATCCTCACCGGCAAGACCATCGTCTCGGCGCTGCGGCCCCCGTACCCCTACGGCGGCGAGTTCGTCTCGCAGTTCCTGTTTGCGCTGAAGCTGTGCTGGTTCCCACTGCTCGTGACGATGTTCACGATCTCCTACGCCGCTCCCGGCCTGCAGGCGGCGAACTTCCTCACGCTGTTCGGCGCCCTCGACCGCATGGGCGGCTTCTTCGTGCTGGCCGTGATCCGCGAGTTCGCGCCCGTGATCTGCTCGATCATCGTCGCGGGCGTCGCCGGCACCGCGATCACGGCCGACCTCGGCGCGCGCAAGATCCGCGAGGAGCTCGACGCGCTGCAGGTGCTCGGCGTCGACCCGGTCAAGAACCTCGTCGTGCCGCGCTTCCTCGCGCTGATGCTCGTGACCGGCCTGTTCGACGTGTTTGCGATCGTCGCCGGGGTCGCCGGCGGCGTGACCGCCAACATCGTCAGCGGCGGCAGCATCGGGCCCTTCTTCGCGACGTTCCTCACGAACGCCTCGACGACCGACCTGTGGGGCTCGCTGCTGAAGTGCACCCTGTTCGGCGCGATCACCGCCGTGATCTGTTGCTACAAGGGGATGACCGCATCGGGCGGGGCGGAGGGGGTCGGCCGCGCCGTCAACCAGGCCGTCGTGATGACGCTGATCGCGACCGCGTCGTTCAACTACGTCTTCACGCAGACGCTGCTCGCGACGCACCCCGAGATCAGCATCATCCGCTGAGCGCAGGCGCGCGGCGCTCGCGCGGAGCGCGGTCGAGGTCGGCGGCGATCGCGTCCGCCGCGGAGCGTCCCGACGTGAGCACCATCGGCACACCGCAGCCCGGGTTCGTGCTCGCGCCAGCGAAATACAGCGCGGCGACGTGACGCGAGCGGGCACCGGGGCGCAGCGGCCCCGTCTGGCGGAAGGTCGGCGCGATCCCGAAGCCCATCCCGCCCGGCTGGTTGAAGCGCGCGGCGAGGTCCGACGGCACGAGCACCTCGCGCACGTGCGCTGGCCGTTCGCCGCGCAGGATGCCGTGCGCTCGCAGGTCGGCGACGACGCGCTCGCCCAGCTCGTCGCGGCGCTCCGCCCACGGCTCTGCCGACGCGGCATGCGGCGCGAGCACGAGCGCATAGACGGCCGCGCGACCGGGCGGCGCGACTGCCGGATCGCCGACGCTCGGGACCGACACGTAGATCGAGGTCTGCGTCGACATGCGGCCGCGGTCGAACAGGTCGTGGCAGTGCCGCGCGAAGTCGCCCGGCAGGATGAAGGTGTGGTGCACGAGGTCGGGCGCGAGGTCGGCCGCGTCCACGCCGAGCAGCGTGAGCTGCGCCGAGCACGAGCGCGTGAGACGCGCGACCTGTCGCCGTGCGCGCGCCGGAAGCGCTTGTGGGGGGAGCAGGTCGAGACATGCGTGCACGGTGTTGGCGGCCGCCAGCACGGCATCGGCGTCCAGTCGCTCGCCGTCGATCAGCTCGACCCCGGCGGCGCGTCTCCCATGCACGACGATCCGCGCCACCTCGGCCTCCGTCCGCAGCTCTCCACCCGCCGCGAGAAACGTCTCCGTCAGCGTCCGGCTGATCTCGTGCATGCCGCCCTCGACGTGCCACACGCCCCGCGTGACCTCGAAGTAGGGGACCATCGCGTGCAGCGCCGACACGTGCTCGGGCGAGGCGCCGAAGTACAGCGTCTGGAACGTCATCGCCTTGCGGACCTCGTCGCTGGCGAAGTAGCCGTGCATCAGGCTCGCGACCGAGCGGTGCGGTCTGAGCCTGCCGAGGACCCGCAGCGCGTCGTACGGCCGCAGCGCCAGCGCGGCCGAGTCGTGCTCCATCAGCAGGCGCCTCAACGAGCTGCGGACGGCGTCGACGTCGGCCACATAGCGCCGGAAGGCGCGCGCGTCCGCCGGCGAGAAGGCGGCGATGCGCTCCGCCGTCCCCTCGACCGAGGGCAGCAGATCAAGCGTGCGGCCGTCGTGAAAGCGCACGCGGTAGAGCGGGTCGAGCGGCTGGATGCGGAGCGCGTCGGAGGGGGCGCCGATCGCCGCGAGCGTCTCGTGGAGGATCTCGGGCGTGTGCAGCATCGTCGCGCCTATGTCGAAGCGGTAGCCGTCGAGCGCGAGGCACGAGTTGTAGCCCCCGGTGAAGGCGTTCCTCTCGACGATCGAGACGGCGATGCCGCGCCGCGCGAGCACGCATCCAGCGGCGAGACCGGAGAGTCCCGCTCCGACGATCACGACGCGCGGTGCGGCGGCGCTCACGAGCCGACGCTCACCTTCGGACGCACGAGGGAGCGCGCGTCGGCCGCGCTCAGCCCGGCGGCCCAGTGGAGCGTGCGCGTGGTGAGGATCCAGTAGCCGAATGCCGCGGCGACGCCGGCGGCGAGCGTCCAGCTCGGGACGAACAACAGCGAGGCGCTCGACGCGAACACGAGCCAGTAGACGTAGAAGGCCTCGCGGATCGCCATCTGCTCGCGGTGTGCCCTGCCACGCCGGACGGCGCGCGCGAGCAGCAGCGAGCACGGCGCAAACAGCGTGAGCGCCAGCAGGCGCACGGGCAGCACGCCGGTCGCGACGAGGATCCACGCCAGCGCGTAGGGCGACAGCGCGAGCGCCGCCAGCCGCGCGGCGGCGCCGTGGCGGTCGACCAGCTCCACGAAGGGGCTGCGGTAGCCGGCCCGCACGTCGCCCTCGCGGTCCGTCAGGTCCTTGATTCCGGCGAAGGCGAGGATGAAGACGCCGACGACGGTGACGAACGCAGTGTTCGTCGCGAGCTGGCCCCAGCCCAGCGCGCCGGGGGGCCCTCCGGCGGCCCAGCCGGTTAGGAAGGCTCCGCCGAACAGCATGTTCACTGCGATGAACGCGAACCAGCGGCGCCGTGCCAGCCGTGGCCCGCGCGAGTACGCGAGCCCGAGCCCGACGCCGGCGGCGAGCATGATCGCGAGCGCGGAGTTGCCGTCGACCGCCAGCCACGCGAGCGACAGCGCTCCGACCGCGCCCCACAGGGCATGCTCCGCATGCGCGAGCGTCGACCAGCCGACCTGCTCGCACAGTGCCGTCCGTTCGGGGCGGTTGACGGCATCCTCCGCACGGTCGGCGAGACGGTTCGTCACCTCGACGGCAAGCGACTGCACGATCCAGAAGACGGCGCCGAAGAGGACAGCAGGGACCGTCGCGGCATCCATCTGCACGAGGCCGGCGAGGAACGGAACGAAGTAGAACGCTGCAAAGCGACAGCTTGCGCAGCGCAGGAACGCGCCCAAGCGCGAAGAAGCGAGCGGCGTCGCCGCTCTTGCGGCCGTCTCGATCACCGCATTCCCCCAATTGCGGTCGTTTACGAGCAGCCCTGCTTATAACAGAGCCCACACGCGCGGTCTATCGGTTGCGGCTCGCGCCGCCGGCGGGCTACGCGGCGCCCGCGCGCTCACGCGCAGCTGCCACGGCCTTCTCCGCCTGAACGTGCCCGATGTACGGCACGAGCGCGCAGTAGAGCAGCTCGGGGAGCATCTCAACGAGCTCGTGGGCGGCATCGCGCTGGAGACGCGCGTAGATGATCTCGTAGATGCCCCCGACCACGATCTCCGCTGCAATCTCCGGTACGCGGATTCCTCTCGGCGCTTCCGTGCGGCCTGGCTCGAGGAAGTCGACGAACACGTGCATTGCCGCATCGCGGCGGCTGCGTGCCTCCGGCCCAGCCGCGACGACCTCGACGATGCACATGCGCGCGAACGCCGGCTCAGCAGCGAGGTACGCGAGGAACGTCTCAAGCCCGTCGTGCACCTTCTGCGGCCAGCCTTCGGCCTGCTCGTATGCCTGCCCGACGGCGCTGAGCAGCTGCTCGACGACGGTGTCGTAGGCAGCGAGGAAGCACTCCTCCTTGTCGGCGAAGTGCTCGTAGAACGTGCGGCGCGAGAGCCGTGCGCGGGCGATGATGTCCGCCACCGTCGTGGTGGCGAAGCCTTGTTCGGCAACCGCTTCGGCGACCGCCAGCAGCATCCGCTCGCGCTGGTTGTGGACGATGAAGCGTCGCGGCAGCCCGTGGCGTCCGCGCGGCAGGCGCTCGGGCACACGATCGGCGGCGATCGGCATCACGCGACCATAGACGCCCTCAGGAAACATCGGCGTCCTCGTACGGGTAGCGTGAGCTCGGCATGCGCCGCGGGCTCCGGTGCGGAAGCGCCCGGTCGATCGCGTGGCCGTCTGTCGATGCAACCCCCATCTGCGCGACAGTAACCAATGCGAGGCGCGTTGACAACAAAAGACGGTCCTGTTTATAGTTTTGCGGCGCGCGCTCGTTCGTCTCGGACCAGCGAGCTCGCCTCCAGCCAGCGCGGTCTAGACGTTCCGCAGGGCGGAGCAGTTCTTCCTCCGGCGGAACACCCGGTGCGAGGCTACGTGCCAGCCTTGCGCTCGACGCGGCCGGGGCGTGCGGATGGGATCCGCCCCGGCCGCGTCACCGCTTGAACCTCGGACCAATCAGGCTGGGATGACCGTCCGCGGCGCCTGCAGGCGCCCGCGGATGTCGGCGCGACGCAGGACGCCGATCAGGCGCCCCTCGTCCGTGACCGGTACCTGCACGAGATCGTGCTCCATCATCGTCGTCCAGGCGTGCTCGATCGACGCATTCGCGTCGACGCTCGCAATCGCTTCGACCGGCAGCCGACCGATCCGAATCGCATCCGGATCACGACGCTGAGCGACGATGCGAACCACATCGCGCTCGGACAGCATGCCAAGGACGTTTCGATCCTCGCCGCAGATCGGCAGCGCGTCGACGTTCAGCTCAGCGAGCTTGCGCGCGCCCTCGAGCACGGTCTCGTACTCGCTGACGCAGTCACCGAGACCGGTGACGTATTCCCGTGCCGTCTTGTGCATCTGCTCCTCCTGAGTTGCGCCCCCCGAATAGCAGGTGAGGACTCAAGCGACGGCGTAACCGATGTGCGCACGAGGCATCCCCAGCCTCGCACGCGACATCCCGTCGCAGTGCGAGCGATGTGCCTGACACGTCCTCCTGATACGGGTGCTGCGGATGGGATAGGTCAGCTTCCCAGCCTGGCCGTCTGCGTTCAAGTGACAACCGTCGCATGGGTCGGTACCCCCACGCGATCGAGTGCCTCACTCAGGCTGCAGACTGAGCAGCGACAGTTCGGAGATCGCCGGCCGCGCGCCGGCCGGCGGGGCTCCGACGATCCATACCAGCACGTACTGGTACCGCCGGTCCCCAAGCTTGACCTTCGTCTGCGTCGCGATTCCGGCGCGGCTCGCGAGGTGATCCCAGCCGGGATCGGTGATCGAGGCGGGCGGTTCCCTCACGGCGCCGTATATCTCGATGCTCATGCCGGGCGTCGGCGTCTGCAGCTTGAGGCTGCGAAGCTGCTCCTTGCCCGCGAGGTCGATGTAGACGCCGACTTGCGGTTGGGCTGTCGGGTCCGCTGCCGCGGGCGCCTTCCAGACCGTTCGCGTGGAGCCGTCGACGGTGCGGCTCGGATCGCCGAGGTCGACATCCGGCGCCGCATAGGGGGCGTATGCCACGGCGGGGGCGCCGAGCGCGATGTCCGTGACGGTGAAGCGCGGCTTCGGCGGTGGGGTGACCGTGGTCGTCGTCGTGTGCGTCTCGGGCTCGACCGAGCCGGATCCGGTGGAGCCCCCAAGGCCGGCGCCGCCGCCCTTTGAGTGGCCCGGGTAAGCGGTGGTCGAACCGGTCCCGAAGCGCCCCGTCGACGTGCCTGGCCGGTACGTGCTCGAGGTGGGCGGAGGCGGCGTGTAGCTGTAGGGAGCGGGCTCCTGCGTCGCCGGCGGCAGCGTTCCGCTCGGCGTCGTCGCAGGCGGCGTCTGTGCGACCGTCGTCGCCGGAGGCGGCGGCACCTTGTCGTCTTGCAGAATCGTGTAGCCGCCCGCCGATGCCGCCCCGACGAGCACCGCCAGCATCGTGGCGATGCCGACGATCGACCGCATGCCTCCGCGGCGGGAGCCCGGCAGCTCGTGCCCGCACTCCAGGCACCAGCGCTGCGGCGCCGCGGCGGGTGCGCCACAGCTGGGACAGGCGCGCTCCCGGGGGGACTCCATGCCGTCACGGTACCCGATCGACTCGATGCGCCCGCCGCCAACGCGGGCGCCGGACCGCCTGCCGGATGCTTCGCTAAGCTGGCGCTCGTGATCGCTCTCGCCGCCTCGACCGCCTTCACCTTCACGTTCGGCCTGCTCGTGACGTTCCTCGGCATCGGCGTGATCGCCAACGTCCTGATCGCGTATGCGGTGATCCAGGTCCTCGGCGAGCGCCAGCAGAACGAGGAGCACCGCAGCCAGCTCGACGTCTAGTAGGCCGCGCGCGCCTACCTGGCTGGACCGCTTCTCAGAACGGCAGGGCGGCGGCGACCTCGGCCAGCCGCGGTGCGTTCGCGTCGCGCTCGGAGACGATCGGCTTGACCTCGGTCGGCCAGGCGATCGCAATGTCCGGATCGTCGTAGGCGATCTCCGCCTCCGTCGCCGGGTCGTAGTAGCTCGAGCACTTGTAGACGACGTCGGCGACCTCGCTCAACACGCAGAAGCCATGCGCGAGGCCTGCTGGCACGAACACCTCGCGCATCGACTCGTCGTCGAGCGTAAAGCCCGCCCATCTGCCGTAGGTCGGCGAGCCTCGCCGCAGGTCGACGGCGACGTCAAAGACGGTACCGCGCGCGCAGCGCACGAGCTTCGCCTGTCCGGGCGCGGTCTGAAAGTGCAGGCCGCGCAGCGTGCCGCGCCGCGAGCGCGAGTGGTTGTCCTGCACAAAAGTGACGTCGATGCCGGCCGTCGCGAGCGCTTGAGCACGGAACGTCTCGACGAAAAAGCCGCGATGGTCGCCGAACATGTCTGGCTCGATCTCGAGCACGCCGTCGAGGGTGGTCGGGAGGATCTTCATCGGCGGGCAGCATAGAGCGACGCGCATCGTGAAGGAGAGCGCTAGGCAGGTGTCGAATCCATCGCTGCCGATGAAGCAAGCCTCCGCGACCACCACTTCAGAGCCGCCGCGCCCGCACGGCCACCAGGCGCTCTCCGACTACATCACCGCTCGCTTCGACGAGTTCTCGCGCTCCCAGAAGGACGTCGCGCAGTACATCGTCGACCACCTCGACGAGGCTGCCTTCCAGACGGCCGAGGAGCTCGCGCGCCGCGCCTCGACGTCCTCGAGCACCGTCGTGCGGTTCTCCCAGGCGCTCGGCTTTGAGGGCTTCCCGGAGCTCCAGCAGGCCGCGCGCGAGGAATACCGCCGCCACGTCGGCTCCGGACCGGCCAGCGGCGCAGTCGCGATCGCGGCTCCGCTCTTCTCGCTCGACCAGACCGAGTACGAGACGGCGCTCGCGACCGACCACGTGAACGTGGAGGAGACCGCACGCAAGCTCTCGCGCAGAGACATGGACGCGGCGATCGAGGCGATCTCGACGGCCGAGCGGGTGCTGATCGCCGGTACCGACCAGATGGCCTTCTTCGCCAGCTACCTGCGGCACCTGCTGATGCTGCTCGACATCCGCGCCGAAGTTGTTGCGTCCCCCTCGCAGGAGGCGCTCGGTCGGCTCGCGCGGATCGATGAGCTGACGCTCGTCGTCGGCCTGTCAGCCGGCCGGCCGCATCCGCTGATCGCGCGCACGATGAAGCTCGCGCGGCACCGCAGAGCACCGACGCTTGCGATCACCGACGCGACGCTCTCCGAGGTCTCCAGACTCGCGCGCATCCGCCTCTACTACTCCTCCAACAGTCCTGCCTACGTGCGCTCGCACGTCGCCCTGTTGTCGCTCCTGCAGGGTCTCGCCTACGGCGTCTACGCGCGCGACGCGCAGCAGTACGAGACGCGCATCAAGGCGTTTCGGCTCAAGTAGCGTCGTTCGTAGGCGGCCGCTCGGCGACGTACAGCCCCTGCTGCGCGCGGCCGACGCGTCCCTGCTCGTCGTAGAGCCCGCTGTCGCTCACGCCGATCC
>Ga0070705_100001163_pt1 | contig 14413 bp, 10 predicted proteins | sample KBSK5253metaG_FD_65455 | JGI IMG/M metagenome (GOLD analysis project Ga0070705, IMG submission 65455) | Corn, switchgrass and miscanthus rhizosphere microbial communities from Kellogg Biological Station, Michigan, USA - KBS K5-25-3 metaG | ecosystem: Host-associated > Plants > Roots >... | reverse complement strand
GGAGGTGCGCGACCGAGTAAGCCGCGTCCTGCCCCTGCTGCCGCGAACGGTGCAGCAGCCGATTGTCGAGAAGCGGGATCCCGACGCCTTTCCCGTACTGACGATCGCGGTGACGGCCGACAAGCCCGTGCGCGACATCTCGGAGTATGCGGACAAAGTGCTTCGCCGGCAGCTCGAGAGCGCTGACGGCGTGGGCCAGGTGCTCGTGCTTGGCAGCCGCAACAGGCAGATCAACGTCTGGCTCGACGCGGGACGCCTGCAGGCGTACACCCTGACGGTCAACGACGTCGCGCGGGCGCTGCAGACGCAAAATGCCGACATCCCGGGCGGCCGCCTCGATCAGGGCGCCCAGTCGGTGACGATGCGCACTCGCGGCCGCGTCGAATCGCCGGCCGAGTTCGGCGACATCGTCATTCGTGAGATCGGCGGACACCCGGTGCTCGTGCGCGACGTCGCGCGCATCGAGGACGGCGAGGCGGACCCGCAGACCGTCGCTTCGGTGAATGGCAGTCCGACCGTGCTGCTGCAGATCCGCAAGCAATCCGGCACCAACACCGTCGAGATTGTGAACGGCGTGAAGGCGCGTCTGGCCGTACTGCGCGGCGCGCTTCCCGCCGGTTACGAACTGCGTATCGTCCGCGACCAGGGCGAGTTCATCGAAGCATCCATCCGCAGCGTCGAAGAGCACCTCGTGGTCGGCTCGATACTCGCGGCGCTGGTCGTCCTCCTGTTTCTCGGCAACCTGCGCTCGACGGTCATTGCCGCCGTGTCGATTCCGACGTCGATCATCGCGACGTTCGGCCTCATCTGGTACATGGGCTTTACGCTCAACATGCTCACGATGCTCGCCCTGACATTGTCGGTCGGCATCGTGATCGACGATGCCATCGTGGTGCTCGAGAACATCTACCGGTTCATCGAGGAGAAGGGCATGCCGCCGATGCAGGCGGCGGTGGAGGCCACCAACGAGATCGGCCTCGCCGTGCTGGCGACCACGATGTCGCTGGTCGCCATCTTCGTCCCGGTGGCGTTCATGAGCGGCATCGTCGGCCGCTTCATGAAGAGCTTCGGGTTGACGATGGCGTTCGCGATCATGGTCTCGCTGGTGGTGAGCTTCACCCTGACCCCGATGATGTCGGCTCGCTGGCTGAAGCTGAAGCGTCCGCGCGAAGACACGGATCACCGCATCCACGACTCGAAGCATTCGGGGGTCTTCGGTCCCCTGGACCGCGGCTATTCACGGATGCTGGAGTGGGCGATGGCGCACCGCGGCGTGATCGCGACCGTGGCCGTGGTGGTCTTCTTCTCGAGCGTCCCGCTGTTCCGGTTCGTCAACGTCAACTTCACCACGCAGGACGATCAATCGGGTTTCGATCTGAGCGTCCGGGCGCCGGAGGGTACGAGCCTCGACGCCACGCAAGTGCTGGCCGACCGCATTGCCACGGCGATTCGCCGCATTCCCGAGGTGGACTACACGCTGCTGACGGTGGCCGGGGACGGCGCGGGCACGCAGAACAACGCGTCGATTTTCGTCAAGCTGGTGCCGATCGAGGCGCGAGGGCGCGATCAGTTCGACATCATGGCGCAAGTGCGCACTGAGATCCTCAAGCCGTACGCCGATCGCGGTTTCCGCGTCAACGTCGGGGGTGGCGGCTTTGGCGGCGGCGGTGTGCAGTATGTCCTTCAGGGACCCGAAATCGCCGGCTTGCAGCGCTATGGCGACGAGCTTCTGCAGAAAGTCAAAGCCGTTCCCGGCGTTGTGGATGCCGACACGTCGCTCAACAACGGCAAGCCGGAGCTGTCGGTGCGGATGAATCGGGCGAAGGCGGCCGACCTCGGCGTGCAGCTCCTCGACGCGGCCGAGGCGTTGAGGCTGCTCGTCGGCGGGGACGCAGTCACCACCTACAACGAAGCGGGCGAGCAGTACGAAGTGCACGTACGTGCGGAGGCCTCCGATCGCACGTCCGATGACGCGCTCGGCCAGCTCCCGATTCCTTCGTTGCGCCTGGGTGCCGTCACCCTCGACAATGTCGCGCAATTTTCGCGAGGCGAGGCGCCCTCGGACATCCGCCGGCTTGGCCGGCAGAGGCAGGTTACGGTCAGCGCCAACCTGCTGCCGGGCACATCACAGGCCGCCGTGCAGAACGCCATCAGCGAACGCGCGTCGCAGCTCGGATTGCCAGCCGAATACCGCGGCCAGTTCGGGGGACAGGCACGCGAGCTGAACCGGACCGTCACGGCCTTCCTCACCGCGCTTGCCCTCTCGCTGATCTTCATGTACCTGGTGCTGGCGGCGCAGTTCGAGTCGTGGCTGCATCCCGTGACGATCATGCTGTCGCTGCCGCTGACCCTGCCCTTTGCGCTGATCTCGTTGATCATCTTCCGGCAGTCATTGAACATCTTCTCGGCGCTCGGCCTGCTGGTGCTGTTCGGCGTGGTGAAGAAGAACTCGATCCTGCAGATCGATCACGCCAATCAGCTCAAGGCGCAGGGCCTCGGCACGCACGATGCCATCGTGCTCGCCTGCCGCAACAGGTTGCGCCCGATCCTGATGACGACGTTGGCATTTGTCGTAGGCATGGTTCCGCTCGTGGTCACGAGCGGCGCCGGGGCATCCACCAACCATTCGATTGGCTGGGTTGTGATCGGCGGCCAGACGCTGGTGTTGGTGCTGACGCTCGTGGTCACGCCGGTGACGTACTCACTCTTCGATCAATTGCGGCAGAAGCGCCTCGTGCGTCGAGCCAGTGGACGGGAAGCGATCCCGATTGGCGATGACGTGAAGCGGGATTTTACCGCCACGAATCCGCGGCCTTCTTAGGCAGCGACTCTGGAATGTACTCGTTCAGCTCCAGCCGAGTGCCATCCGGATCGAACACGTTGACGTTCTTCACGTGGGCGCCTGGAGAAACCGTCACCGCCTGGCCGATGGTAGCGGGCGCGTTGCCAGCGGCGGCTGTAAGGCCGGCTTGGCGGAGGCGGGCGATCGTGGCATCGAGATCGCGGGTGACCAGATGGAAGTGCGTCAGCCCGGCAAGGAGATTGGGACCAGCCGGCTGCAGCTCGAGGAACGTATCGCGGCTGGTCTGATAGTAGACGTTCATCCGTTGGGGATCCGTGGGGCCGAAGGTAAACGCGACCCGAAACCCGAGAACACTCTGATAGAACGTCGCTGATGTGGGCAGGTCCCTGGCGGCGACGCCAACCACGCTCAGCGCCAGGGCTCTGGCGTCTTGTGCGGCCGTCCACGAGTCCGCCGCTTTCTTCATGAGCGACTCGGGCACGAGCTCGTTCAGCTCCAGCCTGATGCCATTTGGATCGTAGACGTTGGCATTCTTGACGAAGATGTTCTGCGAGAAGCCAGCCGCCGTCACAGCGCTCGTCGCGGCGCCGTTGGTCGGCGCTGCCGGCAGACCCGCCTGCCGCAGTCTCGCGAGCGTGGCGGTCAGGTCGCCGACGACGAAATGCGCGTGCGTGAGGCCGGGTCGCACGTCCGCGGTCGCCTGCTGCATTTCAATGAACGAATCGCGGCTCATCTGAAAGAAGGTGTTGGTCCGCGTGCCGTCCGCGCTCGAGAACTTGAAGGCGACCGGAAATCCCATCACGCGCTCGTAGAACGCCTGCGACTTCGGGTAATCGCTGACCGCAATCCCGACGAGGCTCAGCCTGAGAACGCTGCTCGTCCCCGCCTGCCCCTGGGCCAAGCCGGGCTGCCACACGATACCCGCGACGAGGACGCCAAGTGCCGCTGCGAACAGAGCGAACCGCTTCATCTGCTTCCCTCCTCGAATCCGGCGCTCGTTATACACCAACTTCGCATCCATCCTTTCAACTTCGGGTTGTAGACAGGCGCACTGAGGCATAGACTGCGCGCGAGCCGACGCGATGGGTAGTCTCGTCCAGGACTTCCGGTATTCCGTGCGCATGCTGTGGCGAAATCCCGCGTTCGCCGTGGCCGTGATTGGTGCGCTCGCACTCGGGATCGGAGTGAACACGGCGATCTTCTCGGTGATCAACACCGTTTTGTTGAAGCCGCTGCCGTACCCGGACCCGGACCGTCTGCTGGTCTTCGTGAATACCTCGCCGCAGGGGTCAGGACCCGGAGCGTCGCCGACGAAGTTCAACGTCTGGCGGCAGCAGACGGGCGCATTTCAGGACGTCGCCGCCTATCGATTCCAGAGCGTCAATCTCACGGGCACGAACGACCCCGAACAGATCGCGGCGGGACAAGTGAGCGCGGATTTCTTCCGGCTGTTCGGTGCGCCCGTGATCGCCGGCCGCACGTTTACCGTGGACGAGGACCGGCCGAACGGCGGCCACGTCGTCGTCCTGAGCGAAGGCTACTGGAAGCGGCGTTTCGCCGGTGATGCGACCGTGGTCGGGCGGACCCTGTCACTGAACGGCGAGTCGTACCTCGTCCTCGGTATTCTCGGCTCGTTCGACACGGAGGCGATCCAGGGCGCTGGTCAGCCGGACGTCTGGCTGCCGTTTCAGATCGATCCCAACAGCGCCATGCAGGGCCATTTCTTCATGGCCGCCGGGCGCCTCAAGCCAGGCGTGACCGCCGCGAGCGCGAACGAACAGCTGCAGACAGCGGCGAAAGACTTTCGTCAGAAATATCCCGACGCGCTGCCGCCGGAGGCAGGGTTCAGCAGCTGGACCCTCGAAGACGTTGTCGTCGGCAACGTGCGCTCGTCGCTGCTGGTCCTCATGGGCGCGGTCATCTTCGTCCTGCTGATTGCCTGCGCGAACGTGGCGAACCTCCTGATGGTGCACGCCACCGCCCGCAAGCGCGAGATCGCCATCCGGGCGGCGATCGGCGCCGGACGCGGCCGCATCATTCGCCAGCTGCTCACGGAAAGCGTCACGCTGGCGATGATCGGCGGCGCCTTCGGCCTCGCGATCGGCGTGGCTGGTATTCGCGCGCTGCTGGCCGTCAACCCCGGCAACATCCCGCGCATCGGTGTCAACGGCTCGGGAGTCAGCGTCGACTGGCGGGTGCTCGCCTTTACAGCAACGGTTTCGTTGATGACCGGGCTGATCTTCGGCCTGCTCCCCGCGCTGCGGGCATCGCGCGCCGATCTCAGCACGACGTTGAAGGAGAGCGGCGGACAGACCGGGGGCAGCATCCGTCACAACAAGACGCGCGCGCTGCTGGTGATCAGCGAGATGGGCCTCGCGCTCGTGCTGCTGGTGGGCGCCGCCCTGTTCATTCGCACGTTCGTCGCGCTGCGAGCGGTCAAACCCGGCTTCGACGCGCGCCAGGTCGTGACGATGAGCATGTCGCTGACGGGCGCGCGCTTTCAGAAAACCGCGGCGGTCGCCGAGGTCATTCGCAACGGCGAGGATCGGCTCAAGACGCTCCCCGGCGTCGAGGCCGCCGGCGCCACCTGCTGCGTCCCGTTGCAGGGCGGACTCGGTCTCCCATTCGTGATCGAGGGCCGCCCGCTGGCCAACGGACCGTTTCATGGCGGAGGCGGATTCAACCTGATCTCGTCGGCCTACTTCAGCGCCTTCAAGATTCCCGTCGTGCGAGGCCGCGCCTTCACCGATCAGGACACTGGCGCGGCGCCCAAGGTGGCGATCATCAACCAGGCGATGGCGCGGCAGTACTGGCCGACGGGCGACCCGCTGACCGATCGCATCACGATTGCGAAGGGTCTCCCGGAGCTCGGAGACTTCACGCGACAGATCGTCGGGGTCGTCGGCGACGTGCGCGACGGCGGCCTCAATCGAGAGCCGCGGCCCGCCATGTACATTCCGTGGGCGCAGGTGCCCGATGTCCATAACGTCAACCTGGTGGGCATCGCGCCGCTGACCTGGATCGTTCGCACCCGCGCCGAGTCGGCTGCACTGAGCAGTGCCATTCAAGCAGAACTGCGGCAGGCCAGTGGCGGACTTCCCGTCGCGCGTCCCCGCACCATGGACGACATCGTCGCCCGGTCCACGGCCCGCTCCGATTTCAACATGTTGCTGCTCACGATCTTCGCTGGCGCCGCGTTGCTGCTGGCGGCGATCGGGATCTACGGGCTGATGTCGTACTCGGTGCAGCAGCGAACCCGTGAAATCGGCATCCGCGTGGCGCTCGGCGCGGACTCGCCACACGTTCGGAACATGGTCGTGCGGCAAGGCATGATCGTCGCCTTGGCAGGCGTCGCGATCGGATTGGCGTCCGCGTTCGGCCTCACGCGGATCATCGCCAGCTTTCTGTATGGCGTCACGGCGCACGATCCGGTGGTCTTTGTCGCCGTGCCCCTCCTGTTGAGCGCCGTCGCCTTGATAGGCGTGTGGTTCCCAGCCCGGCGCGCCGCTCGAGTCGATCCGGTGGTTGCGTTGAGAGCCGAATAGCCGCACCCGAAGGTCCGCCTCTCCGTCTCCGCGCGAGAGATCGACTCGCCGTGCCCTCTTCGCACAGATGCATACCGCTGCAGATCGAGCGCGGCAGGTCCTCGGCTGACCTTCGATTTGTGTGCAACGTCCACAAGCGCCATCTGTGGAACACCAGGCGCTCCTAGCGCAAGCTGCTACCGCGCGTCGCCGGCTGCGTGGCGACCCATGCGTTGGAACGTCCTCGACATGCGTCATCGCACGCCCGAAGATCGTTGCCGCCCGCCCCCGAGAAGCGCGAAGGAGTGAGTCCCATGGTTCCGAAGAGGTGGATCGGCAGCGCGGCGCTGATATGGCTATCTTTCGTAAATGCGGCTGCGGCGCAGGAGGTGCAAACCCCCGAACGCGCCATTCCCGGGCAGTACATCGTCGTGCTCAACGATGACCAGACGCCGCGTGCGAACGTACGGCCGGTGGTCGCCGATCTCGCTCGTCAGTCCGGCGCGCGTGTGACGCACGTGTTCGAGAACACGATCCACGGCTTTGCCGCGTCCATGTCCGCGACCGCCGCCGCGGCGCTAACACGCAACCCGCGCGTACGCTACATCGAACAGGACAGCGAACGTTTCATTGTCGCGACCGAGTCTGGCGCGACCTGGGGCCTCGATCGAATCGATCAGCGTGACCTCCCCCTGACCGGCACCTACACCTACCAGGCGGGCTTCGCGACCGTGAACGTCTACGTGATCGACACGGGGATCCGGGCCACGCACACCGAGTTCGCTGGCCGCATGTCGAACGGCTTCACCGCGGTCAACGACGGGAATGGCACCAACGACTGCAACGGGCACGGCACGCACGTCTCCGGAACGATCGGCGGCACCACCTACGGCGTCGCCAAGTCTGTGCTGCTGCACGCGGTGCGTGTGCTCGACTGCAGCGGCTCGGGCACGACATCCGGCGTCATTGCCGGCATCGACTGGGTGACGGCCAATCGCCTTCTGCCCGCGGTCGCCAACATGAGCCTTGGCGGCGGCGCCTCGACCGCGCTCGACGATGCGGTGCGCCGCTCGGTGGCGGCGGGTGTGACCTATGCGATCGCCGCCGGCAACAGCAACGCCGACGCCTGCAGTGCGTCGCCAGCCCGCGTTTCCCAGGCGCTCACCGTCGGCAGCTCGACGAGCGGCGACGTGCGGTCGTCGTTCTCGAATTTCGGGACCTGCGTCGACCTGTTTGCGCCCGGGTCCAGCATCACGTCCTCGTGGAACACCAGCGACACCGCGACGAACACGATCAGCGGCACGTCGATGGCGACGCCGCACGTAGCCGGCGTTGCGGCCCTCTACCTGTCGAACGAACCCGGGGCGACACCGAGCACGGTGCACGCGGCGGTCGTCAACAATGCGAGTGTCAACAAGCTCTCGAGCATCGGCACCGGCTCGCCGAACCGCCTGCTCTACTCGATTTTCGGCGTCACCCCGACCGACACACCGCCGAACGCCACCTTCAGCGCCTCGTGCGCAGCGGCGACGTGCAGATTCGACGGCAGCGCGTCCACGGACGACCACGGCATTACCCGCTACGCGTGGGACTTCGGAGATGGCAGGCCCGGCTTGTCTGGTGCGATTGTCGATTACACCTACGGCAGCAGCGGCACCTTCACCGTCCGGCTGACAGTGACCGATACCGCGAACCAGAGCGATACCGAGGCGCAGTCGGTCACCGTCACGGCGGGAGGCGCGCCGTGCACCGGTTGCGACGCGTTCAGCGGGGCGCTCTCCGGCACCGCGGACTCCGACTACCACCCGAACGGCAGCTGGTACTTCAGCAGCGGGTCCGGGGTGCATCGCGGCTGGTTGCAGGGCCCGTCGAACGCCGACTTCGATCTCTATCTGTACAAGTGGAACGGCTTCACGTGGGTCATCGTCGCGAGGTCGGAAAGCTCCACGTCGCAGGAGCAGATCGCCTACAGCGGGACGTCGGGCTATTACCGGTGGCGGGTCTATTCGTTCAGCGGCAGCGGCAGCTATTCGCTCTGGCTGCAGCATCCGTGAGCAGCCCGCGCCGGCGATGATCTAAACAGGAGGCTGGCGTCTGCCGCGTACAGGCGACGCCAGCCGTCGTGCTCAGGGTTTAAGAATGTCTCGAGTGCTGGTGATGAGCACGCACGTGCAGCCGGTCTCGCTCCATACCCGCTTGTCGCCCGAGCCAGCCTCGGCCCGGTTGTAATCTCCGGGGTAGAGCTTCCGGTCGTCGATCCACAGTTCGCCGTCGAGCAGGAACAACTCCTCCAGCCCGGCATGGGTGTGAGGAGGATAGTCGACGTTCGGCAGCAGTCGCACCAGCATGCTGACGCGGTGTTCCTTCGTGTCGGTCGCCAGCAGCTTGCAGAAGATGCCGGGTGCCACTTCCTCCCACGCCGGTTCGTCCCACTGAGATGGCGAGGGAGGCAGCACGCGGTTCGCGCCTGCCTCGTCTGCGATGCGGCGCGCGAGGCGCTCCCGCAGCGACGTCGGCGGGCGCAGGACGTCAGTCGGCCAGGCCACGAACGTGTCGGCGACCGTTCGCAATGTCTCCAGTTCCTGCTGGCACTGGGAGCACGACGCAAGGTGCGCTTCCATCGCCGCCGCTTCGTCTGCAGGAAGCGCCTGCATGACGTAGGCGGACAATTGCGCCGACTGGTTGCACAGGTTGCCGTCGGGGAGCGAGTTCATAGCCCGTAGCCTCCCTCGGCCAGCGCTTCGCGGAGCTTGTGCAATCCCGCGCGGATGCGCGTCTTGATCGTGCCGAGGGGCTGGTGCAGCTGCTCGGCGACCTCGGCATACGTCAATTCGGAGAAGAACGCCGCCTCGATCGCCTGCCGCTCGTCGTGCGTGAGGATCTCCAGCGCAGTACGAAGCGCCTGGCGTTGCTGCTGAAACGCAGCGAGATCCTCCGGATTGACCATGTCCGTCGCCGGCAACGGCTCGCCGGTGTCCGGAGGGACGCGCTTCTTCCGCTGCTCGAATCGCAGCCGGTCGATGGCGCGCGAGTGCGCCTGGTTCATGATCCAGCCAAGCACGGTGCCGCCCGCTTCCTGGTAGCAGGACGCGCGACGCCAGACGTCGTGGAAGACGTCGAGCGTGACTTCTTCGGCGATGGCGCGGTTGGCAGTGATCCGCATGCTCAGCGTGAAGACGAGGCGATGCGCTCGTTCATACAGCGCCAGCAGCGCGCCCTGATCGCCAGCGGCGACGGACTGGACGAGAACGACCCAGTCCGCTTCTGATACGAGAGCCCTGGACGCGTTCGCATACAGCACCTCGCCGAGTGTCCCGGGAGAACGTTCGGGATCCTGCAGAGAATGAGGCGCCGCTTCCACGCCCGGAGGATATCACCGTGTTCTGGCTGCCGCCTTCCTCCCGGCAGAGCTGACTCAGCCGCCATGCGCCCTCGATGAAATGGTTATGTGTCGTCGAGCGTCCGGTGGAGGATTGGGCTCTTCGTGTCGGCGCAGTACTGGCATTGGTAGCGGAGTCCGTGCCGGCTGCGCATGTCGGGCGGGATCGCGGCCCAGCGCTCTTCCGACCACCGCTCAGAACCTTGTTCCGGCACGTGCGTCGCGCACGCAACCTCGCCGCGTAGCGACCAATAGAGAATGATTCCGTCCACAGCAGCATCGGGATTGGCCGCCGCGGGTGTGTCGATCGTGTTGTCGTACGCGTCCACGTCGGGGGACTCGTCCCTCATCGCGTCCGCCGCTGCGTCCGCATCGCTGAGAATTCGTTCTGTTGCGTGCTCACTGCTCATAGGCTCCTGGCCGGCGCATCACCTCATAAAACGACAACGGCGGATGGACGGATTGCGGGGGCGAATGAGCTCGGCAGTGGGTGTGGGTGATTGGCGATACGGCCCGACGACGGCTGGGCTGGCCGACCGGGTGCGAGCCGTCAGCGCGAAGGCGTGGAAGGGGAACAGCGTCGAGGTGACGATCTACTTCGCGCGGCCCGTAAACCCCTGCGCCACCATGGCGACCCTGTACAGGGAACCGGCGCCGGCGATGTAGAGCGTTCTCTTTTCCGGCCCGCTGAAGGCGATGTTCTGGCAGTCTGCGGGCGGACACTTCACCGGGATCGTGCCGAGATGCCGCCCTTGCGGGCTCAACACCTCCACGCCTCCACCAGTGGCGACGTAGAGTCGTCCGTCGTTGTCGATCGTCATGCCGTCCGCGAATGTCTTGACCCCGCCGAGACCGTTGTCGCGGACGCTCCGGCCCGTCAACGTGCCGAAGGCGCGCCGGTTGCGCACGAGGCCATCCGGCTGGATGTCCCACGCGATCACGTCGGCGCCGTTCGAGTCGCTGACGTACAACGTCTTCTCGTCACGACTGAGCTGGATGCCGTTGGGGCGAATCATCCGGTTCTCGATCCTGACCGGCGGTCCACCCGGCCGGATGTAGTAGACCGCCGGTGGCAGCCGCGGCGCGAGCGGCTTGCCGCCATTCCGCTTCACGAGCTCGTCGGCCTGCTGCACCGTGAGGCCGGGATCGGTGAAATAGACGCCGCCGTTGCCGGCGACGATGGCGTCGTTGGGACGACTGAAGGGCCTGCCTTCGAAATTGGCCGCGAGCACGTCGCCGCCTGGCGGGTACACGACGGCGATTCGCGTGGAACCGTCCCAGGCCTGGGCAGAAATCAGGCGGCCGGCCTTGTCCTGCGTGATGCCGTGTGATTCGTTGGATTCGGCGACGAGGACCGAGACCTGGTTGGTCCTCGGGTCCAGCCTGTGGATGCGGCGGGCACCCGGCTCGGAGAACACCAGCGTTCCGTCCATCAGGCCGATCGGATCGTCCAGGCCGTCGAGCCCCGTGACAATCCGTTCGATCGCTGCGCCCGCCTTGATCACGCCGGGAATGTCGGCGGCGACGCCAACGCCTACGGGCGCGGCAGGCGCCTGGCCGATGGTGACGTCGGCCGACGCCAGAAGGCCGAGCACACAGAGGGCGGCCGCAGACGCAGTGGGCTTGTTCACGTCACGGGCTCAGGGTCTGGCCGCCGGCAGGTCGTACCGCTTGTTCGACCAGCTCACCGGGTGTGTGTCGCCACGGTGGCAGGTATAGCAGGTCACGACCTGCGTTCCCACGGGGAACACGCCCGTGCCCGGGAAGTTCGCGTTGATCTGCCGGACCAGCATGATCATCTTGCGCGCGATGTCCTTGCGCGGATTGACATCGATCTCCTGGGGCTTGTCACCGCCGTGGCAATACGCGCAGTCCACGCTCAGCGCGTCGCGGAATTCACCCATGAGGGAATCAGGACCGTGCACGGGGGTGTTCGGTGGCAGCACTTTCAGGCTGACGGCAGGCCGCGCAGGGAATGGCCCGTCACCGAGCGCGTTGGCGCGGTTGTAGTACTTCTTCGGCGCCACGGTCTCCGGTTTCACGCTGCCGCGATGGCACGTGAGGCAATCCACTTCGTGATACCCGTCCGGGAACACCCCGTTGCCGCTCGGAAAGCTCGTATCGATCACGCGCCCCATGGCGATCATCTTCCGCGCCATGTCCTTCTTGGCGTTGCCGTCCGCAGCGAGGTCCCCCTGGACATGGCAGTACGTGCACTGCACGCCCAGCGCCTCATTGAAGCTGAGCATGATGAACGGGATGTCGGACGTGGCCGACAGCAGCTTCAGGTTCTTGTAGACCGGCGCGGGACCGGCACCACGGCCCGCCGGTTGTTGCGCGACCAGTGAAACAGATGCGAGAAGCCACAAGAGGAAAATCCGCATGATCGGTCCTCCGGCAATCTTCGACCACCGCCGTGCCCTCCCGAGGTCGATTGAGGGCAGGAAAGTGACGAGAGTATAAAGGCAAAACCGTCATCCGGGCGCCCACCATATGCTGTCGGTCGTCCAGCAGTTCGTCAGCGAGGGCGGCCTGGCGGCGCGCCGCGATCCGCGAATCCTCCTTCTACACGCTGCAATAGCGACGGGGCGGCCAGGTGGCATCCACGGTGCTCGACCCCTCGATCGTGAAACACCTGTCCAACCATATCTGTCTCGTGTGTGTCCTCGCGCTGTCCGCCGCGTGCTCGTGGCGGAGCACGCCGCAGCCGGAACCCCTGGCCGCGGCCGCGCAGCGTATCCCCGTCGAACCGCGCCCCGTTGCCACGTCGGGTAGCGAGACGCGAACCGAGCACGATCTGCTCGGCGACAAACAGGTTCCGGCGAACGCGTACTACGGCGTGCAGACCGCGCGCGCGCTGGAGAACTTCCAGATTTCGGGCATCTCGATCGATCACTATCCCGGCTTCGTCGAAGCGTGGGCGATCGTGAAGCTCGCGGCCGCGCGCGCCAACGCCGACGTCGGCGCCCTGGACAAGCGGAAGCTGCCCGCCATCGAGAAGGCAGCCAGGGCGGTGCTCGACGGCAAGTACCACGATCAGTTCAAGGTTGACTGGTATCAGGGCGGCGCCGGCACCTCCACCAACATGAACGCGAACGAGGTGCTGGCCAACATCGCGCTCGAGCTGAGCGGCCACCAGAAGGGCGAGTACTCGATCATCGAGCCGCACGATGACCTGAACATGTCGCAGTCGACCAACGACAGCTACCCGACCGCGATCAAGGTCGCGCTGCTCCTGCGCAACGACAAGCTGGTGGCCGAACTACAGAACCTGTCGGCCTCCTTCCGCGCGAAGGGCGATCAGTACATCAACACGCTCAAGATGGGCCGCACGGAGCTGCAGGACGCCGTGCCGATGACCGTGGGGCAGGAATTCCACGCCTTCGCGGCGTCGCTCGACGGCGAGATCGCGCTGCTGCGCGAGGCCGAGAAGTACCTCTACGCCGTCAACATGGGCGCCACCGCCATCGGGACCGGCATCAACGCGCCCAGGGGATACGCGCAGAAAACCGCCGATCAGCTCGCGAAGCTGACGGGTAAGCCGATCGTTCCGGCCACCGACCTGCTCGCGGCGACCTGGGATCAGCAGGGGTTCGTCGTCTACTCCTCCGCGCTGAAGAGCGTGGCCGTCAAGCTCTCGAAGCTGGCGAGCGACCTGATCCTGCTGACGTCCGGGCCGAGAGCGGGCCTAGCCGAAATCAACCTGCCGGCGCTGCAGCCAGGGTCGTCCATCATGCCGGGCAAGGTGAACCCCGTCATTCCCGAGATGGTGAACCTCGTCGCCTATCGCGTGATGGGCAACGACTACACCGTCACGCTCGCCGCCCACTCCGGCCAGCTGCAGCTCAACGCCTACGAGCCGGTCGAGGGCATCTCGTTGATGGAATCACAGCACCTGCTCTACACGGCCTCGAACGCGTTCCGGACCAAGTGCATCGACGGCATCACCGTCAACGACAAGGTGCTGCAGCGCTACATGGACACCACGGTGGGCATCGTTACCGCGCTCAACCCGGTGCTCGGCTACGAAAAGGCGACCGAGCTGGCCAACGAAGCCTACAAGAGCGGCAAGGGGATCATCGAGATCATCCGCGAGCGCAAGCTCCTCACCGAGGCGCAGATTGCCGACCTGCTCGACCCCGCAAAGCTGACGAACCTCGACGCCAACGCGTACCGCCAGAAGAAACAAACGCGCAACTAGCCGGCTGTGAAGCTGTCGCAACGAAAGGGACGACGATGAACGTGTGTGCACGAAATCGGATGGTAGTGGGGATGGTCGCCGTGCTCGCGAGCGCGCAGCTCGCGTCGGCGGCGGGCAAGAACAAGGCGAACGTCGTGATCCTGGCGACGGGCGGCACGATCGCCGGCGCGGCGGCGACCGGCACCCAGGCGGGCTATACCTCGGGCGCGGTGAACATCGACGCGATGATTGCCGGCGTCCCGGGCATCACCGACCTGGCCACCATCAAGGGCGAGCAGATCTCGAACGTCGGCTCGCAGGACATGACGTTCGACATCATGCTCAAGCTCGCCAGGCGCATCAACGAACTGGCGAAGTCGCCCGCCGTGGACGGCATCGTGATTACGCACGGCACCGACACGATGGAGGACACCGCCTTCTTCCTGAACCTGACCGTGAAGACCGACAAGCCGGTGGTCATGGTCGGCTCGATGCGCCCCTCGACGGCCGTCAGCGCGGACGGGCCG
>Ga0070705_100001161_pt1 | contig 14451 bp, 17 predicted proteins | sample KBSK5253metaG_FD_65455 | JGI IMG/M metagenome (GOLD analysis project Ga0070705, IMG submission 65455) | Corn, switchgrass and miscanthus rhizosphere microbial communities from Kellogg Biological Station, Michigan, USA - KBS K5-25-3 metaG | ecosystem: Host-associated > Plants > Roots >... | reverse complement strand
ATACAGGAACCAGGGGTCGATGCCGGAGGCCTGCGCGATTTCGTCCACCGTGAGGCCGGCCAAGAGCGCGCGCTTGATCTGGAAAATGCGCTCGGGCGTTGCCGTCCGAAGCGCGACGCGCAGATCTTCGGGCGACGTGCCGGTGAGCCGGTCATCCGCCGGCGTTGCGCCCAGGACCCACCCGGGCCGACCGATTTCCAGCGCCCGCAGCCCCTTCTGGAACGCTTCCTTAAACGTGCGCCCGATCGCCATCGCTTCGCCCACCGACTTCATTTGCGTCGTCAGCCGGAAATCGGCGCGGGGGAATTTCTCGAACGCGAAGCGCGGCACTTTCACGACCACGTAGTCGAGCACGGGCTCGAACGAGGCAGGCGTCGTCTTGGTGATGTCGTTGGGCAGCTCATCGAGCGTATAGCCGACCGCGAGCTTCGTCCCGATGCGCGCGATGGGAAACCCGGTGGCTTTGGACGCGAGGGCCGAGGACCGCGACACGCGCGGGTTCATCTCGATCACGAGCATCTCGCCGTCCGCCGGGTTGACGGCGAACTGGATGTTGCAGCCGCCCGCCTCGACGCCGATCTCGCGGATGATCGCGATCGCCGCGTCGCGCATACGCTGGTACTCGCGGTCGGTGAGCGTCATCGCCGGCGCGACGGTGATCGAGTCGCCGGTGTGCACACCCATCGGATCGAGATTCTCGATCGAGCACACGATCACGACGTTGTCGCGCCGGTCGCGCATCACCTCGAGCTCGAACTCTTTCCAGCCGAGCACGCTCCGTTCGATCAGCGTCGAGTGAACGGGTGACAGCTCCAGCGCCCGCTCCACCATTTCCTCGAACTCGGCGCGATTGTACGCGACGCCGCCGCCGGTGCCGCCGAGCGTGTACGACGGCCGGATGATCGCCGGATAGCCGACGTCTCCGACGGCCTCGAGCGCCGCGGCCACCGACGTGACCGTATGTCCTGCCGGCGTCGCGAGCCCGATGCGTCGCATCGCGGCGCTGAACTCCGCCCGATCTTCGGCCATCTTGATGGCCCGCGCGTTGGCGCCGATCAGCTCGACGTTGTGCTTTTTCAGCGTGCCGTCGTTGGCGAGCGCCATAGCGACGTTGAGCGCGGTCTGGCCGCCCATCGTCGGCAGCAGCGCGTCCGGCTTCTCGCGCTCGATGACCTTGCGCACCCACTCCGGCGTGACCGGCTCGATGTACGTCCGGTCCGCAAGCTCGGGGTCCGTCATGATCGTGGCGGGATTCGAATTCACGAGAATGACGAAGTATCCCTCTTCTTTAAGGGCCTTCACCGCCTGCGTCCCGGAATAGTCGAATTCCGCCCCCTGGCCGATGACGATCGGCCCGGAGCCAATTAGCAGGATGCGCGCGAGATCAGTTCTTTTGGGCATCGAGGACGTCTCGCAGGATATCGTCGAGCGTGCGGCCGGGTCGCCAACCGGTCGCCGCACGCAGCTTGGCGGCATCGCCCACCAGGTACGGCCGGGCCTCGCGCCGCACCTGGCTCGAATCGACTTCGCGCTTGGGCGCGATGTCGAGCAGCTGCTCCAGCCGCGTATGAATCTCGTCGAGGGTGACCGCGCGGCCAGACGCGATGTTGTACACCTCGCCTGGCGTTCCCCGCTGCAGCAGCAGCGCATACGCATCGGCCACATCGTCCACGTGCAGGAAGTCGCGCACCGCCGTCAAGTCGCCCACCGGCACCGCCGCCCAACCATTGCGCTTCACCTCGCGCAGCATCTTACACCGCGCCGGGATCCAGAAGCTCTCGTCCTGCCCCGCGCCGGAGTGGGGAAACGGTCGCGCGACGATGACTTTGAGTCCCGCAGTGCGCGCCACCTGCCCCGCCGCGAGCTCGGCACCCAGCTTGCTCGCGCTGTACGCCGTGGACGGCTGGACGCAGTCCTCTTCCTTTAAGGGACGCTGCTGCCACGCGTATACATCGGCCGTCGAGGCCAGCAGGAAAAGCGGTTGTGTGTTCCAGCCCGTCGCGGCAGCGGCAAGCGCCGCCGTGAGCTTGCCCGTGCCGCCGGCGTTGACCGACCACGCCAGCGACGGATCGCGGTCCGCCGCGCGGCTGAGGGCGATCGCCGCCAGGTGAATCACGGCGTCCACGGGCTCCGCAAAACAGGCACGCACGGAGACGTCGTTCGCGAGGTCGAGTGACACGCTCGTGACGTTCGGGGCGCCAGGGCTGCCTGACGCCCCCGGCCCCACCGCCGCGACGACATGATTGCCGTCGGCGAGCAGCCGGCGCACGACGCTCCTGCCCGCGAAGCCGTTGGCACCCGTGACCAGCACCCTCACGCGAGGCGCTCCAGATCCGCGTCCACCATCATCCGCACCAGCTGTTCGAAGCTGACCTTGGGCGCCCACCCCAGCTCTTTCCGGGCACGACTCGCATCGGCGAGCAACGTGTCTACCTCGGCAGGGCGGACGAACCGCTGATCGGTCTTCACGTATTTCTGCCAGTCGAGCCCTGCATGGGTAAACGCGGCAGCGCACAGGTCACGCACGCTATGCATCGTGCCCGTCCCGACCACGTAGTCTTTCGGCTCAGGTTGTTGCAGCATGCGCCACATCGCGTCGACATAGTCCCCGGCGAATCCCCAGTCGCGCCCCGAATCGATATTGCCAAGCCGCAGCTCGTTGGTCTTTCCGAGCTTGATGCGGGCGACCGCATCGCTCACCTTGCGCGTGACGAACTCGAGGCCGCGGCGCGGCGATTCGTGATTGAACAGGATGCCACTCACCGCGTACATGCGGTACGACTCGCGGTAGTTCACCGTGATCCAGTGCCCGTACACCTTCGCGACGCCGTAGGGCGAGCGCGGATAGAAAGGCGTGGACTCCCGCTGCGGCGTTTCCACCGCCTTCCCGAACATCTCCGACGAGCTGGCCTGATAAAAGCGCGCCTGTGGATGCGCGAGCCGGATCGCCTCGAGCAGGCGCGTCACGCCGAGCGCGGTGAATTCGCCGGTGAGCACGGGCTGGTTCCACGACGTCGGGACGAAGCTCTGGGCCGCGAGGTTATAGACCTCGTCCGGCTTGGCATCGCGGATCACCGTCGTCAGCGAATGCTGATCGAGCAGGTCCGCCGCGACGATGTGCAGGCGCTCCAGGAGGTGCCCGATCCGCTCATAGGAATCGTGCGACGTACGGCGCACCACGCCGATGACCTCGTAGCCCTTGTCGAGCAGCAGCTCGGCAAGGTAGGAGCCGTCCTGGCCGGTGACACCCGTAATCACGGCGGTTTTCCGGGGTTGTCGGGCCTCGGGGGCCGGTTTAGGTTTAGGCCTCTTTGCGGCGTCCTTAGAACTCATTGTCGGATCGAACTATGGCTCGAGTGTGTGAGATTTGTGGCAAAGGTCCCATCACGGGACATAACGTCAGCCACGCGAACAATAAGACCCCGCGGCGTTGGTACCCCAACCTGCAGCGCGTCCGGGTGGTGGTGAACGGCGTCGTCCGCCGGATCCGCGTCTGCACGCAGTGCATCAAATCGAATAGAATCGCCAAAGCGTCGTAAGGACGCGGCGCTCAAGAAAAAAGGGACCCTTCCGGGTCCCTTTTGCATTTCGACTCGTCGCCCGCTCACTCAGCCAACAACTCGATGCGGGCCACGTCGGCGCCGTCGCCGACGCGATGGCCGAGCTTCACGATCCGCGTGTAACCGCCGGGCCGCGCGGCAAACCGCTTGCCGATCTCGGCGAACAGCTTGGTCGTAACCGCTTTATCCTTCAGCCGCCGTTCCACGAGGCGGCGCGCGTGCAGATCGCCGCGGCGCGCGAGCGTAATGAGCCGCTCCGCGAACGGACGCAGCTCCTTCGCCTTTGCCTCGGTGGTCTTAATCCCGCCGTGCATGAACAGGCTGGTCGCCATGTTGTTCAGCGTCGCCTTCTTGTGGCTCGACGTGCGCGATAGCTGGCGGCCCTTGGCGCGGTGACGCATTACTCTTCCTCGGTCCCCGTGAGCTGCGCCTGCGGCGCGGTGCCCTGATCGAGAATGCGAATCTCGCCGCCGGGCGTCTCCTCGAGCTGCATCCCGAAGTTCAAGCCCTCGCGCCGGAGCAATTCCGCGATTTCGCCCAGCGCCTTCTCGCCGACGTTCTTGACCTTCAGCAGGTCGTCTTCCTTGTAGCGGACGAGGTCGCCGAGCGTCCGGATGTTCGAGTTCTTGAGCGAGTTCACCGAGCGCACCGACAACCCGGCGTCGTCGATGGCGCGGCCCAACACGTCCCGCAGCTTGCCGCCCTCGGACCCGCCATTGCCCGGCCCGCCCGGCTCGCCGGGGACGATCGGCACCTTGCCGAAGTCCACGAAGAATCGGAAGTGCTCCTGCGCGAGCGCCGCGGCATACGCCACCGCGTCCTCGGGCGAGATCGTGCCGTTGGTCTCGACGGTGAGCGTGAGCCGGTCGTAGTCGGTGCGCTGGCCGACGCGCGTTTCCGCCACGGTGAAATTCGCACGCCGCACGGGATTGTAGATGGAATCGACGCGGACGACGTCCACCGCGAGCGTGCGGTCCACGGGATGCTGTTCCGCCTCGACGTAGCCGCGGCCCTTGTTCACGTACAGCTCACCCGCGATGTCGCGGTCGTCCTGCACGGTGAACAGCAGCTGCTCGGGGTTCACGATCGTGACGGAGCCATGCTGCTCGAGATCGCGCGCGTAGACCGGGCCGGCCTTCTCCACCTTGAAGCGAAGGACGGCTTCATCTACTTCCGGCGCGAGCACCAGCGTCAGCTGCTTCAGGCGCTGGATGATCTGGTGCACGTCTTCGACGACGCCCGAGATGGTCTGGTGCTCGTGCACCACGCCATCGATCCGGAACGCCCACACCGCGGCGCCGCGCAGCGACGACAGCAGCAGCCGGCGCAGCGAATTACCCAACGTGTAGCCGTAGCCGCGCTCCAGTGGCTGGAGCCGGAACTCGGCGGAATTCGGGTTGTCCTCGCGCTTGGTCATCTCGACCAGATGCGGCCGGACCAACCCCGTCAAATCAAGAGTCGTAATCACTTGGAATAGAGCTCGACGATTAACTGTTCTTGTGCCGCGAGCGGGATGGCGTCGCGGGTCGGCCGCTCCGTCATCTTGCCCAGCACTTTGTCAGTGTCCACCTGGATCCACGAAACCGGTTGTCCGCGCCCAAACTGCTCGAGCGCGACCTTCACCACCACGAGCTCGCGGCTCGCGTCGGCGACCTTCACCTCTTCGCCGATGCGGACGCGGTACGACGGAATGTCCAGCACACGGCCGTTGACGAGGATGTGGCGATGCCGTACGAGCTGCCGCGCCTGCTTGCGCGAGGTCGCGAAGCCCATCCGGTACACCAGATTGTCCAGCCGGCTCTCGAGCGCCACGAGCAGCGCTTCGCCCGTCACACCCGGTTCCTTGATCGCCCGCTCGAAGAGGTTGCGGAACTGGCGCTCGGAGAGGCCGTAGATCCGCTTCACCTTCTGCTTTTCACGCAGCTGCTTCGCGTACTCCGACGCCTTGCGGCGCCGTCCGGTCGACTGGCCATGCTGTCCAGGCGCGTAGGCGCGGCGCTCGACCGCGCACTTCTCCGTCAGACAGCGCGTGCCCTTGAGAAACAGCTTGGTGCCCTCACGCCGGCACAATCTGCAAACAGGACCCGTGTAGCGTGCCATGCGTCAAACCCGCCGTTTCTTGGGCGGCCGGCACCCGTTGTGTGGAATCGGCGTCACGTCGCGGATCGAACGGATCTGCAGCCCGGCACTGGCGAGCGCCTGAATGGCGGACTCGCGGCCGGAGCCGGGACCCTGCACGCGCACGTGCACGCGCTTCACACCGAGGTTCAACGCTTCACGCGCGGCCTGCTCGGCCGCGACCGTCGCGGCGAACGGCGTGGACTTCTTCGATCCCTTGAAGCCCGCCTTGCCCGAGGAACCCCACGTAATGGCGTTCCCCTGCATATCGCAGATCGTGATCAGCGTGTTGTTGAACGTCGCGGTGATGTGCGCGATGCCCTCGGCCTCGACGATCTTCTTGGTACGCTTGGCGCCACTGGCCGCACGCGCGGGTGCGGGTTTGGCGTCCGGCTTGACGTCCGGTTTTGCGTCCGGCTTTGCTTCCGGCTTCGCGTCTGGTTTGGCGTCGGCCATGTGCCTCTACTTTTTCAGCACGGGCTTCTTCTTGCCCGCGATGGCGCGCCGCGGTCCCTTCTTCGTGCGCGCATTGGTGTGCGTGCGCTGGCCGCGCACCGGCAGATTCTTGCGATGGCGACCGCCGCGGTACGTCCCGATGTCCATCAAGCGCTTGATGTTCATCGCGACTTCCGTGCGGAGCGCACCTTCTACCTTGTAGTCCCGCTCGATCACCTGGCGCAGGCGAGCCACCTCGGCGTCCCGCAAATCGCGCACGCGGGCGTCGGGGCTGATGCCCGTCTCCGCGAGAATCTTGATCGAGTTGCTGGGACCGATACCGAAGATGTACGGAAGTGCGTACTGGATCTTTTTGTCGCGCGGCAAATCCACGCCTGCGATACGAGCCATGCGTCTCCTTAACCCTGCCGCTGTTTATGCTTAGGGTTGCGCTTGCAGATCACGCGAATCACGCCCCGCCGCGTCACGACTTTGCAGTGCTCGCAGATGGGGCGCACGCTCGAACGTACCTTCAACAGGCTGCTCCCGAAAACGTGAAAATATTCTGGCTGAGCCGTGAAGAATAGACGGGGTCGTAACTTCACGCAAGGGGCCACACGACAATCGATTACGGCGCGCTCCGTAGCTCCACCAGACGCCATTCGCGGTTCAATAACCGGTACCCGAGAAACAGGGTTTCGCGACGCAATTCGGTCGTTCCGGCGACGACGTAGCGGCGAGTCAACTCCACGAACCCCTTCCCCGGCTCGACCTCGCGGATCGCCGTGACGTCGAGGCCGCGCTCCTCGGCAGGCCGAAAGTACTGGCGCAGCAACTCGATGGCCTGCGCGCGTCCCAGCGGGGAGGACGGGTCTGCGCCCGGGATCTGCAGGATGATTGTCGAGCTCCGGCCGACCAGGCCCAGCGCATCGTGGGCAGACCAGGCGGCTTTAGCCCGGGCTGCCGCATCGGACAGCGTCGCCTGCGCCGCCGCCGCCGCCGGGATCGGCAGTGCCAGCAGCGAGAACGACAGCCACAGCCGGGACGCGTACATAGGGCTCGTTGATACCCTCAATCCAGCGCTTCGACCAAGCGCCGGTAGGCGGCGACTGGATCGCGCGCGGCTGTGATCGGCCGGCCCACCACCAAATGTGTGGCGCCCCGCCGCACCGCATCTGCCGGTTCGATGGTGCGCACCTGATCGTCGGCGGGGTCGCCTGACGCGCGGATCCCCGGTACCACAATCCAGGGCTCGGGACCGAGCGCCTCGCGGACAATTCCAACCTCTCGACCTGACGTGACGACGCCGCGCAGTCCCAGCTGCACCGCGGTCCGTGCCAACCGCTCGGCTTCAAAACCGATGTCGGGAACCCCACGACCCAGGATCCCCTCCAGTTCCGCCGCATCGTGTGACGTCAGTACCGTCACTCCAACGAGTGCGAGGTCCGCACCAGCGGCCGCCGCGGCGGCCGTGAGCATGTTACGCCCGCCGAGACAATGCACCGTCGCCATGGACACGCCGAGCTCGCGAGCCGCCTCGACGGCACTCGCGACGATGTTGGGGATGTCATGCCATTTGAGATCGAGGAAGACGCGAATGCCGCGCTGCGTAAATTCCTTGACGAGCGCCGGACCCTCGCGAGAATAGAGCATCGAGCCGATCTTCGCCCAGCGGAGTCCCGCCAAGCGTCCCGCCATCGCCAGCGCATCCCGGCCGCTGGTCATGTCGAAGGCGACGATCAGCTCAGCCATACATCAACTCCTGCGCGATGCGCACCGGCACGCGCGGATCAGCAAGGGCGGCGGTGCCGATCGCAACGAGCGCTGCGCCGGCGGCCAGGTATTCGCGCGCATCGGCGACATTGCGGACACCGCCCACGCCGATCACCGGCATGTCCAGGCGCTCGCGCACGCGTCGCGTAGCGAGCACTCCAATCGGCAGGAGCGCGGGACCACTCAGCCCACCGCTACCGTTCCCAAGTCGCTTGTCGAGCAACCCCGGCATTGTGTTGACCAGGCTGACGGCGTCCGCGCCTTCGTCGCGCGCCACACGCGCCATCGCCGGGATGTCGGGGAGCACGGGTGACAATTTAACCGCCAGCGGCCGCGTCGACACGCGCCGGCACGCGCGTACCAGGTCGGCGAGCCCGACCGGCTCCGCCCCGAACTCGAGCCCCCCCGCCTTCGTGTTGGGACAGGAGGCGTTGATCTCAAACGCGGTAACCGCCTGGAGCGGCGTGAGCCGTTCGATCACCCGCACGTAGTCGCTGACCGTCGCGCCGGCCACGTTGACAATGACCCGCGCCCGCTGCAGTCGTTGGGCCAACCAGGGCAGATCGTGGGTGGCAACGCGCTCCACCCCGGGATTCGCGAGTCCCACGGCGTTGAGCATCCCTCCGCGAAACTCGGCGACGCGTAGCGCCGGGTGGCCCTGGCGCGGCTCGGGGGTCACCGCCTTCGTGACGATGCCGCCGAGGAGATCCAGATCGATGACATCGTCGAGCTCGCGGCCAAAGCCGGCAGTTCCAGCAGCAAGAAGTATCGGGTTTTGGAACGTGGTGCCGAACAGCGCGGTCGCGCTCACCGAGGGGGAGGCGGCTCGAACCGCGGGCCGCGCGGGCCCGGCACGGGGGCACCAAATGGCACGGCGGAGACCCCGGCGCTCCGCGTGCTCCCAGCCTGCACGCCCAGCTCGCGCGCCAACGACTCTTCCGCCGCCGCGTATGCGACGCTCGGCTGGCCCTGGAATGCGAGTGTGTACGGCGACTCCGCATAGCGCGCGTCGAGGAGCGCGATGAGCGAATCCCGGCGTTCTGGGAGCACAGCGAGGGCGGCGATCAGCGCCTTGGGCGCATACGGCGACGCCGAGTCGGCGGCTGCCGCATCGAGGAAGAGCTGGCCGGCGAGTGCGGGCGCGTGCAACGAGTCGCGCGCGATCTCGGCCACCCGAAACCGCGTGCCTGGCGTAACCGCGTCCGCCATCACCGCGTTGAGAAGCTCGATTGCGTGCTTGGCTTCTTCGGTGCCGCTCTCGGCACGCAGCAGGCGCGTGAGCTCGCTCGCGATGGGCGCGAGATCGGCGCGCTGCGTGGCTCGGGCCGCCCGCGACTGCTGCTCGCTCACCAGCGCCCGTCCCGCGGCACCGGGCTCGCGCGACCGCTTGAAGTACGTGGCAGCCGCATCATAGTCCAGCAGCAGGACGGCGGCACGACCGGCGCTGAATTCGGCACGCGATCGTCTGTCGGCGTTCTTCGATGCGAGCGGCGCGGCGAGTACTGCCTTCGCGTGTTCCGGCTCGCCGCCGGCCAAGGCACACTCCGCGTCGGCCAGATCGATCCGTTCGCGCAGGGTCCCGTCCTGCACACGGGCGCGCGCGCGCGTGAGCAGCTCGGCAGCGTCCCGACATGCACCCGAATAGGCCAGCCCTTCAGCTCGAAGTACCAGCGCCTCATCGGTCTGCCACGTCTTGGTTCGCGCAGCCGCTTGGGCCCATTGCGCGCGGGCATCCGCAGGTTGGCCCCGCCGCTCGTGCTGCCTAGCATCGCTGGCGTGACGCTTGGCGCTCCACATGGCGTTGTAGTAGGTGCAGCCTACTGAGAGTCCGGCAGCCAGCGCCGCCGCCATGCTCCAGCGCAGGGTGTGCGTCATCGTGCCTGCCCACTCCCCGTACCGGCGATCTTCCGCTCGAACTCGAGCAGGTAGGCGACGATGCCGTCCGCGATTGCCAGGGCGATCTTGCGTTGCCCCTGCGTGGACCCGAGGAAGGCGCCGTCTTTCTGGTTTGTCGCAAATCCCGTTTCGACCAGGATCGAGGGCCGGCGGGCCGCCGCGAGGACGAGGAACGGCCCCTGCTGCACGCCACGGTCTTCGCCGGGATGAATCGCCGCCACTTTGCCCTGCACCAGCTCCGCCAGTCGCGCTGATTCGCGCAGATACTCGTTGAGCTGCAAGTCGTTCAGAATGAAGCCGAGTGGTCCCCCGCTCCCGACCGGAGAGTTCTCGAAGCGCAGCGCATCGTTTTCCATCTGCGCCACGCGCTTTTGGTCTTCGGTTTTCGCGTCAGACACGAAGTAGGTCTCGACGCCGTTGACCTGTTTTTGGCGGCGCCCTGCGGGCATGGAATTCACGTGGATGCTGACAAAGAGATCGCAGTCGGCCCGGCAAAAGAGTGGGCGGCTCGCCAAATCGATGAGCGTATCGCTGGCCCGCGTGAGCACCACATTCAAGCCGCGCCGCACGAGCTCGGCGCGCAGCAACATGCCGACGCCGAGGGTGATGTCCTTCTCCGTGATCCCGTGCGGCAAGGTGAGGCCGGGGTTACCGGGATCGATGCCGCCGTGTCCAGGGTCCACAACGATCGTATGCGGAAGCCGGAGCCCGGTGATCGGATTCGCGGGCGGCACCGAAATGACCGGCGCGGACGGCGCGGGCGGCGGCAGCGTCACTGTGGGAGGAGCCAGCGCGACGGTGGTGGCGGGCCGCTCATCCAGCCGCGCGAGCGCAGGACTCCAGCGATAGCGGCCGGCGGAGAGGCGCGGCACGTATTCGGTCAGCCAGTGCAGCGGGAGAAACAGCGTGTCGCGCGCGATGTACGGCGCCCCCACGAGTGGATAGGCGGACGTGTCACAGCGGAAGAACGGCGAGCCCACGTCGAAATCGAAAATGCGCCCGCTCACCGTCACGCGCGCCGCAGACCCGTCGAGGGACACCGTGATGCCGAGCGGCTGAGTGAGGAGCACCGCGGCCACCGCGGCGGTGTTGCCGTCGGTCGCGACGGGAACGCTCACCTGGCCGCGCGAAGTCGTGATCAGAACTTGGCGCGGCACCAGAAGAGTGAGGAGCAGGAAGATCATCATGTGCGCCTGCCCTTCACAACCCGTGCCATCTCGCGCTCGGCGACGCGCCGCTTCAGGTCTTCACGCTTGTCGTGTGCTTTTTTCGCCTTAGCGAGCGCGATCGCGACCTTGGCCAGGCCGTCCTTGAAATAGACCTCTAATGGGACAACAGTGAGTCCTTTTTGGGTCGTTGCGCCGAGCAGTTTGCGGATCTCGCGCTTATGGAGGAGCAGTTTGCGGGAACGAGCGGGCGGCGGATTGTTATAGCTGCCGGGTCCATAGTGCGAAATCGTCATCCCTTCCAGCCAGACTTCGCCGTTGCGCACATGGGCGTACGCTTCGTTCAAGCTCGCCTTGCGATCGCGCAGCGATTTTACTTCGGTCCCTGTAAGCACGAGTCCCGCCTCCCACGTCTCCAGGAGATGGTAATCGTGCCGGGCTTTGGGGTTCCTGGCGATGGAGATTTTTTCCACGCTGTCGTCGGCAAGATACGCATTGACTTGGGGTTATACAACGTTCTAGATTGCCGTTCCTCAAAAACCGTCAACGCCGAAGTGGTGGAACTGGTAGACGCGCTGGCTTCAGGAGCCAGTGGGCGCAAGCCCGTGGGGGTTCGAGTCCCCCCTTCGGCACTCAGTAGCGCGGAACCTCCGGATCCACTTCTCGCGCCCACGCATCGATCCCTCCCGCCAAGCTGCGCACGTTCGCGAACCCGGCCCCCTTGAGAATCTCCGCGGCCTTGAGCGAGCGCGGCCCGTGGTGACAGTGCGTAACGATCTCAGCGTGTCCCGGCAGCTCTGCCAACCGCCCCGGCAGCTCGCGCAGCGGAATCAGTCGAGCCCCCGCGATGTGTGCGATCTCTGCTTCGCGCGGCTCTCGGACATCGACCAGCAACAGACTGGGTTTGAGACCGCGCTCGCGCTGCAAATCGCGCGCGCTGATCTCGAGCATTTCCCGTTTCCCGTTCCCCGTCTCCCGCATCCCGCAGAACGCCTCGTAGTCGATCAGCTGAGTGACGGTGGGATGCTCACCACACACCGGGCAGTCGGGATCTTTCTGGAGCGCGAGCTCGCGGAATTGCATGCGCCGGCCGTCGAAAAGCAGCAGACGGCCGATCAGCGTCTCACCAAATCCGACGATTAGCTTGATCGCTTCCAACGCCTGGAGTGAACCGATGACTCCCGGCAGGACGCCCAATACGCCGCCCTCGGCGCACGATGGCACGAGGTCGGGCGGCGGCGGCTCCGCGTAGAGACACCGGTAGCAGGGTCCCTGTTTGGCATCAAACACGGAGACCTGTCCGTCGAACCGGAACACCGCGCCGTAGACATCGGGCTTGCCGAGCAGCACGCACGCGTCGTTCACGAGATAGCGCGTGGGGAAATTATCGGAGCCATCGACGACGATGTCGAAGCCCCGGATGATCTGGAGGGCGTTGCCGGACGTCAGCCTCTCGCCGAACGTTTCGACCTGAACGTGCGGATTGACGTCCCGCAGCCGCTCGCGCGCGGACTCGATTTTTGGCGTGCCAATCGCACTCGTCCCGTGGATGATTTGGCGTTGCAGGTTGCTGCGATCGACGAGATCGAAATCGACGAGCCCGAGGGTCCCGACACCAGCGGCGGCGAGGTACAACGCCGCCGGAGATCCTAGCCCGCCCGCGCCGATGAGGAGGACGCGCGCATTACCCAGTTTTGCTTGGCCGTCGAGACCTACATCAGGAAGCGTGAGGTGCCGGGAGTACCGCAGCAGCTCCTCATGCGACAGCGGCGTCAATTTCCGGCCGCTACCCCGGCGATTTGATAGACCTCTGGCTCGGCGTGCAGCAGATCGGCGAGAGAGACGCCGGCGAGCACCTCGTCGATGCGCCGTTGCAGCATGCGCCAGACGGGACGAATGCTGCAAGCGTTCGCCGGATCGCAGCGCTCATCGTCCACACGGTGCACATCGCAGTTCACCTCGAACGTCACGTGCTCGGACGCCTCGATGACGTCCTTCACGCTCACGGCTCGAGGCTCGCGCGCGAGCAGATAGCCGCCGCGGGCACCCCGTACCGACTCGACTAAGCCGGCTCGGCGCATCCGCAGCAGGATCTGTTCGACGTAGTCATGAGGGAGGCGTTCCTGCTCGGACAGCTCGCGGGCGGCGACCGGACCCTTGCCCGCGTGCCTGGCCAGATGGATCGAAACGATTAAGCCGTATTCCGCCCAGGTCGTAACGCGCATGGGGGGAATATGCGAGAGACGTTATCGGGATTCAATGGCCCGGCTGCTGGTGCTCCAGCCTGGGGCTCAGACTCCCGCCCACCTGCAGGATGAACGCATTTCGGTTGTTCGGATCATTGCGCTGCATCCACAACACGCGCGCGTTGACGTTCGTCATCAGGGTCCGGCCACTGAAGATGTCGGCACCAAGTCCCGCGTGGGCACCCTGGGCGACACCGCGATCGCCTCCAATCTGGGGGAAACCAGCCAGCAGCAACCCGACCTCGGCGTAGAACCGTCCCCACGCTGGGTGCAGCGACGGCTCATACCCCGGAGCAAACAGGATGGCGTAGGGCCGACAGTTGGTGGAGCAGCCGGTCCTCACGTTGAGCGGCGCGTAATCGATCTGTAAACCGAGCGAGCCGCCCTTCTTTTGATCACGGCGGAAGCGGACGCCCAACGCCGGGCCACGCCCTTCGAGGGGACCACTGAGCGGCGTGAGCACGCCGATCGCAGGTCCAAGGGTGCCATTCAGCAGCTGCGTCTTCTTGTTCACGCCCCCGAATGCAAACGAGACGTTGGCGCGCCCTTCGAGTGCTTTGATCGCGCTGTTCGGAACCTGGAAGAACCGTCCCTCGACGAGGGCGGAGGCCTGGTTGCCAAGATTCACGCGTACGCCGAGTCCGAAACCCAGTCCCAGCTCGTTGGTCGTCTGCGCACCGGTGTCGCAACCAAGCAGTGCGAGCATCGGATCCTGATCGAGGACACGCGCCAATCCGACGGCCGTCGAGGCAAACGGCGCGACGCCCTTCGGACCGATGGGATAGTAGTTCGACTCGAACCCGATGAATGTCATCTGCCGGACGCAGCTGCTGCTGGACAGATCGCCGTAGCGGGAGACGCCAACACCGATTTCGCCGTCGTCACCGGAGAGAAATGCGAGACTCCCGCCGAACGACGGGAAGGATTGACTCCCGCCGGAGCCGTCTTCGATCGAGATGGATGAGACTGTGGGGCCGATGCGCGCGCGGCGTTGCGCCGCGGCTGAGCCGGCAATCACAAGCGCGATGAGGACAGTCGATAGGGTACGCATGGGAAAATTTTTACCCCATCGCGCTCGCGAGTGCCGTGACTCTGGTCACTTCATGAGGAGCCCGACCACGAGACCGGCCGCGTTCATGCGGATGAGCCAGGCCCAGCAGGTCGCCATCGTGAGCGGCTTGGCTTTTACGTACCACACACTGCTGCCGAACATGGCGAGACAAATCGGGACCCACAGGATGGTCGCGAATTCCATTC
>Ga0070705_100001157_pt1 | contig 14509 bp, 14 predicted proteins | sample KBSK5253metaG_FD_65455 | JGI IMG/M metagenome (GOLD analysis project Ga0070705, IMG submission 65455) | Corn, switchgrass and miscanthus rhizosphere microbial communities from Kellogg Biological Station, Michigan, USA - KBS K5-25-3 metaG | ecosystem: Host-associated > Plants > Roots >... | reverse complement strand
TCGTCGTCGCCCTTACGAGCGCCGGCGCATGACTCGGGGCCGTCACGGTTGGCTAGACCTTTAACGTATGACTCTTTCATTCACTACAACCCGCCGGTTTATCCCGGCGCTCAGGAGAATGAAACATGAAGTCCTCTCGTTTTATGGTGCCCGTTGTCTTAATGTCGCTATCCGCCGTGGCTTTCGCGCAGTCCGCCGCGCATAAGATGGACGCCGCCAATACTCCAGCCGCGAGGTCAGCGGCGCAGGTGTCCTTCGAAATCATGAAAACCCTCGCGGGGGAATGGGAAGGCCCGGTGAAGACCGACTTGCCGGCAGCGGCGAAGGTGGACATTAAGCCGCTGCACGTCTCGATGCGCGTTACCTCGCGGGGAAACGTCCTCGTGCACGAGTTCCAGGAAAAGGGAACGCCGCTGGACCCTGCGAAGTACGACCATCCCGTAACGATGCTGTACATAGACGCCGACGCAGACCGGCTCACGCTGGTCCACTATTGCGACGCGGGGAACCGGCCGCGCATGATCGGCAAAATATCACCGGATGGAAAGACGCTGGAATTCGATTTCGCCGAGCTTTCCGGTGGCGATAAGTACGGTCACATGCATCATGCTGTGTTCACCATCATCGACGCGAACCATCACACCGAGGACTGGACTTACATGATGCACGGGGACAAGCCGGTCCGCGCGCACTTTGACTTGCAGCGCACAAAATGAATCGACGAAACATCTCGTGAAGCTGATCGTAGGCAACGAAGAGTGGCATCCCAGATGAGAACAATCGGGAGGAAGACATGAAGTCACGTTTGCTAAGTACCATTGCGGCGATTTTTCTGGCCGCCTCAGCCGTTGTTAGCGAGTCCGCCAACATATCCGGCGCCACCGGCGCATCCGCGAGTAAAGGGGCCGCGACTTCCGACTGGCCTCAGTGGCGAGGGCCCGAGCGTGACGGGATATCACAGGAGAAAGGACTGCTTAAACAATGGCCGGCCGAGGGCCCGAAGCTGCTCTGGCAAGTGAACGACATTGGAGACGGCTATTCGACACCGTCGGTTGCCGGTAAGCGAATTTACCTGATGAGCAACCGTGGTTTTGAGAATGAGTTCGTTCAGGCTCTCTCAACCGAGGATGGAAAGCCCGTATGGACAACTCGCGTCGGCAACGTGGGCAGCCCGTATGATTTTCTTTACGGAAAGGCGCGATCGACGCCGACTGTTGACGGAGCATTCATATACGCGCTTGGCTCGGACGGTGATCTCGCCTGCCTTGAAACCCGCACCGGAAAGATTCAATGGCAAAAAAATATCAAGAAGGAATTCGGAGGCAAGCCGGGTCCCTGGTCCTACGCAGAGTCTCCGCTGGTGGATGGTGATGTAGTTGTCGTAACTCCCGGCGGAGCCGAGGCCACGCTAGTGGCGCTCAACAAGAAGACCGGCGCCGTTATCTGGAAATCGGCGGTCCCGGATGGCGACCCCGCGGCTTATGCTTCGGCGATCGTAGTTCACGCCGGAGGCCGTAAGCAATACGTGCAATTCTTGAGCAAGGGCATAGTGGGAGTCGACGCAAAGACGGGCCAGTTTCTGTGGCGTTACGCGGAAGTTGCCAAGGGCATGGCTCAAATGGTGACCCCGGTGGCCCGTGATGGATATGTGTACGGTGGCGCTAATGAGATAGGAGGCGGCCTAGTTCAGCTACGATCCGACAGTGGTGGAGTCGCCGCGGATAAAGTGTACTTTGCGCGCGGACTGCCGAGCAGCATGGGTGGATCGGTGCTGGTTGGTGATTATCTTTACGGCGCGGGCGCCGATGGGCTGGTCGCAATCGAGTTCACTACGGGAAAGGTCAAGTGGCAGAGTGAAGGGATCGGCAGCGGTTCGATAGCTTACGCCGATGGTCAGTTATATATTCACGGCCACAATGGAAACGTTGCGTTGATCGAAGCGACTCCGGAAGCTTATCGTGAGAAGGGTCGATTCACTCCGCCGGTTCAGCCGAAGCGCAGGCGCCTGGGACCGTATCCGGAGAAGGCGTGGTCGTATCCGGTGATTGCTAACGGGAGGCTTTACATTCGCGATACCGGGACGCTTTGGGCTTACGACATCAAGGCAAGTCGTTAGGCGGCGTTTGGTTATCCGGCCTTCAGTCAGGAGTCTGTTGGAAAAAATAGTTTTTCTGCCTAATCTCAGCGCGCTCTGCGTCTCTGCGGTGAGTTTGTCCGAGAAAGCAGCTCACCGCTGAGGCGCCGAGAACGCAGAGAACGCGCAGAGTGCTTTTTTCGACAGACTCCTTCAAGCGTTCGTACTCAACCATAACCAAATCAGATTCGTCTTTGAATCTCACCGAGCTTGTTGGCCCTATTGTGCCAATCGCGCCGGGCGTCCTAAACTATCCGCGGATCATGGCAACTCAGGAGCGAGCCGGAATTACATGCGCGCAGTGCGGAGCTAAGCTTGCCTCCGAGTTGCGCTACTGCCTGCAGTGCTATGCGCCCGTCGCTGGCGCCGCGCGTGCTCACGTCGAACTGGCAGGCCAGATCAGAACCACTCATCGCGCCGATCCGATGCTCGTCTTCTCTCAGGAGAAGCACGACGAAATGATTCAACGCGCGCGCAGCCGCAAGCGAATGATCATAAGCACCGCGGCGGCACTTGCGATCGTCGTGACATCGGCGATCTCATTCAGTCTGGTCGCGCGTCATCGGCAACAAGTTGCCAAGGCTTTTGCTCGTGAAGAAGCCGCGTGGCGCGACCTGAACACGCTGGCCGAGTCGCTCGAGAGATTCAAGGGAGACGTGAATCGGTATCCGACAAACGAAGAGGGGCTCGCGGGTCTTTCGCGCAGACCAGCGGCGTTCCCACCCGACGGCGCCGAGCATACCTTTTACTGGTTCGGCCCGTACATCGACCACCTGCCTGAGGTCGATCCGTGGGGCAACGACTACGTTTACAGGACTGAAGACGCGGGCCGCAGCTTCGAGTTGTACTCATCGGGTCCGGGCGGCGAAACAGGCTCCGACAGCCGGTTTCGCGTTACCTCGACAAGAGATACGTTATCAGATCGGTAATGTGTTAATCCTTTATGGATTGTTTCTTATCAATCGTCATTCCGGCCTATAACGAGCAGAAGCGCATCGGCAGAAGCCTCGATGCCATACTCACGTTCCTCCAGGATCAAACCTATCGCGCTGAAGTCATCGTCGTCGATGACGGCTCCTCAGATCGCACCGCTGACAGTGTTGCGGAGCGAATACCGCGGTTCAACAAAGCCGGCCACGAGCTGCGAGTGCTGACCAATGATCCAAATCGCGGCAAGGGCTACAGCGTCAAACGCGGACTTACGGAAGCGCGCGGCGAGATCGTTCTGTTCACAGACGCGGATCTTTCGTCACCAATCACCGAGGCTCCCAAACTGATCGATCCGATTTCGGGCGAAAGCGCCGACGTAGCTTTTGGCTCACGCGCGCTCAATCGAGAATTGATTGGCGTTCGGCAGCCTATCTTTCGAGACTTCGGCGGGCGTGTGTTCAATTTTTTCATGAAGACGATCACCGGACTTCGATATAAAGATACTCAGTGTGGCTTCAAGGCGTTTCGACGCGAACCGGCGCTCGCGGTATTCAAGCTCCAAAGCATCGAGCGATTCGGATTCGATCCCGAAGTGCTCTACATCGCGAAGAAGCGCGGCCTGCGCTTGCTCGAAGTGCCGGTCGTGTGGAACGACAGTGAGGGAAGCACCGTGAATTACGTAAGCGACTCAGTAAAGATGTTCACTGACCTGCTGCGAATACGGCTCAACGACGTTGCGGGGCGTTACGACGACGACCGGCCCGACGCGGCAATGGCTGCGAGGAAATCCACAACGAGCGCGGGTTCTTAATCCAAAATGATTCGCCTGAATGTAAACATCGATCACATCGCGACGCTCAGACAGGCGCGCCGCACGTGGGAGCCAAGCCTGACGGCGGCCGCGGTGCTGGCGGATCTAGCCGGCGCGAGCGGCATCACCATTCACCTGCGAGGCGACCGCCGCCACGTTCAGGACGAAGACCTGCGCGTGCTTAGAAGCGTGGTCAAGACTCACTTGAATTTAGAGATGGCCGCCACCGAAGAGATGATCCGCATCGCGTGTGAGGCTCGTCCAAACACGGCGACGCTTGTGCCCGAACGCGAAGACGAAGTGACCACCGAAGGCGGGCTCGACGTGATATCGCACGAAGCAGTCATCAAGCAGGCTGTTCGTGAACTCTCCGATGCCGGCTTGCTCGTCAGCATCTTCGTCGATCCTGATCCTGTTCAGATCGAAGCTTCCGCGCGCGTCGGCGCGCATCAGATCGAGATCTGCACCGCTCGCTACGCTGAGTTGACTGATCCGACGAGCGCCGGCGAGCCGGGAGAAGTCGAAGCCGAGATCGCGCGCATATCTCAATGCGCGAGCCGCGCAGCCGAGTTGAAGTTGAAAGTGGCCGCCGGGCATGGACTGACGTATCGAAACGTCGCGTCGATTGCGGAAATCCATCCGATCGAAGAACTCAATATCGGCCACAACATCGTCGCGCGAGCGGCGCTGGTCGGGATGGAGCGCGCAGTCCGCGAGATGTTATTAGCCGTCTCAGGCCGCAGGTGATTCTCTTCCGCTACTTGTGATGCGTGCGAGCGGCCCTGTTGCCCGCGCGAGTTCGACGCAGCGGCTGTCCAGAAGTGGCCGCAGCCCGAGTGAACGAAAACTCCGGCGAAAGCGTGTTGTCGGGATTGCGAATCTGGAGCATCACTGTCTGTCCCACACTGATCTTGTTCTTGCCCGACTTCATAGCGACGAGCATCGTTGATGGGCTGACTTCATCGTTAAAAGTTTTCTTTTGTTTCTCGCCATCCAAAAACAGCACGGCATCGAGACCGAAGTTCACGCCGACGACTATCAGCCTCTTCCCTTCGACCATCGCGCCGCTGATAGTCGGGCCCGCCGCCTGGGTAACATCGAAGAACTTGTCCACGATCGTAATCCGGCCCGAGCGCGCGACAGCGCCATTGTTAGGCGCGACGCTATAGTTGACCGAACCGTTGCCTGTCCCGCTGGCCGCACCGTTGAAAGTGAGCCAGTTCGCATTGCTTGTCGCGTTCCAGACGCAACCCGCTTGAACCGTGACCGCGATTGAGCCGCCGCCGCCCGATCGCGAAACCGCCGCGCTCGCCGGAGCGATGTTGAGCGTACAATTGAGGCCGTTCTGATTGACGGTGTGAACTCGGCCTTCGACAGTGATCTGCCCGATCCTCGCTGACTGCGAGTTGTTCGGATCAACCGTATACTTGACGGTTCCGTCGCCCGTGCCCTGCGCGCCAAGCGTGATTCGCAGCCACGAGGCGTTGCTACCTGCATTCCACGGACAGTTTGGAGTGGCCGACACCGGCAGGTCGGCGCTCCCTCCGGCGGCGGTGAAAGACCGGTCAGCGGGCGAAACCGAGTAATTGCAAACGAAACCGGCCTGGTTAATGGTGTGTAACATCCCTTGCACGTTGATCGTCGTGCTTCTGGGACTCGAGAACGGGTTGGGCGCAACGTCATAAGAAACGGTTCCGTTGCCTGATCCGGAAGCTGCGCCGCTAAATGTTACCCAAGTCGCGTCCGTAGTCGCCGTCCAGTTGCAAGCAGCCGGCGCCGATACGTTGACGCTGCCCGAGCCCGCGCCCGAACCGAAATCACGCGAGCCCGGTGCGAGACCCGTTACACAAGCAACCGCGCCGCCGCCGTTCTGAAGAAACTGGGAAATCTTTGGGTAGAAATCTGAGAACCTTCCGTACAGACCCAGGTTCAACCCCTGAGTGCAGCTTTGATTCGTCGGACCACAGCTCAGCACACCAATCAACCCGCTACCGGAGGCCGAAAACAACGCCGACCCGCTCGATCCGGGCTCGGTTGTTCCACTCGTCCACAGAACGATATAACCGGTTAGGAGTCCGGACGCGCCGCAACCCTGTTGCGCAGTTATGCTGCCGCCAGCCGATCTAAGGAAAGAAGTCGCCGACGGTGGCACTCCACCGCCGGGATGATGTAGCCCATAGACCTCGCTGCCGAGTGACGATTGATTCGCGTCCCATCCGACAAACGCGACCCCGGCCGGGATGGCGCCGAGCACTCGCAACAGAGTCTGGTCATCCGTTATCTGCGTTACCAGCAAAGTGGTACCTGTTCCGCTGGTCGCCGACTGACGAAGAGTTGGAGAATTGCAGGAGGTAGTTTGGTAGAACCAGAATGTTTGCACCGTGCGCGCGACGTCTTCGGTAGAGACGCAATGCGCGGCCGTCAGAAAGAACGGCGTCTTGTCGGACTTCATATTATTGAGCAACGTTCCAGTGCAGACAAACTGCCCGCCTGAGCGGCTATATAGTATTCGTCCGACGGCATCACGTTCAGCGAAGCTCCCGCAGCTCGAGTCGACCTGGCACGAAAGTAATTGAGGGACGAACGCGGGGCTGTCGAGGCCCGTGAAGGCGTGGCCAATCTCGGAGACTTTTACCGTCGAGTGAATCCGGCTACGGGTGAAGTGCTCGACGATAACCGTGTCGCCCTCGATAAGGTCGCTCCAAAAATCGCCGTCATTAAATGGCCCGCGTCCGGTGTGCGGTCCAGATACGTGGCTGTCCGCCGAAGTACCGTAGACGAAGAGTTGATCTCCGTCGGGCAGATTGAAACCCGCGAAATGAATCCGCAAGCCTTCGGCGCCGGGTGACTTCAATGAAAAGAGGCGAAGCCGCGAGCCGTCCGAGTTGCGAATTGTGACTGCGCGACTGTCGAGGTCTTCGGCGATCGGCCGATTGATACCGATTTGATTCTCCTGCAGATTAGACATCGCGGTCGGCTCAACGGAGCCAAGCTCGTAACTGATTCCCAGGGAATCTACTCTGACGGCATAGCGCTTACTTGGGAGGTCGACGGTCGATCTGGTGGCTCCTCGATCGCGAGTAAAAGCGGAATCTATAAGCGATGGGACTGGCTGAATGTACTCGCGCTGGCCACGCGCAAGATCTGCGGAACCTGCGCCGCTTCCGGTTACGCTCGCGCCAGGCAGGAGCACGCCAAGCGCCAGCACGGCGACAACCAGGAGTCCGAATCGAATTGAATAGCGCGGCGCCGAGTTCTCATTCAAGGGTCGCGGAATTTTTGAGTGCGACCTTACAGTCAGTCCAGAACTCTCTCGGATTTCCGCGTCTAATGACTCAACAGATTTGTTTCGGGACATCGCCGTCTCCTGGATCGAGATATCGAGCATCGATTACGGCCGCCTCTTTGAGGGTGAAGAGACTCGCTGTCTTCGACGCGGTTGAGGATCGGGGCCGACACCTGGTTCCGCACCTTTATACTCAAGAGACCAGGCTTTGGCAACAATAAACTCGAGATCTCTCGCTCAAGCCCGGCTCTAAAAAAATGCCGCGCGGCTTGTGGGTAGTCGCGCGGCTCCAACCGAATGGAGAAACTCAGTTAAGGAGAAGGTTGACCCGCTACCAAATGCTGAACTCAAGATCTGTACGACTCACAAAGGCGACTCTTCGATTAGACCAACCGTGTTCGAATCATCTCGACCGAAGATCCACTGTTCAACATTCAATCGGGCGCACCAATCTGTTTTGCAATCACTGAACCAAAACCTAATTGTTGAAGAGCGTAACGCTCGACAGGGCGAGGCGGGTGATAATCCCCAGAGTTGGCGGGGCAAGTGTGGGTTCCTGACGCATTGAACCGAAGGCGAGAGCCGGAGTCATGCCGTGGGTTGATAGCTCGTCAGATTTCGTGACTTATCCCGGTGCCGTTCCATCGCAAGCTCGATCAGCCGATCGATCAACTCCGAATAACATATTCCGCTGGCCTCCCACAGCTTGGGATACATGCTGATCGACGTGAAGCCGGGCATCGTGTTTATCTCATTCAAAATCACCCGGCCTGTTCCGCGTTGGACAAAGAAGTCGACTCGCGCGAGGCCCGATCCGTCGATCGCCTGGAATGCGCGAATCGCGTCGCGTTGAATTCGCGCGATGGTTTTTGCGGGAAGCTTCGCCGGCACCTCGGTCCTGGAAGTGTTATCGATGTACTTGTCTTCGTAATCGTAAAACTCGTGCCCGGTTATTATTTCGCCGGGCAGACTCGCGACCGGATTCTCATTGCCAAGAATGCTGACCTCTATCTCGCGGCCGTCTACCGCGCGCTCGACAACGATCTTCCTGTCATAACGCGCGGCGTCATCAACCGCCTTGCGCAGCTCGTCCCTGTTTGCCGCCTTTGACACGCCAACTGAAGACCCTAGATTCGCGGGCTTCACGAAAACCGGAAACCCCAGCGCGCGGCTGATGCGATTGATGATCGGCGCAGAGTTGCTTTCCCAGCTCGATCGCAGAAACCATTCGTATTCGATGATCGTCAGCCCCGCTTGCACGAAGAGCTGCTTCATCACAACCTTGTCCATTCCGGTTGATGAACCGAGCACTCCGCAGCCGACATAGGCCACGCCCGCCATATCAAGCAATCCCTGAATCGTTCCGTCTTCGCCGTAGGTGCCGTGCAGCACCGGGATGACGACATCGAGAGGTTCGCTGGACAACGCTCGCGAGCCTTCGCCCAATCGCGTGAGTCCCCGGCGAGTAGGATCGCCGATGATCGCGACTTGCTGGTGGTGATTCGAACCCATCACGGCTTGCGGCATCAGAGCCGCGGCGTTTTCCGACACAAGCCATCGCCCTTCTTTGGTGATTCCAATCGGCACGACTTCGTACTTGGATCGATCCATCGCATTGATTACAGATTCCGCGGATCGCAACGACACTTCGTGCTCACCGGATCGCCCGCCGAATATCACACCCACCCTGAGTTTCTTCGCCAATTCAGCAACCTTTCGATTTAGTTTTCGCCGGTGGTTCGCGAAGCCCTTTCGCAATCGCGAATTCGATTTCGAGTTCTCGCGATTCCCCGCCACGCCAACAGAAGATGCGCCACGCAAAAGCCAACCGGCAACAGCACAAACGGATTCACAAGCAGCAACAAGAATCGAGTAGCCGATCTCGACCAGATTGGAATTGCGACGATCAGCGCGAACGCGATCAACGGCAAAAAGATTCGCGCCTGATCGTTGAGCTTCGTGATCCTGTTCTGTAATTCGATGGTGAGCACTTCGAGTTCGGCGCCTGTGGAAGTTCGATTGGGAAAGTTGGCGTTCAAGTGGTTGGCACCCGTCACGCAGTTGTTCGATCCTAAAAGATTTTCTTTCCGAGCGCCGACAGAATCAGCTCGACCGCGAGCTGCGCGGTTTGATTTGACGTGTCGAACACCGGATTAACCTCGGTCAGTTCCACCGACAGAACGCGTCCGGAATCGGCGACCTTCTCCATTGCGAGATGACCTTCGCGATACGAAGCGCCGCCGCGCTCGGGCGTCCCGACACCCGGCGCATAAAACGGATCGATGAAATCCATATCCATCGTCACGTGAATTCCGGCGGTGTTGAGCGAGGCGATTTCGATCGCTTCGAATATCACATCGGCCATTCCTCGCTCATCCAGCTCGCTCATCGTGAACACTCGAATGCCGAGCCGCCTGAGAAGCTCACGTTCGCCTGGGTCAACGCTGCGAGCGCCGATGATGACCGTGTTTTCTGGCAGGACTTTCGGCGCAAACCCCGCCACGTGAGTCAGCTCACGCGCGCCGTAACCCAGCAACGCCGCGAGCGGCATCCCGTGGATGTTCCCCGAGGGAGATGTTTCGGGCGTGTTTGAATCGGTGTGTGCGTCGAGCCAAATTATTCCGACGCGCTTACTCTGCTTTCGATAATAAGACGAAACGCCGGCGACGCTGCCGATCGCAATCGAATGATCTCCGCCTAGTATGACCGGCAAACCGTTTTCTTCGAGAGTAGTTTCGACCAGGGCCGCCAACTCTTCGGACGCAGCGGCGATCTGCTTCAAATACCGAGCGCGAGGGTTCAACTGCTCAACTGTTTCCGGCGGATGAACGTGAAGGTTTCCGCGGTCAATAACTTCGTATCCGAGCAACGCAATCGCCTGATTGAGTCCGGCTATTCGAATCGCCGATGGCCCCATGTCAACGCCGCGGCGTCCGGCGCCCAAGTCCATCGGCACTCCGATTATCCTGGCTTGCTTTTTCATTCGATGTGTCCAATCGCGATTGCGATCCGCGCTGACTCGATGCTCTTGTATTCTCCCATTCGCCACTTCGAGTGGCAAGAATACTCGCCGGGCGATTAGTCGTGAGGGTGCAATTAAGAGCCAGACTCTTTGGGGAATTCACCGCTGAGTCTCACTTCCAATTTCACTCTGGTCGTGAAGAGTCGCCATGAAAAAAGAGGCTGCGCGATGCAGCCTCAATTCAGCACTGAAATCATCGAAGGGATTCTAACTGCCGGATGTATTCGCCGGGGCGCGTCGCGATGCCAGCAGCCCGTGCTCTTCTGCCTGGCCTGCAACCTTGATCGCCGCGAGGATCTTGGGGACGTAATCGCAAGTCTCCTTCGGCAGCAGTTGCTTGTCGTAGAGTTCCCAGAAATTTGCTCTTCCGTTTTTCACAATCGCGCCCATCACGCGAGGCTCGCCGGAATTGTACGCGGCCATCGCCAAAGCCCAATCGCCAAATATCGTATAAAGATCGTGAAGGTAGATCGCCGCCGCGCGAGTCTGTTTCGCGGGATCGGCTCGCTCGTCATTTCCACTTTCGACTCGCAGACCGTAATCGGTTGCGGTCGCCGGAATGAATTGCCAGATGCCGCCCGCCGCTGCCGGCGATAGCGCCTTCGGGTTCCAAACGCTTTCGACAAAGCCGAGCCACACCAGATCTTCGGGGACACCGGCTTTTCGGAATTCCTCGCGCGCCATTTCGAGATATGAGTTGCTGCGATCGATTCCGATCGCCATCGTTCTGCGCCCGCCAGGGGTAACTGAGTAATAGTTTGTCCAGCGCTCGATGGCGGGATTCGTATCAAAAGCGATGTCACCGGTGGTGAATCGCTGCTGCGCGTCTTCGGATATGATTGCATCGTCTGAGGTATCTATTTCGCCTGGCAGGGCGGCTGGTGCGGACGCGGTGATTCCTTGCGCAAACGATATGACGCTTTGCAGAGCACTATGCAGCGTCGTCTGCGAGGCGTCTCCCTTCTCAATCGTCATTTCAACTGAGGAGTCGGCTTTGCGATCCGCTTTGACTACTTGTATGCCCGAGCTATTGGTGCCCTTGGCGGACCGGCCCTTAACACGCTTGGATACGGACTTGTAGTAGTCGGCAAGATCGGTGTCCGTTTCAGCGGCATCTGCGAGCATTTGGAGAGCATGATTAAACGCGAAGCGGCGGCGGCTCAGTCCCATCGGGGTGGTGCTCTCCTCGTCGGCGATGACAGACATCGTCGGCGCAAGCGCCGCGGTATGACGAACCGTCTTGACGACGAACGCGGCGCCCGTCAGCGCGATCGTTGTCAGAATAGTCGAGATCAATTTCTGTGCGATGAATTTCTTCGAACGAGTCACTGCTGAACGTGGGACAAGAAACAAATTAAGCTTCATACACACTCCCTTAGTAAGTCCGGGCACGCCGGATTTATTGAGATCGTTATAACGATTTGGGACGCCAGGACGTGAACTACTAACCTGAGGGTTATTCTTTTTTATAGCTCAAGTCTCTACCCAACTCCTTGTTCTTGGCTCAGTCTTACGCTGAGGCTCACACAGATAGTATCAACGTCAACAACTGTAGTCGATACATGAGCCCCGTTTGCAATCATTTTGCAAGAAAGGATATTGAGACGAAATTGTGGGGATTTTGTTGCGGTGAGCGGAAATCTATTTGCCGTCAGGCCTTTGATAATCGCCAGACCGTCCGCCGGTCTTGGATTCCAATCTGATGTCGGTGATGATCATCGATCGATCGATCGCCTTGCACATATCATAAATCGTCAGCGCCGCCACTGAAGCCGCGGTCAGCGCTTCCATTTCGACGCCGGTCTTACCGTCGATGCGCACGGTCGCTGTGATCGCAACTCCATCATCTCGAAGTTCGAGCTGCACGTCGGCGTGATTCAACGCGAGGGTATGACACAGCGGGATAAGCTCAGCGGTTCGCTTCGCCGCCATAATTCCGGCGAGCCTAGCCGTCTCGAGAGGATCGCCTTTAGGTGTGCGATGCGCGCGAATCGTTTCGACTGTTGCCGGGGTCATTCGCACAAACCCGCTTGCGACGGCCGTTCTGGTCGTGACGTCCTTATCGCCGACATCGACCATTCGCGCGCGGCCTTCTTCGTCGGTGTGAGTAAGAGTCATATTCTTTCATCGAGCAGCATAACATCAACCAACTCGCCGGCTTCGATCTCGTGTACGTCTTCGGGGACGATTATTAGAGCAGTCGCTTTCATGAAAGCAACAAGATCGGACGACCCGCCCCACTTCAAACTCTCAGCCATCGCCTGGCCGTCCTCGATCGAGAGTCGCGCCGGCAAATAGCTTCTCCTGCTCGAAGCGTCTTTCAACGATCGAGCAAGCCGAGCGCGCACCAGCGGCAGCGCCGGATTTGCATCGCCCTGCATTTTTCGAATCGCGGGCCTGGCAAAAACATTGAAGGTCACCGAAGTCGAAACCGGATTGCCCGGCAGTCCAAAGAAAAATGTCTTATCGCGGCGCGCGAACACAGTTGGTTTCCCCGGCCTGATCGAAACCTTGTCAAAGAAAACTTCCGCGCCGATTTCATCCAGCGCGGCTTTGACCAAATCGTAATCGCCCATCGAAACACCGCCCGACGTGATGACCATATCGCGATTGCCGGCCGCCCGAAGGAGCGCATCTCGAGTCGCTTCAGGCGTGTCTTCAACCGTCCCGAGATCATCCACGATCGCGCCTGCGCGCTCGGCGTAAGCAGCGATTGTATAGCTGTTCGAGTTTCGTATCTGCGCGCCCGAAGGTTTGGACGACACATTGACTAATTCGCTGCCCGTAGACATCACTGCCACACGCGGACGGCGGCCCACGCTCACGTTCGCGTAACCAAACGAGGCAAGAACTCCCATCTCCGCGGGGCCAATCTCGCGGCCGGCTTCGGCGACTACTTCTCCCGAAGCGATTTCGCTTGCGCGAGGGGTTATGAATTGACCTGGCGTGACGGACTCCAGTATCTCTACTGCGCTTCCGTTTGCGCGGGTGACTTCGACTTTCTGCACGGCGTCGGCGGCTGAGGGAACCGGCGCGCCGGTGAATATCTTTACAGCCTCGCCGGCATTGAGGCGCCGGTCGAATTGAGCTCCGGCGGCGATTTCTCCGATCACTCGAAGCTTGACCGGCACAGTGCCGAGGTCCGAGGAGCGGACCGCGTAGCCATCCATTCGCGCGCGATCGAAGGGCGGAAGGTCAATGTCTGCGCGAATGTCTTCTGCCAGAACGCGGTGGTGTGCTTGTTCAAGCGCAATTGTCTCCGAACCGAGCGGCTCGATGCGCTGAAGCACAATCCTAATCGCATCATCAACAGTGATCATTCGACAACTAGAATCCGATTCCAGATCAGCTTTGTCAATCTATGTACTTGTCGCTGATCGATACGAGCACGGAGAACAAGAACCACGGGGAGCACGGGGCTCACAGGGAGATAAGAGTAGACCGCGCGATGACGATCACGTGAAGACCGTGTTAAGATTGCCGACATCCTAAGTCTTGCTGGAAACAGGAGAGTAAGTGGCCAGTCTTCCCAAACAATTGCTCTTCACCGCTGAAGAATATCTGTCAGCGGAGCGCGACGCCTTCGAGCGCCACGAATGGGTCGACGGATTCATCTACGCGATGGCGGGAGAGAGTCCGGAGCACAGCCTGATTTGCGCTAACGTTACAGCCGCTCTCGGGATTCAACTCAAAGGCCAACCATGCGCGGTCTATTCGCCTAACATGAAGGTCTATGCGCGCCTCCCTTCCGATACAGGTTTGAAAGGCTTGTTCGCGTACCCCGACTGCACGGTCGTCTGTGGAGAGGCGCAGTTTTATGATAAGCAGCGTGACGTGCTCATCAACCCGCGCGTCGTGATCGAGGTGCTCTCGCCGACAACGGAACGCTACGACCGAGGTAAGAAGTTCCTTCGCTACCAGCAGAACTCATCGCTGACCGATTACGTGATGATCGCGCAAGCCTATCCAAGCGTCGAGCATTACGCACGCCGCGACGACGGTAGCTGGCTCTACTCGGTGACTACCGAGTTGACCGCGAGCGTGCCGTTGAAATCGATCGAGTGCCGCTTGCCTCTCGCGGACGTTTACGACCGCATCGCATTCCCCGCAATACAAGATGACGAACTCCTCCAGTAACGAACTCACGTTGCGTGCGTAGGTGTGATTAAAGAAAATTGGATCTGAGATAAGCGGCGTGAGATTGCTGGCGGAATCAAAAAAGGAGCCAGTTGAACTGACTCCTTTTGATAAGTGGCGGAGCCGACGGGATTCGAACCCGCGACCTCCGACGTGACAGGCCGGCGTTCTAACCAGCTGAACTACGAC
>Ga0070705_100001150_pt1 | contig 14607 bp, 8 predicted proteins | sample KBSK5253metaG_FD_65455 | JGI IMG/M metagenome (GOLD analysis project Ga0070705, IMG submission 65455) | Corn, switchgrass and miscanthus rhizosphere microbial communities from Kellogg Biological Station, Michigan, USA - KBS K5-25-3 metaG | ecosystem: Host-associated > Plants > Roots >... | reverse complement strand
GGGCTCGAGGTCTTGTACTTGACGTTCTCGCGGCCCTTGCGAACTAACTGATTAAGTGTCGGCACGCTGTAGCTCCTCTCGATCGCTTCTGCGGGAAAGCTCCGCACGTCTTCGAAAGGACGTGTCCTTGTCGAAGAAATAAGAAGCTCAAATCGGCCGGGCGGCGTCCCAATCTCGTCGCCTACCCGAGCCGGGTTTACTCTTATTTTGCGGGGATGTTCTGATTAGAAGCTGCGGATTCGGCCTCCCCAGGCCAAACTTTTCTGTGGCGTGATCTCTGGTCGAACTTCTTTTGAATTCGGGAATCCGGTGCTTGCCGGTTTCCTTTTACGCCACAATAACGTTTATTCCGCGTCCGGTTCAATCAACACGGCGCCTCCGCATGTCAGAACCAAAAGAGCGCCGTATTCCAAACGGAAGACTATAGCGGCGCGCAAATTCATTGTCAACCCCGATCACGGAGCCCGCGAGAACCTCCCACTGCGAGGCGTTATTACGCAGCGTCAGCGCATCCACCACTGATCAATAGAGTGACAAATTCTAGCATCGGTGACAAAAATCGTGACGATATTTGCGGCTTTCGTGATCCCCAAACTACGCGATAGGAGGGTCATGTATGATTTCGCGGAATGGCCCGGTGTGTGCTTTCCATCCTAGATACCAAAGCTCAGGAGAATCGCATGACGTTGACGTGTCCAAGATGCTCAACAAACGTGTCAGAGGACGCGCTATATTGCTCGTATTGTAATCTACCGAAACCAAAGTTTGGTTTCAGCGCAGTCGCGGCTGAGGGTCAACAGGAAAAGCAACAACCCGCCAAGCCGTCGAAGTCGCCGGCTGCCGCGTCAAGGTCCGTTCATCAGCCCCGGCGCCGGCAGCGCCAAGGTCGTGACATCAGCATTGCGAAATTGGCCGGCGTCGCGATCATAGTGTTGCTCTTAATCGGCGGCTACGTTTATTTCGCTCCGCTTGCGCGTTCGAATGAGCCTGAACCAAAAACCGTGCTTACTGCGCTCGACACCCTCAAGCGAATGCCGTCGAACGAAGAAGGCCTATCCGTAGACGCGCGCCTGAATCGAGAACTAGAGAAATCCAAGCGAATGGGCAATCTCGTCGGATATCAAGGTTGGACCGTAAAACGCATCGACGGAACAAAAAGCAAAGTCTTCTTGATTTTCTCGTACGACGAAGTCGATCACTCACATCACCAGGCCGAGTGGCTTGCCGACCTCGAGCATAATCAGTTCATCCCTCATGGCGAGCTTGCGGTTTCGATATCCAAGTGACTTGTTGTTAGCGGCTCAGTTTTATCAGGAACAGCGGGCGACGGAATACGCCGCGACTCTTCACCTTTGATCGAGCCGGGTTATGCGCGAAGCTGCCGGGTCGGCCGCCGCCTCCGCAGGTGATTCACGAACGTATTCTCGCCACTCATCGATTGCGGCCGAATGCTTATCCTCACTCTCATACACAAGTGCGAGCTCGCGATGACAAACAGGACAGGGCTTCTTAGAGCCTTGAATTGCCCTCAACAGGTATTCTTCAGCCTTCGACGGCCTGCCTCGCTCTACTTCCAATCTCGCGCGCTCCACAAGGCCCTGAACGCGAGGGCTCACAAATGCAGCCTCGCCGCGAGCGCGCGCGAGAATCGACAGAGCTTCGGCATACCCGGGCCGCAGCTCGAGGGTACGTCTGGCTTCCTCGACGGCGCCATCCCTATCGCCCAACGCGAGACGCGCCTCCGCCCTAAGCCAGTGCGCGTTGTAGTAATTCGGATCCAATCTCAACGCTTCGATCGAGTAGTCGTCGAGCTTCTCTCGGTTCCCCTCCACGAGCGCCAGATAGGCAAGCAGGAGATAATTGGAGCCTGGTGTGAACGTATGCCGAAGCGAATTCAGGGCACGCGATTCTGCGACCTCTATCGCGCGTTCTCGCGAGGCACCAATCAAAGCGTTGTCATTAGATATGCGATCCGCATAAGCGGACAGGGCGCGCGCGTACAGGAAGTCATAGGCGCCCGTCGGCTCCAGTGAGGCGGCGGCCCGCTCGCCACTGACCAGTAGATCATCGAGGTTTCGCTCACTCGCTGAAGCAAAGGCTTGCTTGATCGCCACCTCCGCGCGCGCAAGCGACAAAACGTACCAACACCCTGCAGCCGCGAGTGATATACAAACTATTCCGGCGATGATCGCGACTGCCTTGCGTCGCCGCGCCCCGTGAGTGTTTTGGACCTCGATGACCGAACCACGCTTCGTCATATTGAACAAACTCAGCGCGATTGCCATGAACGCGAAGAAGTATAAACCGGTGGGAATCTGATCGTAGATGAAGACATTGTGCACGAGGACTCCCACAAATGCTGCGACCATGCCGCCTGCGATCAGTCTGAGTTGAGAATTGCCGGCATGGCGTCGCGATCGCAATAGAAGCCATACCGTCGAAACCGCCATCGCTACGTAGAAGACTGCGCCGATCAGGCCAAAGGAAATGGCTGCCTCAAGGTAAGAGTTATGCGGACTCTCGTTGTTGATTAGGGCGGCGTGTTTTGCCAGATCGAGCGATCGGTGCGCAGGAAAGACTCTGTTGAACGCCTCAGGACCACACCCGATCAGAGAGAATTCGGGAACCATCCCGACCGCATCGCGCCATAGCAACGTCCGCCCTGCTCCGGTGAACCGATCCGTAACGATTGATCTTGCACGGACCGCGATGCTGCGTGAAGCCGGAGTCAGCGCCACAACCAGCACGATGATGGACATCGCGACGACACAGGCTCCCGCTGCGAGCAACGTTCGTCGCGGCGCCTTTATCAGATTCACGCCCTTCGCCCTCAGTTCGAGCCACGAGAACGTAATCGCCGCCGCCAACAATCCCAACCACGCGCCACGTGTGCCGCTGAAAGCGATGGCCGCAACCGAGATCCCCACAGCGGCGAACGCAAGCCGTCGAGCACTGCCGCGAAACGTTATGCCCAAAGCCAATGTGAGAGGCGTTGTGTATAGCAGGAAGTTGCCAAGATAATTTGAATGACCCAGCGTGCTTGGGATCCGCACAACGGGACCGGCGGGCGAGTTAAATGTGTACAATGCCCTCGACAAGATCGGATCCTGTCCGAAAAACTGCATGACTCCGTAGACGGCAACTATAAAACCAGCAACTGCCATCGCTTTTATTGCGACCAACAATCGACCGGCGCTGCCGATGGATACGATCAGCCCGGCAAAGCAAATGAAGAAACACAGTCGCGTGATAAAGCCCATCTGATTCGGATAACTGCCAAACAGCGATGCGCGCGGAACGACTCCAAAGAAAGTGCTCAGGCCTACAATGATTATGTAAGCGGACACCAACAACACGTGCTTTGTTTCCGGTGCTCGTATTTCAATTCGGCCGAACCCGCTTAACAACTCTCGCGACAGGAGAAATAGAATCGCTCCGGATCCGGCGACCAGGATGGCGAACTTTGGAAAAACGAAGGTGCGGTAGTACTGCGTGCTGAAGACTAAAGGGGTCAGCGCGAGCACAGAAACGCAGACCCAAAACAGAATCGTCCTTGTGCGGGCTTCGGCGGGCGCCTTCATCCTCGCCCTTGTTCCTTTGTTACTCATCATCCATCTCTCAACAGGCGATAAGTACTATCGCTCCAGAATCAACACGTCTCCGAAGTGCGTAGCGGTTTTGAAAGTACGAATGATGTAATCTTTCAGCGGCTCATACTTTTCGTTGGACATCACTTCAACGCTGGTGATTATCAGGCTCACTTGCTTGCGATCAATTTCCTCCAGCGTTGCGGCGCGTTCGCCGGCGCTGACTCCAACACCTCCCCAGAACTGCGCGGTCGAGGGATTCTTTCTCCCGGTCAGAAACAAATAAGGTGAGCCGCCGTTTGATTGAGCGAAAGCGTATCCGTCGGCAGGTACCCGCTGTTGGACGTAGTCGACTATGCGGTTGATTTGTTCGGCTACCTCGCGCGGGAAATACACGCCACGGCCGCGCTCCACTGTCAGTTCGGTGTCGCTGGTAAAGCGAAGGCCATCAAAGTAAGTAGTAAACAGCAGCCGCGCACCAATCAACAAGAACACCACCGGCAAAACCGACATCGCCAGCTTTGCTTGAAGTTTTCCACCCGTGATTCTTTCGAGCGCCGGACTCGCGAGATAGAGCATATGAAGCAAAACCAAAATCACAAACGGCATTGCAGCTATCGATTGCTCGCGAGCGAACCTCGGAAATAATTCGACGAAGGCAGCCGCCGCAAAAACGAGAACCGTAAACAAAGCACGCAGATCGCTTTCCGCGAAGCGCTTGTTGAACAGCGCCGCAAACACCGCCACGGTAAAGATCGCAACCGGGAGATAGAAAATCAGCTTGTTGATCGCGTATTCATTTGCTCCCAGAGTAAACACGGCGATTGCGATTATGACCGACATCCAAACGACCGCTGCGGCTGCCGGACGCGATCTCAATCTATGTGCAACGAAGGCGCTCACCGCAAGCGCCAAAGTAAACACTATCGGAACGGCCGGGGATCGTGGGATTACAAGTCGATCTACGAGGAACTCGCCCGATCCGGCGAGCAGAGTCCGAATCATCATTCCGAGCGCATCCTGACCAGCCATGTAAGCGAGAACCGGCACAATCACAGCCGCAAGCCCGCAAACCATAGCCAGGAACCAGCGCCGGTCCTCACCCTCCTTGGTGTGCTCGGGCTTGAGCCGATTGCGTTCAAGAAAAGCAATCGCAACGCAACCGATGAACGCATAAGCTCCAATGTTGTGCTTGAACAGCGTGAGCAAGCCAAGCGCGACGCCGGCCAGGAATGCTTTGAGTCGCGCTTGACGTCCCTCCCTATCCAGCAGGAGGAAAAGCGCGAGCGCCAGGAATAACGCGCCGTACTGCATCGGTACCGCCTTGAATGCTCCGTTTGGCCGCAGCCAAAAAAGGGAAAGCAATGCAGCACCGAGAGCCCAGCTTGCGGGCACAATTTTCCGCCCGCTCAGATAGATAATCAGAATCGTCATCGCCTTGAAGACCAATACCCCAAACATCGCGCTATAAAGCGTGGTTCCCATCAACTTGAACAACGCCGCGTTGAGGTAGAGAGTCGCGGGAGGATAAAGCGTGTGAAAATCCCTGTAAGGTATTTCACCGGCCAGGACACGCTCGGCGCCGTAGAGGTTATAGCCTATGGAATATGAAAGCACTGTTGCTCTGTTAAAAAGAAAGCCGAATAACAGAAGCGCTGCGCCCACTGCGACGGAAGCAAACAACAAGTCACGGAGGCTTACGCGCCTCGGTGATACTTTTTTCTTGGCCGGCGAAGCTGCAAACGCTGCGAGCATGGGCTTTCGATTCTCCGCGCACGAGCGGTGCTACCGAATGATCCGATCATATACCGCTATATCGCTGATCGTACCGATATGAACATATCCGGTTGAGATTTGATCCACGAGGCCTCTGTTAGCCGGGATCTCTTGAATGATGATCAGCTTCGGGGACGTGAGCTCGATCATCGTCAGCGTCGCTTTCCTATCCTCTTCTGTTATTCCGACAGAGCTCCACCACAATAAGCGACTCGGATTCCTTCGTCCAGCCAGGAAGTAGACGCTGCTGCCTCGCTGAGAGAAGGAAAAAATGAAATCGTCCGCGGAGCTATTATGCTCGACCATTTCGACAAGACCCTGAGCCAGTTCCGCCTGTCGCCTTTCCACGAATATTCCGCGTCCTCGCGTCATCGACAACTCGGTTTTATCTTTCAGGTGAAGTCTTGAATCAAACTGAGGCCACCACGTATCCAACAGACCGATGATCGCTAACAAAAGAAACGGCGCTGAGCTGACCAGGATCGCTTCCCGATGAGGGGAAGGCAGCCGCTTTTGAAAATAGCGTTTCAAGTCCGGCAGACTGCGCGCGATCACGAGATACAAAAACAACAAGACGGGCGGCAACACTCGAACAAGATGGTAGTGATCCGCGCGCGGAAAAACCTCCAGATATTCAGCCATAGCAAATAGACCGACTATCGAGATGTCGCCGTTGCGTGCCCACCACTTCTGCCTTTCGATTGGGTTCGCGATTCTCTTCCGGAGTTGCCAGAACGCCAGTCCCAAAGCGGCGGCGAAAAAAACCGGGGGGAAATATGCGACCGACGCGATCGCCGATTCCTTGAGACGATATGCTCTGCCCGGAAAAAGCAATGCCAGCGAAACAAGCACGACCGCGAAGAATGAGTAAAGCTGAAAAAATCGGGGAGCCTTACGAAGGACGATCAAGCCGCAGGCGAGTCCGATGATCAATCCGACCGACGCGACCGCGATCGAACTCAACGGCGGAAGCCCCACGGATCGCGCTTCCCTGTACTCAATCGCATGATGCAGGAAATGGTTGATCATCGCGCCTAATGCATCGTTATGTGCAAGGTACATCACCAGTGAACCGGTGATGATCCCAAAGCCAGTCAAGAAAGCTACGAAGCCTGTGATCGCTTCGCGCTTCAGCCGGCTTCGCAAGAGCGGAGCATCTGACGTCATCACGAAGTTCATCGCCATCGCGACTGCGCCGGCCGTGAACAGGTACAGACCGACGTTGTGCTTGAATATCAGGGCAATTCCGATTGCCATTCCGCTCAGGGCGGCCCACCAGGCATTAGCGCCCCACGTGAAGTTCAGCATCAAAACCAGGCCGAGCAGCGCAAAAAGGATCAAGTATTGATCGGGATACACATTGAAGATTTGCCGATGGCCGAGCCAGCAGAGCGTCAGCGCAACCGGAATCAGCGCTCCCCAGGCTGAAGTCAATCGCCTGGCAACGTGAAACAGCGCCATCAGCGTAAGCAGCTTGAATGCGAGCAGGCCCAACCGTGTGACCATCAGCGTCACACCGAATGCCTTCATCAACAGCGCATTCACAAACAGAACGCCAGGGGTGTAGTTGAACAGGAAGTCGCGATAGGGGACCTCCCCGGCAAGCACTCGCTCTGCCGGCGCGACGCTGTACCCAATAACAGAAAGCCCAAGCCCGCGATTCACGAAAAGCGAATAACAAATCAGCCCGGCACTCGCGGCGATCAACGGCGGAAGCATCTTCTGCAGCGCTTGCCTGGGCATTTTGCTTATCATCCAAACCGGCCGCGCGGGCTATCTGTGGCAATAGACATTCATTTTTCCATTCACTCGCGGACGCTAAGGTTGCCGGTCCCTCCTTAGATAATAAGTAAAGACTGAATTCACGCGAGGTTCGTATTCCTGAGCTACCCAGACTTGCAGCTCTCCAATACGATCGGCCGGCGCAATCCTACTCAGCGCGATCACCTTCGGGCGCTCGGACTTCAGTCGTTCAAGCCACCCTGCGAAACCGCCAGGCTCGATATGATCGAGGTACTGATCCTTTCCGCGATCCAGATAAAAGTATTTGCTGGCGTTACTCAACCCGCTCAGCACGAGGATCTCAGTGCTGCCCTGCACGAATATCTTGTCTTCAGGCCGCAAGTGAGAAACGATTTCCGCAACCGCGTCGTCCTGACCCTGAAGAGTCGGAAAGACCAGCCGGTGGGAAAACGCGCTTCGCCCGATGACTATGACAACACCAAAGATCACGACAAACGCGATGTTCATAATGACTGCGCCGTTCGCATTTGACCTAAAGCGAGTGATCAGATTGGTTTCGCGAGTTACAAAGAATCCAAAGAAAAACGCGGAAAAAATTGCGACGAAAGGAAGCAGCGGAATGACATCCGCCCGTCCCTGGATGTCAATCGCACAGAAGCCAAAGTACACGACCGGCGCGATTATCACAGCGGGCCTTCGAGATAACAAAAGAGAGTACCGCCCGCCTTTCTCGCTTCCACGTTTCAGTTCTCGCGCGAAAGCGATCAACAAGCCGATCGCAGCAAGATAGAAGTACACGCGCGATGTTCTAAAATACCCGTCGAGCATCTCAAACAAATGATCCAAAAAGTTCGATAGAGAGCGTGTTTCGTGCGGAGCATATACCGTTGCATTGTAGTGGATATTCCAGCGATAAAAATCCGTCAGCGCTCCTGCGGTCCAGAAATACGCCAGCACGAGGGTGAGGGGTATTAGGGCGCCGATTAGCAGTTTCGCAAGCTTGAGATCGCGCCAGCGCGTTAGATAACGCGAGAATCCCAGCACGGCTACGCCCAGAAAAAGCAGACCGGGCTGCCAACTGAGCGCCGACAGCATCGCGAATACGCCGGCCGTGTAAACGCGCTCCTTCGCAATGGCCCACAGTGTCACTAAACCGAAAAGCACCATCGGTGTCTTGGGCTGAATGCCTTTTATGTTCATGGCGATGAATGGCTCAATGGTGAGAAGAATAGTTGCCGCAAGGAGCGCCGTGCGTTCGTCTGAAAAATACTCGCGCGCTACCAGAAACGTGAACGCCACAGTGAGCGCAGAAAGCAAGATAAAGACTATTCTTATCGCTAAAATATCCCGAAGCCCAAATGGCCGCGTTGTAACGATCGCCGCCGCGCCGATGTACGCCGACAAAGGAGTCTTGATGTTTACGGCGTCACGATAAGGCATACCACCGCGCGCGATAACTTGCGCCATGTAGTCCCAGTTGGCGGGGTCACCGCCGCTCGGCTGTTTCCAGAATTGGGTTTGCAGGTAAACAATCGTGACAACGGTAAGCACGATCCAAAACAACCATCGCCCGTCTAACCAACGCAACCACTGCCGGGGCGCTGTGCTTCGAGTCTCCACCGCATCAATCCCAGTTTGATTCATAACGTCGAGTTTCATCAAAGGGCGGCTGTGCCTTGCCTTCTAACCGACGTACTTTTAGCAGAGGAACGCGGGTTGTCAAGAAGAACGAATTTCTAAACACCTGAAGAATCTCTTTGTTGCCATTGTTTTGTGTTGACCCGCGATAAGCGTTGGCTCTACAATCGCGCCCAGTGCTGGAAAGCTGACGAGTTCAAGGAGGGGGAAGACGAAAATGGCAAGAAGGACGATGCGCGTTGGGGGAATAATGCTTGAGGTGGCGCTTGGCGTATTCCTTGTAGCATTGCTGGTGAGTGCCCTGAAAACGCCTGAGAGCAAGGCGACCTCTCTGAAGGCAAAACATACCAATGAGAGTTTGTTACCGCTCCAGGGCAGTGTTCCCTGTACGTTGACGTGTCCGGCTAATATTACTACTACGGCGGCAGCAACCTGTCCGTTCTCTGCCGGCGGCGTTGTTAATTATCCCGCGCCCACAACAACTGGCGACTGCAACACCGTGACTTGCACTCCGCCCTCGGGTTCGTCCTTTCCGGTTGGCTCAAGCACGGTGACTTGCATGACCACCGGAGGACCGACTTCCAGTAATCCCGGCGCGACAGTTACCTGCGGCTTCACGGTCACTGTGTTTGGCATGTGCCTGCAGGATGATTCAAACCCGGGGAATGTCGTGCTGTTGAACCCATTCACCGGCGCGTATCAATTCTGTTGTAACGGGGTGGTGGCCGCTTCCGGAACCGGAACACTGTCAGTGAAGGGGTGTGTGGTGTCAATCCAACACTACCCAGGCAACTACCGAGTAAACATTCAAGCAGACACGGCGGTAAAAAGAGGTAGTGCAACCATACAGTTGCCACCTGGCGTTTTGAAATGCTCGATCGGGGATCGGGATATCACCAACAACACCTGTGTATGCCCGGCTCCTGCTCCGCCGCCAGCCGGTTAACATCGTCGGTATAAGAAATCTGAACCGCACGCAAAAGGGATGAAGAGACTGGTTCGGTCTCTTCATCCCTTTTATTCTTTACAGGGCGCTCCGCGAAACCCTTTTTCAACTGCCCTCGGGAAACATCTCATCAGCGATTTCAAAGAGTTTGATGGTCAAAAGGTGAAAACAAACTCAGCCCCAATCAAATGGTTCGGGCACCGAAAGACGCGGTGTGTGCGAATCGCCTTCATTCCTATTCAAGAAGCGGCTTGATCAGGTCGAAGTCTGGTTTTGTGCGCCAAACTCGGGATAAAAACAATGGGGTGCGAAGCTCGCAAGAAGCCTCGCACCCCGATTACTTAGCCTACTATTACTTTTGCCGTTGGCCGGCGTTTAGTCGCCCACTTCCTTGGCCTCGATCTTCAAGTCCTCGGCCGCCGGTATCTCTCCAGACTCGTAGTCTTCAATCTCTTCCTGAGTCCGGTCTGGCTCGAGCCTTATCTGACGGTAGTAATCCATACCCGTGCCCGCTGGTATCAGCCGGCCCATGATCACGTTCTCTTTCAGCCCGCGCAGGTAATCGACCTTGCCGCTGATCGCTGCTTCGGTCAACACTCGCGTGGTCTCTTGGAACGACGCGGCCGATATGAACGACTCGGTCGAAAGCGACGCCTTCGTGATACCAAGCAGCAACGGCTCCATCGAAGCCGGCTTCCCATCTTCCGAGTCCACGCGTTCGTTCTCATCCTGGAAACGGAAGCGGTCGACCATGTCCTCGAGCAGGAACTCAGTGTCGCCGACATCCTTGACGCGCACCCAACGCAGCATCTGGCGAACGATCACCTCGATGTGCTTGTCGTTGATGTTCACGCCCTGCAGACGATAGACCTCCTGAATTTCGTTGACGAGGTAGCGTTGCAGTTCCTCGATACCACGCACCGACAGGATGTCGTGAGGATTCAGCGGACCGTCCATGAGGGGCTCGCCCGCCTTCACCCAGTCACCCTCCTGAACGTTGATGTGCACTCCGCGAGGAATCGAATACTCACGCTTCTCACCATCAGGCGCTTCGACGGCAACGCGGCGCAGGCCTTTCAGAATCGGGCCAAACTTCACCACGCCGTCGATTTCGGTCATCACCGCCGTTTCTTTAGGCCGTCGAGCTTCGAACAACTCGACCACGCGCGGCAGACCGCCGGTGATGTCCTTGGTCTTCGTTGTTTCGCGCGGGATCTTGGCGATGATGTCGCCGGGCGCGACTCGCACGTGTTCTTTTTCTTCCAGCGCCTTCGATGCCCCCGCGCCGCGCTTCTTCTTCCACTCGTCGTAATCGGCGACCAGCAGGTTCGCGCGAACCGGCATCTGGTAAGTGCGAAGCATCTTGTTCTTCTCGTCGCGAATCTCGATCCTTGGCTGGCGTTTTTCGTCAGGCGAATCGATGACCACGAGATGCGACAAGCCGGTGACTTCGTCCACTTCTTCGCGAACGGTCACACCTTCGATCAGGTCCTTGAAGGTCACTGTGCCCGCTTCTTCGGTGAGGATCGCAAACGTAAACGGATCCCACTCGGCGAGTTCCTGTCCTTCTTCAACGCGCTGCCCGTCGGTAACCTTGAGCGTCGCGCCGTAGTTGATCTGGTAGCGTTTCAATTCGCGGCCGCGTTCGTCGATCAGCGCGATGATCCCGTTCCTATTCATCGCAACCAGATCGCCCTCGCGGTTGCGGACCGTCTTCAGTTCGTCGAATTTCACGTTGCCCGAAGCGATCGCTTCGTGCTTGGTAATTTCACTGACACCGCCGGCCACGCCGCCGATGTGGAACGTTCTCATCGTAAGCTGCGTGCCGGGCTCGCCGATTGACTGCGCGGCGATGACCCCGACTGCCTCTCCGAGTTCGACCATTCGCCCGGTTGCGAGATTGCGGCCGTAGCACTTGATGCACACTCCGCGGCGCGACTCGCAAGTCAACACCGAACGAATTCGCACGCGCTCGATTCCGCCCGCCGCCTGAATCATCGCGGCGAGGTCTTCGGTGATCTCTTCATTCAACTCGACGATCACTTCGCCGGTGATCGGGTCGCGCACGTCTTCAAGCACCACGCGGCCGATAATTCTGTCGCGCAGCGATTCGATTTCCTCGCCGCCTTCGATGATGGCCGTTGCCCAAATGCCTTTGATCGTTCCGCAGTCGGGCTCGCTTACGATTACGTCCTGAGCTACGTCGACCAATCGGCGAGTAAGATAACCCGAATCCGCGGTCTTCAGCGCGGTGTCGGCCAAGCCCTTTCGCGCGCCGTGTGTCGAGATGAAGTACTGAAGCACGTTCAGGCCTTCGCGGAAGTTTGCGCGAATCGGAGTCTCGATGATTTCGCCCGACGGCTTGGCCATCAAGCCTCGCATTCCGGCGAGCTGACGAATTTGCTGCTTCGAACCTCGGGCGCCGGAGTCCGCCATAATCAGAATCGGATTCATCTCGCCCGATTCCTGCTCGCGGCGATTCATCTCGGTGAACATCGCTTCGGCGACCTTCTCGGTCACGTCCGACCAGATCGCGATGACCTTGTTGTAGCGTTCGCCGTTGGTGATGATTCCTTCCTTGTACTGGTTCTCGACTTCGGCTACATCGTTCTGCGCCTGCTGAACAAGATCCGCCTTGATCGGCGGCGTGACCAGATCGTCGATCCCAATCGAGATGCCGGCCTTGGTCGCGTAAAGGAAGCCGAGGTCCTTGACCTTGTCGAGCAGCCTCACAGTTTCGCCATGGCCGCGCCGCAAGTGACAATAGTTCACGAGCGACGTCAGTCCTTTCTTCTTCATCGTTCCGTTGACGTAAGGCATGTCGTCCGGCATGTGCCCGTTGAAGATTACGCGGCCGACAGTCGTGTCGATCACGCGGTTCTGCAAGGTCCGAACCGTAGCGCGAATTATGTCCTGATCGTCGCGTTCGTGCTCGAGATCAATGATCTCGCCGGTGTAAAGCATCTTGATCGGAGTCTGTGTGTGAACTTCGCCCGCATCGAGCGCCAGCAACACTTCATCGGCCGTAGAGAATTTGCGTCCGGCGAATTTGTCGTCCTTCTTGTCCTTCGTCAGGTAGTAGCAACCGAGCACGATGTCCTGAGTCGGAACCGCTATCGGCTGTCCGTTAGCGGGCGAAAGGATGTTGTTCGAGGCAAGCATCAGCACGCTCGCTTCGACCTGGGCTTCCGGCGAAAGCGGAATATGCACCGCCATTTGATCGCCGTCGAAGTCCGCGTTGAACGCCGTGCACACCAGCGGATGAATCTTGATCGCCTTGCCTTCGACCAGCACCGGCTCGAATGCCTGGATGCCAAGCCGATGAAGGGTCGGCGCGCGATTCAACAGCACCGGGTGCTCGCGAATAACTTCTTCGAGGATGTCCCAAACGACCGGTTCCTGCCGCTCGACCATTTCCTTCGCCTGCTTGATCGTCGCTGCGTACTGTTTCTTTTCGAGCAGGTTGTAGATGAACGGCTTGAACAACTCGAGCGCCATCTTTTTCGGCAAGCCGCACTGATGCAGCTTCAACTCGGGTCCTACTACGATCACCGAACGGCCTGAGTAGTCCACGCGTTTGCCGAGAAGGTTCTGACGGAAACGTCCCTGCTTTCCTTTCAGAGTATCCGAAAGCGATTTGAGCGGGCGATTGTTCGCGCCTCGCAGCACTCGGCCACGGCGTCCGTTATCGAACAACGCGTCAACTGCTTCCTGAAGCATTCGCTTCTCGTTTCGCACGATCACTTCAGGCGCTTTCAACTCAATGAGCTTCGAAAGACGGTTGTTGCGATTGATCACCCGGCGGTATAGATCGTTCAGATCGCTCGTCGCGAAGCGGCCGCCGTCCAGCGGAACCAGCGGACGAAGCTCCGGCGGAATTACGGGAATCACATCGAGGATCATCCAGTCCGGATGATTGCCCGAGCGCCGAAACGCATCGACCACTTTGAGGCGCTTTGAGTACTTCAGCTTCTTCTGCTGCGAAGTCTCGTCCTTCATCTTCGCGCGCATCTCGATCGAGAGTTCTTCGACGTCAACCTTCTGCAGCAGCTCTTTGATTCCCTCGGCGCCCATCCTCGCGATGAAGCGGCCCGGGTACTCCTGCACAAGCTGGCGATACCGGTCGTCGGCGAGCAGTTCTCGTTCCTTCAATTCAGGAACGTCGCCCGGATCGATGACTATGTAGGACTCGAAGTAGAGCACCTTTTCGAGCTCGCGCAGAGGTATGTCGAGCAAGTGGCCGATGCGCGACGGAAGTCCCTTGAAGAACCAAACGTGCGAGCAAGGGCTTGCGAGCTTGATGTGGCCGAGCCGCTCGCGCCGAACCTTTGATTGCGTCACCTCGACGCCACACTTATCGCACACGACGCCGCGATGCTTCATGCGTTTGTACTTGCCGCAAAGGCATTCCCAGTCGGTGACGGGTCCAAAAATCTTTGCGCAGAAGAGTCCGTCTCGTTCAGGTTTGAAGGTACGATAGTTGATCGTCTCAGGCTTTGTAACTTCGCCGTGAGACCAACCGAGTATCTTCTCCGGTGAGGCCAAACTTATTCTGATCGCTTCAAAATCTGGCGCCAGGCTCGTTTTCTCTTGGTGTGTCCTAAACATTTCTTGGTCACCTTCCTCTGGTTCGATTGCGGATTGCGGATTTCGGATTGCGGATTTCGGAAGCCGCTCTTCCAATCCGCAATCCGCGATCCGCAATCTGCAATTTGATTATTCCGCCACTACTTCCTCTTCAACTTCCTCGCTGCGGCGCATCAACTCGACGTCGAGGCACAGCGACTGAAGCTCGCGAATGAGCACGTTGAACGACTCAGGCACGCCGGGATCGAAGTCCGCTTCGCCTTTTACGATGGCCTCGTAGATCTTCGAGCGCCCCGCGACGTCGTCCGACTTCGCGGTAAGCAGTTCCTG
>Ga0070705_100001141_pt1 | contig 14658 bp, 15 predicted proteins | sample KBSK5253metaG_FD_65455 | JGI IMG/M metagenome (GOLD analysis project Ga0070705, IMG submission 65455) | Corn, switchgrass and miscanthus rhizosphere microbial communities from Kellogg Biological Station, Michigan, USA - KBS K5-25-3 metaG | ecosystem: Host-associated > Plants > Roots >... | reverse complement strand
AATGATGTTTGCAGGTGCCAAATGTTTTACTAAATAATAGTAATCCAAAATTGCCCGCAAGCTATTACGCCTTTGGGATATTACAAACCCTTTCCAACAAAGTTATTGAATTTTACTTTTGCCAAGCCATACTATGTTATGTTATGCTATGCTACCAATTCTACCTGAGATTTTTCACTTTCTTTGGCAACTCTGAAGATTGTTTCAACGAATCCCTCCAACTCCTTTTCGTGAGAAACGATAATCACCTGTGCAGCAGTAAGTTCTTCCAGAACGTGCTGGATTTGAACCAATTGTTCCTTACTGAATCCGTCTGTGGGTTCGTCTAAAATTAAGAGATTATCATCAAACATTATCATTCTGCGAATGATTTCGTTAAGCGCCAACCTGTATGCTAACGCAATTGATGTTTTCTCGCCGCCGCTCAAACTATCAACTTCTAGGCGATACCCACTTTGATTAACGATGGGGGTAAAGAACTCATCAATTTCAACATCTATATCTCCTGCTTCAATCAATAGATAGAACCATTTTTGAAATAGCTTATTGAACTCCTCTTTCACACTAACTAGGACTTGAGATTCTATCTGAACCAAAGAAGGGATAAAGTGTTGGTTTAACCATAAACTTATTTGATCTGTGAAAGCAATTCTATCAACCTTCGCCTCTAGTTCGATTATTTTTTTGTTGAATATTTCAATTTGTTTCAGGTTGTTTTCATAATCAGTCTTCCGGGACGCAAGAATTTCTTTCTTATTCATTAAGTCACCTTCAAACGATATTTTCTTTAGTTCCAATTCCTTCATTTCGGAATCCACCTTTTCACTGTCCTGACAAATTATCTTTGTCTCGTCAAGTTTTTTTAACAAATCACCAATTTCATTATTTAGACCTAGTAACGCATTTTCTCTGATTTTTTTATCTTCAATAAGACGTTGTTTTGAGTTAATTAAGTTAGTATTTTCCACAAACGTTCTTTCCAAATCCGTCTTTTGATAATCGATGACAATCTTATTTAACAGGTCATAATTTTTCTTGTACGGAAGAAGTTTATTTAATGTCTCAGTCATGTCGTTTAACTTACTTATCTTATGTAGCAAATTTTCATTCTGTAATTTGGCAATCATAAGGTTCTTGTTTGAAATTTTTTCATTTATTTTCAAGTCTAGTTGAATTACGTTACTTTGAATTCCAGCTAATTTTGCAATTTGAATTTGAATTTTTTGTAAGTCAGATCTTTTAGATTCAATTTGTCTTATTTCTGCTGAGACTTGATTTTTCTGTTCATTTTGTTCTTTTCTCTCATCTTCTAGTTTTTCAAGATTGACATTTAAGAAATCCTTTCTTTGCGAAAATTTTCGCTCCAATTCTGATATGTGTTGTTGATCTAGTGTTTGTTTACAATACGGACATACTGCATTTTGCCTTAGTTGTAATACTGCATCCAGTTCCGATCTTTGTTTTAATAATTCATTGTTTATGCTAAGCATTTCTGATTTTATGTTTAATAAATTACCTGTAACTCTATCGAGGTCCATTTGAAGATTATCAGTATTAACAGAGTTATTTTTTAGCTTGTTCTCTTGTTGTTTCAGCCCATCTAAATTTCTTAATTCATGATCGCATCTGGCTCGCTCTGATGTTAGCTCCGATAGTTCAAATTCCAATCTTTGAATATTTGCATTCAGAGAGTCACGCTCACTGGAAATATTACTATCCAATCTTACCTTCTCCAGTAACAATTTATCATACTGAAGAGCTTTATCAGTAACATCTACCAGATCGTTCCGTTTTTGAATGTATTCGCGATATTTTGGAGTAAGGTCGACTAAAATTTTTTCACATTGTGTAATGCGAAACAAATCTTGATCTATTTTTTTAATCTCATGATCCTTTTCTTCTAAAAGTTGAGAGTTCTTGTCAATTGTAGACTGGAGATGCAAAATGGAGGATTCTGCCTTCAGAATTTTTTCCTTGCTCTTTCTTGTTTCTAACATTTTTGTCAGAATATTTTGTAGTTTATCATTAAGTTGAGATACACTATCTTTAAAGTAGTCAATTTCTTCGTGCAATGATTCTGTAGTATCCTTTATTTTTTGTAAATCGAGTTTGTGCAAACTTAGTTCACTTATCAGAGATTTTTTTGCTCTAGTTACGGTTCGTATCCATGAAGAAAATTTCTCCGCATTTTTTTTGGCTGTACTGTATTCTTCAATACCAAACGCTCTTCTCAAAATTTCGACTCTCCGTTCATTATTCGAAGTTAATACATTTTTCATCATTTCCTGGGGAGTATAAATTGCAAAGCGAAAAATTGTAGATGTAGTTCTAGTTTGGGTTCTTTCATTTATTCCAATTATTTCTAATATCCGGGATTTCAGTTCGCTAACAGAATATGAATTCGTTACCCCATTTTCATACAGTGAACCTTCTTCTTGTGAGATTTTATTCCCTTTTCTCAATAGAGATCTGAAGACATCATAGGTTTTTCCACTACTTTCAAACTCTAAGAGTACAGAACCTTTACTCTCTCCAATTCGGAGCAAATAGTTTGCATCAATATCTCCTAATCCAAACAGCGCAAATTCAATTGCAGAAAGAATTGTGGACTTGCCTGATCCTATATCACCTTGAAAAAGAATTCTTCCCTTAGGAAATTCGATAATAGTCTTTTCCTTATAACTTCTGATGTTTGTCATTTCGATTCGTTTAATTATCATAAAAATATCCCTCGCTGTCAAAAATTGATTTTGCATATGAGATAACTCTGTCGTCGTATGTACTGACATTTTCGTTTTCTAATTTTTCATTGCGAAGCACATCTAACAGACTCTGTGATAGACTTTCTCCAGTTTTTCCAATTAATTTTGAATTTACCTGGTTTTTTACTTTAGGGGAAATAGTTGAATCTGCTTGAAAATTCTTGATACTGTTGTGAAAGATTTCCCTTTCAATATCAAATTTGTTGTCGCTTTGTACCACAATAGTACTTGCCTCATCAGTTGACAAATTATTTGTATTTATAAATGATAGTAACGCCTCTCTTTTTGATATATCTATACTAAATTTTCCAAAGTCAATGTTGGAACGCTTTCCGAGTAACTTTCCTTTTACTTTGATTAGGACTATTTTATTCTTAACGTCAAGTTCTGATATATTCTTCATGATCTCTGCTTCCAATACCTCTGAGTTCCACTTTAACGAAACTATTTCCTTATATAGTATTTCGGCTACTTTTATCTCGATAAACCTGCAATCTAAAATTTTTTTATCAAATGAAATGATGTAAAAACCCCTAGTTTCTCCTTTTGCTGTTTCTTCAAGGTCTTGAAAAGTAGAACCAAAGAGAGGGCCAGGATAAACAATCAGGCTATTGTCAATTTTCTTTTCAACTCTCTTATGAATATGACCTCCTCCGTAATAGTCAAATCCCTTTGGGATAAGAGAAATCGACACAGAATCCCGGAATTGAATGTCTTGGGGAAGGACTTCTTGAATACCTCTATGCAATAGAAAAACTTTGAATCCCTCTTCTGATTCTAGTTTTTTTTTGTCCAGTTTCTCATAGATTTCTTTGTCTAAACCAACTTTTCTCCCCGAAATACCCGTAATTTTGGCTCCTGTCTTCTTATCAATTAGGAGTTTCAATTCTATTGAGTCATTGTTCTTTTGAAATTCTGTTGGTTTAATAAAGAGGTCAGCAGAGTGCAAAATATCGATCATCGAAACATTTGCGGTGTTAAAATCATGTGAACCATAAATCATGTATACTGGAATACCTGAATTTCTTACTTGCTTCAAGATTTCAACGGCTTTCTTAACAGGTGAAAGCTGTGGAATATTTACGTCAAAAAAGTCTCCGGTAATTAGAATAAAATCAACTTGTTCTTTTATGGAGATTGATATTGATTTTTCAAATGCTTGCAAATTTAATTCTCTTAACTTGGGATTTCTCCAAGAGCCAAGATGACAATCAGTAATATGGGCAAACCTGTACAAATTGTATTTATTCGAGTCTAACTATATTTTAACATAGGTTGTCTGTACATGTTTACATTTGCCGATGGCCTATGACTTTGCTATTTGTATCTAAGAGCACACTGCGAGCCCCTAACTCACTCAGTTAGATTTTGTGAGCGCAAATGCTTCATGCAATGACCTGACGGCCTTTTCACAATCTTTGTTATTCACGACGAATGCCAAATTCAGCTCAGAAGATCCTTGAGCAATCATTATTACATTTATTTTATCTTTTGAAACGGCCGTAAAAACTTTAGCTGCAATTCCCTTGATTCCCCTCATTCCGGAACCAACTACCGCAATTACGGCAACATCTTCGTTAACTCGTACATTCTTTATGACTTTGTCAAGTAGCGTAAGGTCTAAAGTAGTAATGGCAGTATCCAGATCGTCTTTTTTTACAACCATAGAGATGCTCGATTCTGAAGGACTTTGTGAGATCATCATAATGTTCACGCTTTTTTTTGCCAAAGCATCAAAAATTCGAGCTGCAGTACCAGGCGCCCCAACCATACCCCCGCCACTTACATCAATTAGCGCGGTATTGCGAATTGCAATTATTGATTTTACTATTTTTTGTGAAGTCTTACTCGGATTTTTTGATATTATTGTTCCTTCGTTCGACAAGTTAAACGCATTTCTTATACGAATTGGTATGTTTGTATCCATAACCGGCTCAAGTGCCCTTGGATGCATGTATTTAGCACCAAATAAGGATAATTCTATTGCCTCCGCAAATGATACTTCTCTGAGAACCTTTGCTTCTTTAACAATATCAGGATCGGCTGTCATAAGGCCATTTACATCTGTCCATAACCAGACTTCGTCCGCGTCAATACATACGGCTATAATTGTAGCTGTGTAATCTGAACCACTTCTTCCCAATGTGGTAATATTCCCATTTTGGTCTGCTCCAATAAAACCAGTAATAACTGGGATCTTATTTTCTCTCAACAGTGGATCTACATGATATTTTACACGAATTTTAGTAGTGTCAATCAGGGGTCTGGCCTCGCCAAATTTTGAATCCGTTAATATTCCAACTTCCTGTCCTGTCAAGTAAACGGATACAAGACCCTTGTCTAAGAGAGAATATGAAATTATCGGTGTTAATAGGCGTTCACCAAATGACAGTAAATGATCCATTGCTTTCTCAGTTACCTCTTTCAAGAGTACTACACCATTCAAAATATTCTCCATTTCTTTCAGGAGAACTTCCACTACTTCTACTGCCTTGAGCCTATAGGTTTCGTTTTTGATCGATTCCTGAATGATATCTATATGCATAGATCGTGTATTATTGACAAAATCCGTAATCTTTTTTTTATCGCATTTTAACACATATCCTGAAACTTTCAAAATCTCATCTGTCATCCCCGCCATCGCAGAAAAGACTCCAACTATTTCGTTACCTTTATCATGATATGATTTTATCAGTTTAGTAATATGATTAATTTTTTTTCCAGAATCTACCGCCGTGCCGCCAAACTTCATTACCAGACGCATTATTACAAGCTTATGATATTTATACAGATTAATACGTTTATTGTTACCTTTTTGAGAGCCTTATGAATAATTAAGAGAGATTTTTATTTGGTTGCCTTGAATACTTTTGCATGACTAATTTTTCATTTGAAGAAAGACTCTTGTTGGTACAGCATTGTATTTTTAAATACGATTCAGAAGAGATGATAAAAACTAAACTTCATCAATATTTTTCTCCGAAAGAAATAGAATCTGCCATAGACACACTAATTGCTACACAAAGGATTCGCAGAATTGGACAAGACGTCCTTCAAAATAATGAAAGTCACACTGGCACAGTACCTGAAATATCAGAAAACTTAAAGTCCATAATTGACAACCTGTAGAAAAAGTATATTATATTTAATGAAACCTAAAATCATGTGAAAATAAAAATATAGCTTGCCGCAAAATTATGCGACAAGAATTTACTTATTTCCCATAATTCCGCCAAATATGTTTCTTAAGGCATCAAGAACTGGATTACCGGTTTGATTGCTAGCTTTTTGTGTTGCATTAGCTGTGGCGTTGGCAGCATTATTAACAACGTTTTCTGCTTGATTTATTGTTGATTGCGTTGCGTTATCAGTGGCGTTCTCTGCATTATTAACAACGTTTTCTGCTTGATTCATTGTTGTATTTGTAGCGTTAGCCGTGGCGTTCTCTGCATTATTAACAACGTTTTCTGCTTGATTCATTGTTGTATCCGTAGCGTTCGTGAGGTTTGTCGATGCATTTGAAGCGGCTGTGATCAACTCGTTAGCCTCCTCATTTACTGGCTCGGTCAGGTTGCTTGAAGTGTTTGAAACTGCATTTGTTACATTATTGCTTGCGTTAGATAGAATATTCATTGTTTTGTTCATTGCCAATTGTGTGGCATTAGATGCTGCGTCTGAAGCCAAGCTTAGTACATTGTTGGCTTTCGTCATCAATTCTCCCGTAGCATTCGCGGTGGTATTTGCAGCAGAACTGAGAATATTCTTTGCAGCGTCCATTGCTGTTCCCGATGCATTTTCTGTTGCATTGGTTATAGCGTTCACTGCTTCTCCAGTTGCATTAGCTGTTGTGTTTGCAGCTGAGCTGAGCATATTCTTAGCGCTGTCCATGGCTGTTCCAGTTACATTTTCCGTAGCATTTGAAAGTCCACTCATAGCCTCGCCTGTTGCAATAGCGGTGGCCTCCATTGCGTTTCCTGTTGCAGAAGTAGCATTTGAAAGTCCACTCATAGCCTCGCCTGTTGCATTAGCGGTGGCCTCCATTGCGTTTCCTGTTGCAGAAGTAGCATTTGAAAGTCCACTCATAGCCTCGCCTGTTGCATTAGCGGTGGCGTTCTCAGCAGTATTAGCTATGTTTTGTGCCTGATTCATAGTCATATTTGTTGCATTTTGTGTTGCATTAGCTGTAGCGTTCATTGCAGTCCCTGTCGCATTAGCTGCATCACTCATCAAGTTCGTTGTATTTGATGGAATCGTAGGGCTAGACGGAACGGTCTGTGCATTTGCAATGAAATTTGAAAGCACAACAATAGTGGTCATCATGAACAGTATTGACAAATATCCTTTACCAATCATAACATTTTAAAATAAATACTGTCTTTTAATGGTTTGCAGAAATTCTAATTCCCGCATTTATAAATAAAATATTTATCTTTTTTACAAAATAATTAATAAAATCCGCATTGAATTGAAAATGACAATGATTATCGATTCAATGTAACAATTTCGATTAGAATTTAGTTATTATGCAGGATTGACCTGGCTCGTTTGAAAACTTGTATCCACATTACCCATGTTAATTTTTGCGTATTTGTGTTCTGTAGACTGGGATGATATGAAACTATTAGACGTTTGTCATTTACTTGGTAATCGGCCAAATGACAGAATTTCAATTTTTTTAGATTGCTAATCTTGCAGTATGTTCGAAATGCTATTGATCCCAAAGTTATTACAATTTTTATCCCTTTAAATAACTCAAACTCACTTTTTAGAAACTTTGAACAATTAGTAAGTTCTGAAGGCAGTGGTTTGTTTGACGGTGGTGCACATCTAATACAAGAAGTGATGAAAACATTGTTGATATGTAATCCATCATTTGAAGAAGTACTAGTAGGCATATTTGAAAAACCCGTTTCGTAAAGTGCTCTAATTAACCATTCCCCTGAATGATCTCCAGTAAACAATCTGCCAGTTCTGTTGGCCCCATGAGCCGCTGGCGCTAGACCAATTATCAGTACTTTTGCATTTGGATCTCCAAATCCAGTAACAGGTTTTGACCAGTATGTTTGATTTGAAAATCGCTTTACTTTATTCTTACCAACCATTTGTGTGTATTGTACTAACCTATTGCAAAGAGTGCAGTTTATAATATCATTATTTATACTATCAAGGGTAACCAAATAGTTCATCTGTCAGTACTATTTTTCTGTACTCGATAATGTAGAGCTATTTCGCCAATAATTTATTCTGGTACTGAATCAGAGACCAATTTGCCATTTTCAATTTTGATGAACAAATACCTATTATCTTTAAAGATCAATGTAATCTCATCCTTCTGTTCTTCTACATCAAGTAATTCTTGTCCTTTGATACCATCAAACTTTGCCATGAGTGATTGTTCATAATTGACTATATTTATATTAAGACGAAAAATGCCACAAGAATTGATTTTATTTTTTCCTAACTTTTACAACCTTTGTTTCTGCACGCAGCTCGACTGCGTCAGTATAAAGATGCTTACCCCACGAAACTTTGATAGCGACTTGGATCTCATTGTCCCCTTCTTTCAGCTTATTACTATCAAGCTCCATAGTTTTAGTTACGTCAAACAACAGAGACTTTGCTTCTTCAATTGTCAATGGATAATGAGGTGTTTCATCCTTGATAACAGAGACCCACACCCTGTATGAAATTTTGGGATTTCTCGTCCAGAATAGGACTGCTTTTCTCACAAATTTTGCCTTGTCAACCGAATTTCGGCCTGCTTTAAGATCTAAAGATATTGTAAGCCTAAATCCATTATCATGTTTGTCATAAGCTCTTTCCCAATTTTTTTGAGAAAAACTTTCCCTTATCAGGCCATCTATATTGAAGCTTAAACTTAGGGTCAAAATCTCGTTGGATCTTATACTATCGTGAGACGAACCAATTTTAATATCTGAAATAGAGCTTGTCTTCAATAAGCTTCGCAGATGGTATAATTTATATCTTCAATAAGTAGTTGTCTGTATAATGCAGGCGGAGTTAGAAAATTATAAATCCAATGAAATTAATTTGAACGTAAGCGAAGATATCTCAATTCTCTATATAGTACAACATGAACTTTTGAACGAAAAGGAAGTAGAATTTGCGGGTGTTGTATTGAAACATCAGCTAAAAGACGATTTTAGTTTCAGAATTGTGACTAAAAAAACCAAACCAATGGAAGTTTTGCACAAGGCATTACAATCATCTTCTGATAACGCGCTCAAAATTAAGGACATGATTGATACAGCAGTAGCCAATGAAAAGAGTGCTGGTTCTTGAAGTTTTGTCCAAATTGCGAAAGTAGGATGAAACCAAGAATAGAGGAGAATATATTAATCTGTCCAAAATGTGGTTTCACAGAAGCGAAAAACGAAATTAAATCAATTCCCTTAATAGAACAAAGTGGAGCTAGTCTCAAGATAGTTGAGTCTGAAAAAGGTCCCAGTGCCCTGCCGACTACCAGTATTGATTGTCCCAAATGTGGAAACAACTTAGCGTTCTGGTGGATGTTACAAACAAGATCTGCAGATGAAGCTACTACTCAATTTTATAGATGTACTCAATGTAGCCATACCTGGCGAAATTATGCATAAGGATATTCTGAATATTTTTTTAGACGTCAACTAACAAAATTATCACGTATTTGCTGTTAAAGCATTGAGTTTAGTCTGTAAAGGTCTGCCTATTTACTAGATAGCTATTGTAATGAATTTCTAAAAAATAGGAATGTTTAAAATGTTTTAAATCTGCCTCTTGATTGATAAAGTTGGTATTTTTAGCGAAGACAAAAACACCTGATGAATGGAAAGCTGTAACTTCAGCAATTTCCACATTAGTTGATGAAGCCACCTTTGAAGCAACTGTCGAAGGTTTGTCATTTAGAGGAATGGATCCTTCTCACGTTGCGTTAATTGATATCAGCTGGCCAAATTCAGCTTTTGGTGGTTACGAATGTGACTCTGCACTAAAATTTGGAGTTAGAATAGATGAATTTTCAAAATTGATGAAAAGAGCTGAGAAAAAAGATGCAGTTGAAGTTTCTGTTGAAGAGAACAGTATGCTTCATATTAAAATCTTAAATGGGTATAGAAGAGAATACAAAATGCGATTAATAGAAAGTACTGGAGGTTCAACCCCACTACCAAAATTAAATTTCAATTCGAAAGTAATCATAACCCCAGCGTCATTTGATAAAATACTTTCTGATATTGAGGTAGTATCAGAATATATTTCAATAGAGTCTGATGAAAAGAAAATTATCTTTTCTGGAAAAAGTGATTCTGGAGAAGCTGACATAGTTATTGAATCTGGAAGTGAAGGCCTTGAAGAACTGCAGGTTAAGGAGAAAAGTAAAGCCACTTACAGCCTGGATTACTTGTCAAAAATTACCAAAGCAATAAGTGCTTCTGGCGGATCCCTTGTACTGGAATACTCTACAAAGATGCCATTGAGGTTAGAATTTAGAGTCGCAAATGTAGGAAGAATTCATTTCTATTTAGCACCAAGAGTACAGGATTAGCCTTTTTTCATTTACTGCGTATGATATCATCAATATTACAAAATGATTTGATTGAATGTAAATTCTCCCAGACAAAGCGTATAAGTATCAATTAAAATCAAGACAAATCAATATAGATTGCCCCATCCTTCTCAGATACTGGAAAGAGTAACAAATCTCCAGATTTAGTCCAATTGGGGTTTTGATCCTGCCACTTACTTGGTATATGCAATAATTTTCCACTAACAAGATCATATTCAAAATCATGCATATAGCATATTATTTTTGTTTCTTTCAATTCACTTTTTGAAAGAGAAGCTCCTCGATGAGGACATGAATTGTCAAGTGCAAAAAGGCGATCATTGGATCTACAGACAAGAATATTATTTCCTTGAATTGACATTGCCTTCATGGAATTATTAGGAAGTTCCTCACTATTGCATACTTTATATTCCATTAGTGAGTAGTAAACTGGGTTTATTCTATAAATTCATTTTTAATGCGAACCATATTTTATTAGTTGTGTAAAAAGGCAGTACCATATCATTATAAAGATCGTTAGTGTCGTAAATACACAATTGAAGTATCACAGAATTAGCGAAATTAAGAATTATGAATTTATTGGTAAAGAAGTCAGAGTGAGGGGATGGGTACATAGGCTGCGGATACAAAAAGACAAGTCATTCATAATTATCAGAGACGAACGTGGAGGAATAATTCAATGTGTAATACCAAGTGCGAAGGTACCGGATCTTACGATAGAATCTTCATTAGAAGTTCAAGGTATACTATTCAAAGACGAACGGGCAAAAGAAGGTGGCTACGAAATAAGAGGAAATGACGTCAAAATTTATAGCATAGCAAATAATGACTTTCCGATTTCAGAATATCAAAGTACAGAATTGTTATTGGATTACAGACACTTGACTCTACGTACAAGGAAGATGATTACCATTGCAAAGGTACGAGCAACGATTCTCCAAGTAGTACGGAATTGGTTTGCAGACAATGACTGGATGGAAGTCACAGCACCAACTTTAGTCAAAAGTGCAGTGGAAGGTGGTTCAACTTTATTTCCCGTGAAGTACTTCAAAGACGAAGCATTTTTGTCTCAAAGTGCTCAGTTGTATCTGGAAGCCCTAATTTTTTCATTGGGATCCGTCTGGACGATAGGTCCTTCCTTCAGGGCGGAAAAATCAAGGACCCTTAGACATCTTGCAGAATATTTACATTTAGAGGCAGAAGCTCCTTGGATATCGATAACTGATCTATTCAGCATCCAGGAAAAATTACTTGTATTTTTAGTTCGAAATCTAATAAAGTTAAGAAAAGAAGAGCTGGAATTTTTGAGTCGTGATATACAATCTTTGAACAATATCACAGAGCCGTTTGATAAATTGAGTTATAGCCAGGCCATTGAAGATCTTCGCTCAAAAGATATAAAAATTCAAGATGGAGAGACGACCAGAAAAATCGAATGGGGTGATGATTTGAACATAGATTCTGAAAAAATATTAACAAGGGATCGAATCAATCCTGTATTCATTTATGGATATCCACTAAAAGTTAAACCGTTTTATGTGAAGGAGGATCCAGACGAAAATGGAATTGCGTTAACTACCGATTTACTATTGCCTGGTGGATTTGGCGAAGTGAGCAGCGGTGGTATGAGAGAAGACAGAATTGACCTGTTGAAATCAAGGATTACTAAGGAGGGACTTGACATGAATTCATATTCATGGTATCTTGACCTGAGAAAATATGGCTCTGTACCTCACGGAGGCTTTGGAATAGGTATTGAACGATTAGTCCGATGGCTGGCCAATATAGAGGATATTAAAGAATGTGTACTCTTTCCAAGAACAATGGCTAGACTTGAACCTTGATCTATTGGGCTCATCAAGTCACTTTTTCAGAATAGGGTAAAATTCGTCCTTACCTTATTTTTCAAGCAATCAGTTTTCGATGAATCTACATCATCTTTTTATATAGCATTTACATCCATCTTGTTATGCCAAAGGCATTTGTTCTAATGAATGCTGAATTAGGTAGCGAAGATTCGATAGTAAGCGAGTTGAAGAGTATTGATGGTGTCAAAGAGATTTATCAGGTTTATGGAGTTTACGATATAGTAGCTCAAGTCGAGTCAGAAACAATGGAAAAAGTGAAAGAGACAATCACGTGGAAACTTCGAAAATTGAATGGCGTGAAGTCTACATTAACAATGATTGTAATGGAATAACCCAACTGTCTATTTTTTCATGATTCAATCAATTTACCTTTTTATCACAAGTACTACACTTTCTAAAACGCCGACAATCAGTATCATGGAAATATTTTGAGACATTCGATAAATGCAGCTCTTAATTGCATTCAACTTATTTGAATGAAAGGTGTTACCTGAAACAAATACATCTCCCGATAGTTTTAATCACAAGGACAAAAGTCGTATGAAGTGTATCAAACACCATAATGTTGTTACCACCATGTCATTAATTAAATCATTAATCAGGTGGCCAAACTAACCTGTAAATTCTCATGTGTTCAAGAACAAGACAATTTATTAATAATATGAATTTAATACAAAATTGTACCAATATTGACCGCTGATGATAATAATAGTAAATTGGATGATTTATTCAAATCGTCAGGTGTAAAATTTGGTGACTCGGTAATTATAGAGACCGTTGATGCGACTCATCTTGGCATTTTGATTCAAAGGTACGAATATGCCGACAGAAATCATTTAGTCCTGAAATTAAAAAATGGATATAATATTGGTATCAATCTAAGGAAAATTAAGAATATTAAAAAAATAACTGAAAAACTGGATACAGCTATTAATCATGGTACTGACCATACAGTTAATGGATTTATTGCTTATCAAGAACCCGTTAAAGATATTTCAAATGCACCAATGCCTCGTCTATCTTTGTTAAGTACAGGCGGAACTATTTCCAGTAAAATTGATTATAGGACAGGTGGAGTAATGCCGGCTCTTACCGCAAAAGAGTTAAACGATTCAATTCCTGAACTGGAGAAAATAGCAAATATAGATCCAGAAGTAGTTATGAGCGAATACAGTGAAAATATCAAACCTGAACATTGGTCCATTATTGCATCAAAAGTGGCTGACAAAATACTATCTGGAAAATATGACGGGGTTATTGTGTCACATGGTACGGACACCATGCATTACACTTCTGCCGCACTTAGCTTTGCACTTCAGAACTTGCCGATTCCAGTTGTAATGGTCGGCGCCCAAAGATCATCAGATAGGCCTTCATCAGATGCATCATTGAATTTGATAGGTGCCTGCACTTTCGCCTCTAAATCTAAATATTCTGGGGTTTTTGTTGCCATGCATTATACAGTATCAGATGATATTATTGCCTGTCATATCGGCACTAGAGTTAGGAAAAATCACACAAGTAGGCGAGACGCTTTTCGTTCAATTGATGTATTACCCTTCTCTTTAGTTCACGATGGTCAGATTGACGTTTCAAAACAATACGCAGATTTAAAAATTCAAGAAAGACACAAAAATATTGAAAGTATGATTGTCAAACCTAAATTCGAAAATAAGGTCTCGTTATTAAAATTTCATCCGGGTTTTGACTGTAGAATGATTGATTATTGTCTTGAAAGTGGGCAAAAGGCCATAATTATTGAAGGAACTGGTTTAGGTCATGTAAGCAAAGATTGTTTCTCCCAAATTAATACTGCGATCAATAGAGGAATCTTTGTTTTTATGACATCTCAGTGTATTTGGGGTAGAACTGCTCTTACCGTCTATGATACCGGAAGAGATCTTTTGAATCTAGGAGTAATCCCCTTATTTAACACAACTTCAGAAACTGCGTTAGTCAAAGCTATGTGGTGTCTTGCTAACTTTAAAGAGGAAAATGATGTAATCAAAACTATGACAGACAATATAGCAAATGAATTCACAAATAGGATAATAGTAGATTGATAAGATCAATTGTAATTCCTTTTTTGAGAGCAGAAGATAAATTTGGCGATGAAAATTGTTTGATACCATTTAAGATACCGTAAAATTGTATCATTGGATCAAAATCTCATTCGGTCATGTTCCATTTTTAGCCACGGATATAAATTAGAACTGGTCAAATGCAATATTTCTTAGTAAACGAAAGACCTTCATCCTTCTACCCGGGTTATGAAATTGTCTGAAAATCTTATGAGCAATTAAGTTAAATTTGTAAAATGCTCCATTAATTTCTATTTAGCGCTAAAATATGAAAAAAATGGAAAATTCAATTCCTGCATGATAGATAAATTAAGGATGATTTGGGCTTATTGTGATACGGCTTCCGTTGGGCCGAGTTCATAAATTCTGTGCCCACTATATCC
>Ga0070705_100001136_pt1 | contig 14698 bp, 10 predicted proteins | sample KBSK5253metaG_FD_65455 | JGI IMG/M metagenome (GOLD analysis project Ga0070705, IMG submission 65455) | Corn, switchgrass and miscanthus rhizosphere microbial communities from Kellogg Biological Station, Michigan, USA - KBS K5-25-3 metaG | ecosystem: Host-associated > Plants > Roots >... | reverse complement strand
CGGGGGCGAAGTCGATGAGAGAGAGCCGGTCGAGCGTGCCGAGGGCCTGCTCAAGGCGGAGCGGATCGGCAACAACGGCGGCCAGCGGGGCCGGATAATGCTCAGGCGACTGCTGGAACAGCTCCTCGGGAACCTTGTCCGGCGCGTAGAACGCTGCCAGCGACAGCACGGCCTTGGCCCCCGGCGCCCGCGCCTCGGCCTCCTCCGCCTGCCCGCGGAAGGTGGCGAACACGGCGCTGGGATAGTCGGCGCTCGCCGGCGCCGCGTTCATGTGCGCGTCGAGGGCGGCGAGGTAGCTCCGGGCCGTGGCACTAACAGTCTCGCGCAGGTACGCCGCGGCATGAGAGAGGGCCAGCGGAAGCCGGCCAAGGGCCTCGGCGATGGCCGCGGCCTCGTCCTCGCGGAGGTCGGGACGGCGGCTTGCGGTCATGAGGTAGGTGATGGCTTCGGCCATGGTCCATTCCTCGACCTCGACCGGTGTCACCCCTTGCGGCCAGCCACCGAGCCGGCTCGTCGCCAGCACGTGGGCATTGCTGCGCGGGGTCCACTCCTTCAAGGCGCGAGGATCGTCAACGTTGTCGTAGACGAGGAGCCACGGCTTGGCGAAGCCGCCGTCGGCCAGGAAGTCGAGCGTCTGGCGGGCGGCGGCGACCCTATCCTGCGCCTCGCCGAGGCCGCGGATGAAGATCGCACCCAGCTCGACCAGGCCCTTCTCGATGCCCTCGAAGCCTTCCGAGTCCTTGGTCCGCTCGGCATTAAGCCACCACACGCCGGCGTAGCGGTCGCGCTCCCGCCAGGCATGCTCGCGGGCGAGCGTGGATTTGCCGACGCCGCCGAGCCCATGCACGGCCGCCGGTTGCGTCACCGCCGCCGTCTCACCGCGCCACAGAGCCTCGCCGAGGACGGTCAGCTCCCGGTCGCGACCCGTGAAGCCCGCCGTCGGCTTGATCTCGGGGTGCAGCACGGTGCGCGGAGCCTGCCAGTAGTCTCTCGTCGGACCCATGAGGCGCCGCTCAGCGTCGGGCATGATGGCGGCCCTGACGATGTCGGCCAGCAGATCGTCCCGCCCGCGCACCGGCACCAGGTCCCAGTAGGCGAGCGCGGTCAGCAGCCCCTTGGGCGTGCACTCGTCGATGCGCAGCAGGATAAGGCGCCCTTTCGTGTTGAGAGGGTCGTGAGCGATGGCGTTCAGCCACTCTGCCTCGCAGTGCTGGCTGGCGAGGTAGTCGTTGGAGAGCAGCGCGATGACGCGAGCCCGGGATGACAGCGCCCGGTGCATCCGCTCCATGAAATTGCGGTTGGCGAAGTCCCACTGCTGCAGGACGATACGGTGACCGGCCTCTTCGAGGATCCGGCCGATCACGCCGGCAATGTCGGCGTCCGCACCCGCCCGGCTGATGAAGAAATCGGGTAGCTCCTGCACGATAGAATTCAAGCGCCTGCCCCATGAACAAAGTATCCATGCGAACCTTACTGGGAAACGCCCGAGCGAGGAAGCAGTCAGCGTCCGCCCAACATCGTAGCCCGGCTCAAGGAACAGTCACCGGACAACGCCATGGCTGCTGAAGGACTGGCGCGGACTAATTTGTTGCACACGCCCCGCAGGGAAGTGACGCCTGAGCGCGTCTTTGCCGCCCGGCCGCCCGATCAGACCATGTGTCTAGGGTATGGCCGTCCTGGCGCCCACGTCGGCCGATAGCTTGCTGTTACTACCGAATCGCTCCATCCAGAATGAACCAAAGCGGCCGAACGAAGACGCGGGAGCAGTGCGTGGCCTACATAACGAAGGAAGAGATCGCCGCTCTGCCGGAGGATCCGGAAGAGGCGTTCATCGAACTGGAGGCTATCGTCCGGCAACGGTTCCAAGAAGCGTTGGACAACCTGTCGGAGCAGGACTCTGAACTTCCATTGTATCACAGGTACATGAGTGCTGTTCTGCCGGCGGCGCAACACTATTTGATCGCCGGAGCTGGGACTTGGGAGCGCCCAGCGAACCTGGACCAGTACAGCCAACTCATGACGGACATCGACTACTGCGTCACCGAAATCAAGCTGAAGATCGTCGCCCGCGTGAAGCGCCACTCGGTCGCGCTCGATGGAGCCACCAAGAGCAAGCTTCGACGCCTGCTCGACGAAGTTCGCCAAACCGTAGACAAGCTGGACGACCCCATCAAGAAGGATCGGCTCTACTCACGCATCAACGCGCTTCAGGAGGAGATCGAGCGTGAGCGCACCAAATTTGAAGCGCTGGGGGACTTGTTCATCGTCGCCTGTCAGTACGTCGCCGAAGGCGCGAAGGAACTCGAGCCCGCCGTGCGTTTGGTTGAGCGGATTGGGGCCGCAATAGGGGTCGCCAAGCAAGCGGAGGATGCGCGGCCTAGGTTGCCGCCCCCGCCGAAAAGGATCGCTCAACAGCGGCACCCTGAACAGGACGCAGCCCGGCGGAAGCCAAACAGGACTTCGATCAGCTTCGACAAGAAAACCGACGACGAGATACCATTCTAGGCTCCTCCCCGCCCGCCCCGTTCATGACCGCCTGCGCCGCCTCGCTAGCCTTCCAACGCGCCCCCGAAGCCGGCCCAATTCGTTGCGCACGCCCGAACCGCCCAGGGTGCACCATCGGTGTCACGCAAATCCCCCCCGTAGGGGCCACGCTGGCGGCGCGTGGGGCCGGCGAAAAGAGAAGACCCCACCGGATCGCTCCGGCGGGGCCTCCTGCTCTCGCTCTCGGCGGTTCTACGGTGAGCCTCAGTAGGCAGCCGCGGATGACCTTGCCGTGGGCGCCCTGGTGGCACTGGTAGGCGGTGCCCTTACGACGCGCCGCCCAGGCCGCGCCTCCGAGGGCCACTGTGACGACGGCGGCGAGTACTACTAGCAGGGGTCTGGACGGGTAGCAGGTGCACCTGCCGCGGGCGGGAAGGGGCGGCGGGCCCCTCCGACCCAGCCGACCTCAAACGAGCTAGTCGAACAGCGGCATATCCGGGTCGGGGCGGCGCCCCCTGCGGTCACGTACCTTGATCAGCCCGCTGTTCCAGACGCGATCCAGCGACTCCGCGACCATCGTCAGTCGATCTTGCAGCCGCTCTTCCGACCACAGCTCCAACTCGCCCAGCGAGTAGGAGTTGACCACACGCTCCTTCGTGCCCGGGTCAACGGCCAAGTCCACGATCTCGACGTCGGACTTCTGCCCGTAGAACTCTTGGTTCAGGATGAAACGCTTATAGATCGTGGCGATCATGCCCATCTGATCACGGGTGACCGACGCGCCTTTCCTGGGCTGCAGGTGATACAACTTCACCACCCCGCTCTCCACGAAGAAGAAGGGGATGCGATAACCCGAGCGAATGTCGCGTCCGAAAGGGAACTGGCGCCTCGGCAAGTCGAACACCTGCATCTGCCGACCGAACGCCCGTGGCGCTGCCAGTGTCACGACCTCCGCGTTGGACCTGCGGCCCTGGTCTATTTTCTCCGTCTCGCAGCCTGCGAGCAGGAGGCGAAGGTTGTGGAGACCGCTGTAGCTCTTGCGGACGATCTTTGTTCCGCAAAGGTAGTTCCAGGGGACCGGCTCGCTGTCGTAGTAGACCAGCCACCAGTTCGCCATTTCCTCGACGGTCGAGCCGCCGGCTCGCGCAAGCTCCGGCACTGGCGGCACTGGATATCTCGGCATTAAGCGCGTCATTGCGATCTCTTCACCCGCTGGCCTTCGGCCCGGAACCACTCGATTATAAGTGAGTCGGGGATAAGCATCCCCGGCACCGCCCTTGATTCTGCCGCCTGCCAGATCACGTCCCACGGTGACCCTCGTTCGTGGGTCAGGTCCGAGAGCTTAAATGCGTGGAAGCGGGCATAGTAGTCGAAGATGTTGCCGAGGAATCGAGCCGTCTCGTCGTCTAGGCTGGCGACGGCATCCACGTATCCGCAGACCCCGGCGTCGAACACCTTAAGCGGTTGCTGCACCGGCTTCGCGCCCCACCTCTTAAGTTGCTCGTACACTACTCGGTTGACCGGCCCGTGCTGCCACGCCTCGAACGGCTGAGCGAGGAGTGGGCGACCGTGCTTCGCCAGGTACCAACCGTGAGCGAAGTAGAGGACCTTCAGCAGCGTCATCACGGTCACCTCGATGCCGCGCTGCTTGGCGCGGTCAAGGAAGTAGTTCGCGACTCCCCTAGCATCGTGCATCACGCATGCCCCTAGAACACCTGTAGAACGAAATCAAGGTAGAGACGCGCATGCAAACTTGGATATTCCAGGGCGACCCGGACGAGTTCGATTTGGACGGGTACCTGGCCTCACGGCCCGGACAAGTCCCGTGGCTCGTCACGAGGTACGCGTCGGAGATCGCGGTCGGAGACCACGTCTATGTCTGGCGGAACCAAGGGACGCAGCGTGTCGTCGGGCGCAGGGCCTTCAGACCGCCAGAACGGCACCGGCGTGGTAGTGGGTGGCATCGTGATCGCGGCGCCTCGCGATGCGCGATGAGGACCCCGGCGCGGTGTAATTGAGCGGGCCGCGGAGTTGGCGGCACAGCTTCGGACCGCGCGGGGATTACCTGCTAGGCGACGTCCCGTCATCAATGCAACCCGACCTCCTGCGTCCTAAGCTTTGCACCAGCGAGGGTGCGGTTACGGGCACGAAGGCGACCGCCCGAAGAGCCGCTTGCTGCCTATCGGCGCCCTTTGCTTGCTTTTCGGTGACGATTTCCGAATGGCAGTTAACGGACATTTTACCGCCCGCCGACGAGCACAGCTCTGACTGAGGGTTGCTTTTCTACCCGCCATCGGCATTTTGCAAGGCGCTACGAGCAACTTCGTGGTGCCTCCCGTAATGCCCGCGAGACCCCCATGGACATGCCACCGCTCACCAACCGTGCCGATGAACCTGTGCGCACAGAAGGGACGCAGATAGGCTATGCGAGCTACTCCACGAGGGAGGGGCGAGCTTGCCTTGAGGCACAGGTGGCGGAACTTAGACGTTCGGGTTGCCAAAGCACAAAAAGCGAAGAAGTTGACAGCATCGGCGACTGCAAGGTCCTGGCGCGGCTGGTACGGCGTCTAAAGTGCTGGGATGTGCTCACAGTTACTAAGCTCGATCGATTAGCTCGGTCAGCCCGGGAAGCGATGGAGATTGCCCAGACATTGAGCGAAAAAGGTGCCGCTCTGCGCATCCTCAACCTGAACCTCTACACCGCAACGCCCGCCGGCAAGCAATTGCTGCAAGTTCTCGCTGCCGCCGCTGAACTAGAGCGGACGGTGACGCTGAATAGACAGCACGAGCGTAAGTGCCGTGAAATGCGTGCCATCTCCCGCGATATCAACACCTGCGAGCTAGCTCAGGCGTACCTGGCTCACGTCGAGGAGCTCATGGAAGAAGAAGAAGAGTTGGGCGTCGAACAGATAAAGCGCGAGCTGAGGGTTAGCGGACCCGTCGCTCGCCAGGCGCTGTTCGAGGTGAAGCGCCGCAGGGAGAACATCACATACTACGAGCCCCTTGAGAGTAGGCTCCTAGCGCTACGCGAGCGGCTCGCCGAATTGGAGAAGTCGAGGCCATGACACCATGAACGTTAATTCCGTGCGCTCGCAGACCAGGACTGTTACTTCGTGTGGCCCGCCCGCTCCTTCTCATCGACAGAGTCACAGAAGGCACAGGACCGCGGGTTCGTTTCTCGAAGGGAGACTGCGAGGAGGTCCCGGCTCGGGATCAAGGCTTAGGCGCCTCCTTACGCAGCCGCTCGTAGACCTCCTGGACCAGGTGGCTGGCCGCCAACGTTCGGAACTCGTCGTCCTTCATGAGGCGGTTGAAGATGTCCTCGTTGCCCTCCATGCGCTCGATGAAGAGGCTCTCCAGCATGCGGTTGAAGACATAGGCGAAGTCTTCCATCTTGTTCACCTTCGCCGCCGCCTGGAGCTTCTCGTTGGCGACGGCGGTCTCGGTGACCTGGTCGAAGAACAGCTGGTCGGCGGGCTTGAAGTCGGTGCCGAAGCGCTCGTTCAGCTTCTCGATGAGGGAGGAGAGGGCGATGGCGTCGTGGGTCGCCCGGCGGGTGCCCACCTCGGTCGGCCCCTTCAGCCCCTCGGCTTCACCCTCGTGTAGCCCTATCGAGCCTGAGCTGATCTGCTGGAGCCGGTAGTACTTGAGCGCCACGTCGTCCTCGACGCGGTACTCGAACTCCTTAGGATCGCGCCGCAGCTTCAGCAGGAGGAACCGGGCGTAGGTGTGCAGCTTCTCCAGGTCCGAATCCTGGTAGGGTATGATCTGCGACAGGAAGCCGTAAAGGCTGCGGAAGCTGGCGAGTTGGCCCTTGAAGCGATCCTGGGCGTCCTCGTCGTCGAGGGCCTTGTAACGCTCGACAGCCTTGTCGACGGTGGCGTTGATCTTCTGGTGGTCGCCGGCGGTCGGGTCGTAGCGGTTCTTGAACCAGACCTCGCACACGCCATCGATCTCGGCTTGGTCGAAGAGCTGCCACTCGAACAGCCGGTGCTGCAAGTCGTAGAGCTGGTGTGGGTCGGGAGCGTCACCCCGCGAGGTGACCTCGTAGTAGGGCTTGAACGCCAGGTAGATGTCGTCAGGCTCGTTCACGAAGTCGAGGACGAAGGTGTCCTCCTTGCCGGCCGCGGTGCGGTTGAGGCGCGAGAGGGTCTGGACGGCCTGGACGCCTGCGAGGCGCTTGTCCACGTACATCGTATGCAGCAGGGGCTGGTCGAAGCCGGTCTGATACTTCTCGGCAACCAGCAGCACCTGGTAGTCTTCACCGGCGAACTTGTCGGGTAGCTCGGTCTCCCTGATGCCGCCGTTCATGGCGACCTCGGTGAACGAGCTACCGGCAATGTCGGGGTCGGCGACGGAACCCGAGAAGGCCACCAGCGACCGGATGCCGGGGTAGCCCTTCTCTTTGACGTACCTGTCGAAAGCCAGCTTGTAGCGCACCGCGTGCAGCCGCGAGCCGGTCACCACCATCGCCTTCGCGCGTCCCCCGATCTTGTGCCTGGTGGAGGTGCGGAAGTGCTCGACGATCACCTCGACCTTCTGCGCGATATTGTACGGGTGCAGGTTCATGAACCGGGCGAGCGCCTTGGCGGCCTCGCGGCGCGGCACCTCGGGGTCGGCCTCGATCTCCTTGATCAGCCCGTAGTAGGTCTTGTACGTGGTGTAGTTGGCCAGCACGTCCATGATGAAGCCTTCATCGATGGCCTGGCGCATGCTGTAGAGGTGGAAGGGCGCCTGACCGTCCGGCCCCGGCTCGTTGAAGGCGGCCAGCGTCTTGAACTTGGGCGTGGCGGTGAAGGCGAAGAAGCTGATGTTGGGCTGGCGCGGGCGCTTCAGCATCTCGGCCAGCAGCGCCTTCTTGGCCTCCTCCGACAACGGCTCGTCCTCCAGGTCGAGGATTTGCTCGGCGATGGCGGTCTCGATGCCGTCCTTATTGAGGATGCGGCGCAGCTCGGCGGCCGTCTCGCCGCTCTGGGAGCTGTGCGCCTCGTCCACGATCACGGCGAAGCGCCGGCCGGCGGTGCTGATGGCGACGCTCTCGCCCTTCTTGCCCAGCGTGTTGATTGCCTGGGAGATGAACGGGAACTTCTGGATGGTCGAGATGACGATGGGCACGCCGCCGGACAGCGCCTTGGCGAGCTGCTGGGTGTCCTCGTCGATCCTCTGCACCACACCCTGCTTGTGCTCGAACTGATAGACCGTGTTCTGCAGCTGCTGGTCGAGCACGCGGCGGTCGGTGATCACCACGACGGTGTCGAAGACCTTCTTGTCGTTGGCGTGCAGGGAGGCCAAGCGGTGCGCCAGCCAGGCGATGGAGTTGGACTTGCCGGAGCCGGCGGAGTGCTGGACCAGGTAGTTGTGACCCGAACCCTGCGCCCGCGCATCGGCCACCAGGCGCCGCACCGCGTCGAGCTGGTGGTAGCGCGGGAAGATCAGGGCCTCCTTGCGGACGGTCTTGACGCCCTTGGAGGTGGCCACCTGCCGCTCCTCGACCTGGAGGTGGAGGAAGCGGGCGAGGATGTCCATCAGGCTGTCGCGGGCCAGCACCTCCTCCCACAGGTAGGAGGTCTTGTACTTGCCCTCCGCGGCCGGCGGGTTGCCGGTGCCGTGGCGGTCGCCCTGGTTGAAGGGCAGGAATTGCGTGTCCTTGCCGGCGAGCCGCGTCGCCATCCAGGCTTCGTCGGGATCGACGGCGAAGTGCACCAGCGCCCGCTCCTTGAACCTGAACAGCGGCTCGCGCTCGTTGCGCTCCTTGTACTGGCGCTTGGCGTGCTCCGCGCTCTGGTTGGTGAGCGGGTTCTTCAGCTCCAGGGTGGCCACCGGCAGGCCGTTGAGGGCGACCACGACATCGACGGAGAGCGCGGGGTTGGCTGGGCTGAAGTGAACCTGGCGGTAGACTGAGAGCCGGTTCGCCTGGTAGTCGGCGAGCGCCTCGGCGTTCATGGTGGTGTTGGGCTGAAAGTAGGCGAGACGGAACGTCTTGCCGGCGCACTTGAAGCCGTGGCGCAGTACGCCGAGCGCGGTCTTGCTGGCCAGCTCCTTGACGAGGGCATCGATCAGGGCGCCGCCCGCGCCGGGGCCGTAGAGGTCAGTGAGCGCCTTCCAGGTCTTGGCCTGGGTGGCCTGGACGAAGGCAAGCACGTCGTCAGGGTAGAGCGCAAGTGCCGCGTCGTAGGCCGCGCTTCCCTTCTGGAAGCCGCCCGAGGCGATCAGGGACAGCTCGATGGCATCCTCGAACGCGATCTCCCGGTGCTTCATGCCGCGGCCTTCCGAGGCTCCCAGCCGCGCACGTCGATCTGTCCGGTGACGGCGGCGGTGATGAGGGTCGAGCGCATTTCCTTAAGGCGCTCAATGTGTAGCTCGACAGCGTTCCGCAGGCGTTCGTTCCACCCGTCGAGAGTAGCCAGATGCTGGCCGATTGCTGCTTGCTCCTGCGCCGGTGGCACGGGGAGCATAGCTCGCTTGAGGTCTCGGATATTGACCCCTTTGATGGTTGCGCCCAGGGAGCGGGAGGCCAGCTGCTGGCGCGTTGGCTCGGACTTGAGCGCGTAAAGGAGCCACGTTGTCGAGACGTCCTCGATTGGTGCGATCCGCGCCGCATCTTGAGTCAGGTTCGCGCCCATCAATGCCGCGGGCACGATCTCGGCGTCTCCGTAGCTCCCGCGTATAGCGTAGACGATATCTCCGGCACGAACGCGACTGCGGGCGTGGGCCTCGTCGATCTCGAAGGTAGTCTTGCTGAGGGTGACGGGCGTTAGTCGATCCGGGCGCACGTCGCCTCCCTTGATGATCGGCACCCCGTCGTCGACGCTCGGTCCCGGAAGCACGATGCCGTACATGATGGGCCGATAGGCGTCATTTAGCAGATCGAGACGTTTCACCTCCCAATGCACCGGCACATCGCCGAGCCAAGTGAAGCCGGAGGGCTTCAGCGGGGCGTTGGGGTTGAGGCCCTTGGTGACGGCCTTGGTGATGAGCGCCGAGCGCTGCTCGGCCAGCAGCTCCAGCAGCCGCTGCTTCTTAGTGATCAGCCCGTCGATCTCCGCCGTCTTGGCATCCAGGAAGCGGACGATGGCGCGTTGTTCGTCGAGCGGCGGCAGGACGCAGGATACCTGCTTCGTACGTTCCTGATTGATAATGCCGAGCGTGCTGGCGTGAGACAGCAGTCGAATCTGCGTGGTACAACTTGAGAGAAACGAGGCAAGAAAGCGGGCGTCTACGCTCGCGTCAGGCGCTATGATGTTGATCTGTTGGTTTGCAGAGCATTCCCTCTCGGCAAGCCCAACCTTACCAAGTGTCGCGCCGATACCGACCAGCAGCACGCATCCAGGTGGGAAGCTGCGAACCACTCCCAGCGCTACCGCCTCGCGCCCGACCTTCTTGGAAGCCTTGCCGAGGCGTAGTGCTTCATTGAAATCTCCGGGCGTGTACCAATTTATTCCTTCGTCGTCGAAGTAATCCTCGCCGTCCGCGGGAGGTGTTCCACCTGTTTTGACGGCGGTCGACACGAACTTGAGGCGCTTTACCTGCCAGTGTGATGGCACGCGACCAATCCAGCCAATCCCGGAATGACGATAGTCAGGGTAAGTAACCGTTTTCACGCCACCGCCCCCCTCAACATCGCCACGATCTCCCCCTCCAGCGCCTTGATGTCCTGCTCGATGGCCTCCAGCGGGCGCGGCGGCTCGTAGACGTAGAAGTGGCGGTTGATGGGGATCTCGTAACCCACCTTGGTCTTGCCGTAGTCGATCCAGGCGTCGGGCCAGTGCGGGGCCACCTCGCGCTCGAAGTAGGCGTCGCAGTGCTCGCGCACCAGCTCGACCAGCTCGGTGTTGTCCGCGTCCTTGTCGTAGCCGATGGGCAGCGGCAGCTCCACGTCCGCCGGCAGCGCCACCATCTCGGTGTCGCGCAGCTCGCTATCGGGCTCCGGGTCGCCCTCGCTGTCGCGGCAGATCTCGGCCTCCGGGTCGCGCTCGGCGAGCGCCGACAGGATCGCCTTCCGCAGCGGCGCCTTCAGCTTGACGCCGCCCGCCGCGAACGCCGCATCCAGCGCGGGCACGAACGCCGCCCGGTCCCGGCAGAGCGGGACGGCATCCATGCCCTGCAGTACCGCGACGATCTTCTTCTGGAGCTTCCTGCCTTCTGCGATCTCGGCCTTCGCCCCGGCCTCGTCCTTGCGCTTCTTGCTTTCCGCCAACGCCTTGAACTGGCCCTCCTCGGCCACCCGCTCGATGCGCTCCAGGCTCACCTGGAAGTTGAGTCGCAGCGGCCGCTCCACGGTCAGCTTGAGGTAGCCGAACTCGCGGTTGTCGAAGACCTTGGAGACGATCCGGTCCACCTCCCGGCCTTCGACGATCACCTTGGAGGTAAGGTCGTGCTTGAAGGCCCCGTAGAGCCGCGTGATCTCGCCGATGTGGTCGGGCTCGCCGTCCTTACCCTCGCCCAGCTTGTTGCGCTTGTTGCCCAGGCTCTTCTTCATCTTGATGAAGTGCCTAGTGGCGTCGATGAGCTGCACCTTGCCGCGCCGCGCCTTCGGCTTACGGTTCGTCACCAGCCAGATGTAGGTGAGGATGCCGGTGTTGTAGAACAGCTGGTCGGGCAGCGCGATGATGGCGTCGAGCCAGTCGTTCTCGACAACCCATCGCCGAATGTTGCTCTCGCTCGGGCCGGGCTCGCCGGCGAACAGCGGGGAGCCGTTGAACACGATGGCGATCTTGGAGCCCTCGCCGCCCTTCAAGGGCGCCGGGTGCATCTTCGCCATCATGTGCAGCAGGAACAGCAGCGCCCCATCGGAGATGCGCGGCAGGCCGGGGCCGAAGCGGCCGGAGAAGCCCAGCTCGTCATACTCCTTCTCAACCGCGTCCTTCTCGGGCTTCCACTCGACCCCGAACGGCGGGTTCGCCAGCATGTAGTGGAACCGCTTGCCGGCGTGGCCGTCCGCGGTCTTGCCGTCGCCCAGCGTGTCGCCGCAGACCATATTGTCCACGGGCTCGTCCTTGATCAGCAGGTCCGAGCAGCAGATCGCGAAGGACTCGTCGTTGAAGTCCTGCCCGAACAGCTCCAGGTGCGCGTCGGGGTTCTCGTGGCGAATGTACTCCTCGGACACCGAGAGCATGCCGCCGGTGCCGCACGCCGGGTCGTAGATGGTGCGGATGATGCCGGGCTTATAGACCTCCTCGTCCTCGGTGTAGAGGAGGTGCGCCATCAGCTTGATCACCTCGCGCGGCGTGAAGTGGTCGCCCGCCTCCTCGTTGGCCTGCTCGTTGAAGCGCCGCACCAGCTCCTCGAAGATGTAGCCCATCTGGATGTTGGAGACCGCCTTGGGGTGCAGGTCGACCTCCGGGCGGGCGAACTCTTGGACGATCAGGAACAGCCGGTTGGCGTTGTCCAGCGTCTCGATCTCCGCCTCGAACTTGAAGCGGTCGAAGACCTCCTTGGCCTTGGGCGAAAGGCCGTTGATGTAGGAGACGAGGTTGCGGGCGATGTTGTCCGGGTCGCCCAGCAGCTTGGCGAAGGTGAAGCGGCTGACGTTGTAGAGGGGCTGGGAGCGGTCCTTGGCAGCGGTCTTGGCCAGCATGGCGTGGATCGCCTTCTCGGGCAGCTTCTGGCTTTTGAGCTTCTCGTACTGCTCCAGCACCTTGTCCTTGGTCGGCGCCAGCACGCAGTCGAGCCGGCGCAGCACCGTCATCGGCAACATCACCCGGCGGTACTGCGGCGGCCGGTAGGGGCCGCGCAGCTTGTTGGCGATGTTGAAGATGAAGTTGATCAGGTCGTGCTGATTCGCAGTGACCTGCCGGCCGTTGGCCCCCGTGTCCCGCGCCATGCGTCCCTCCCGAATCACTCTGACTAGTCTTAGAGCGTCATGGTGTGGACAGAGAAGTGGGATTCACATCGCGCAAGACGACGCCTTGACGGCTAATCCCGAAAACACTGATGGGCGCCCGCGAGCGTGCCTTATTCGGGCCGTTGCACGGCTCGACGCGGCTCGACGTTCCGCGCCCGCATCGCGCGGTAGACGCTGCTCCTTCCGATCCCGAGCTGCCGCGCCACGTCAGTGGGGTTGGCGCCAGCCGCCAGCATCGCCTCTACCTCTCCGGCCTTGGCCATCGCGGTGGGGGCGCGGCCCTTGTACTTGCCTTCGGCCTTCGCCTTGGCGATCCCCTCGCGCTGCCGTTCGAGCATCATCGCCCGTTCGAACTCTGCCACCGCCCCCAGCACCTGGAGCATGAGCCTCCCGGTAGGTTTGGTCGTGTCGAGGTTCATGGCCAGGATGCGCAGCCCCGCCTCCTTCGCCTCGACCCGGTGCACGATCTCCATCAGGTCGCGGACCGACCGCGCCAAGCGGTCCAGCTTAGTGACCACCAGAAAATCTCCATCCCGGAGGTAGTCGAGCGCCGCCGACAGCTGCTCGCGTTCGGCAACGCTGCTCACCTGTTCGACGAAGAGGCGGGTACAGCCCGCCGCCCTCAACTCCCTCTGCTGCGCCTCCAGGCCTGCCACCTGCTCCGTAGTCGAAGTCCGCGCGTATCCGATCAGCATGTCCTACCCGCGTGTGTGCCACATACGTGAAAGACACAATGGCACACATCGTCCCAGAAATCAAGTGGCACTCATGTGGCACACTCTCGGATCAACTGGGGCCGTGCTTCAAGTGAGTCACTGGGGCAAGGTCTATTGGACCAAGGCCAGCACGGGACCACGATTGGGCCGATACGCCGAGTAGAGGACCCAAGACGGCGTTCCTTGACCAGCGCCCGCTCTGACGCAACGATTCGAAGGGGATGCCTCGGAAGCGGTGCTTCTGCCGACCGGCCCAGATGAGGTGCTGCTATGAAGTTCAAGGACCCCAGGGAGGTCGCTTGCCCAGAGTGCTCCGCAACCTCGAAGCAGCGCGTCGCTAAGCTGTTGGCCCTGAAGGCAACGTGTCCGGAATGCTCGCATTCATTGGCCGACACTGGATTGAAAATGCGCCAGGCGCTCGACGATTGGTCCACGTACGTAATTGCTATTGAGCTGACGTGTGAACTGGAGAGGGCGCTGGGCTGTGAGTTTGAGGACAAGGGCCTTGAGAAGGTCAAGACGCTGCGCGACGTGATCGCGTTTGTTGGCCCCGCCAGGGAGGCTGCAGCAGCCACAGCGATGCCGAAGGCGGTCCGAGAAGTGCGGCAGGAGGGGATGTTCAAGCACGCCTACACCGGACCTGATCGCGATGCCGAACTGGATTTCAATCTTGGCCTTGTCGAAATGTTCATGCCCAATCGATGGGACCAGCGATAGAGTTGCTGAGCCGGGCCGCGCCTTCTCGGGTGCACCCGTCGTACAGCGGCCGGCCGGCCAAGTGGTCGCCCGACATGGCAGGCAAGGCGGCCCGCCTCATGACCAATGACTGCCTGTACACCGACGACGCCAAGGTTCTGGGCGTCAGCCGCCGGACATGTTTCGCGGCTTGAAGGCGGCCCGCGACCACGACGAACTGGTCCGCGTCGAGTAGGTGGGCCACGGCCCCCCGCCCCTACGGGGGGACTGGCGCTGCCGGCGATGGTCGAACCCAACTTCGGACGTGCGCACCGAAACATCCGGGCAGCGCCAACGGGCGAGAGCGGCGTCATTCCGCCGCCCCCGCACCTCGCTTCACGCCGTCCTGGATCGGTTGGGGTTCGTTCCGAAGCGGAACGGGTGAAGAGCGCAATCGCCAAAGCCACATCGGCGCACTTCGGCCCGGCTGCCGCCAGAGCAATCGAGACACTTCTCCCTGATCGCGCCGACGATGGAACGTGGTGCGTCGGGCGACCGGCGGCCGAACCTGAGCGGCCATAGGGCGCAGCCCGTGGCAGGGCATAGCCCGACTTCATGGGCGCTCCCGTTGCAGCAGCTCAGGCACTCGGCACGGACGGCCTTAAGCGGCGGGGGGAGGGATTGGGCCTCTGACGTGGCGGCGGCAGGGGTAGTGGATTCCTGGGTTTCGTCGTCGAGCATGCGTCGTCCTTTCGGGGTTGGCAGGGGCCAGGACCGCGAGAGCCGGGCACGGACTCTCACGGGCTGATTGGGGTTGGTGCTGCGGGTAGCTTGGGTAAGTGCCGCTCAGCGGCGTTCACTGGCGCGGTTCGTGCCGTGAGGGGCAGTTTTCTCGGGGGCGCGGCGACTATCGGCCAGCCCCGCCGCGAAGGTCGTGGGGCCGAGGAATTAAATGGGGGGTCGAACCTCTATACAGGGA
>Ga0070705_100001133_pt1 | contig 14726 bp, 15 predicted proteins | sample KBSK5253metaG_FD_65455 | JGI IMG/M metagenome (GOLD analysis project Ga0070705, IMG submission 65455) | Corn, switchgrass and miscanthus rhizosphere microbial communities from Kellogg Biological Station, Michigan, USA - KBS K5-25-3 metaG | ecosystem: Host-associated > Plants > Roots >... | reverse complement strand
GGCGAGCCCGCACGGACGGCCCGTGATCCGCGCAAGCGCGAGCGCCACGCCGGCGGCGGCGGCACCGGCCCGCGGCGCAGCGCACAGAATCGCGACCAGCGGCGGGTCAAATGCCGCTCCGGCGCCGGCCGCCGAACGGGGCCCTCGCTCCCTCATCGTGCCCGTGGTCCGCCGTCCGACGGCGTGCGCCGCATTCATCGGTCCGCTCCTGCGTCGGCCGTCGCGCTCGCCGCAAGCCGCGTGCCGACACCGGGGAGCAGCGACGGTGGCGTGAGGCGCACCCGCACGCGCGTCCCCGCAACCTCCACGTGCAGCCGCGAGCGCGCCCAGCCCGGCAGCGCGGCGCGGGCCGCCGCCTCGCCGTCGCGTCCCTCGGCGATCGCGACCGCACCGCTCTGCGCCACGTGGCCGGCCAGCTCCACCGCGACGCCGGCCGCAAGCGCCTGGAGAATCGCCAACGCGACGGCGACGACGAGCGGCAGCAGCGCGACAAGCTCGACCGCTGCTTGGCCGTCGCAGCCGGGCAGCAGACGGGCGCACGCAGATGCACGCGAGCGGGCGGGCAGACCGGCCTGCCCGGGGCGGCGCGCGGACGTCGGCGACTTTTTCACCGCTGCGCCTCGAAGCGGGCGCGGGCGGTCACCGGCGCGATCGTCCCGCCGCCGAGCGCTGCCGGGACGCGCAGCACGAGGGTGACGACGCCATCGGACTCGTGACGGACGCGCAGGCCGCGCTCCAGCCGCGAGGGGAGGACCGCGCGTGCTGCGCTGAGCGGGTCGGCGCCGACAGCGACCGCACGGGCCGCGGCGCGGGCCGCGCCTCCGCTCAGCCAGACCGTCTCGCCGGCAAGCAGCGCCTGCCACAGCAGCGCCGCCAGCAACCCGACGAACGGCAGCAGTGCCACCAGCTCGACGGCCGCCTGGCCGCGCTCACCGGCCGGGTTCGGCGGTACGCGAGGCGGTGCGACAGCGAGCCGGTCTGGCCGGTGGCGAGCGGCACGGAGCGAGCGCATGCGCGCAGGCTTCCGGCGCGCGCGTCACGCGTCAGCCGCGCTTTGCGTCGAAACCGCGTAGAAGCGGCTAGTACTCGCGCGAGCTGCGAAAGACGTAGTAGACGCCGTAACAGGCGAGCGCGATCAGCGCGACCCACACGACCGTGCCGGGCCCCGTCGTCCACAGCCGATCCGTCGCCGTCACCGTCAGCGCGAGCAGCCCGGCCGACGCGTAGAGGATCCCGCGGTTGCGGTCACCGAGCGAATAGATGTCTGTGCGGTGCTCGCGGTAGAGGCGCACCCCGAACCAGGCAATCGCCGCCAGCATCGCGATCACCAGCGCCTGGAGGATCCCGGCGCTCGCGTTGCCGCCACCCGGCACGAGCATCACGACCGCGGCGAGCGCGAGGATGATGAGGACGTTGCGCGGCGTCTCCGGCACGCTGCTATTGCAGCAGATGCTCGGCGGCAAGCTCACCGGCTGCGAGCTCAACGTCCGCGGCACTCAGCACGTCGGCGCCTTCGCCGTCGATGCGCTCGGGCGCAAAGCGGTAGCCAACGCCGAAGTGCGTGTGGATGTATCGCCATTGCGGCGAGGCGCGCTCGAGCTTCTGCCGCAGCTTGCGCACAAACACGTCGACGGAGCGATCGCCGTGTGCCATCGCGTAGCCCCACACGCGCTGGTAGATCACCTCGCGCTCGAGCACGTGCCCGGCATTCCCGGCCAGCAGGCGGATCAACTCGAACTCGCGACGCGTGAGGTCGAGGCTGCGCGTGCCGACGAATGCCTGGAACTGGTCGGACCGAATCGACAGCTCGCCCGCTTCGAGCGGCGGCCGCTCGGTCGGCGGCGCTGCGACTCTCCCGCGACGCACGATCGACTCGATGCGCGCGATCAGCTCCTCCGGGTGACAGGGCTTCGCAAGCCAGTCGTCGGCCCCCAGCCGCAGCGCACGCACGCGCTGTGCGACTGTCGATGGTCCGGTGCAGATGACCAGCGGCAGGGCGGGGAGCGCGCTGCACACCTGCTCCAGGTAGGTCCACCCAGGCGCGCCGAGCACAGCCAGATCGATCACGAGCGCGCCGAGGCGCAGCGCGACCAGTTCCTCGACCGGCACGGCGCCGCTGAGGACGCGCTGCTGCCAGCCGCGGGCACGAACGCGCTTGTCAAGGACGTGGAGGAAACCGCTGTCGCCGTCGATGACGGCGAGGCGGAGCGGAGCGGAGCGCGTGCCGACGGGGGTGGACTCGCCGGCGGGGCGGTCCGGAGCCACACTGGACATCGTGGCGCGCAGGATAACGGGCGGCTGCGATGTCGCCATGCTCCCTCCTGCGTCGGTAACAGGAGCTTCACAACCCTCCCGCAATGTGCGGCTTTTCGCGAGGACTGCGTCGATCAGCGAATCGCGCATGCTCAGCTGCGCGTCAGCAGCTCGGCGCTGACGGTGGCAAGCCGCAGCGGGTCCGGCCGCTGCGCCGGCGCAACCTCTACCAGCAACGGCGCCGGATGCGTCCGCATCAGCGTGGCGATCGCGCGCCACGGCAGCGTGCCCCGTCCCGGTGCCATGTGCAGGTCGAGCCGCAGCGGGACGATCCCCGGCGGCGTTCCCGGCCCGCGCCGCACGCCGAGGTTGTCGTGGACGTGAAACAGCACGACTTCACCGTGCACTGCCGCGAGCACATCGACGAGCGCGGCCCCAGCGAGCTGCGAGGTCACGTGCGCGTGGCCGAGGTCGAAGGCGAGCCCCACCGCCGGCGAGTTGATGCGGCGCACGAGCTCACGCATGAACAGCGGCGCGTGGCTCAGCAGCTGCGGCGTGGGCGGGCTGGGATAGACCGGCGCCAGGTTCTCGAGCGCGATCATCACGCCGACCTCCTCGGCCTGCGCCGCGAACCGCCGCAGCGCGCGCTCCTCGGCCAGCAGACGGTCCTCGACGCGGTCGGCCGCAGCGCCCTCGACGACCGGCAGACAGGCCGCGTGGTAGACGACATACGAGCCGCCGACCGCGACGCACAGGTCGAGCAGGCCCGCAAACGCGGCGTCGTGCACGGGCTCACCGAGGCGCAGGGCGTCCGGCGCATGGAACGCGACATGCAAGCTCGTCGGCGCGAGCACTGCCCGCAGGCAGTCCCCGTGCCGTTGCGCGCCCAGCGGGTCGGCCAGCATGGCGACCGGTGGTGCGTGCATCTGGATCCACCCATAGCCGCACGCCTCCAAGCGCTTGAGCTCCGGCGCGGTCGGCCAGGTCTCGCGCGGGATGTCAAGGCCCAGCCGGCCGCCCAGCGGCCGCCCGTCCGCGGGCGGGGCGAGCGGCGCCGGCTCGCGCGTGCGGTGGATCGTGAGATCGGTCATGGCGTGACCGTAGGCGCGCTCTCGCGCGCGGATGTCGCGCGTATGTGACAACGCGGTGACCGATTGGTCACAGAATCTCGCGCGTTTGCAGGGACGACGTGCGGGTATGCGCGAGTGCCTAGCCAGCGACGCGCTCGTAGCGCGCGTAGAGCTCCTCGACCGCGCGCTTGGCGGCCGTGTGCCGCTCCGTTGAGCTGGCAGCGCGCTCCGGATCGGCCCATGCCGCTGGATCGGCGAGCTCCTCCTCCAGCGCCTGCAGCGCCGCCTCCGCCGCTTCGATCTCGCGCTCGAGCTTCTGTGCCTCACGGATCGCGTTCTTCGAGCGGGCCGGCGGGCGGGCGGGCTTCCCATTGCTCGGCTTCGCGGCGGCGCGCCTGGGCTGCGGCTCCTCAGCAGCCGCAGCCGCGGCGAGCGCCGACTCCGCGAGCGCTCTGCGCTCCTCGCGCATGCGCAGGTAGTCGGCCCAGCCGCCCTCGTAGCTGTGCAGCGTGCCGTCCTCGACCGCGACCGTGCGCGAGCCGACTGCGTCGAGCAGTGCGCGATCGTGCGAGACGAGCAGAACAGACCCGGGGAAGCCTTCGAGCGCCTCCTCCAGCGCCTCGCGGCTCTCAACGTCGAGGTGGTTCGTCGGCTCGTCGAGGATCAGCACGTTCGCGCCGGAGTGCACCAGGATCGCGAGCGACAGGCGCTGGCGCTCGCCGCCCGACAGACCGACGATCGGCTTCTCCGCCTCGTCGCCGGAGAAGAGGAACTGGCCGAGCAGCGCGCGCGCCTTGTTGGGCGTGAGTCTCGTCGCGCGCTGTGCCGCCTCCAGCACAGTGCCGGTCTCGCCGAAGTGCTCGGAGTGCTGGGACAGGTAGCCGACCTGCACGTTGTGGCCCTTGCGCAGCTTCCCGCCGGCGAGCGGCCTGTTGCCGGCGAGCGTCTCGATCAGCGTCGTCTTGCCGGAGCCGTTCGCGCCGACGAGGGCGACGTGCTCGCCGCGCTCCAGCCACAGCTCGGCATCGTCGAGCAGCGTCCTGCCGGGCACCTCGATCCGCCCGTCCTCAAGCTCAAAGATCACGCGCCCAGCGCGCTCCGGTCTCTTGAACGAGAACGCCAGCGTCGTGACGTCGCGCGGGTCGCGCTCGATCCGCTCGAATTTCTCCAGCCGCTTGACGCGCGACTGCGCCTGTCTGGCCTTCGTCGCCTTCGCGCGGAAGCGCTCGACGAACCGCTCCAGGCGCGCGATCTCGGCTCTCTGCTTGTCGATCGCGCGACCGAGCGCCAGTTCGCGCGCCGCCTTCTCCTGGCGCCAGGTGTGCCACGGGCCGGCAAAGAAGCGCGAGCGGCCGGCCTCCAGCTCCAGCACAGCCGTCCCGACCGCCTCCAGGAACCAGCGGTCGTGCGCGACGAGCACGACGGCCGCATCGAGCTCGACCAGATACCGCTCCAGCCACTCCAGCGACGCGATGTCGAGGTGGTTCGTCGGCTCGTCGAGCAACAGCAGGTCGGGCTCGCCGGCGAGCGCACGCGCGAGCGAGCCGCGCGTCAGCTCGCCGCCCGAGAAGGTCGACAGCTCGCGGTCGAGCTGCTCGTCGCCGAAGCCGAGCCCGTGCAGCATCGTCTGCGCGCGGTCGCGCCAGCGGTAGCCGCCGTGCCGGTCCAGCTCCGCCTGAGCGCGGGCGTAGGCGTCAAGCGTCTTCTCGTCATGCGCGCCGCCGGCCATCGCCTGCTCCAGCCGCGCCAGCTCCGCCTCGACCGCGAGGATCTCCTGCGCGCCGGAGAGCACGTAGTCGCGCAGCGTGACGTGTCGTTCGCGCGGCGGACGCTGGTCGTGCAGCGCGACCTTCGTGCGCTTCTGGAAGGCGAGCTCACCGACGTCGACCGAGGCCTCACCGGACAGCATCCGCAGCAGCGTCGTCTTGCCCGCTCCGTTGCGGCCGGAGAGCGTCATGCGGTCTCTGCGCTCGAGCTTGAACGAGACCCCGCGCATGAGCGCTTCGCCGGCAATGTCCTTGCCGATGTCCGATGCGATTACGACCGCCATGTCGTCCTCATGTTGCCGGATCCTCCGCTATGGTTCCGGCCCGCATGAAGCGCCTGCGCTCTCTCTTCGCCGCCTGCGTCACGAGCTGCCTGCTGTTGCTCGCGCTCGCCCCGCTCGCGCTCGCGAGCGCACCGAACGGCGGCCAGGGAACGTACGGCGAGGCGGACGACAAGGTCGTCACGAACGCCGGCTTCATCGTGATCGCGTTCTTCCCGACGCTGATCCTGCTGCTGAGCCTGCTGCAATGGCGGCTCGACAAGCGCAGAGAGGCCCGCAAGGCCGCCAGAAAGCGCCGCGGGGCATCGGCGCACTGGTCCGGCGGCTGGTAGTACGCAGCGACACCTGATGCCGACCCCGCGAGTCCGGGGTACGCTGCTCGGGTGAGCTATTTCGTGACGGGAGCGACGGGCTTCATCGGGCGCCACCTGGTCGAGCGGCTGCTCGAGCGCGAGGGCGACATCCATGTGCTCGTGCGGCCGGAGTCGATCGGGCGGCTCGACGCGCTGATCCACCGCTGGGGCGGTGCGGGGCGCATCCGGCCGGTGCTGGGCGACCTCAGCAAGCCGCTGCTGGGGCTCGACCCCGAGCAGGTCGCGGAGCTGCGCGGCGAGATCGACCACGTCTTTCACCTTGCGGCGATCTATGACATGACCGCGAGCGAGGCGCAGGACCGGCTCGCGAACGTCGAGGGCACGCGCCACGCGGTCGCGCTTGCCGGCGTGCTCGACGCAGGCTGCTTCCATCACGTCTCCTCGATCGCGGTCGCCGGTGAGTACAGCGGCGTGTTCCGCGAGGACATGTTCGACGAGGGCCAGCCGCTCCCCCACCCGTACCACCGCACGAAGTTCGAGGCCGAGCAGATCGTGCGCCAGGAGCAGGTCGTGCCATGGCGCGTCTACCGCCCGGCGATCGTCGTCGGCGACTCGCGCACCGGCGAGATGGACAAGATCGACGGCCCCTACTACTTCTTCAAGCTGATCCAACGGCTCGGCGACACGCTGCCGTCGTGGCTGCCGCTGATCGTGCCGGAGCTGGGCGCCACAAACATCGTGCCGGTCGACTACGTCGCCGCTGCGATGGACCACATCGCGCACCGCCCGGGGCTCGACGGGCAGGCGTTCCACCTCGTCTCCCCCCGCCCCCAACGCGCCGCCGAGGTTGTGAACGCGTTCGCGCGCGCGGCTGGCGCGCCGCGGATCGCCGTGCAGATCGAGGACCAGCTGACGCTCGGTCTGGCCGGGGCCTCACGCACACTGCTGCGACGCCTGCCCGGCGCACGCACAGTGCGACGCGCAGCGCTCGCGCAGGTCGGCATTCCGGAGGCGGCCGTCGACCATATGGACCTCGTGCCGGTCTTCGCGACCGAGCAGACCGAGGCCGCGCTCGACGGCAGCGGCCTCGAAGCACCCAACATCGAGACCTACGCGCAGGTGCTGTGGGACTACTGGGAGGCGAACCTCGACCCGGACAAGTTCCGCGCGGACAGGTCGCTCGCGAACGCGGTCAACGGCAAGACGATCCTCATTACAGGTGCGTCGAGCGGAATCGGGCGTGCGGCGGCGATCAAGCTCGCCCGCGCAGGCGGAATCCCGCTGCTCGTAGCGCGCAGTGCCGACAAGCTCGAAGAGGTGCGTGACGAGATCGAGCTGTTCGGGGGCAGCGCATACGTCTATACGGCCGACGTGTCCGACACCGAGTCGATCGAGCAGCTTGTCGCGAAGGTGCTGTCCGATCATCCGGCGGTCGACGTGCTCGTGAACAACGCGGGGCGCTCGATCCGCCGCTCGATCGCGCTCAGCTATGACCGCTTCCACGACTTCGAGCGCACGGTCCAGCTCAACTACCTCGGGGCGGTCAAGCTGATCCTCGCGCTGCTGCCGCACATGCGCGCACGCAAGAGCGGCCACATCGTGAACATCTCCTCGATCGGCGTGCAGACGAGCCCCCCGCGCTTCTCGGCCTACGTCGCCTCGAAGGCAGCCCTCGACGCGTTCACGCGCGTCGTCGGCTCCGAGACGATCGCCGACCGCGTGACGTTCACGACGATCCACATGCCGCTGGTGCGCACGCCGATGATCGCGCCGACGAAGCTCTACAACTCGTTCCCCACGATCTCCCCCGAGGAGGCCGCCGACTTGATCTGCGAGGCGATCCGCAAGAAGCCAAAGCAGATCAACACGCGTCTCGGCACCTTCGGCGAGGTCGCCTACGCGCTCGCGCCGAAGGCCGTCGACCAGCTGCTCCACCTTGCCTACCGCGTCTTTCCCGACTCGGCGGCGGCGCGGGGGCAGACGGGCGGTGACGAGGTCGTCTCCCGCGAGCAATTGGCCCTCGCGCACCTCACGCGTGGGGTTCACTGGTAGTTCGGCGCGTTTCAGCGTTGCCGGTACGCCGGGCCGCGACGGCACTTGCCATCGAGACCCTCTCGTCACTGCCGTGCAGGGCTCAAGCGGAGTGGTAGCCGGTGGGGGGTCTCGCTGACAAGGCCGCGCGGCCGGCTACCCGGGCGCTTGTGCGCCGCCTACCAGTGGCCCGCGCCGAAGATGCGCTCATGCCTCCCAGCCAAGGCGATGAGGGCGCGGGCAACGCACGAGCCGAAGCCGCGCTCATTCTCCCCAGCCAAGGCGATGAGAGCGCGGGCAACGCATGAGCCTGCGGCTGACGGCCGGGCCCGGGCGGTGTTGGTCAGCCGGGCGCGCAATGTCCTCCGCGAGAGGCTAACCGCTGATCCCACAGACACGGAGCAGCGCCGACCACAGTCCATGACCGGCCTCTCGCGGGGGAGCATTGCGCGCCCCGGCGTACCGCGGCAACACGGGCACCGGCCGACAGACCAGACCGCTCAGATGCGGAAGACCGGCACGAGGCGTCTCTCGTGTTCGGCGTCGATGCGGGCGATCACCTCGACGTGCTGCTCGAGGCCCGAGCCGCGGAGCTTGGTGGCGAGCAGCTCGTCGACCTGGAAGATCCCGGCGCTGTTCGACATTGCGATCTCGACGCGTACGGCGCGGTCCTTGCCGGGCGTGATTCTGACTTCCTCGATCGCGTAGGCGGACAGCGAGTGGATGTTCTGGTGGCCGGCCTCGAAGGGGACGCGGGAGCGGCCGCGGGCCATGTCGAGCGCGTCGGCGACGCGCACGATCCCGGCCTCGATCGTGAAGGGGTCGCCGCGCCGGCGATGGCCGATGATCGCGTGCAGCGTCTCGGCGATGATGATCGAGCGCTCCGGCTCCTGGTAGGCGTCGGCGAGCAGTGCGCCGAGCTTGTCGGCCGTCAGGAAGAGGCTGTACTCCTCGTGGTCGGCGCGGTGGATCGTCATGCCGAGGTCGTGGAACAGCGCGCCGGCGGCGATCACGACCTCGGCGTCGCGCTCGCTCATCGCGTAGTCGGCAACGACGTTCGGGACGACGCCGCGGCGGAACAGGATGCGTGCGAGTCGCAGCGCGATGTTCAGCACGATCTGGATGTGGATCCACGAGTGGTCGGACATGCCGAGCCGGCGTGTGGCGTTGACGGCCGCGACGTGCCACCACGCCTTCACCTGCTCGTCGGCGTTGACCGCGTCGAGCAGCCGCTCGAGCTTGCGGTTGCCGCGCGTCGGCACGCGGATGCGGACGTCAGCGATCGCCTCGCGCGGCGGGCGGTCCGACGGATCGATCTGGGCGGCGCTCATCGGCGTTGAGGCTATCGCCGCCGGCGGCGCCCGCTCAGGCCGGCCGACAGTCGTCGCGCGGCAGGAACGGCAGCCCCGGGAGGCGCGTCTCGGCGCCGACGAGCCGCAGGACGGTGGTCGTCTGTTCGAACGCGCCGTCGAGCTTGGCGCCCAAGCCGACGCCCGCTCCCACGCCGGTGGCATCGCTGCGTACGACGTAGGTACGGCGGTCGATGCGTGCGTCCTGTCCGATGCGCCTCCCGAGCGCGCGCGCCCGTGCCAGGATCGTCGTGATCGCGGCCGGATTCCCGAGCGCGTCGAGCAGTCCGGCGGCAGCGGCACGGTTCGCCGAGTCCCGCAGGTCGAGCGTCGCGTCCAGCTCGACCAGCCGGCCGCGACCCTCAGCCGCTGCGGCTGTGTGCGTCCCGCCCAACGACAGCTGAGCGTCCGCGCTCAGCGCGCCGGCGACGTTCATGTGCAGCGCGCGCGGATGTCGCGCCGCATCGAGCTCGTAGCCGAGCACCACCTCGCCATCCGCGCTGGCGTCGAGTCCGACGTGGGGAAGCGCGAGCCCCGTCGCCGCTTGCGCATCGAGCTGGACGTACCATGTGCTGCCGCCGTCGCGCGCGCGCCGATGGCCGAGCAGCGCACCGGCGGCGAGAGACCCGTGAGCGGGGCCGAACGCGGCCGTGAGCTGGCCCGCGAATCCGCCCTCGTCGTAGACCTCGTCCGGCTCAGGCAGCTCGGCGTGCGGCCGCCACCCGACCGCGTCGCAGAGCAGCGAGCACGTACTGCGCACGCGATCGACCAGCTGCCCGCCGATCGTCGCTTTGCTGCCGTATCTGTCGATGAAGCGCTGAGCGGCGGCGACATCCGGGAAGCGCCATGAGCGGCCCGACGCCCAGACGACGCCCGCGCCAGCGGTGATGCGCCCGCCGAGCGTCCGGCTACCGAGGCGGAGCCGCGCGCCCGCACCGGCTTCGAGGCCCGCGTCGTTCCCGTGCGAGAGCGTCACCGTCGCCCGTCCGTCGCTCCCCTGCATGAGGCTGAGCGTGCCGCTCCTGCCGAGCCGGATGACCGTGATCGTCCCGCCGAGCTGCTCGTCCTCGTCACGGCGCTCCACCGGGCACGGGTCGAGTTGGTCGCGCGGTCGTTCCGGGTGCGGGCAGCGCACGTCGGCAACGTGGCAGAGCCCGCGCTGGAGTCCCGCCAGCACCTGGCCGCCGACGCCGCCGCTCGTGAGGCCGGCGGCGAGCGTGAGCACGACGGCCACGAGCGCGACGAGCGCCACGTACTCGCTTGTCGCCTGCCCGGCCGCGTTGCGCCACCACCGCATCGGCCCAGGATTGCGCCGCGTCTCCTACGCTCGGGCGTTTCGCGCGACGATTGGCACAGCTTCCGCGCAGCGGCGTGCGAATCGGCGGCTGCGGCGCGATCAGGCGGCCGCCGCCAGCTCGTGCAGGACGCCCTCGCGCAAGCCGCCGCGCGCGACGTCGAGCGGCCCGACGTGCAACGCGATGGCGGCGAGCACGACGATCCCGGCTGGCAGCAGGCGTGCGCGTTCGGGCGCGATGCGCAGACGCTCGGCGAGCTGCGCGGCGGGCGCCGCGAGGAGCGTTGCGAGCACGCGTTCAAGCGCGGCCGGTTCGAGGCGTGGACCCGCGAGCCGGCGCAGCGAGGTCGCGCTGCCGCCAACCGCGAGCGCGCGCTCCACCGGAGGCAGCGTGATCGCGCCCAGGATCGCCGAGACCTCGCTGCGCAGCGCCGCGAGCTCGACGCCAGCCGGCGGGTCGCCGTGCAGGTGCGTCGCCGTCAAGTCGCCGGAGCCGAGCGGCAGCGAGACCGACCAGCCCGCGCCGGCGTCGCAGGTGCCGACGACGATCTGGGCCGAGCCGCCGCCCACATCGACGACGGCGAGCGGGCCGTCGGGCGCGTCCGCGAGCGCGCAGGTGGCGCCGGCGAACGCGAGGCGTGCCTCATCGTGCTCGCTCAACAGCTCGACCGGTGCGCCGGCCGCCGCGGCGAGCGCGTGACACGTCGCGAGCCCGTCCGCGCTCCGGCGCAGCGCCGCTGTCGCGACGACGCGCAGCGCCTCCACGCCGAGCGTTCGAGCCTCCGTCGCCTGCGCGGTGACAACCGCTGCGAGCGCCTCGCGCGCCGTGGCAGGTACCGCGTCCCCGGCGCTGCAGGCGCGGCCGAGCTGCGTGAACGCGCGCCGCTCGACGACCGGCGCCAGCGTCATCCCACGGCGGCGATCCCCGACGACGTCCGCGACGAGCAGACGCGTCGTGTTCGAGCCGATGTCGATGCAGGCGCAGCGCACGGCGGAGCCAGCGTATCCGCGGCGAGGGGCGGCCGCAGCGCCGGTTTGAGGCATCATGGGCCCTCGTGAACGACGAGCTGGCGATCGAGGTCCGCGGCCTCCGCAAGCGCTACGGCGATCTGGAGGCGGTCCGCGGGATCGACTTCTCGGTGCGCTGCGGCGAGGTATTCGGCTTGCTGGGGCCGAACGGCGCCGGCAAGACGACGACGGTCGAGATCCTCGAGGGCTACCGCGACCGCAGCGGCGGCGACGTCGCGGTGCTTGGCCACGACCCCCAGCTGCGTGCGCGGGAGCTGCGCGAACGCGTCGGGATCGTGCTGCAGAGCACCGGCATCTACCGCCACCTGACGGTGCGCGAGGTGCTGGCGCACTTCGCCGGCGTCTACCCGGCCCCGCGCGGCGTCGACGAGGTGATCGAGCTCGTCGGCCTGCGCGGCAAGGAGGAGTCGCGCACGCGCACGCTCTCCGGCGGGCAGCTGCGCCGCCTCGACCTCGCGCTCGCGTTGATCGGGGACCCGGAGCTGATCTTCCTCGACGAGCCGACAACCGGCTTCGACCCGGCGGCGCGGCGCGGCGCGTGGGACGCAATCCGCTCGCTCAAGGCGCTCGGCAAGACCATCGTGCTGACGACGCACTACCTCGACGAGGCGCAGGCGCTCGCCGACCGCGTCGCGATCGTGAAGGACGGCCGCATCCTCGTCGAGGGCGCGCCGAGCGAGCTGGGCGCGGGCGAGGGGGCGACGCGCTACCGCGTCGCCTGGCGCAACGGCAGCGGGCTGCTCAACCAGCGCGAGACCGACGATCCGACGACGCTGCTGCATGAGCTGACGTCCGCCGCACTGGAGCGCGGCGAGCGGCTCGAAGGTCTGAGCGTCACGCGCCCGACGCTCGAGGACGTCTACCTGGAGCTGACCGCCGATGCTTGAGCACACCGCCCCCGCGCATTCCGCCCGCCCGCCCTTCGCGACGCTGTCATGGCGTCAGTTCCGCCTGGAGCGCAGGATGTTCTGGCGCAATCCGAGCGCTGCCTTCTTCAACTTCCTGTTGCCACTGCTGTTCCTCGTGCTGTTGTGCGCCGTGCTGACGGACCAGAGCGACCGCGACGTGATCGTCCCTGGGATCGCCGGCATGGCTGTGCTTGCGACGACGTTCAGCGCGCTCGCCTACAACGTCGTCTTCCTGCGCGAGCAGGGGATCCTCAAGCGCATGCGCGGCACGCCGCTGCCGTCGGGCGCCTATCTGCTCGGGATCGCCGGCAATGCGGTTGCGAACACGGCGATCCAGATCGTGCTGATCACGCTCGCGGGGAAGGTCTTCTACGGCATCGACTGGCCGCGGGACGTGGCCGAGCTCGGGCTGTTCGTCGTGCTCGGAGTGCTCTGCTTCGCGTCGCTCGGTGTCGCGCTGGCACACGCGATCCCGACGTTCGAGGCCGCGACGGTCTACGTGAACGTGATCTTCCTGCCGGTCGTCTTCATCTCGATCGACGCCGCGAACGACCCGGCGTTCCTGAAGGGCATCGCCGAGGCGCTGCCGCTCGCGCACCTGATCGACGGCTTGTCAGCCGCGATGGTGAGCGGCGAGGGAATCGGGAGCCAGTGGTCGGCGCTCGGCGTCCTGCTCGTATGGACCGTGCTTGGCGTGACGCTCGCGATCCGCGGCTTCAGCTGGGGGCAGCGCCGCGGCTGAGCCGCTCGCCGGTCACGGCGAACGACTCCGGCGGTTCCCCGTGCAGCTCGGCGGAGACCGCCGCAAGCGGCGACGCCGCCCACTCCTCACGCAGCAGGCCGTAGACGTAGACGTCGTGCGCGCCGTCGCCGTGGCGGTGCCAGCGGCGCAGCAGCCCCTCGCGCACGAAGCCGAGCCGCTCAAGCGCCCGCTGCGAGCGGCCGTTCTCTACGTCGGCATACGCACCAAGGCGGTCCAGCCCGAGGTGTGCGAACGCGAGCCATGCCATCAGCGCCTTGACCTCGCGGTTCGCGCCGCTACCCCACCAGTGCCGGCCCAGCCACGTGCCGATCACGGCGCGACGATCACGGCGCGAGAGCTCGGCCAGGCCGACGACGCCGATCGGACCGTCCACGCGATGGACGACCAACAGGTCAAGTTGCTCGCCGCGCTCGCGCCGGTCGGCGAGGCCGACGATGTACGCGACCGGCTCCTCGATCCGCACGTACGGACCCCACGAGAAAAAGCGCGTCACCTCGCGGTCCGAGCCGAGCGCGAACAGCGTCGGCGCGTCGTCCGCCGTGGCATAGCGCAGCGTGAGCGAGGGACCGTGCAGCTCCATCCTGGGAGACTATGACGGCATGCTGACCGCGCCACCGTGCCGCACGCGACCGCCGGACCTGGGGCACGACTCCACGTTTGGCGAACTGCGGGACCGCACATACGGGGGATGACGTGAGCGACGGCGTCGGGACACGATCTTCAAGCGGGATGAGCGAAACGCCGACAGGCGAGCACGATGGCGCCGCCGTGCAACCCGCGGTGCGGCTTGTCATGCCCGCGCTGCCGGCGAACGTCGCGCTTGTGCGGCAGGCGCTTGCCGGGCTGACCGACGAGCTCGGCGTCGAGCCGGCGCGCGCCGCGGACATGAAGATCGCGCTCACCGAGGCGTGCACGAACGTCGTCGTCCACGCCTACGGCGACGAGCCCGGCCCGCTTGAGGTTGCGATGGGGGTCGAGCACGGGCGTCTCGTGTTGAGCGTGCGTGATCGCGGGAGCGGGCTCCACCCGTTGCCGGGACGCGATGAGGGCTCGCCGCTCGGCTTCGGGCTCGCGTTGATCGCATCGCTGTCGGACGAGCTCGGGCTCGTCGGCGGCCGCCATGGAACCGAGGTGCGAATCGCCTTCGCGCTGTCCGGCGGCGCTGCCCCGCCGCTGGCGATCCAGCCGTCGGCCGGTCCGGCGCCCACCGTCGATGCGATCACGCTGGAGCTGCGGCCGCCGGAGCGGACCTCGCCGGTGCTCGGACGCGTCGTCTCGCTGGTCGCGGCCCGTGCCGACTTCTCGATCGATCGCCTGTCGGACGCACAGATCGTCAGCGACGCAATCGCCGGAGCCGCGGCCGCGCATCTGCTCAACGGAACGCTCAGCATCGCGATCGACGAGCACGAGTGTGGCTTCGACCTGCTCGTTGGTCCGTTCGCGGCCGGCGGGGCACGCCAAGTCGTCGAGGACACGGAGCTTCCCGGCCTTGGCTCGTTGCTCGAGCGGCTGACCGACACGATCGCCGTCGAGCAGACCGGGGCGTCGGATGGCGAGCGGTTGCGCGTCCGCCTGCTGACGCGCGATTGAGGCACTGCCGTACACCGTATCCCGTTCGGGTCCTGACACGATCACAACGCCGGTTGGTAGCGGGGTGTGAATTTGCGT
>Ga0070705_100001131_pt1 | contig 14735 bp, 12 predicted proteins | sample KBSK5253metaG_FD_65455 | JGI IMG/M metagenome (GOLD analysis project Ga0070705, IMG submission 65455) | Corn, switchgrass and miscanthus rhizosphere microbial communities from Kellogg Biological Station, Michigan, USA - KBS K5-25-3 metaG | ecosystem: Host-associated > Plants > Roots >... | reverse complement strand
CTCGAACATCCTCGGCAAGCTCGGGCTCGCATCGCGGACCCAGGCCGCGCTGTGGGCAGTCGAGCACAAGCTGGCGGAGCCGGTCGCCCGCGACTGACCGCGGGCCGCCCATCCGCGGCGCTCGTGCCGGTGGCCCCCGACCCCGGAGCCGTTCCTGTCTGAGCGATCGCCTCAGCGCAGGCCCGTGATCCGGTACTGCACCTCGCCCCGCGGGGTCGCAACGGCGACCAGGTCACCCTCGGACCGCCCGAGGAGCGCCCGGCCGACCGGCGAGACGTTGGAGATCCGGCCCGCGGCGGGGTCGGCCTCGGTCGACCCGACGATCTCGAATGTCGACGTCGTCCCGTCGTCCTCCTCGACGTCGACGGTCGAGCCGACCCGCACCCGCGCCGCGGCCTCGCCGACCGGCGCCTCGATGACCGACGCGTCGCGGAGGGTCGCTTCGATCGCCGCGATCCGACCCTCGAGGAACGACTGCTCCTCGCGGGCCGCCGCGTAGTCGGCGTTCTCCTTGAGATCGCCGAGCTCCTTGGCCGACTTGATCCGGCCGATCACCTCCGGTCGACGCGTGCCGACGAGCTCGTCGTGCTCGGCCTGGAGGCGCGCGATCCCGTCGGCCGAGACCCAGGTCGCCTCGCGCGGCCGGCCCGCCGAGACGGCGGACGACCTGGCCCGGGTCGGTCGCGGTGCGCTTGGGGCGCTCCTCCCGGCCGTCGGCGCCTTCGGGGCGCGCCGGATCGTCCCGCCGGCGCCCCGTGTCGTCGGCAGGCCGCCGGTGCCGACCGCCGCTCCGGGCTCGAGCTGGACGACACGGCCGGGCGGAGTCGCCCGAACCGGCTCGGCCGGGACGAGGGAGTTGGCGAGGCCGGTGACCTTCCGCTCGCCCGTCGCCGTCCGGAGGTTCGCGAACGGGAGGATGACCGTCCGATCGTGCAGGAGGGAGCGATCGCCGGGCGGGATCGACTCGGCGAACGCACCCAGGACCGCGTCCTCGTACTCCTCGACCGCCGACGTCGGAGCCCACCACACTCGCGCCCGCTCGAGGCCGCGCAATGCGTGGAGCCAGTGACCGCCCGGGTGCGGCCGTCGCTCGCCGAGGACCGTCTGCCGGATCGCCTCGACCCGGCCCCCGATCGAGCCCTCGGTCGCACCGACGAAGACCACCCGGGTCGATGGCAGCCAGAACGCGGCCATGCGGGCGGCCAGGGCCCGGCTCGTCGGGTGCTCCCCGTCCAGCCGGAGATCGGGGACACGTTCGAGCCACTTGCCGATCAGCGTCAGCTCGAGGGGCGCGGTCGCCAGCGGCGCCGGCAGCTCCACGACGAAGACGCCGGGTCCGCGGGCCGGCACAGGACGGCCCCAGACGACGGGCCCGTCGGTCATCAACCCGACCGCTCGCAGGAGCCCGGCCGCGCCGGTATCCGCGTCGATCACGAGGCCGGTCGGTCCGGCCCGACGATCAGGGCGGTCGTGGCGGCGAAGGGCTCGGTCCGGACGCCGAGGAAGCGGAGGAAACGGATCATCGATCACCCATCGTGGCGTGACGGCGCGCCTCGGGGCTTGGGCCCGGCGGCCGCCGACGGGGTCGCCCGTCGGTCAGGGTATCGTCGCACCGACATGCCACTCCCCGCCGAGAAGCCTCGCGCCGACGCGCCGCCGCCGGCCGGGGCCGGGCCGCGGCGGCCCGGCCGGCTGCGACGAACGCCGCGCACCCGGATCGCGGCCGCCGTCATCGCGGCCTTCGCCGGGATCGCCCTCCTGACCGTCGGGATCGCCCAGACGACCGGCGGCCTCGCCGGGACGGCGCTCGGCACCGCCCGGCCGTCGTCGAGCGGCGCCGGGGCGGTGAGTGCCGGGGGTCCATCGGGCGGATCCGGCGGGCATGGGTCGGGCACGCCGCCGCCTGCGTCCGTAACCCCGTCGAATCCGCCGGACGTCGCGCCGTCCGGCAGCCCCGTCGGTGGACCCTCGTCGGCCGATGACCAGGCCCGGCTCCTCCACGCCCGGCTCCAGGCGACCCTCGACCGCGTCCGGACGAAGCTCGGGATCCCGGGCGTGTCCACGACGATCCTGTTCCCCGATGGGACGAGCTGGACCGGCGTCAGCGGCCTCGCGGACGTCGCCACGCGGACCCCGGTCCGACCGTCGACGGCGTTCGCGTTCGCCAGCATGAGCAAGACGTTCCTGTCCGCCCTGATCGTGCAGCTCGTCGCCGAGGGGCGTTTCCGGCTGACGGACTCGGCCGCGGCCCTGCTGCCGCCGCTGGCGAGACCGATCGATCGCCGGATCACGGTGGCGATGCTCCTCGACCACACGAGCGGCCTCAACGACTACTTCCTCAACCCGAAGATCGACAAGCCGCTCCAGTCCGATCCGACGCGAGCGTGGACGACCAACCAGGCGCTCGGCTTCGTCGGCAAGCCGTATTTCCCGCCGGGGAAAGGCTGGCACTATTCGAACACGAACTACCTGCTGCTCGGATTGATCGCGGAGCGGGTGACGGGCCAGCCCCTCGCCGTCGCGATCCGCGATCGGCTCCTCGACCCGTCCGGCCTGAGCCGGATCTGGTACCAGGCCGTGGAGACGCCCCGGACCGACCTCGCCCATGGTTACCGCCTGCCGGGCACTAGGGTCACCGTCCGGCCCGTCGACCTCGACGACGGCTCCGGCATCGCGCCGTTCCGATCTGTCGTGACAGCGGCGGCCGGGGCGGGGTCCCTCGCCGGGACGAGCGACGACCTGGCGCAGTGGGCGAGGCGCCTGTACTCGGGCGAGGTCCTGGGGACGGCAGGGACGGCCATCCTGCTCGGCGGGTTCTCCGCCACGGCCGCCTACCGTCCGAGCATCGCGTACGGCTACGGCGTCCAGGCGATCGTGATCGACGGCCACCCGAGCCTCGGCCACAGCGGCCGGCTCCTCGGGTTCCGGGGCGCCCTTCGCCACTTCCCGGTCGACGGCCTGACGATCGCCGTCCTCACGAACCAGAGCCGGGCCGACCCGGGGGTGATCGTGCGCTCGCTCCTCGCCGTCGCCCTCCCGCCGTCACCGCCCGTGTGCCCGATCTGTGCGATCAGCCGTTGATCGGCACGAATCGCCCGCGATTCGGCACGCAGCTGCAACGAGTCGGCCGTTCCCGAATCGTCGCGTGCGCCGACCACAGCTGACGATCCCGGCGACCCCTGACGGTCGTACGGGAGGACCGCGCCCATGCTGCAACAGGGCTGGTCGGCTGCGCGCCAACGCCAGTACCGGCGCATCAAGGAGAGTCTGCTCGATCGCGGTCGCTCGGACGCCAAGGCGGAGGAGATCGCCGCTCGGACCGTGAACAAGGAGCGGGCCCAGGCCGGCGAGACGCGGACGATGCGCCGGGTCATGCTTCTGGCCCTCGAGCGCTGACCTGACGCCGTCGCCCGAGCATTCGATCCGGGTCGGGCCGCGTCGGCGCGCCTGACGAACGGATGCGGGGGGCAGGACCAAGAGCCAGTTGCCGCGAGTACGGACGGGCGATGGTCACGTCGTGCAGACGACGCAGACTGGCGAGGCCTGCCGGGAGGGCCCGATGCCGATTCAGGTCGAGCTGTACACCGCCGAAGGGGTTGCGATCGCGGTCGTGGCCCGAGTCGGCACGCTCCGGGACATCGTCGAGGCCGGCCGCGATCTCGTCCTCGATGGCGCGACCTGGCATCCCCTCGATGGCGGCCCTGCGCGCCCCGCCGGTGAGCTCCATCTCGCTCCCGACGACATCCACATCGCCGTGAGCGATACGAGCGATGACGCCCCGGTCCACGCCCAGTGGCACGACGTCAGCGTCGACCTCGGGCCGTACCGCGCGACGGGCCAGATGCCAACGATGCCGGGCTTCGACCCCGGTCGTGCCCTGGCCCGCCCGACCGGGGAATTCGTCCTGCTCCGAGACGTCGAGATCACGCTGCTCGGCCAGGAGGCCGCCGGGTCGGTCCGGCAGCGGACCGCGCTCGTGAACCGCTACGTCGTCGACCGGGTCGAAGCCGACCTGATGCTCGGCTTCTTCTTCCCCGGCGCGGAGATGGTCGTCACCCGGGGCCACGACACGGTCGAAGCCGGTGCCAGCGGGACGACGATCGCCGCCCCCTCCGTGACCGCCGCGACACCGGGCGACACCGCCACGGTCACCGCACCGGGCGTCGCGTAGGGATCGAGCCCGGCGTCGGGCCCGCGCCAGGACCTAGGCGCCGGCGCGGTACTGGACGGGCTTGCGGTGGGGGTGGTGGGCCGGACGGGTCGGCCCGCCGCGTGACGCGCCACGCGGCCCGCCGGAATCGGGCGCTCCACCGCGGAGCGGTCGAGGCTCGATGTTCCGGTCCGGGATGAAGCCTTCCTCGACCGTCCACGGGATCGCGTGCCGGAGGAGCCGCTGGACGCCGCGGAGGAGGTCGGCCTCGTCGATCGTCACGAGGCTGATCGCGTCACCCGTGAGGCCCGCCCGCCCCGTCCGTCCGATGCGGTGGATGTAGTCCTGGGGGTTCCACGGGAGCTCGAAGTTCACGACGTGGGGCAGGTCCTCGATGTCGAGGCCGCGGGCCGCGACGTCGGTCGCCACGAGCACGCGGATCTGGCCCGTCTTGAACTCCTCGAGTGCCCGCGTTCGCTCGGGCTGGGACCGGTCGCTGTGGATCGCCACGGCGTTGAGGCCCTGCCGGTCGAGCCACGTCGCGAGCCGGGTCGCCCCGATCTTCGTCCGGGTGAACACGAGGACCTGTCGGAGGTCCTGCTGACGGATCAGGTGGGCGAGGAGCTCTTCCTTCCGATCGCGATCGACGGGGTAGACGAGCTGGCGGATCGCCTCGACCGTCGTGTTCCGCGGCGCGACTTCGACCTCATCGGGGTTGTTGAGGATCGTTCGCGACAGCCGCCGGATCTCGTCCGAGAACGTCGCCGAGAACATCAGGTTCTGGCGCTTCGCCGGCAGCAGTGCCGTGATCCGCTGGATGTCCGGCAGGAAGCCCATGTCGAGCATCCGGTCGGCCTCGTCGAGGACGAGGATCTCGACCTGGCCGAGGTTGGCGACCTTCTGGCCGACGAGGTCGAGCAGGCGGCCGGGCGTCGCGACGAGGATCTCGACGCCCTCGCGGAGCGCCTTGATCTGGGGGTCCATCGGGATCCCGCCGTAGACGACCGTCGAGCGGAGCGGGACGGTCCTTCCGTACGTGTGGACGCTCTCGTCGACCTGCATCGCGAGCTCGCGCGTCGGGACGAGGATCAGGGCGCGCACGGGGTGGCGGGCCGGGGAGAAGGACGTGTTCGCCTGGCCCCGCAGGCGATCGAGGATCGGCAGCGTGAAGGCTGCCGTCTTGCCGGTTCCGGTCTGGGCGGCGGCGAGGACGTCGCGGCCGGCGAGGACGAGCGGGATCGCCTTCTCCTGGACGGGCGTCGGTTGGACGTACCCCTCCTCGGCGACGGTCCGCACGAGGTCGGCCGACAGGCCGAGCGTATCGAAGGTCATCTGACTCCTGGGGCCCGCCATCTCGCGTGTGAGCGCGCCGGCGAGCGGGCTGGTCGTCTCCCGCTCACCTCCCTCGACGTCGTTCAAACGACGCGGTGCGAGCGCGGATCCTCGCGAGCATAGCCGATGACCGCTCGGATGGCATCGACGGCACGGCAGCCGGCGGCACGCGCGTGGCACCGGTGCACCGACTGAGCGTGGCAACCCCTTCCTTCGGCTCTCCGGGCATGGTTCGGATGGATGAGGCAGCGTCTGGCCGGGACTGGCATACTCCTGCAAGGCCCCCAGGCCAGGACCACCCCCGACAGACAGGCCGAAAAACCGAAGACCGCCGCCCCCCACGGCAGGACCCTGTCGTCACTCGGTCGTCAAATCAGCCGCGCTGACCCGCTCGACGGCCCCGCACTCGGTCGGACCTCACCCCGATCGCCCTCCATCCCCGCGAACCGCGATCCGCGCGTGCGTGCGTGCGCTCGCTCTGCCGCCGGCGGCATGAACCACCGTCACCGTGCCCCATGCACGGTGTTCCGGCGGAGAGGAGGCACGAGCGTTGCCCGTTTCCCAAGATGGCGCCCAGCGGGCGTCTGGCCACCGGTCCCTCCGACTGGTCGTCATCGCTCTCATGGCATCCGTCTTCGCCATCGGAGGAATCGTCACCCACCCGGCCCCCGCGTCCGCGGCCGGAATGAAAGTCGTGATCGTCGTCGGCCCCGTCGGCTCGAGCACCGCGAACTACATCTACAACGCGAAGAAGCTCGCCGCCCAGGCCCGCTCCTATGGAGCCACCGTCTACGAGGTCTACAGCCCCCACGCGACGTGGTCGCGAGTCAAGACCGTCGCCCAGGGCGCCAACCTCTTCATCTATCTCGGCCACGGCAACGGCTATCCGAGCCCGTACGGCGCCTTCAGCAAGTACACGAAGGACGGCCTCGGCCTGAACACGACCGATGGCAGCTCGAGCCACACCTATTACGGCGAGTACTACATCGCCCGTGACATCAACCTGGCGCCGAACGCCGTCGTGATCCTGAATCGCCTCTGCTACGCCTCGGGCAACTCGGAATGGGGCTCCGCCAACCCGACGAAGGCGACCGCGATCAAGCGCGTCGACAACTACGGGGCGGGCTTCCTCCGGACGGGCGCGCGAGCGGTCTTCGCCGAGGGCATCGACAGTGCGTCCTACATCATCTCGAGCCTGTTCCGGACCACGCGGACGATGAAGCAGGTGTTCTGGGCCGATCCGGCCCGCACCCTGAGCTATGCATTCAGCTTCTCGTCGGTTCGGACGCCGGGAAAGTACGCGTTGATGGATCCGTACGCACCCAGCCGCTACTACAAGTCGCTGATCGGCGACCTGGGCATGTCAGCGTCGAGCTGGCGCGCCGGCTGACCGGCGGGCGCGGCGCCGAGCGCGGGGGCTCAGGCCGTCGCGCGCGGCTGGGTGGTCAGGCTGATCGTTCGGCCCTCGCGGCCGGACCGGGCGAGCTCGATGATCGCCCGATCGATGGCCAGCCGGAGGGTGGTCGGTCGCGTCGTCGTGGCCGGACAGAGCTTGATCGTACGCACGTGGATGGCTCCAGGGCTCGCGTCCGAATGGGTTCGGGCGTTGGCGCCATCTTCGACCCGCCCGGGACGCGGCGGCATCCTCCCGGAGCGCTAATTCGGCGCGACGTTTGGTCCATCGCGAGGCGGGTCATCCGACGTAGATGACTGCGGCCGCAGGCATGCGGAGGCCCCGGTGCGAGCCACCGCATCGTGGATCCGCCGGGGCCATGAAGACGGGCCGGCCGCCGTCGCCCGGCCTGGGGGACCCGTGCTCGGCCCGGGGCCGGGCCGTCGTCCGGGCGCGCCTACGAGGGCCGGCCGAGGGCTCCGACCGTCGACCGACCAGATCCGGACCGGGTCGCCGTCCCGCCGTCCGTCATCGGGAACGGCGCCGCCTCGACGGCGATCTCCTCCATCTTCGTTGCGTAGAACCCGTACCGACGACGGGCCTCGCCATGCCGCCCCGCCGAGATCAGCGCCTCGACCAGCCCGAGGTGGGCGCCCTCGTCGAACGGATCCCGCTCGAGGATCCGCAGGTAGAACCGGGTGGCGCCGTCGGCGTCGCCCTCCGACGCGGCGGTCTCGGCGAGCGTTCGGGCCAGCGCGATGTACGTCGCCTGGACTTCCTCGCGGAGACTGACCGCCCAGTCCTCGTAGGGGTCCTCCTCGAGGAAGTCGCCGCCGTACAGGATCTCGGCCGTCTCGCGTCGCGCCCGCGCGCCGGCTGCGTCCCCGCTCCGGGCCAGCCGCACGGCCGCCGCGGCCGCGTCGAGGAACTGCTCCACGTCCAGCCCCACGGAGTCGAGGTCGAGCGCGATCGCGCTCTTGTCGGCGGGGACGAACTGGTCGGGCGGATAGCGCTTGTCCGGGTCGAGCACGGATCGGACCGTGGCGAGGGCGACCGACAGGCGATTGCCGAGCGGCTCCGGGTCCTCGTCCGGCCAGAGCAGCTCGAAGAACGTGTCGCGGGTCGTCGGCCGGCCGCGCCGGGCGACGAGGATCTTCAGCAGGTCGCGTGCCTTCTTCGACTGCCAGGCCGTGGTCGGCACGACCTCGCCGTCGCGGATCACGCGGAACCGACCCAGGGACTGGATCCGGATCGGCGGCCGGGCCGCCCGATCGATCGCCTCGAGGATCTCCCCCGCATCCGCCGCCGGCCCGCGCGCGCCCATCGACCGGAACGCCCGCTCGGACTCCACGGCCGCTGACCGGCCGGTCTCGCCGCCCGCGATCCGGGCGTAGACCAGGCGGTTGCGGGCGACTCCGTAGGGCGCCGGCGAGCGCATCCAGATCGTCGCGGCCTCGTCGACGAGCGCGATCGCCCGGCCCGCGTCGAGGGTCGTCAGCGCGGTCAGCTCGAGGCCGGCGGCCATCCCCGGATCGTCTCGACGGGCGCGGGCCGCGGCGGTCGCCTCGATCGCCATCGTCTCGGCCGCCGCCCGGTCGCCGGTCGCGAGGGCGACCCGTCCCGCGCCGAGGAGGATCGTCACCGGCGCGACCTCGCGCCCGAGCTCCAGCGCCTCGGCGGAGAGAGCGGATGCCTGCTCGGGGTCGTCGAGGACGACGGCCTGGGCGAGCCCGATCAGGGCGGGTGCGAGAGCCTGGTTGTCGCCGCTGCTGCGGGCCGAGCGAACCGCCGATTCGAACGCCGATCGAGCAAGGTACGAGTCGCCGCGCAAGGCGTGCATCGAGCCTTCACGAGTGAGGGCGTAGGCGACGGATGGTGAGCCGATCCGCTCGTACATGTCGCGGGCGGCGGTGTAGTCGGCCATGGCCTCCTCGAACCGGCCGACGCCCTGCTTCGCGCGGCCGCGGTTGACGAGGGCCCGCGCGTGGAACGACGCGAAGCCGACGGCGTCGCCCAGGCGAACGGCTTCGTCGAGGACCTCGAGGGCCGGCTCGAACCGGCCGAGCTCGAGGTCGAGCACGCCGCGCGCGTTGAGGATGCGGACGACCTGGAGCGAGTCGCCGGCGCGCTCGGCCGCGGCGAGGGCGAGGCCGTACTGGGCGGCGGCGTCGGTGGGGTTGTTCGTCAGCTCGTGGCTCATCCCGAGGGCCGTGAGCGCGGCAGCCTGGGCCCGATGATCACCGGCGGCCTGGCTCCGGGCCAGCGCATCGAGCGCCGCCGACCGAGCCGCCTCGACGTGGCCGCCGTGGGCATGCGCCGAGGCCGACCACGCGAGGAGGAGCGCCTCGTCGGCCGGCTGGCTGCCATCGAGCTCGGCCTGGCCATAGATCACGAGGGCGTCGTCGTAGGCCCCGCGGAGGCCGTGGACCAGGCCCATCCGCCAGGCGGTCGCCGCGTCGAGCCGGCCGCTCTGTCCCGCGGCGCGCCGGAAGTTCTCCATGGCCTCCCGCCACTCGCCGCGGACGAGCGACGCCTCTCCGCAGGCCCGTTCGATCCGCGCGTCGCGCAGCTCGAGCGGCAGGGGAGCGGCGGCCTCGACGACCTGCCGCGTCGCGCCGCCGAGGACGAGGCGTGCGGCATGGTCGCTCAGGAACCGTGCCAGCGACGGCGGATCGTCCGCGGCGACCCAGGAGGCAAGGGCCGCCTCGAGCATCCCCTGCGCCTCGAACCACGCGCCCGCCGCTCGATGCAGCGCCCGGATCTCGTCGGTCGAGAGGGGCAGGCGGGACATCGTGTATTCGCGGATCAGGCCGTGGAGCGCGTACCATCCCGGCTCCCCGGGGAGCGGCTGGAGGAAGAGGGCCCGCTTCGCCAGCTCCGCGATCGTCGGGCCGGGATCGGCGACACCGACGGCCTCGAGCAAGGCCGCGTTGAACCGGTCGAAGTGGACCGCGTGCCGGACCATCGCCCGGGTCGCCGGCGGGGCGGCCGCGACGACCTCCTCGGCGAGGTACGAGAACAGCGGGCCTTCCGGTCGCTGCAGCCGGTCGAGGGCCGCCTCGACGTCGCCCGGACTCGAGGCCCGGACGGCCTCGATCGCCAGTCGGACGGCGGCCGGCCAGCCACCGGTGGCGGCGTGGATCCGCTGGGCGGCGTGGTCGCGGATCGCGGCGGCCGGCAGCTCGTCGGCCAGGAGGATGCCCACCAGCGACGCCACCTCGTGCTCGCTGAATGCGAGCGTCGTCCCGCCGAGGTCGGTCACCTGGCCCTGACCGCGCAACCGCTCAATCCCGAACGGCACTTCCGAGCGTGAGGTGACGAGGATCCGGAGGTTGGGTGGCGCCAGGCGGACCAGGGACTCGACGAGCCGCCACGCGACCGGGGCCCCGGCCAGGACGTGGAGGTCGTCGAGGACGAGGAGGAGCGGCGCGTCGATCACCGACTCGACCGCATCGGCGACGAGCGCAGCCGCGGCGTTCGCCCGGCCCAGGATCTCCGCGTCGTCGGTCGCCTCGATCGAGCCTTCGATCGGCGCCGCGAGGTCGGCCGGCAGGTCGGGCAGCGGGACGCGGAGCGCCGCCACGATCCCGGCGGTGAGCGCGCCGAGATGGCGATCCGTGGCGTCGAGGGTGTACCAGGCCGAGCGGCGGGTGGCGGCGATCCGGGCCGCGAGGGTGGACTTGCCGAACCCGGCACCGCCGATGACGATCGTCAGGCGGCCGTCGGCGCCGCCCGCGAGACGCTGCTCGAGGAGCGGCCGGCGAAGCGTGCCGGCGGGATCTCCCGGTGGCAGGACCTTCGCGGATCGGCCCGGGCCGGCCGTCATCTCGCCTCGCCCTCCGAGATCCGCATCGGCGGAGCTCGCGGCGCCCGTCGCGGCGGTCGGGTCCGACGGCGGCGATGACGGTTCGGCGATGGGCTCGCCCCCGGCAGTTCGATCCGGTGACGGGGTCACGGGGGTCCCTCCGATGCTGGCTCCATCGTAGCCGGAGTCGCGGCGAGCAGCGATCCGGTGCGAGTCCGGTCGTTGCCGAGGCCGTCACGCCGGCCTACCATCCGCCCATGCCGACGACCACGATCGACCGCCTCCCGTTCACCGGCGACGACGCCGCCGACCGCCTCCTCGTCAGCGATCCGCTGGCGCTCCTGATCGGCTTCGTCCTCGACCAGCAGGTCCCGCTCCAGAAGGCCTTCTCCGGCCCGATCGAGCTGCGCCGGCGGATCGGTCGGCTCGACGCGAAGGAGATCGCGACGATGGACCCGGAGAAGCTCGACACGGCCTTCCGCGAGCGGCCGGCGCTCCACCGCTTCCCCGGCAACATGGCCAAACGGACGCGGGAGCTGATGGCGTACCTCGTCGAGCACTACGACGGCGACGCGTCGCGGATCTGGCGTGAGGCTCGCGACGGGGCCGACCTCCACGCCAGGCTCCTGGCGCTCCCCGGTTTCGGCCCGATGAAGGCGGAGACGCTCCTCGCGATCCTCGGCAAGCGGCTCGGCGTGGCTCCGGCCGGCTGGGAGGCGTTCGTCCCGGACCACATGACCCTCGCCGACGTGGACGGCGCCGAGGCCCTCGGCCGATACCAGGCGGGGAAGCGCGCCTGGAAGGCGGTGCAACGGGCGGCCGGCAAAGGCTGAGAACGGCCCGTCGACGCACGCCGACCGAGGGCTGACGGGGGCTGGCGTTCCAAGGGCCGATCGGGTATCGTTGCGTATGCAATGACTTACGCCGAGACCTCCGCCATGACCGATCCCATCCAGACCGCCCTCTCACGAGGCGGGACCATCGACATCACCACCACCGGGCGCACGAGCGGCGAGCCCCGCCGGATCGAGATCGTGTTCCACCGCATCGACGGTCGGATCTGGATCTCCGGCATGCCGTCCCCCCGCCGCCGGTCCTGGCTCGCCAACCTCGCCGACGACCCGCGGCTGACGTTCCACCTCAAGGGCCCGATTGCGGTTGCCGATCTCCCGGCCACGGCCCGGATCGTCGACGACGCGGCCGAGCGTCGGACGATCCTGGAGCGCGTCGCCCGCGCCTGGCGCCGGACCGATGTCGACCGGATGGTCGTTGAGAGCCCGCTGATCGAGGTGATCCTGGACGATCGGGCCGCCTGAGGCCCGGCGCCGCGCGCCAGCGGCTCGGTCGGGCTGTCTCCGGGAGCGTCGCTACGCGCCCCGGTCCGTCGTCTGCGGTTCGCGCAGGCCCGCATCGGGCACGATCCGGCCGCCCCGCACGGTCGACCCGACGACGATCGCCGCCCCGATCAGGACCAGGTTCTTGATGATGTACTGGCCCTCGAGGGTCGGCGCGTAGGGGAACTGGGTGAACGTCTCGCTCGGATAGAAGACGAGCGGCAGGAACGTCCCGATCATCTGGACCGCGAGCAGGAACAGCATCGCCCGCAGGAACCGCCCGGCGATGAGGCCGATGCCGATCAGGCTCTCCCAGGCCGCGAGCACCGGGAGCGAGACCGACGGGCCGACGATCCCGAACGTCAGGTCGTGGATCGTCCGTTCCGCGAGATCCTGGGCCGGGCTGAGGCCGGGAAAGAACTTCAGGAACCCGAACCAGAGGAAGACGATCCCCAGGCCGATCCGGAGGACGGGAATGCCGATCCGGGCGAGGGTCGTCGTGATCGCGGCATCGACTCGATCGAGGCGAGTGCCCGGCCGGATCGTCGGGAGGTTGAGCCGAGGCTCGGTGGAAGAGGCCATCCTCCGCTCATCGTAATCCGGAACCCGCTCAGAGCTGCTGGGCGTGGAACGTGTCGCAGTCGTCGGGATTGCCGGAGTCGTAGCCGGCCGTGAACCAGTGCACCCGCTGCTCCGAGGTGCCGTGGGTGAAGCTGTCGGGATCGACCTGGCCCTGGGTCGCCTGCTGGATGTGGTCGTCGCCGACGGCCTTGGCGGCGCTGTCGGCTGCCGCGATCTGGTCCTGGGTCAGCGGCTTGATGAACCCGGTCGACGCCGCGTTGTGGGCCCAGACGCCGGCGTAGCAGTCGGCCTGCAGCTCCGTCCGGACGGAGCGGCCCGTCGCGCCGGTGTCGTTGCCACCGGGCTGCAGGTCGCCGAGCAGGTCCTGGACGTGGTGGCCGTATTCGTGGGCCACGACGTAGGCGCGGGCGAACGGGGCGTCCTTCGCGCCGAACCGATCCTGGAGCTCCTGGAAGAATCCGAGATCGAGGTAGACGTTCTTGTCGACCGGGCAATAGAACGGGCCGGTCGACGAGCTCGCCTGGCCGCAGCCAGTCGAGACCGCGTCGCTGAAGATCACCGTCTCCGCCTTCTGATAGGTCTGGCCGGACTCCTGGAACTCCGTCTGCCAGAAGGCCTGGATGCTGTTGACATAGCCGACGATCTGGCAGTCCTCGCGCTGGTTGGCCACTGCGCCCGTCGTGCACTCCGCGAGCGCCGAGGAGTTCGGGCCGTTCGTGTCGACCCCCGTCCCCGTGCCGCCACCGCCGTTGAGCAGGACGCTGGGGTCGCCGCCGAGCAGCAAATAGACGATCGCGATCACGATCCCGATGCCGCCGCCGCCGATCGCGAGACCGCCGCCTCGGCCGCCCAGGCGTGAGCCGCCGCGGGCATCGGTGACCTGTGATGGGTCGAGCTGGGCGTTCGGGTCGAATGTCATCCTGCCTGTCCTCCGGGGCCGCGACGCGTGCGGGCTCGTTGTAGCCGACCGGAGGGGACGGGGCGGGCGTGCCGCGCGATCGATCCGTGGCAAACGCGTTGCGAGCGGCCCTGTGAACGCCCCGGATGTGCCCTTGAACGCGGTCTGAATCGGTCCTTCGTCGTGACTCATGACAGGTTCTGGCATGTATGTCTGTCAGGATCGCGGAGCGAGTGAAGCGGTCAGCCGGATCGCCGCAAGGACGAGGTGCGGGATGTTCCATTCGATGGAGTTGGTGAAGGCGATTCATGCCGATCGGATGCGGGAGATCGAGCGCGTCCTCCGCGTCCGACGGCTCCTCGAGACCGCGATCGGAGCGGACAAGACGACGACGATCACGTCGAGCGCGGACCGCCCGATCCCGGTTGCCGGGCCGGCCAGCCGCGGTGGGTCCGCGTGCGAGCCCGCCTAGCGAGTGGCGCCGACGGGCGCCTCGGAGCGACGCTCGGCCGCCGGCTGGTCCGGCGGTCGCTCCGCGTAATGGCCGGCCACGCGACCGGCCTGGGCGCCGATCTGCGAGCGGAGGTCGGCGGGCTCGAGGAGCTCGCATTCGGGACCGATCGCAAGGATCTGCGACACGACCTCGTTCGGCCAGTCGAGCTTGATGCGGATCCGCAGCCAGCCGTCCGGATCCGGCTCGTCGAGCCGGACCATCGTGTCGAAGGGCCGGTCGCCGATGACGCCGTGGAGACGGCCGAGCCGCTCGCGGGCGATCCGGAGCAGGACCTCGGTCCGGGGCGTGTCGCGCTCGTACGCGGCGCTCGATTCCGTCCAGAACGCGGCCAGGTCGAAATCCGCGGGACGCTCGAACCGGTCCTCGCGGACGTTCACCCGGGTGACCCGCGATACGCGGTACGTCCGGGGCTGACCGTCGGCGCCGGCGACGAGATACCAGACGCCCGCCTTCAGGACGAGACCGATCGGCTCGAGGACCCGATCGACCGTCTTGTCGCCGCGGTCATAGCCGATCTCGACCCGCTGCGCCTCCCACACGGCCTCGGACAGCGCGCCGAGATGCGGCACCGGCTCGTCCGCGTGATACCAGGCGGCCGCGTCCAGGTGGAACCGCTCGACGAGGCGTGAGGCGCGAGCCCGCAGCTCGACCGGCAGGGACGCGAGGACCTTGAGGCGCGCCGCGGCGACAACGGTCCCGAGCCCAAGCTCCGCCGCTGGTCCGGGCA
>Ga0070705_100001127_pt1 | contig 14785 bp, 4 predicted proteins | sample KBSK5253metaG_FD_65455 | JGI IMG/M metagenome (GOLD analysis project Ga0070705, IMG submission 65455) | Corn, switchgrass and miscanthus rhizosphere microbial communities from Kellogg Biological Station, Michigan, USA - KBS K5-25-3 metaG | ecosystem: Host-associated > Plants > Roots >... | reverse complement strand
TCAATCCTATCGAGCAGGCCTTCTCCCGGCTGAAGGCGGCGCTGCGCAAAGGCGCCACCCGCACGGTGGACGCCCTGCTCAAGCTCATCCGCAGGCTCGTCAAGTCGTTTGCGCCGCAGAAGTGTGCCAACTACTTTAGGCATGCCGGTTACACTCGATGATCCATATCATGTGGAAAATGCTCTAGCTAACGCGGTCAGGCCCGGAGAGTCTGGCACCGGGCCGCGGCTAACGCATCGATCACCCGGTCGGACGCGGCTTCGTCGTCCGGCGAGGAGCCGGCGAGGGGATCGCGCGGGCTGAGCTTGTGGGCGAGCACCAGGCGCGCCAGGTCGAGCCGGGCCGGGTCGCCCAATCGCTCGGCCTCGTAAGCAAACAGGATCGCCGCGGTGGCGTGATAGAGGCCGGTGGCCGCCTGACGGGCAGCGCGGGCATCGCCGTCCTGCCGTCCCGTGCGGTCAAGCAGCGCCAGAGCGGCATCGAGGCGTTCCGTCAATTGCTCCGCCACGCCATCGGGTACGGCCGCAAGCATCGTCCTCAGCCGCCGCGCCAGGGCGCGGTGCGCGCCGGCCTTCGCCGCCGCCCGCACCACGTCGAGGGCGATGATGTTGCTCGTGCCCTCCCAGATCGAGCCCAGGTGCGTCTCGCGCAGCAGCCGCGGCTCGATCCACTCCTCGATGTAGCCGTTGCCGCCGCGCATCTCCATGGCGTCGCCCGCCACTTTGCGCGCCTCGCGGCAGGCGCGCAGCTTGATGAGCGGTGTCAGGATGCGGCGCAGGATGAGAGCCTCCGGGTCGCCGGCGTCGGCGCGGTCGAGGCAGTCGGCGGTGAAGAGCGCGACGCTGAGCGCTTCCTCCGCCGGCAGGATCATCTTGATCAGCTGTCGCCGCACCAGCGGCAGCTCGATCAGGTGCCGGCCGAAGGCGTGGCGGCCCAGTGCCACCGTCATGGCCTCGTGCACCGCGCGCCGCATCATGCCGGCTGAGCGGATCCCGTTCGACAGGCGCGACTGGTTCACCATCTCGGCCATCTGCTTGAAGCCCTGGCCCAGGTCGCCGACGAGCCACGCCGCCGCTCCCTCCAGAACGATCTCGCCGGACGGCATGGCGCGCGTGCCGAGCTTGTCCTTGAGGCGCACGATGCGATAGCGGTTGGGCTCGCCCGAGGGGAGCGTGCGCGGCATCAGGAACAGGCCGAGCCCGGCGGTGCCGGCGGGAGCCCCCTCCGGCCGCGCCAGCACCAGCGCCAGGTCGGCATCGGCGTTGGAGCAGAACCACTTGTCGCCGTAGAGCAGCCAGCGATCGCCCAATTCCGATGCCCCGGACTGGCGGACGGCCCGCGTCTCGGTGGCGCCCACGTCGGAGCCGGCGAACCGCTCGGTCATGAACATGGCGCCCTGCAGCTGGACCTCCATGTCCTCCGCCAGCAGCCCCGGCAGATAGCGCTCCAGCAGCTCGGGCGCCGCAAAGCGGCGGATGGTACGGGTCAGGCTGTCCGTCATGTTGACGGGACACAGCAGCCCGAACTCGGACTGGGCGAACAGGTAGGTGAGCGCGTACTTGCTGGCCGACGCCAGCGGCCGGGGCCAGCCGAGCGCCGGTCTGTGCGACGCCGCCGCCAGCGCCAGCTCGCCGAAGGCGAGCCGCTCCATCTCCCGGTAGGCCGGCGCCTTGACGATGCTCTGGCGGTCCTCGCCCTGCCGGTTGCGCGGCTCCAGCCGCGGCGGCGCCTTGTCGGCCTCGCGCGCCAGATCGTCGAGCCGGCCGCCAACGAGCCGGCCGAGCCGCTCGAAATAGGGCGTCATGTGGCGGAGCTCCGGCCCGGGCAGATAGAGCCCCAGCAGCGCCTTCAGCGAGCGGTCCGAATGGTAGAAATCGAGGCCGCGCGATTCAGGCGAGGGAGCAGTGCGGGCATCGATGTTGCGAGGCGCAAGGTTCATGCGTAAGTCCTCGATCTGCACCCGTCATCCCGGAAGCCGAGGCCGAGGGCCGAGGCTGTCCGGGACCTCGCGAGACGAGTCTAACCTCACGAGGTCCCGGCTCGGATCGCTGCTCGCCGCTGGCTCGCATCGATCCGGCCGGGATGACGGGTGAGTGTCATTCAACGGAGATCCAATTCATGCACTATACCACGCTCGGCAAGACGGGGCTCAGGGTGAGCGTGGCTGGGCTCGGCTGCGGCGGCAACAGCCGCATCGGGCAGGGCGCGGGCCTCAGCGAGGCGGAGTCCATCGCGCTGGTGCGCGCGGCGCTCGACCTCGGCGTCAACTTCATCGACACGGCCGCCATCTATGGCACCGAGGGCATCGTCGGCAAGGCCATCAAGGACCGCCCGCGCGAGAGCGTGGTCATCTCCACCAAGAGCCACGTCAACGCCTTCGACGGCTCCAGCGCGGCCCCGGTCGGCGACGTGCTGGCCAGCCTGGAGGCGTCGCTCCGCGCCCTCGACACCGACTACATCGATATCTTCCACCTGCACGGCCTGTCGCCCAAGGTCTACGACCACGCCATGAGGGAGGTGGTGCCGGCGCTGCTGCGCGAGAAGGACAAGGGCAAGCTCCGCCACCTGGCCGTGTCCGAGACTGCCCCGCGCGACCCCGGCCACACCATGCTGGAACGGGCCGTGGAGGAGCCGGCGTGGGAGGTGTTCATGCTGGCCTTCCACATGATGAATCAGGGTGCCCGCAACCACCTGTTGAAGCGCACTGAGGCCAACGGCGTCGGCACGCTCTGCATGTTCGCGGTGCGCAACATCTTCAGCCGGCCAGGAGTGCTGCGGGAGACCGTGGCGGACCTGGTATCGGCGGAAAAGCTGCCGCCTGAGCTGGCGGCCACCGACAATCCGCTGGGCTTCCTGGTGCACGAGGCCGGTGCGCAGAGCGTCATCGACGCCGCCTACCGCTTCGCCCGCCACGAGCCCGGCATCGACGTGGTCCTGTTCGGCACCAGCAGCGTGGAGCACCTCCGCTCCAACATCGCCTCCATCCTGCGCCCGCCCCTGCCCGCAGAGGATGTTGCGAGGCTCTACGCACTGTTCGGCCATCTCACCGGCGTGGGCCTCGACCTGCCGGACCACGTGAAGCGGTAAGGCGTCGGATCGGTGTCAGCCGATCACCGGCTGCGCGGACCCTCGATGAAGAAACGGAGCGCGCCACAGCGTCCCCTCCCCCCTTGTGGGGGAGGGACAGGGTGGGGGGAATCCCAGACCTCGAATTTCGGGGTTCCCCCCACCCCTAGCCCTGTCCCCACAAGGGGGAGGGGAATCCGCTCGTTTGGTATGACACCCGCTCAGACCTTGACCTGCTTCACCGCCTTGCTCGCCGTCAGCACGGCCTCGACCCGGTTGCGGACGCCCATCTTCCTGAAGGCGAGGGTCTTGTAATACTTGATGGTGCTGAGGCCCAAGCCCAAGGCCCGCGCGATCTCGGAGTTGCTGAAGCCTTTCGAGGTGTAGTCCAGCACCTGCTGCTCCCTGACGCTCAAATCCCGCCACGTGCGCTCCTCGGCCGTTGCGGGGGCCACGGCGGGCTTTGTCACCAGGCGCCACGCCAGGTCGGGGGTGATGTATCGCTCGCCGGCGTGGACCGCTGCGATCGCCTTGACGAGCTCCGGCCCAGAGATGCCCTTCATGATGTAGCCGTGGGCGCCCATGTGCACGGCCTGGGAGGCGTGGTCCAGGTCCTCCGCGGAGGCGAGGACGATCACCTTGACGTTGCGGCTCGTCCGCAGGATGGCCTGCAGCGCCGCGAGGCTGCCCGGCACCGCTGCCTCCAGCAGCAGGACGTGCGGCTTCTTCTCGCGCGCCAGCTGCTGGGCATCCTCGGCCGTGGCACCCTCCGCGACGACCTCAAAGCGCTTGTCGCGGCGAATCGCGTGCGTCACCCCGATGCGGAAGATCGGGTACTTGTCGACGATGGCAATGCGGCAATCCTCACCCACTGGCCGGCTCCATGTTGGCGAGATTGAGCTCTGCGATGAGTGCGGGCCCCGCAGGCGTCGAGCTGAATACCACGCTCCCGCCCACCGCCTCCATGCGGTTGCGCAGGCTCTTGAGCTTGCGGCAGTGAGCGGCAATCGGCCGAGGCCCTGCATTCTTGGCGACACCGCTGCCGCCAAACGTCTGCACCACGATCCTCCCGCTGCCGGACGACACGCTGATGCGCGGGTGCCGCGCCCCCGAGGAGGCGTACATGCCGAGGCTTTCCAGCACGAACCGGTAGAGGCAGGCCTTGACCGGGAACGGCAGCTGCATCGGCAGCCCGTGGGTTTCCAGCCTGACCGCCGTCCCGGTCAGGCGCTCGTGCTGCCTGGCGGCTCTCGACAGCGCCTCGACCACCGACAATGGCTCGATATCGGGAAGCGGCAGACAGGCAGCAACGCCACGGATGCGGTGGAGCGCCTCCTTCAGGGCCTGGCGGATGGTCTTTAGCTCCTCCACGTCCTCGCTTTCAGTGCCGGGTGCGGCCCCCTTGGCTTCGGAGGCGAGGCGCTCGAGCGAATCGAACTTCAGCATGGCCAGGGCGACAAGCTGTGCAGGCCCCTCATGCAGCTCGTCGCCAAACCGCTGCAGGGTCCGCTCGTTGATCTCGCTGACGTGCAGGCTGGCGTGGTTGATTCTCAGGCGGTGCCGCTCGCTCTCGGCGCGCAGGTGCGACAGCTCCGCGATCTGCCCAAGGAGCGAGTTGCCCGTATTGGCCATGCCGGCCAGCAGCAGGATGAGGGTGAGAGCCACCACTGCAATCGCAATCCAGATCCCGAGCTGGCTCGCGAAAATCTCCCCCTTGAGGCCGACCGCGATCTCGTAGGTCTCCACGATGGCGATGATGCGGCCCGTCCCCCTCTCGTGGACCGGGGCGTAGACCTCCAGGATGGGCAAATTCAGGGATTGCACCTGCTCGTCGTCGTCCCCGTCGGGGCGATCGAACTCCGGCACCACGTAGCCCTGCAGTGCCCGCTCGCGCGCCGCCGTGCGCGGGAACGTCTTCCCGACCAGCTGCCGCTCGTTGCTGAAGACGACGGTGTCGCCCTTCCAGATGCGGAATGCGACGATGGGCCTGCCCATGGCGGCCGGCGACAGCAGCCGTTCGAGCGCGTCCCGGCTTTCCGCGGACAGGGCCGACCTGGTCGCGAGCTCCTGGGCATAGCCCTCGACGAAGCTGTCCATGTAGTGGGCGGCGGCCGCCGCCGAGCGCTGCACCACGCCGTCCGTGACGTGCCCCGTCACCAGGACGCCGAGGTAGACCATGCTCGCCAGCACGAGCGCCGACGCGGCGCCGGCGACCTTGGTAGGAATGCGCAGCCCTCGCCACCACGGGCCCAGCCCCGCGGCGAGCAGCGTCATCCGTTGCAAAAGCGCAGTAGGAAGCATGCGTGCAGCATATGCCTTTCTGTGCAGCGGGTAATGGGGACGAGGTCGGATGAGCAGTCCGACCATCGGCTAATGAACGCGCCGTTGCCCCACGTACTTTCGGGGTCGGGGGGCCGGGACCGCGAGCCAAACGGTTCATAGTCTGTGGTCGCTGGGCGAATTCCCGCCCTTGTCTAGGGTCTGCGGTGGAGGGGTCCGCGGAGGCGGACCGGCTGCGACTCCGTCGAGCCAGGTAAATTGGCACCAGGGGGAATGGGTTATGGTTGCTTTCATCAGGTCGGACCTTGAGTTCATTCTCGCGCAGATCGTTATTGCGGAAAGAAATGCGGCCGGTGAGCCGCTGACCGACATCCTCCCCAACGTGCAGGTGCCCTGGGGCCTGCGGACGCTGGACGGATCGTTCAACAATCTGGTCCTGGGCCAGAGCGAGTTCGGCTCCGCCGACAACCTGTTTCCGCGCCTGAGCGACCCGATCTTCCGCGATGCGCAGGGGGGAACGTCGTACGGCTCCCCCGGCACCGTCCTGGACTCGACGCCGCGTGAGATCAGCAATTTGATTGCCGATCAGACCGCCGCCAACCCGGCGGCCTACGCGGTCGCCTATGACCCCGGTGCGGACGGCATCCTTTTCACGGCCGACGACGTGCTACGGGACGGCGTGGAGATCCACACCAGCGCCGGCCCGGATCAGCTGTTCGGCACCGCCGACGACACGCAAGTGTTCTTCTTCGAGAACGTATCGCCCGACGTCGGGCTGTCGGCGCCGTTCAACCCCTGGTTCACGTTCTTCGGCCAGTTCTTCGATCACGGGCTCGATCTCGTGACCAAGGGCGGCAACGAGGTCGTGTTCATACCGCTGCAGCCGGATGACCCGTTGTTCGTCGAGGGCAGCCCGACCAACTTCATGGTGCTGACGCGCGCCACCGTGTTCGCCGGCCCGGGCGCGGACGGCATTCTCGGCACCGCCGACGACACGGTGGAGCACCAGAATACGACCTCGCCGTTCGTCGACCAGAACCAGACCTACACCTCGCATCCCTCGCACCAGGTGTTCCTGCGCGCGTACACGCTGGGCGCTGACGGAGCGCGTGCGACCGGCGAGCTGATCACCAACCGCGATCTGGGTGCCGACGGCGAATTCGGCACCGCCGACGATGTGGATCTCGGCGGCATGTCGACCTGGGCGGTGGTCAAGGCCCAGGCGCGCGATGTCCTCGGCATCAACCTCACCGACGCGGACTTCGGCAACGTCCCGCTGCTGGCGACCGATGCGTACGGCAACTTCATCAGGGGGCCGAACGGGTTCCCGCAGGTGGTGATGGCGACGCCGGGCGCCGACGGCGTGTTCGGCACTGCGGACGACGGGAGCACCCTCGTCGAGGGTAACCCGGCGGCGCCCATCGACCTCACCAATGCCGTGCGCACCGGGCACCAGTTCCTGATCGACATTGCCCGTTCGGCCAGTCCGGTCGACGACTTCGGCAACCGGCTGACGGCGGATGCCGACAACGTCATCGGCGATGACGGCGACCCGACCACCTACGACAACGAGCTGCTCGACCGGCATTACATGGCCGGCGACGGCCGCGTGAACGAGAACATCGGCCTCACCTCCGTCCATCAGATCTTCCACTCCGAGCACAACCGCCTCGTCGAGCACACCAAGAGCGTGGCGCTGAGCGATGCCGCCCAGCTGCTGGCCGGCGGCGCGTCGCAGGCCGACTCGGTGGCGTTCCTGAACGAGTGGCTGCTGGTCGATGTCACCGCTGTGCCGGTGACGCAGGCTGAGATCGACGCCTTGGTGTGGGACGGCGAGCGGCTGTTCCAGGCCGCCAAGTTCGGCACCGAGATGCAGTATCAGCACCTGGTGTTCGAGGAGTTCGCGCGCACCATGCAGCCGCAGGTGGACGCGTTCCTCGCGCCCACCGGGCACGACACGACCATCGACGCCTCCATCGTCGCCGAGTTCGCGCATGCGGTGTTCCGCGTCGGCCACTCGATGCTGGTCGAATCCATCGACCGCCTGGATGCCGACTTCGTGTCGAGCGACATCGGCCTGATCACGGCCTTCCTCAACCCGCTGGAGTTCGCGGCCAGCGGCGACACGGCCGCCGAGGCGGCCGGCGCCATCATCCGCGGTCTCACCCGGCAGACCGGCAACGAGATCGACGAGTTCGTCACCGAGGCGGTGCGCAACAACCTGCTGGGCCTGCCGCTCGACCTTGCCGCGATCAACATTGCGCGCGGCCGCGATGCCGGCGTTCCGCCCCTGAACGCGGCGCGCGCCGATTTCTACGAGATGACCGGCGACGGCCAGCTGAAGCCCTACATCAGCTGGGTCGACTTTGCGCAGCATCTGAGCCATCCCGAGTCGCTCATCAACTTCATCGCCGCCTACGGCACGCACAGCTCGATCACCGGCCAGACCACGCTGGCGGGCAAGCGCGCTGCGGCCATGGCCATCGTGCTGGGCACCACCCAGACGGTGGACCCCGACGGCATTCCCGGCAACGGCGACGAGCTCACCTTCCTCCCGCCGGCCGACAGCATCGATTTCCTCAACAGCACCGGCGACTGGGCCGACAACGCGGGCACTCACGCCAAGGACGTGGACGGGGTCACCACCACCGGCCTCGGCAGCGTCGATCTGTGGATTGGCGGCCTGGCCGAGGAGACGATGCCGTTCGGCGGCATGCTCGGCTCGACCTTCAACTTCGTGTTCGAGACCCAGCTGGAGGCCCTGCAGGACGGCGACCGGCTCTACTACCTTGCCCGCACCGCCGGTCTCAACTTCCTCACCGAGCTGGAGAACAACTCGTTCTCCAAGCTGGTGATGCTCAACACCGACGTGACGCATCTGCCGGATGCGATCTTCTCCACGCCCACCTGGCGGCTGGAGGTTGACCAGAGCAAGCAGCAGACGGGTCTCGGCGCCGACGGCAAAGCCGACCCGACCGGCGGCACCTTCATCGGCGACGTGGAGATCATTCCGCTCGTCATTCGCGACAATCCCGCCACCGCGGGGGCTGACAGCAACTATCTGCAGTACACCGGCGAGGACCACGTCGTCCTCGGCGGCACCGCCGGCAACGACATCATCATCTCCAGCATCGGCGACGACACGCTCTACGGCGACGCCGGCAACGACCGGCTTGACGGCGGCTTCGGCAACGACACGGTTCTCGGCGGCGCCGGCGACGACATCATCACCGATCTCGGCGGCGACGACGTCCTCCAGGGCGGCGACGGCAACGACGTCATCCAGGCGGGCAATTCGACCATTGCGGGCGTCAACATCATCCTCGCCGGCGCCGGCAAGGACTTCATCATCACCACGGAGGACATCTCCGAGATCTTCGCCGGCCAGGGCGACGACTTCATCCTCGGCGCCAAGGTCAACGGCCAGGAGATGGGAGGCGACGGCGACGACTGGATCGAGAAGGGGACCCAGGACGGCGCGCCCGGCGACAACTTCAGCCCGCTTCTGCTCGACGACACGGTCGGCAACGACGTCTTCATCGGCGGCGGCGGCTTCGACGAGTTCATCGGCGAGGGCGGCGACGACATCTTCGTCGGCAGCGATGCCCAGGACAAGATGGACGGCATGTCCGGCTACGACTGGGTCACCTACAAGAACGACCGCTTCGGGGTGACCGCCGACCTGGCGCTGGCCGCGCTCGGCGGCGTCGGCGAGGTCGCCGACCACATCGCCCTGGCATTCGCAGCCTCGCCCTCCTCGATCCTCGACCGCTTCGCTGAGGTGGAGGGCTTGTCCGGCACGGTCTTCACCGACATTCTGCGCGGCGACAATGTCGACGCCACCACCATCATCAACCATGGCGGCGCCACCGGCGGCGCCCTCACCAATCTCGATCTCATCGACGGCCTGGAGGAGCTGCTCAACTCGGCCGGCATCGCGACCGACGTGGCGGCGCCCGCCACCGGCTTCATCGCCGGCAACATCATCCTCGGCGGCGACGGCAGCGACATCATCGAGGGCCGCGGGGGCGACGACCTGATCGACGGCGACAAGTGGCTCAACGTGCGCATCAGTGTGCGGGCGAGCTTCGACCCGGTCACCGGAGAGGCGCTCGGCGCCGAGATCGCCACCTTCGACAGCATGGAGAGCCCGATCCTGCTGCAGAACATGCTGAACGGGGTATGGAACCCCGGCCAGCTGCAGGTCGTGCGCGAGATTCTGCCCGGCGCCGGCGGCTTCAGCTACGACACGGCGGCCTTCTCGGGCAACCTCGCGGACTACACGATCATCATCAATGACAACGGCACGCCGCTCGATTTCAGCGACGACGTGGTCACGGTCACCGACAGCGTTCTCGACCGCGACGGCACCGATCGCCTCGTCCACGTGGAGCGCCTGCAGTTCGCCGACCAGTCGTTCGTGCTGGTGCCCGGGCTCAACGAGGAACCCGTGGGCCTGCTGACGGTGCTCGATGCCGCCACCAACACGCCGGAGCCCGCGCCGACCGAGGGGCAGCTTCTGCGCGTCTCGATCGCCGGCGTAACTGACGCCGACAACGTGAGCCCGACCAACCCGACCGGTGCCATTACCAATACCGTGTCCTACGTATGGCAGGCCGAGCTGCGCCCCGGCTCGGGCGTGTTCGAGGACATCATCAATCTGCCGGCCGGCGATCTCGCCTTCCAGAGCGCCAACGGCACCACGTTCCGCGTCACCCCGGACCTCGCCGGCCTGCAGCTGCGCGTCAAGGCCGTCTTCCTGGATGCCAACGGCGTGCCGGAGACGGTGTTCTCGGCGCCCACGGCACCGGTCATCGACGTGCCCGACGCACCGCCCCCGACCCCGGCCGACGCGGCCGAGCAGTCGATCACCGCTCCCAGCGACGGCGTGCACTTCGCCAAGTCCGACCTCGATTTCATCCTCGATCAGATCCGGATCGCCGAGGCGCACGCCGCCGGGGCGGATCTGCTCTCGCTGGTGCCGAACGTGCGCGCGGCTGCCGGCCTGCGCACGGTCGACGGCTCCTTCAACAACCTGGTCACGTTCGGCGGCGCCGACCAGAGCGAGTTCGGTGCCTCCGACAACGTGTTCCCGCGCCTGACCGACCCGCAGTTCAACGATGCAGAGGCCGGAACAAGCTACCAGCAGACCAGCGGACTTGTAATCGACTCGCAGCCGCGCACGATCTCCAACCTGATCGTCGATCAGACCAGCAACAACCCGGCGGCGGTGGCCGTGGCCGGGAGTGCCGGTGCGGACAACATTTGGGGCACCACTGACGATGTGCTGAACGATGGCGTCAGCATCATCAAGACGACGGGCGGCCTGGACGGCGTGCTCGGCACCACCGACGATATTGCCCAGTTCTCGTTCGAGAACGTGGCGCCGGACGCGGGCCTGTCGGCGCCGTTCAACCTGTGGTTTGTGTTCTTCGGCCAGTTCTTCGACCACGGCCTCGATCTCGTCAGCAAGGGCGGCAGCGGCACAGTCTTCATCCCGCTGCAGCCGGACGACCCGCTGGTGACGCTCGGTCCCGACGGCACCGCCAACACCGGCGACGAATTGCCTCCGGAATTGCAATTCATGGTGCTGACGCGCGCCACCAACCTGCCCGGCCCCGACGGGGTCCTGGGCACGGCCGACGATATCCACGAGAACACCAACACGACATCGCCGTTCGTCGACCAGAACCAGACCTATACGTCGCACCCCTCGCACCAGGTGTTCCTGCGCGCCTACACGCTGGGCCCCGACGGGGCACGCGCGACCGGCGAGCTGATCACGAACCGTGATCTGGGCGCTGACGGCACATTCGGCACGGCCGATGACATCGAACGCGGCGGCATGTCGACGTGGGCGGTCGTCAAGGCCCAGGCGCGCGACATCCTCGGCATCAACCTCACGGACCGGGACTTCGACAACGTGCCGCTGCTGGCGACCGACGCCTACGGCAACTTCATCAGGGGGCCGAACGGCTTCCCGCAAGTTGTCATGAAGGGTGCCGACGGCATCGCCGGCACATCCGATGACGTCTTGGTGGAGGGCAACCCGTTAGCGCCGGTCGACCTCGCCAATGCGGTGCGCACCGGCCACCAGTTCCTGAATGACATCGCCCACAGCGCCGTGCCGGTCGACGACTTCGGCAATCCGCTGGCGCCCGATGCCGACACTGTCATCAACGCGCCGGACGCACCGCCGGCGCCGGGCTTCTACGACAACGAGCTGCTCGACGCGCATTTCATGGCCGGCGACGGGCGCGTCAACGAGAACATCGGTCTGACCGCCGTTCACCAGATCTTCCACTCCGAGCACAACCGCCTCGTCGAGCACACCAAGGATGTGGTGCTGGCCGCGGCTGCCACAGGCGACATTGCTTTCCTGAACGAGTGGCTGCTCGTGCCTGTCACCTCGCTGCCCGCCGACACCTCGACGCTGGTGTGGAACGGCGAGCGCCTGTTCCAGACGGCCAAGTTCGGCACCGAGATGCAGTACCAGCACCTGGTGTTCGAGGAGTTCGCGCGCACGGTTCAGCCGATGGTCGATCCGTTCTTCGCGCCGACCCAGGTGTACGACGTCGACCTCGACGCCTCGATCGTGGCGGAGTTCGCGCACACGGTCTATCGCTTCGGCCACTCGATGCTGCTCGACGAGATCGATCGCTTCGACCCCAACTTTGCCTCGAGCGAGATCGGCCTGATCGATGCCTTCCTCAACCCGCTGGCCTTCAATGCCAGCGGCGCCCTGACAGCGGAGGAGGCGGCCGGGGCGATCGTGCGCGGCACCACGCGCCAGGTCGGCAACGAGATCGACGAGTTCAAGACCGAGGCCTTGCGCAACAACCTGCTCGGTCTGCCGCTGGATCTCGCGGCCATCAACCTGGCGCGCGGCCGCGACACCGGGATTCCGTCCTTGAACGCGGCACGCGCCCAGTTCTACGAGGCGACCGGCGAAAGCCTGCTCAAGCCTTACGCGAGCTGGGCCGAATTCGTGCAGCACATGAAGCACCCGGAATCGCTGATCAACTTCATTGCCGCCTACGGCACGCATCCCCTGATCACCTCCGCCACCACGCTCGCTGACAAGCGCGCAGCGGCTACCCTCATCGTCCTGGGCGGCGTCGGCGAACCTGCAGACCGCCTGGACTTCCTCTACGGCACCGGTGCCTGGGCCAACGATGCCGGCCTTCCGAAGGACCGGGATGGCGTCACCACCACCGGCCTCGGCAGCATCGACCTGTGGATCGGCGGCCTGGCCGAGGAGCAGATGCCGTTCGGCGGCCTGCTCGGCTCGACCTTCAACTTCGTGTTCGAGAACCAGCTCGAGAAGCTGCAGGACGGCGACCGCTTCTACTACCTGGAGCGCACCGCCGGGCTCAGCTTCAATGCCGAGCTGGAGACCAACTCGTTCGCCAAGCTGATCATGGCGAACACCGATGCCACGCACCTTCCCGGCGTGGTGTTCAAGCAGGCCGCCTTCACGCTCGAGGTCGATCCCACCAAGCAGCACACCGGCCTGGACGAGCCCGGTGCGGACGGCATCCAGGGCACGGCCGACGATACGGTCGGAGCGGACGGCATCGCCGGCAACTCCGATCCGGTTGGCGGCACCACCATCGGCAGCGTCGAGATCGTGCCGCTGGTCATCCGCGATAATCCCAATACGGTCGGTCCCGACACCAACTACCTGCAGTACAACGGCCTGGACCATGTCGTGCTCGGCGGCACCGCGGGCAACGACATCATCATCTCCAGCGAGGGCGACGACACCCTTTACGGAGACGAGGGCAACGACCGGCTGGACGGCGGCTACGGCAACGACTTCATCCGCGGCGGCGCCGGCGACGACATCATCACCGATCTCGGCGGCGACGAAACCATCCAGGGTGATGACGGCAACGACGTCATCCACGGCGGCAACGGCCTCAACCTGATCCTCGGCGGCTTCGGCAGCGACTTCATCGTCAACGGCGAGGACTCCAACGAATCCTTCGGCGGCCAGGGCAACGACTTCATCCTCGGCACCAAGGCCGACGAGCAGAATATGGGCAACGAGGGCGACGACTGGCTCGAGGGCGGGACCTCGGACGGCGCCCCCGGCGACAACTTCGATCCGCTCGGCAACGACCCGATCGCCGGCAACGATGTCTACATTGGCCGCGGCGAGAACGATAAGTTCAACGCCGAGGGCGGCGACGACATCATGGTTGGCAGCACCGGCCTCGGCGACCGCTACATCGGCGCTTCCGGCTTCGACTGGGCGACCTTCAAGGACGATACGTTCGGCGTCACCATCGACCTGACCAACCGGTTCTTCGACCAGCCGCCGGTGCCTGGGTCGGGTGCGTCGGACCTCGCCCGGTTCGACTTCGTGGAGGGCCTGTCGGGATCGGCCTTCGGCGATGTCCTGCAGGGCGACGACGCCGACGCGGCGGCCCTGCGGGTTGCGGGCGCCCAGGGCAGCATCCTCACCAACATCGCCCTCATCGACGGGCTGCAGGAACTCCTCGATACCGCGTTCGGGGGCCCGGTCACGTCTTTCGACGGCGGCAACATCATCCTCGGCGGCGCCGGCGGCGACATTCTCGAGGGCCGCGGCGGCGACGACCTGATCGACGGCGATCGTTGGCTCAACGTGCGCATCAGCGTGCGCGCGAACCCCGATGGGACAGGCGCCGAGATCGCCAGCTTCGACAGCATGGTGCCGCTGGTGCAGTTCATGATGGACGGGACCTACAACCCCGGCCAGCTCAGGATCGTGCGCGAGATCCTCACCGCCGACAGCCCCGATTTCGATACGGCGGCGTTCTCGGACGTTCTCGCCAACTACACCATTGCCGTCGACGACAGGGACACCGCAGATACCAGCGACGATGTGGTCACGGTCAGCCACATCGTCGGCGGCGCCGCCGGGCCCGACGGTACCGATACCCTCCTGCACATCGAGCGGCTGCAGTTCGCCGACCAGTCGATCGTGCTCGGGGGCCTGAACAACGCGCCGGTCGGGCAGCCCACGATCCTCGGCACGCCGTCCGAGGACCAGCCCCTGACGGTGACCATCGCCGGCGTGACCGATGCGGACAACGTGTCGGCGAGCAACGCGACGGGAGCGGTCCTGCCGCCTGTCGCCTACTTCTGGCAGGTGGAGACCAACCCGGGCTCCGGCATCTTCGAGGACCTTCTCACCGACTTCAGCGCCGGCGAGGTGGCGCGCGTGAGCGGCACCAGCTTCACGCCCGGCGACGCCGAGGTCGGCCTCAGGTTGCGCGTGCGGGCGGTCTACAAGGACGGCAACGGGGTGCTGGAGGAGGTGTTCTCCGCGCCCACCGGGCCGGTCGCCAATGTCAACGATCTGCCCACGGCCGGGCCGACGATCAGCGACACCACGCCGACGGAGGGGCGGGCGCTGACGGTGGATCCGGCCACCATCGTCGATCCGGAC
>Ga0070705_100001124_pt1 | contig 14815 bp, 12 predicted proteins | sample KBSK5253metaG_FD_65455 | JGI IMG/M metagenome (GOLD analysis project Ga0070705, IMG submission 65455) | Corn, switchgrass and miscanthus rhizosphere microbial communities from Kellogg Biological Station, Michigan, USA - KBS K5-25-3 metaG | ecosystem: Host-associated > Plants > Roots >... | reverse complement strand
GCGCTCGGCAGACTCGGGCTGCTCGGCATGCACCTCACCGGCTACGGCTGCGCTGGTGCAAGCGCGACCGCCTACGGGCTCGCGTGCATGGAGCTGGAGGCGGGCGACTCGGGCGTGCGCTCGCTCGTCTCGGTGCAGGGCTCGCTCGCGATGTACGCGATCTGGCGTTGGGGCTCGGAGGAGCAGAAGCAGGAGTGGCTGCCGCGGATGGCGGCCGGCGAGGCGATCGGCTGCTTCGGGCTGACCGAGCCGGACGCCGGCTCGGATCCGGGCTCGATGCGCACGCGGGCGCGGAGAGACGGCTCCGACTGGGTCCTCAACGGGTCGAAGATGTGGATCACGAACGGGTCGATCGCCGATGTCGCGGTCGTGTGGGCGCACACGGACGACGGCGTGCAGGGCTTCCTCGTGCCGAGAGGAACGCCCGGCTTCAGCGCGCCGGAGATCCACAGGAAGCTCTCGCTGCGTGCCTCCGTCACGAGCGAGCTCGTGCTCGACGACGTGCGCCTGCCCGACAGCGCGCGCCTGCCGGAGGTCTCCAGCCTGCGCGGCCCACTGTCGTGCCTGAACGAGGCCCGCTACGGGATCGTCTGGGGGGCAGCCGGCGCGGGGCGCGCGTGCTTCGAGGCGGCGCTGGCCTACGCGAAGGAGCGGATCCAGTTCGACCGCCCGATCGCCGCGACGCAGATCCAGCAGCAGAAGCTCGCCTACATGGCGCTGGAGGTAAACCGCGCGTCGCTCGTGGCGCTGCACCTCGGGCGCATGAAGGACAGTGGCACGCTGCGCCCGGAGCACGTCAGCATGGGCAAGCTCGGCAACGTCAACGGTGCGCTGGAGGTCGCGCGCGCCGCTCGCCAGGTGCTCGGCGCCAACGGGATCACGCTCGAGTACCCAGTGATCCGCCACATGAACAACCTCGAGTCGGTCGTCACCTACGAGGGCACCGCCGACGTCCACGCGCTCGTGATCGGCCAGACGCTCACCGGCATCAGCGCGTTCCGATGAGCACGCGCGCGCGCACGCCGGCACCGCCGGAGACGATGCAGCAGCACGCGCTCACGTGGCTGCGCGAGGCGATCGTCGGCGGCGAGCTGCGCCCGGGCCAGCGCGTCCCGCAGGACGAGGTCGCCGAGCGGGTGGGGGTGAGCATCGCACCCGTGCGCGAGGCGCTGCGCGTGCTGGAGCAGGAGGGGCAGCTCACCTACCTTCCGCGCCGCGGCTACTTCGTGACGGAGCTGCGGGTCGCCGACCTGGAGGAGATCTACGAGCTGCGCCGGGTGCTCGAGGAGCGCGCCGCGCGCGCCGCCCTTCCGCGCATCGACGCGGACGCGGTCGTACGGATCGCGACGGCGGCGAAGGAGTGCGCCGACGCCGCCGAGGCGGCCGACGTCGTCGCCGAGCTGGCGGCGAACCGCCGCTTCCACTTCGCGATCTTCGAGTTGGCCGAGCAGCCGCATTTGCTGCGGCTGATCCGCTCGCTGTGGGACGCGACCGAGCCGTACCGCGCGACCTATTACAACCTGCCGAGCGAGCGCCGCGCCTCGCTCGATGCGCACGACCGCATCATCGCTGCGGCGCGTGCGCGCGACGGCGACCGGCTCGTCGCCGAGCAGGACGCGCACCGCGAGCGCGCGCTGCATGTGCTGCGCGGGATCCTCGGTGAGGCGCCGGCCGAGGCGGACCGGCCTACAAGCCCCGCTTTGAGCTCGCCATAGCCAGGGTTTGGGCTCAATCCGGCGCTTGACAGCGCGCCGGGCGCGCGACATATTAGCCGATGTCATGGTCATCAGACCAGCTGATATACAGACGTGTATCAGTGGCGCGAATTGGAGAGAGGTTGCAGATGAGGTTGCTTAGGCGCGAGCCCGTTCACGGGCGACAGTTCTGGCGGCTCCTGCTGGTGCTCGCGGCGGCGCTGACGGCCGCAGTCGCCATCAGCGCGTGCGGTGGCGGCGAGGACGGCGGCGCGGACAAGCCGAAGGGCGAGATCGTCATCACGTGCGCCGCCTGCCAGCCGGACAGAGCCAACCCGTTCCTGCAGTACTGGCACGAGGGCAGCCAACGGTTCAACAGAGCGTTCGCCGGCAGATACCGCATCGAGATCGTCAGAAACCAGGCCGTCAAGGGCGGCGGTGACGAGCGCCTCAACTACTACCAGCGGCTGGCGCTCGCAAACGACCTGCCAGATGTCTTCGTCGTGAGCCCGCCCGAGGTCGCCAAGCTGCAGAGAACGGGCAAGCTGGTCGACTGGACGCCGATCCTCGACGAGGACGCCGAGTGGGCGGACAGCTTCTACGAGGGCGCCTTCGGGGCAATCGACGACGACGCGGGCCACAGATGGGCGATCCCCGCGAATCGCGACGTGCTCGGCGTCTACTACAACAGAAGAATCTTCGCCGACGCGGGCGTGAGCGAGTTCCCACAGACGTGGGACGACGTCGAGGTCGCCTGCAGAGCGATCAAGGCGGCCGGCAAGAGCTGCTTCGCGATGGACGGCGACTGGACCACGCTGCTGATGTGGGCCAACCTGATCGGCACGCAGGACGACAACGGCGACTTCCTCGTCACGGGCATCAGAGAGGGCGACTACGCCTCCAACCCGGCCGTCGTCAGAGCGACCGAGGTGCTCAAGCAGTGGCACGCCGACGGCTTCGCCAACAGAGACGCCTTCTCCGGCGAGTACGAGAACGCGTCGAACACCTTCGTGCGCGGGGAGGCGGCGATGATCGCGAACGGCCCCTGGATGGTGCCGTACGACATCAGAGGGAGAAACGCGCTCAGAGGCCTCTACGAGCAGGTCGGCTACGAGCCGTCGCCGGGCTGGACGGACGATGGGCGTGGCGCGATCGTCCTCGCGGGTGAGGGCGGCTGGGCGAGCGGCGCGATCGACGACGCCGACAAGCGCGAGGCCGTCGCAGCGTTCGCGAAGTTCATGGGCTCGCACGACGAGGCCTACGCCGGCCTCCAGGCGACCGGCTCGTTCCCGGCGACACGACTCGAACTGACCGACGCGGAGACGGCGAAGGTCGAGCCGCTCGCCCTCGGGCTCGTCGAGCAGTCGGAGACCGTCCCGAACACGTATCCGCATGCCTACTCCGCCGCCCCGGCAGGCTTCAACACCGCCTGGAAGAACCTGTGGCCGGCGTACGTGCAGGGGAAGATGGACACGCAGGAGTTCCTCCAGCGCCTGGGCGACGACGCCACCTCGGCGACCGGCTGACGCTGCCGCTCCGACTCACGTCGATGGAGGTACTCGAACAACCCGGGTCGGAGCACGGAGCTCCCACCGTCGCGTCGGCAGCGATGCCGGCGCGGCGGTGGCGTCGCCGCCGCGCAAGCGTCCCGCGCGGCGGCGGTCCGCGTCCGCCGCGCGGCAGCGGCTGGCCGGTTGCCGTCTCGATCGTTCCGGGCCTTCTGCTGGTCGGCACGTTCTTCCTGGTGCCGCTCGGCGTGCTCGCCTACACGGCGCTTGGCGACTGGGGCGCGCTCGGCTTCAGATTCCTCGGCCTCGACAACTTCGAGGCGATGTTCGCGGACGACACCTTCTGGAAGGCGGCGCGCAACACCGTCATCTATTCGGCGGCCGGCGTCTTCATCCAGGTCCCGCTCGGCGTCGTCGTCGGCATCATCCTCGCCCAGCACGTGCCCGGCTGGAAGGCCTTCCGGACGATTCTCTTCATCCCGTTCGTGATCTCCGGCGCCGCGTACGCGCTCATCTTCTCGGTCTTCTACAACGCGCGCTACGGGTTGCTCAACAGCACGCTCGACGTCGTCGGGCTCAACCGCGGACACGACTGGCTGTTCTCGATCGACACGGCGCTCTACGCCGTCACCGCCACCTCCCTCTTCATCCTCGGGTTCATCATCGTGCTCGTGATGGCGGAGATCGCGTCGATCCCGCGCGAGCTCTACGAGGCGGCGGAGATGGACGGCGCCTCGCCGCTGCAGCGCCAGTTGCGCATCACGCTGCCGCTCCTGCGCAACGTGATCGGCACAATCGTGCTGCTGACGCTGCTCGGCTACCTGGCGCTGTTCGACGTCGTCTTCATCCTCACGGAGGGCGGCCCGAACGACGAGACGGTGAGCCTCGTCGTCTACACCTACCGCGCCTACATCAACGGCGCGTGGGGCTACGCGAACGCCGTCGGGATCTTCATCGTGATCGTCGGGCTGCTGTTGATCGTCGGCGTCCGGCGCCTGTTCCGGATCGGGGAGCGGACGCTGTGATGCGGCGGGTCTTCGGCGGCCTCGGCTACTACGGCGTGCTCGTGGTTGTGACACTGCTCGCGCTCGGGCCGACGCTGTGGGTGATGGCCTCGTCTCTCAAGACGACCGGCCAGATCCTCTCGGGCGGCAGCTTGCTGCCGCAGCCGTTCACGCTGGAGGGCTACACGACCGCGTTCAAGGAGGCAGAGCTGGGGCGCTACTTGGTCAACACGCTCGTGTACGCGATCGGCGGGACGCTCGGCGCACTCGTGACGGCGCTGCTGGCCGCCTATCCGATGGCCCGCTACGACTTCCGCGGCCGCAACACGCTCGTCGCGACGTTCAGCCTCGCGCTCGCGATCCCGGTCGTCGGCCTCGCCACGCCGGAGTTCTTCGTGATGCGCGAGCTGGGCCTGTTCGACCGGCAGTACGGGATGGTCATCTTCTACACGGCGCTCTTCTTCCCGCTGTCGTTCGTGATCCTGCGGGCCTTCCTCGTGAGCCTGCCGCCGGAGCTCGAGGAGGCGGCCGTCGTGGACGGTGCCGGCTACTTCACGATCGTGCGCCGCATCGTGGTGCCGCTCGCGCGACCGGCGCTCGCGACCGTCGCGGTGATCGTGTTCGTCGGCATCTGGAACGAGTTCTTCTTCGCGAACCTGCTGATGGCGTCCAGCGAGAACCAGAATGCGCAGATGGCGATCGCGTCGTTCAGAACGCAATTCACGTTCGACGTCGGCGCGACGGTGGCCGCGGCGACGGTCGTGATGCTCGTGCCGATCGGCCTGTTCCTGGTGCTGCAGCGGCAGGTGATCGCCGGGCTGACGGCCGGAACCACGAAGTGACCACGGCCAGCGCGCCGGCGACGCTCGAGACGGTTGCGATCGCAGTCGACCGGGCGCAGCTGGCGACCGACGTGCTGCGCCCGCAGCGCGCGGGCGCCTATCCCACGTTGCTGGTGCGCACGCCGTACGACCGGCGCGCGCTGCACGACGTGCTCGCGGTCGTCGATCCGCTCGAAGCGCCGCGCCGCGGCTGGGCGCTCGTGCTGCAGGACGTGCGAGGGTCGGGCGGCTCGAGCGGCCGCTTCTCGTTCCTCGCCGACGACGCCGCCGACGGCGCCGCGACGATCGCGTGGATCACTGCACAGCCGTGGAGTGACGGCCGCGTCGCGATGGCCGGCCGCTCCTACCCGGGGCGGGTGCAGGAGCTGGCCGCGAGCGCGCGCCCGCCGGGCCTCGTGGCGATCGCGCCCGAGGCGTGCGGCAGCTCGCGCGACACCTGGCATCCCGGCGGCGTGCTGGCGCTCGGTCCCGCCGCCGGCTGGATCGCGCGGCTCGCGCGCGCTGCCGACGTCGCCGTCGACGCATCCGACGCGCTCGCGCTCGTGCGGCGCGTGGCGGACCCTGCGGATCCGCTCGCGCTGGCCTGCGTGACGCTGCGGCCGGGATTGCTCGACCGCGACGCGTCGATGTGGGAGCACGTCGAGCCCTCCGGCGAGGCGCTCGCCGAGCTACCGTGCTTTCGCTGCACGGGCTGGTACGACGGGACGCTCGCGCCGACGCTCGAGCGCCATCGTGTCGGCCAGGCGCTCGGCGCCGGCAGCGCCCACAAGCTCGTCGTCGGCCCGTGGGGGCACGACGCGCTCGACGGTCGCTACGCCGGCGTCGACTTGGGGCCCGCCGCCTCGGCAGCGGCGCTCGGCCTCGGCGGGCTGCGCGAGCGCTTCTACGCCGCCGCGCTCGCCGGCCGCCCGGCCGACGAGGTCCCGAATGCGCACGTCTTCGTCACCGGTCGCAACGCGTGGCAGACGTTCGATGCGTGGCCGCCGCCGACGCGTGAGCGCACGTGGTTCCTCGCTCGGGGGGGTGGGGACGATGGGAACGACGGGCCGCGGACGCTGCGCGACGCGCCCGCGGCGGAGGGCACGGTCGCTCGCTTCCTCGGCGATCCGCGCGATCCGGTGCCGGACCTCGGCGTCGAGAACGACGTCGGCCCTGTCGACCGACGCGCGCTCTGCGAGCGCCGCGACGTGCTGGTGTACCGCGGCGCGCCGCTCGAGCACGAGCTGGAGCTGGCCGGCTGCGCGCGCGCCGAGCTGCTCGTCTCCTCCGACGCGCGCGACTTCGACCTGATGGTGCGCCTGTGGGATGCGCATCCGGACGGACGTCAGCTGGGCGTCGCCGACGGCGTCGTCAACCGAACCGCCTACGGCGCGCTCGATCGCGCGAGCGGGCTCGTCGCTCTGCCCGTGCCGCTGTCGCCGTGCCATCACGTGCTGCGTCCCGGCCACGCGCTCGTCGTGACGATCCAGAGCTCCGAGTATCCGCGCTACGTCCCGAACCCGCAGACCGGGCGGCGCCTGGCGGACGGCCCGCCCTACGACGTCCACGTCGCGGCGCACGCGATCCACGAGGGTCAGGCGACGCCGTCCCGACTCCTGCTTCCGTGCGTCGCCTGACGATGAGCACGCCCCGCACTCCGATGACGGACGCGGGCTCGTCGGAGCGCGTCGCCGGACGATGAGCACGGTCGCGTGACGACGACGGACGAGAACCCGCCGGAGCGCGTCTCGGCGTGGGCGCTGCGCGTCGCTGAGCGGCTCGGCACGCGCCGCGCGCAGCTGCTCGACGACCTCGCCACGCTCGTCGAACTCGAGTCGCCCTCCGACGATGTGGCCGCGCTCAACCGCGCGGCCGACTGGCTCGAACGCTGGCTGGCGCCGGTCGGGACGGTGACGCGCCACCGCGCATCCGACGGGCGCATGCACCTGCTCGTGGAGCCGCCGGGCGCCGGCGAGCGCGGCGCGTTGTTGATGTGCCACTACGACACGGTCTGGCCGATCGGCACCACGGCGCAGTGGCCGTTCTCCCACGACGAGCGGTGGGCGTACGGGCCCGGCACGTTCGACATGAAGGCGAGCATCGTCGCAGCGCGCCACGGCCTCCTGGCGCTGCGCGAGCTCGAGCTGCCGTGCAACGCGCGGCTGCTGCTGACCGCCGATGAGGAGATCGGCAGCGGCACGAGCCACGAGCTGATCTGCGAGCAAGCGCGTCGCGCCTGCGCCGCGCTCGTGCTCGAGCCGCCGCTCGAGGACGGCGCGCTCAAGACCGCGCGCAAGGGTCAGGGCAACGCGCGGATCGCGATCGCCGGGCGCGCGGCGCACGCCGGCATCGCACCGGAGGACGGCGTCAACGCGATCGAGGAGGCGGCTCACCTCGTCGGCGCCGTGCGCGCAATCGCCGACGCGCTGCCGGGGACGAGCGCGACGGTGTCGCGCATCGAAGGCGGCGGCGCGACGAACGTCGTGCCCGAGCACGCCGCGATCGCGATCGACCTGCGCGCCTGGACGGCCGCCGACATGGCCGAGCTGAAGGCGCGCCTGGAGGCGCTGCAGCCGCTGCACCCTGAAGCACGGGTCGCCGTCGAGGTGACGATCGGGTCACTGCCGCTCGAGCGAACCCCCGCGACGCAGGCGCTGCTCGCATGCGCCGCGCCGGCCGCCGCGGCGCTCGGCCTCGAGCTGCGCGAGGGCCGCACCGGCGGCTGCAGCGAGGGCAACCTCGTCCAGCCGCTCGGCGTGCCGGTGCTCGACGGGCTCGGCGTCCGCGGCGTCGGTCCGCACACGCGCGAGGAGCGGATCGAGCTCGCCAACCTCGTGCCGCAGGCGGCGCTCATCGCCGCACTTGCCGCCGACCTCGACTAGCGGGACGAGCCGCGACGCTTACACGACGTGTGGCGGCGGCCCGGTGATCGGCGCCGCATGGCGATCGATCGCGGCCAGCTCCTCGTCCGAGAGGGGCGGCCCGGCGAGCGCTGACAGGTTCTCCTCCAGCTGCGCGACGCTGCTGGCGCCGACGAGCGCGCACGTCACGCGGGCGTCGCGCAGCACCCAGGCGAGCGCCAGCTGCGCGAGCGTCTGCCGGCGCTCGCACGCGATCGCCGCGAGCGCGCGCAGCCGTGCAAGCAGCTCCGGCGTGAGGTCCGCGCGCGTGAGGAAGTCACCGCGGTCGGCGCGCGAGCCGGCTGGCACGCGGCCAAGGTAACGGTCGCTCAGCAGCCCCTGCGCGAGCGGCGAGTAGACGGCGCAGCCGACACCCTCCTCGGCGAGCACGTCGAGCAGCTCGGGCTCGATCCAGCGGTCGAGCAGCGAGTAGGAGGGCTGGTGGACGAGCAGCGGCGCGCCGAGCTCGCGCAGCATGCGCGCCGCCTCGCGCGTGCGTGCGGGCGCGTACGAGGAGACGCCGACGTAGCGCGCCTTGCCGGCGTGCACGGCGCTCGCGAGCGCGCCGACGGTCTCCTCGAGCGGCGTGTCGGGGTCGGGACAGTGCGAGTAGAAGATGTCGACGTGGTCGAGCCCGAGCCGTTGCAGGCTCTGGTCGAGCGCGTCGAGCAGGTGCTTGCGCGAGCCGCCGGTGCCGTACGGGCCGGGCCACATCGGGTTGCCGGCCTTCGTCGCGATCACGAGCTCGTCGCGGTGCCCGGCGAGGTCGCCCTGTAGCAGCCGCCGCATCGTCTGCTCAGTCGCCCCGGGCGGCGGACCGTAGACGTTCGCAAGGTCGAAATGCGTGACCCCGCGTTCGAACGCGCGCACGGCGATCGCGCGCTGGGTCTCGAACGGGCGGTCCTCGCCGAAGTTCTGCCACATCCCGAGCGCAAGCGCGGGCAGTCGCAGGCCGCTGCGGCCGCAGCGCCGGTACGTCATCTGGCGGGTGAAGTTCTTGACAAAACTTTCATCTCCCGACATATTAGCTGATGTCACGGTCATCAGACCAGTAGACATGATTGCCGGTAAGTCGCGAATTGGGAGAGAGAGAATGCGAGTGCGCGAAGGGCGCGGCGAGCGCTGCGCAAGACACGTCCGGCAGGCGCTGCTCGGGCTGCTGCTGGTTGCAGCCGCCAGCATTGGTCTGACCGCTTGCGGTGGCGGCAGCTCGGAGGAGCCGAAGGGCGAGGTCACGATCACGTGCGCGGCGTGCCAGAGAAGCGCCACGGACCAGTTCCTGAACTACGCGAACGGGGTCGTCGAGCGCTTCAACAAGAAGTACGCCGGGCGCTACCGCGTGAAGGTCGTCAGCAACCAGTACGCGAGCCCGAGTCCCGAGCGGCTGCAGTACTACCAGCGGCTGGCGCTGGCCGACGACCTGCCGGACGTCTTCGTCCTCGAGCGCCCGGAGGGCGTGGCGCTGGCGAAGACCGGCAAGTTGATGGACTTCGGTCCTCTCCTGGAGGATGACGCGGCGTGGCGCGACTCGTTCCATGAGGGCGTGGTCCCGACATTCGAGGCCGACGGTCAGACGTGGGCGATCCCGCAGCAGCGCGACGTCGTCGGCATCTTCTCCGACAAGCGCCTGCTCGCTGATGCCGGCGTGAGCAAGTTCCCGGAGACGTGGGACGAGCTCGAGGCGACCTGCGAGAAGGTCAAGGCGATCGGGAAGACGTGCATGGGCATGGACGGCGACTGGGCGACGCTGCTGATGTGGGCGAACCTGATCGGCACGCAGCCGGGTGGCGTGGAGTTCCTCAACGGCGGCATCGCTGACGGCGACTATGCGAGCAACGCCGCGGTCGTCAAGGCGACCGAGCGGCTCAAGGACTGGCACCTCAAGGGCTACACCAACAAGGACGCGTTCACCGGCGACTTCACGCAGGCCGGCACGCCGTTCGTCGAGGGTCGCGCGGCGTTCGTCGCGAACGGATCGTGGTATGTGCCTGGCATTGCCGACCCGAGAGAGGCCGTCAAGGGCCTCTACGAGAACACCGGCTACGAGCCGTCGCCCGGCTGGACGAGCGATCAGCGTGGGCTCATCATCATCTCCGGCGCCGGCTGGGCGAGCGGCGCGAAGGACGAGCGCAAGCAGGAGGCGGTGGCTGCCTTCCTGCGATTCATGACGTCGCGCAACGAGTCGCTCGAGCTCACGAGAATCACTGGCTCCTACCCGCCGATCAAGCTCGAGTACACGCCGGCCGAGCGCAAGCGGCTGGAGCCGCTCGCAGCTGGCCTGGTGGAGCAGTCGACGAGCATTCCGCTGACGTTCCCGACCGTCAACTTCAAGGCCCCGCCGGCCTTCAGCTCGGCGTGGAAGAACCTGTGGCCCGCATACGTCAAGGGTGAGATGGATACCGAGAAGTTCCTCTCGCGCCTCGGCAGCGACGCCACGTCGACGACGGGCTGACGCATTGAGCTCGGCACAACCGGCACCGGTCGCCCCCCTCGCGCCAGCGCGGCGCGAGGGGGCGCGCTCGCGCCGACGGCGTTCGCGCGCGGTGAGCGGAGCGCGCTCGCCCCGCGGGATGGGATGGTCGATCGCGCTGTCGCTGGCGCCGGCGGTCATCGCCTTCGTGACGTTCTTCCTCGTGCCGCTCGGGGTGCTCGTCGTCACCTCGCTGGCGGACTGGGGTGGACTCGGGTTCCGTTACATCGGCTTCGAGAACTTCTCGAAGCTGTTTGCTGACCCCGTCTTCTGGAAGGCGGCGCGGAACACGCTGCTGTACGCCTGCGTCGGCATCCTCATCCAGCTGCCGCTCGGCGTGCTGACGGGAATCCTGCTCGCGCAGCGGCGCCCCGGCTGGCGCGTCTTCCGCGCGATCATCTTCCTCCCGTTCGTGATCTCGGGCGCTGCATACGCGGTGATCTTCACCGTCTTCTACAACGCTGAGTACGGACTGCTCAACAGCATCGTCGGATTGTTCGGGATCGAGGGGCGCGACTGGCTCTACTCGACCTCGACGGCGCTGCCGGCCGTCGCTGGGACCTTCGCGTTCATCGTCGGCTTCGACGCACTGCTGACGATGGCCGAGGTCGGGTCGATCCCGCGCGAGCTCTACGAGGCGGCTGAGCTCGACGGCGCCTCGGCATGGCAGCGTCATCGCCGCATCACGCTGCCGCTGCTGCGCAACGTGATCGGCACGCTCGTGCTCGTGTCGCTGCTTGCGAGCATCGCGCTGTTCGACGTCGCGTTCATCTTGACGGCGGGCGGGCCGGACAACGCCACCGTCACATTGACGCTGTACGGGTACCGGGCCTACACGAACGGCGCATGGGGCTACGCCAATGCCGTCGGCATCGTGATCGTGGTCGTCGGCCTGCTGTTGATCGTCGGCACGCGGCGAGCGTTCCGGATCGGAGAGCGGACATGGTGATCGGGCGCGCGCTCAGCCGGCTCACCGGCACGATCGGCTACTACGGCGTGCTCGCGATTGTCGCCTTGCTCGCGCTCGGCCCGGCGCTGTGGGTGATCCTGTCGTCGTTCAAGACGGGCACCCAGGTGTTCTCGGGCGGCGACCTGATCCCGTCGCCGTGGTCGTTGAAGGGATACCGCGACGCGTTCGAGCAGGTGCACCTGCACCGCTACCTGCTCAACACCGCGCTCTACGCCGCTGGCGGAACGCTCGGCTCGCTCGCGATCGCGCTGCTGGCGGCCTACCCGCTCGCGCGCTTCGAGTTCGCCGGCCGCAACACGATGGTCGCGTTGTTCAGCCTCGCGCTCGCGATCCCCGTCGTCGGCATGGCGACGCCGGAGTTCTTCGTCATGCGCGAGCTGGGCCTGTACGACTCGCAGCTCGGGCTCATCGTGTTCTACTCGGCGCTGTCGTTCCCGCTGGCGTTCGTGATCCTGCGGGCGTTTCTCGTGAACGTCCCGAGCGAGGTCGAGGAGGCCGCACTGATCGACGGCGCCGGGTACTTCACGATCGTGCGTCGCATCGTGATCCCGCTGTCGCGGCCGGCGCTCGCGACCGTGGCGGTCATCTCGTTCGTGAGCATCTGGAACGAGTTCTTCTTCGCCAACCTGTTTACCGCGTCGGTCGAGCATCAGAACGCGCAGCTCGCGATGGCGAGCTTCAAGTCCCTGTTCGGGTTCAACGTCAGCGGCATGCTCGCGGGCGCGACGCTCGTGATGCTCGTGCCGATGCTCGTGTTCCTGTTGCTGCAGCGCCAGGTGATCGCGGGCCTCACGGCCGGGTCGACGAAGTAGCGCCGCGCCATGACGCATCCCCAGACCAAGACCCAACCGAGGAGGAGCATGACGCCCACACCTGAGCTGGCCGCCGGCGTCGGCGGTTTCATCGCGCCCGGCTTCGAAGCCGTTGCCGAGACGTTCGCGCGGACCGTCGGTGTGGACGGCGAGGCCGGCGGCGGCTTCGCGGCGGTCGTCGACGGCGAGCCGGTCGTCGACCTGTGGGGCGGCGTAGCCGACCGCGCACGCGGGCGGGCCTGGAGCGGCGACACGCTGACGACGATCTTCTCGGGCACGAAGGGGCTCGTCGCGACGTGCGTGCTGATGCTCGCGGACCGTGGCGCGCTTGAGCTCGAGACGCCGGTCGCGACGTACTGGCCCGAGTTCGCCGCCAACGGCAAGGATGGCCTTCTGGTGCGGCATGTGCTCTCGCACACCGCCGGCCTGCCTGGGCTGACAACGCCGGTCAGCGTGGAGGAGTCGCTTGACGGTGAGCGGATGGCTGCGCTGCTGGCGAGACAGCCACCGGTCTACGAGCCCGGCACCATCTGTGCCTACCACGTATTGACGTACGGCTGGCTGACCGGCGAGCTCGTGCGGCGCGTCGACGGTCGCAGCGTCGGCCGCTTCTTCCACGAGGAGGTTGCCGAGCCGCTTGGCCTCGATGCGTGGATCGGGCTGCCAGAGGAGTACGAGCCGCGCGTCGCGCCGTTCGAGTGCACGCCCGGGTTCGGGACCGAGATCGAGCCGCTCGAGGACGCGGGGCCGGACGCGGCCGACGAGCACGCCCGCATCGTGTGGTCGGTGCTCGAGAACCCGCCTGAGCGGAAGGGCTTCGCGGACACCCGCGCGTACCGGGCGGCTGAGGTGCCGGCCGCCAACGGCGTCGCGACCGCGCGCGCGGTCGCGCGCCTGTACGGCTGCCTCGCGCGCGGCGGCGAGCTGGACGGCGTGCGCCTGATGTCGCCGGCGACTGCCGCGGTGGCGGGCCGCGAGCTCGTGCGCGGTCACGACCCCTATCGCGACCTGCCGATCGGCTATGCCGCCGGCTTTCACATCAACGACCCGCAGGAGAAGGACCTGGGGCCGGTCGATCACGCCTTTGGCCACGGCGGCGCCGGCGGCTCGACGCACGGCTGCTGGCCGAGGCTGCGGACCGGCTTCTCGTTCACCACCAACCTGCTCGACGGTCCGATCAACCCGCGCGGGCCGCGACTGCTCGACGCGCTGTACCGGGTGGTCGCCGACGTGCGCCGCGACGGCTGTTGACGGCCCTCGGGGAGACACGCTAAGGTGATCGAAGTGCTTCGATTTGAGCCGATCCTCAAAGGGCTGTGGCGCGTGGGCGGCGGAAGCTGGAACGGGACCGTGCCGGCCCTGTCGGCGGAGGACGACGCGAACGTCTACCTGCTGCAGGGACCGGAGGGCCTCGCCCTGATCGACTGCGCCGGGTACGAGGGGCGGGCGGCGATCGAGGCGAACGTGCGCGCCGCGGGCTTCGAGCCGCACGCGCTGGACGACCTGCTGCTCACGCACTCGCACTGGGACCACACGCAGGCAGCGCACGCGTGGCGGGCCGACTACGGCCTGCGCACGCACCTCAACGCGTGCGGCGCGGAGTTTCTCGCCCGCGGCGACGAGCGGCTCGTCGGCAGCCCCCTGCACGGACCGGAGTTCCCCTTCACGCGGTTCGCAGTGGACCATGCGGTGGCCGACGGCGAGCGCTTCGCGCTGGTGGGTGCCGCAGTGACTGCGCACTTCCTGCCGGGCCACACGCCCGACTCGACCGCCGTCGTGCTGGAGCACGACGGGGTGCGCGTGGGGATCTGCGGCGACGTCGCCTTCGGGCCGAAGGCCGGCGGGATCCCGGCCCTCGGCTTCCTCTGTGCGCTGTGGCTCTCGAACCTCGACGATTACGTCACGAGCCTGCGGCGGCTCGAGGCGCTGGAACTCGACCTGCTCGTGCCGGGGCACGGCAACGTCGTGCGCGGGCGCGAGCCCGTGCGCGCCGCGGTGCGCACGGCGCTGCGCACGGCCGAGCGGCTCGCGGCCGACCCAGCCGTAGCGCACAACTTCAGCGTGGACGGTCAGTGACGGCGAACGCACAACCACCGATCGGCCGATCGAGCTTGCCAGTCTCACCGCACTTCACGACCGTCGCGCTGGGACGCGCGTTCAACGCGCGCCGCGCCGAGCTGCCTGGCGAGCTGCGGACTCCGCAGTCGTTCGCCGGGCGTCACGGGCTGGAGACGATTCGCGGGATGCCGTTCGACCTCGGCGAGGCCGCTGGCGCGGACGTCGTGTTGCTCGACCGCGAGCCGGTGTCGATCGAGCTGGGCGGCGCACGTGCGACGTACGTGCTGTTCGTGCACGTGGTCGAGGACGCGGTGATGGGCGCCTCGGAGGGGTCCGCGGACGGAACGCTGGTCGTGTCCGCGCGTGAGGCGGCCGGGACTCGGCTCGGCGGGTTGGTGTCCGAGTACGAGCTGGAGTACGAGGACGGCTCGACCGCCGCGACGCCGATCGTGCGCCGCTTCGCGATCCAGCAGGCGCGCTACGTGTGGGGCTCGATGCCGTTCGCGTGTGTCGCCGCGGCGGAGAACCTCGTTTTTCCCTCCCCGGTCGAGGCGCTCGCGCTCGGGCGCGTGCCCGAG